>Ga0207813_100180_pt1 | contig 47132 bp, 53 predicted proteins | sample A23E3SouthBayCA_2_FD_187730 | JGI IMG/M metagenome (GOLD analysis project Ga0207813, IMG submission 187730) | Aerobic enrichment media microbial communities from Eden Landing Ponds, California, USA - A23 E3 (4) (SPAdes) | ecosystem: Environmental > Aquatic > Marine > Unclassified | place... | reverse complement strand
CGAGCCGTAGAACGCGCCGTCCTCCAGCCACGGGTCACAGAGCAGTTTCGCGTTGTCGGTTTCGACCAGTATCGCTGCAGAGCTGAGGTACGTCACCTGCATTTGGTACGGGGTAGCTATCGCGGTGGGTTCGTTATTGAGTGGTTACCTCCCCGACCGATACACCGTCCGTCGCTTCGCTACCGTGTGGATTCGGCACTTCTTCTCCAAGCCGACTTCCGCGGGGTCTATCGGGAGCGTCTGGACCCGCGACACATCACCGGCCACAGAATGAGCGACGGAGAGGCTGTCGTCGGCGGCCTCTGTCGGCCCCCCGTCCGGCTTGCCCCTCCCGGTTACTCCTGTTCGAACTGTTCGAGCACGTCGTCGTTCTGTACCACGCGGACCTCGTACCCGTCGTCCTCTAAGGAGACGACCGTGCCACCGAAGTCGGACCGATACTCGCTGTAGTGGTTCCCGCCATCGCCGACGAGCGTTCGCTCTTCGACGAGCCCATGCTCGTGAAGTGTTTCGACACGCCGATATATTGTCGCGCGCGACAGCTCCATCCGATCTGTCAACTCGACAACTGACGCTGGGCGACGAGCAATTTCGGCTAAAACCTGCCGTGCACAGCCGTCTCCGAGGGTATCGAGCAGTTTTTGGTCCACTCGATCGTTCTCCATCAAATTAGTGCAGCATACCACCCTACTTATTGTTTTTCAAATATTGAGAATTGCCTTATATATACAGTCTCATGAGATGAGTGCGCGAACTAGACTTATATCCTGTTGGGCCTCGCGGACGGATATGACTCGAAACCCGGAGAGTTCTGATCTCCAATCACGCCCGAGGGGTGCATCGAAATCGTCTGTGCGGGACTCCCCCACATCGAATGCCGAGAGGCAGGCGACCGATGCGGGCACTGAGGTAACGGTCGAGCAGCTGTTCGGCGAACTACAGTCCGGGGGAGAGGAGGGCTCGGGGATGAACGTGCGGCTTACTCCGGAGCAAGAGTCGGAGGTCATCCTCGATCGAGTGCTGGAGACGTTGTTCGACGACACCCAGTTCGAGTTCGAGGAGGAGACGGTCAAGGAGAACCTCGAGGAGATCCTGCTGATGCTGATCGCACACCGGTCGTCGGACACCCACGGCAAGAGCCTGATGGGGGATCTCACCGCTATCTTCGGGACGCGTCTGAGCCCTGGCACCGTTTACCCACAGCTTCACGAACTCGAAGCGGATGGGGCCCTCCGCGTCCAAGAACTGGTTCGGACGAAAGAGTATCAGATCGAGGACGAACAGGTTCTCCGGGACCGCGTCACCGAGACGATGGAACAGCACCTCGCGTTCGGGCTCTTCCTGCAGGCCGCACTCGACGAACTGTCGTAGTCGCCACGACTGTTTTCACGACCGAACTCCGTGTTACCGGCTCGTCGATCCGCCGTCCGACTTGGACGGTCTGGCGGCCACGTCCAGCTCACTGTTTTCGAGCAGTGTCGCGACGACGGCTTCCGGCGGCGTGCCATCCGCCACGTTCCCGGCGTACCAGCGCAGAAGTGCCTCGAACGCCGCCGATACGTCGTTCGTTTCGACCGTCAGGTCGTCCTCGACGCCCTCGAACCGCGCGTCGAGTGCGAGCGCGTAGGCGCCGTCGAGATCGGCGATTCCCCCGGCTCCGTCGCCATGCGCCCCCGGCCCGGGTACTTCAATGCCGCCGCCCCCCGGCTGTGAGCCCTCCGGGCCGTCAGGGGTAATGACGTACCGATCCTCCCCAAGCGATCGGATATCGTCGTCGTTCGCTGCGTGTTCCTCGTCCGATTCCGCGTCGTTCGTGTGTTCGTCAGTCATGGGTCAATCTCCTGGTTGGTCGTTCCCCGTCTCTCGGCGACCGTCGACGCCTGGGCGTGTCGCTCCCGGGACTCGTGATCGCTCGATCCGGTGAAAAATGAGGTGATTCAGGTAATGGGACCGCCCCGCGGCGGTCGTCGGCCTTACACCTGTGCGTAGTCGCCCGTGAGGACGTCAGGCACGTTCACGCCGTAGACCGTGGTCGCGCCGGACTGGTCGACGATCCGGAGCTCGGCGTCGCCACCTTCAGCGAGGCCATCCCCGCCCTCGATGACACTGGCGTCGATCTCGATCTCGATGCGTTCGTCCGTGCCTTCGAGTACCTCCGTAGAGCCACCGTCGATCGCGTTAGTCGTGAACGCGGTAGCATTTGTCGTATCCGCGAAACTCAGCGTTTCGGAAGCGCCACTGCTGGTATACTCGATGGTCGCCTCGGAGAGGTCGATCGGGTCCGAGCCCGGTGACTTCTTCACGACGAGGGTGACGGTTCCGATGCTATCGTTTGCGTTGACCTCGCCCGTCGCCGAGACGACGTCGATCTGGTTGGATACCTGTGCCTGTGCATCTTGCCCGGTGTCTGCGGCGCGCGACTGGAGGTCGCCCGCCGTGGTGACGAGGACGCCCGCGGCGACCGCGGCCACCAGCACCAGCGCGATGAAGATGATCAGGGTCCCGATCCCGACCTGACCTCGGTCGGAGTCGTTCTGTGTTGGTAGTTTCATTGTTGTGTTTTCACACCAGTTGTGTCGTGGGTCTGTTCCCACCTCCACCATCACGTAGCACCCACTTAGTGCAGCGAACAGTTTCGGGTGCCGAATCGACCCCCGTATCGAGACTCGAAACGCGCCCTGAGTTCGGCCGGCGGACTATACGCGTGGTGGCAGTAGGAGGACCAAGGACAGTATCGCAGCGGGTGAAGACACCATGTTCAAACAGATCAGTCGAATGTTCGGATCAAACGACCCCGACACGTCGGAGGAATCGGAGGAGGAGATCGATCAAGCGGCGCCCGCGGACGCGGAGGCGCCACCGGTAGACAGCGACGAGCTGGATTTGGAGGGCGAGCAGGCGTCCGACGACGTCGACGAAGGACCGGACGTGAACGAACTCGACGTTCGGATCAACGAACTACAGGACGAGCTAGATTCGACAGACTCCTCGATCCAGCGACTCGAAAACTCACAGGAGGAGATGGCCGACTCCATCGACAAGATGAACGACCGAGTGCGACAGCTCGTCGGCGTCTACGACCGAATCGCCGCCGAGGAGAACCCTTTCGTCGACGATCCGGCCGAGGCGACCCCCGCCGACGCCGGCTCACCGATGGCTGCGGTCGAGGGAAGCCAGCGCGGCGAAGCCACCGCAAACGGCGCCGATGAGGCCCCGGAGCAACAGATGGCCGACGGCACGGACGATGACGTTGTCTCCTTCGACGATCTCTGGGAGGAGCAGGACGAGCCGGCTGGCCAGGATCTCCCGGCGACGGGAGAGCCGGATGGCGAGGATCTGCCCCCCGAAGGCGACTTCCCGGCCACCGAAGAGCCCGAGCAGCCTGCCATCGATGACCGCCAGGCGTCGACGCCGTCAGCAGCGAGCCAGGAAGACGTGTTGCTCGAGACGATTCCCGACGGCTACGCTGGGGAGGTGCTCGTGATGGAGTGGCTCGCGACGCTGATGGAGCGGTCCGGACCCGCGGGCGCGTTCCGCGCGGTGGATTACTACGCGAACGTCGGATGGATCTCGTCGACAGTCGAACAGCGGCTCGTCGACGTTATCGGCGGGCCGGCGCTCGATGTGTTCGTCGATCCGACCCAGCCCCGTGAGCCAACCGCCGAGGAACACGCCGTCTCACACGAGTACCTCCGTGTGATGGCACGGCTGAACGAAATCTAATGGGATTCAGTGTCAGCGGTGCGACGGCGGTGCTCTTCGTCGGCCTCCTCGTGGGCGCGGCGACGGTGTACCCGGCCGTCGATCGGTACGCCGAACGCCGATCGGACGCGACGACCGCGAACAACGAGCGCATCCTGACCCAGCAGAACACCGCCATCGAGACAGTGAACGCGACGTACAACGCCTCCACGGACCAGTTGACCATCACCGTCCGAAATACGGGTGCCAGCACGCTCTCGGTCGCGAGGACGGACGTGCTCGTCGACGGAAGCTACGCCCAGCTCTCGGCGAGCAACACGACCGTCGGCGTGTCGTCGACTACGGACATCTGGGCACCCGGCGAGCGTCTCACGGTGACACTCACCCCCCCGTCCGAGCCGAATCGGGTCAAAATCGTCAGCGGCCCGGGGGTCGCCGTCACGGCCCCTGTCGAGGTGCGCTGAATGGCGAGCGCCTCGGTGTCGGAACTGATCATGTTCATCGCCGCGGTGAGCGTTGCCGCCGCCGTCTCGGGCGCGCTGGTCACGACAGTCGGGGGGATCTCTGGCTCGCTCGACGAGCGCGGTACCGACGTGGCTGCGGACATCGACACCGACGTGGAGGTCATCAGCGATCCGGCCAGCGGCGCCGTCTACGACAGTCAGACGGAGGATGTCAGAGTGCTAATCAAGAACACCGGCCGACGGACAATCCCGACTGATGGGACGGCGGTCGAGGTACTACTCGACGGGCGGTACGTCTCACCATCCGCGTACAACATCACCGTCATCGGTGGGGGAAACTGGCACGAGGGCGACGTCGTCCGGATCGTGGTGAACGAATCGCTGACGAGCGGTGACCACCGGGTCACTGTCATCGTCGAGAGCGAACGGGAGACGCTGAGGTTCAGAACGTGAACTACCTCTCTGTCGGGCTCGAAGCGCGCGACCGCGTCGATCGCGCCATCGGCGGCGGCTTCCCCGAGAGCAGTCTCGTCCTCATCGAAGGCGGGACGGGCGCGGGAAAGTCCGTGCTGACCCAACGGTTCGTGTACGGACTCTGTGCCGAGGGAACGACTGTTGGGCTGGCCTCGACACAGCTCTCGACTGCGGAGTTCGTCGACCAGATGCACTCGCTGTCCTACGGCGTCGTCGACCAGCTGCTCGACGGTCGGCTTCGGTACTTCCAGGTGCCGACCGACGGGGACCGCTCGCTTTTGGACCGTCTCGTAGAGCCGAGCGGGCTGTGGGACGCCAGCGTGGTTGCCGTTGACGGCTTCGGCACGCTTTGTCGGACTGACCGGCAGTTCTCGGAGGTGCTCGGTTCGGGCGACGAGGACCGGGCCATGGAGCGCGTCGTCACCCGACTCGATGCGGCGCTGGCCGCCGGCAAGATCGTCCTGTTGACGGTCGACCCCGCGACACTCACCGAACGGGCGCTCCGCCCGTTGCGCTCGGCCGCGGACGTGTACCTCGAACTCCAGAGCGAAGCGGTGGGGAACAACATCCGAAAGAAGGCGCTGGTTCGCCGATTTGCCGGCATGAAAACACCCGTCGACGACACGATCGGGTTCTCGGTCCAGCAGGGCCGTGGCCTCGTCATCGAATCCCGAACGATTGCCTGAGATGAGATCGAACACCCGACTCACTGACGACCTGCGCGCTGTAACCGACGAGCAGCCACACGTCCGGGAGCATCTCGAGTCGATCTACGAGCGCACCGGCACCTACCCAGTGTACGCCGAGGAACCGACCGAGGAGCACGCGACGGACCCGAACGTCCTGTTCCCGGCGGAGCCGCCGATCTACGCACACGTCTTGGGCGGGCGTGGTCGGGACGAGATCTACTACTGCTTGGAGCCGACGCTGTCGGCCGAGGAGCAAGAGCTGTACGATAAGGTCCGGGGCGAAGTGCTGGATCAGTCGGCCACGAAACCCGCCCCCACCGAGGACGACGACTTCACCGCCCACCTCGACGAACTCGTCGACGAGATCCTCACCGTCGACAGCGGCGGGGCGTCGTTTAGCGACCGGCTCCGCTCCTCGCTGCTCGGCGATCAGTTCGTCGTCAACCGCGAGACGTACGAGCGACTCCGCTACGTCCTCCAGCGGGACATCGTCGGACTCGGCCCGCTCGAACCGGTGATGGCCGACCCGATGAACGAAGACATCCACGTCATCGGCCCACACTCCTGCTACGTCGAACACAGCGTCTTCGGGATGATCGAGACGACCGCCGACTTCGGCGACCTCGACGCGTTCAGCAACTGGATCCGGAACATGGGTGAGCGGATGAACTCCCCCGTCTCGGACTCGGACCCAGTGATCGACTCGACGCTCCCGAACGGGTCGCGGATCAACATCATCTACTCCGACGACGTGAGTATCAAGGGTCCCTCGCTCACGATCCGGCAGGGGGAGGACGTCCCCCTCTCGATCTTCCAGATCACCAAGTGGGGCACGCTCTCGCCCGAACTCGCGGCTTATCTCTGGCTCTGCATGGAGAACGAACAGACCGTGTTCGTCGTCGGTGAGACCGCGTCCGGGAAGACGACCACGCTCAACTCCATGTTCTCGTTCATCCCCCGCGACCACAAGATCTACACCGCGGAGGACACCGCCGAGGTGATGCCCCCACACCAGAACTGGCAGCAGCTCCTCACGCGTGAGGGTAACGGCGACGGCTCCGACGTGGACATGTTCGACCTCGTCGCCGCCGCCCTGCGATCCCGGCCCGACTACATCGTCGTCGGCGAGGTCCGCGGCGCGGAGGCACAGATGGCGTTCCAGGCGGCCCAGACGGGTCACCCCGTCCTCCTCACGTTCCACGCGAGCGACATCGTCTCGATGATCCAGCGGTTCACGTCGAACCCGATCAACGTCCCGGAGACGTTCATGGACAACTGCGACGTGGCGCTGTTCCAGAACCGCGTCAAGCAGGGCGACGACGTGCTCCGGCGCGTGACCAGCGTTCAGGAGATCGAGGGCTACTCCGAACACGAGGGCGGCGTCGTCACCCGAGAGACGTTTGGGTGGGACCCCCGGGACGACGAGGTCACGTTCAAGGGCCGGAACAACAGTCACGTCCTCGAGAACGGGATCGCGAGGCTGTTGGGCTACGAGGACACCCGGGATATCTACGACGAGCTCGACCGCCGCGCCGAGATCATCCGCCGACTCATCGACGCGGACGTGGTCGGCTACCACGAAGTGAACGACGCGATCCAGACGTTCCACCGTGACGGCGTCGAAGCGCTCCCGATCGAGACCCACGGGCTCTCGGGGAGGGACGACGTGTGACGACCGACGCGGAGGAGGGGGGCTGGGACGCGGATCTCCGGTCGTTCATCAAGTCGGTCGTCGACGCGTACCGCTTCATGGACATGCCCCCCGAACGGTACGCGCTGGTCGTCCTCGCGCCGGGCATCGCCGTCTCGGTTGCGATCGGGGTTGCCCTGTACGTGCTCTCCCCACCGCTGTACGTTGCCCTCCCGGCCGTCCTCCTCGCCATCCTCCCCCCAATGGGGGCGTTCATCTACCCGAAGATCATCGCCGACAGGAAGCGTCGGGAGATTCGCGAGCAGTTTCACATCTTCTTGACACACATCACCGTCCTCTCGACTACGAACATCGACCGGGTCGAGATCTTCCGGACGCTGGCACAGGTCGAGGAGTACGGCGCGCTCGCCGAAGAGATGGGCCGGATCACCGCGCTGGTCGACACGTGGAACCAGTCACTCGACGACGCCTGTCGCCGCCGCTCCGAGCGGGTCCCGTCGGAGCTTCTCGCTGACTTTCTCGAACGGATGGCGTACACCGTCGGCGCCGGCCAGGGGCTCGACGAGTTCCTCCTCGACGAACAGGAGTCGATCATTCAGGAGTTCGTGATCCGGTACGAGTCAGCCCTCGACAAGCTCGACGTGCTGAAGGAGCTGTACCTCTCGCTGATGCTCTCGGTGACGTTCATCCTGGTGTTCGCGACGGTGATCCCGATCCTCATCCCGATCCCGCCGACCCTGCTGTTAGGCGGCATCATCGGGCTGTTCAGCATCGTCCAGGTCGGCTTCGTCTACATTATCCACACCGTTGCCCCCCGGGACCCCATTTGGCTCGCGCCCGAGAGCGAGCACTCGCCGATGTACCACGTCCAGCCCGCACTGGTGGTCGGGACCGCGCTCTCGGGGATCGCCGTGGCCGGCGTGCTTGCGGTCGGCCTCGGCGCCACACCGCTGGCCCCGGACGTACTACCGACCCCGATCTACCTCGCCATTCCGACGACGCCGCTGCTCGTCCCCGGGCTGGCGATGCGCCGGGAGGAACAGAAGGTGACTGAGCGCGACGAGGGGTTCCCCTCGTTCATCCGTGCGCTGGGTAGCGTCGAGTCCGTCAAGCAGACCTCGACGGCGAACGTCCTGGAGTCGCTCCGGAAGAAGAACTTCGGGGCGCTGACCGAAAACATCGACAATCTGTACAAGCGACTCCGAACCCAGATCGACGCGGCGAGTTCGTGGCGACTGTTCGCCGACGAGACGGGATCGTACCTCATCCAGAAGTTCGGCGACATGTACGTCGTCGGGCGCCGGATGGGCGGGGAGCCACGACAGCTCGGCCAGGTCATCTCCACGAACTTCAACGAGGTCCTGCGCGTGCGTGAACAGCGACGACAGGCGACGGCGACGTTCGTCGGCATCGTCTACGGCATCACGGCCGCATCGATGTTCTCGGCGTTCATCGGGCTGGGGATCGCCGAACAGATGCTCACCATCACCGCAGAGATCGCCGAGGGGAACGCCCAGTTCGTCGACTCGCTGTTTTCGACAGAGAGCTACGACATCGCCATGATCGAGTTCCTCCTGCTGTTGGTGGTGTTGCTGAACGCGCTGCTCTCGTCGCTGATGATCCGGATCACCGACCGCGGCCACTTCATCAGCGGCTTTACCCACTTCGTGGCGCTCATCTGGACCGGCGCGCTGGTCGCAACCGGGACGCGGATCTTGGTGCGTGGACTGATCGCGTGAGTGCGACTCGAATCTCGATACGGTCCCCCCACTTTAGGCGATAGTGTTCAAAAGACAGGCTATGGCAGACGTATCCGGAACGCGCCCGTTCCTCGAGGTCCCCCTCGACGTCGAGAACTCCGAAACGCTCCTGCAGTGGATCAAGTACCTCGGGACGACGTTCGGCACCGCCGGCGCGCTGTGTTCGCTCCGGTACTACGAACAGCTGTCGTGGATCTCCGCGGACGCCCGCCGCGAGATCGAAAAGCATCTCCAGGGGCTCTCCCTCGAGGAGACACACTCGAAGAAGTACGACGAGCCGGGCCACCCCTCGGGCCCGCTCTCCTCGCTCGCCGGGACGCCGTTCGGCGCCCACGCGAAGTCGCTGGCGTTCATCTCGACGCTGGCCGGCGACGACATCCAGGGTGACATGCTCCGCGCGAGGTTGGCGAAACACCAGGTCGACGGCGACCTCACCGGCCCGACGGAGGAGTCGGACGAGCCGGCCCCGTCGGCGTAACCGCGGGCGTGGGGTGCTCGGGGCGTTCGCCGCCCCACCGCCGGCGTCACCGCCCTGTGGCCGGTGTCGACGCCCCGCCACCTCGCCGCAAGCCAAGCCTACTTGCCCGGTCGCGAACAGCCTCACCCATGGCTACCGACAGCAGCCTCGACGCCGACACCGAGCGCGCCGTCGAGGAGTACGTCGCGTCGTGGATGAGCGAGGACGGGGTTCCGGGTGCGAGCGTCGCGGTGATCGACGGCACCGAACTCGCCTACGCCGAGGGGTTCGGTGCCCGCGACCTCGACGACAACCTCCCGGCGACACCGGAGACACTGTTCGGCATCGGCTCCTGTACGAAATCCGTCGTCGCGACCGCCGTCCTCCAGTGTGTCGAGCGGACCGAACTCGCGCTCTCCGACCCCGTTTCGGCGTACCTCCCGCATCTCAGTTCGGTTCCGGATGACCCCATCACCGTCGAGTCGCTGTTGAACCACACCTCCGGCATGCCGAGCGACGGGAACCTCTCGGCGCTGGTGACGCGGCTCACCGACATCGGCGACGCCAACACCCCGCTCACCAGCGAGGCCGACTTCCGCCGGCACGTCCAGGGGAGCACCGACGAGCGCTACACCGAGGAAGAACAGTTCTTCTACTACAACACGGGATTCGCCCTGCTGGGGCTGCTCGTCGCCGACGTGACCGGCGTCGCGTTCGAGCGCTACGTCCGGAGGCACGTGTTCGAGCCGCTGGGGATGGAGCGCTCCTGTTTCACTCCGGAGCGCTTCGAGGCCGCGGAGAACCGGATGAGCGCCTACTACGAGGAGACAGACGGCGACGGCACCGAGTGGCGCGAGGGGAGTCTGGGGTTCGCCGAGCCGATGTACGCGCCGGGCGGCATGGCCAGTTCGGTCGTCGAGACCTCGCGATTTCTCCGGATGCTGCTGAACGACGGCGAACTCGACGGCGAGCGCGTCCTGCCCGCGTCGGCCGTCGACGCCATGACGACGCCGACGGTGACGCGCTACGAGACCGTCGACGGCGTCGAACGGGAGTACGGCTACGGGCTCTCGGTGCAGTCGTTCCTCGACGACACGCTCGTCGGCCACGGCGGTATGATGGGGACGACGACGGCGTTCATCGGCTATCTGGAAGACGCAGAGGTCGGCGTCGTCGTCGCCTGCAACACCGCGCCCGCCCACCACCCGACGGTGACGGGCCACGCGCTGCTCGCGATCCTGCAGGGCGAAGACCCCGAGACTGCCGTCCCGCGGCTGGCGCTGGAGGCGAAAGCCGACCGGCTCGTCGGCGACTACGAGTCCTACCGCGGGATCCAGCAAGCGAGCGTCGAGCCCGAGGGCACCGCGCTCGAGGTCGAGGTACAGGGCCGGCTCGGCGACCGCTCGATGACGCTGTTCCCCGAGAGCGCCGACCCCGAGGACCTGCGCTACTACACCGTCTCCGGTGACTCACGCGTACCCGTCACGTTCCTGGATACCGACGACGGCACGGACATGCTGCTCCAGCGCTGGCGGCTCCACCGACAGCACGAGTAGCGGCGACTGCTGACGGGTTCCTGGACGCACCCACCTTCAGCCCGCACGAGGACTGGCTGGGCTGGGTTCGACGCTCACTCCGCGACGACCGCCGTCAGCCACACCGTGACGAGCGTGGCGACGAGGGCGACGACGGCGATGCCGCCGAACGCAGCCGTCGGGCCGGTCGCGTCGACGATGTAGCCAAAGGCCGGCGGCGCGATCGCCCCGCCGAGCATCACACCGACGCTGACCACCGCGAAGTTCGTCCCGACCGTGTCGTCGGCCGAGAGGTCGTCGGTCAGGCCGTCGCGCGCCGGCCCGGCGAGGCTTCGCGCCGCGCCGACGCCGAGGAGTGCGCCCACGGCCACGATCCCCGGGACGAGCCCGGAGGCGAGCAGGGCGACGAACCCCGTGACCGCGGCAAAGCTCGCCGTCATCACCGGCCCGGGAGCGATCCTGTCGGTCAGGTCGCCGCCGAGCAGGATGGCGACGGCGCCGACGACGAACAGCCCCGTGAGCGCGAGGTTGGCCATCTCGGGGCTGACGCCGTACACGCCGTCAAGGAAGACGACGGCGTAGGTGTTCACGCCCCACGACGCCGTCGAAGTCAGGAGTGCGAGGAGCGTGAGCCCCAAGATTCCGGGGGAGTCCATCAGCGCCCGGACGGCGGCGACGGCGCGATCACGGATCGGTTCGCCGTCGGTGGCGTCGGCCCCATCGGCGGCGACGTTCGCCGCCGTCACGTCGTCGTCGACGACGAACCAGAGCACTGTGGTCGCCGTCAGCGCGTAGAGGAGGCCGACGGCGCCGACGACGCCGACGGCGTGGCGCCACGTGAGCCCGGCGTTGGTGAACAGATTGAACATGACCGGCGGGGTTGCGAACCCGAGTGCGCCACCGACGCCGTAGACCGAGAACGCTCGCCCGCGGAGCCCGTCGGGTGTCGCGTCCGAGAGCAGCGGGTAGTGGGCGGGGTGGTGGCCGCCGACGCCGACGCCGATGAGCACCTGTCCGAGCAGGAGCGTCGGGAAGTCGGGCGCGACCGCGACGGCCAGGACGCCCAGTGCCCCGGCGACCGAGGAGAGCGCGAACGCGACGGTCCGGTCGCGGGCGTCGGCGAGCCAGCCGAACGGGAGCTGGAAAACAGTGTTCGACGCGCCCTGGACGCCGATGGCGATCCCGAGCATCGTCAGCGACACGTCGAACTCCGTCGAGAGGGTGGCCAGGATCGGCGGGAACAGCACCAAGTAGGCGTGATTGACGTACTGCGACCCGCTCACGAGGCCGACAACGGTCGCAGCTTCCGCCGATGCGTCCCGAACGCTCGTGGCCATCACGCTCACCCAGGTGGCCCCCACTCCCAACCCTACTGCTGACGGCAAGCCGTGGGGGCTTCTTCGGAGTGGGAGGGACGGTCGGCGGGCAGTCGCTCGCCCTGGGGCCTCGCCGACGACGGCCCGGGCATCCCGGAAGAGCACGCGGACGACGTGTGTTCGACCCGGGGTTCACGACGAAGGCGGACGGCACCGGGTTCGGGATGGCGAGCGTCGCCCAGATCGTCGCGGCCCACGATTGGCAGATCAGCGTGGGCGAGGGGATCGACGGCGGCGCCCGGTTCGAGATCGTCGTCGACGCTGCGTGATCGACGCGGAACCGTCGACGGACGAGGTGTCGCCGCATCGCGTCGCGGAGGCGAGAAACGCCTCGCATCCGGGAAGAACGAACGGCGTGATCAGCCCAGGCCGATCCCCGCACTCCGCGCGACGCAGCGTACGCTGGGTACAGTAACACGTACTGCGGACCGACGACCACCCACACAATTGCCGCTACCTCGGTGTCTCGAACGAATGACGGACACGATTTCGGGGAACTTCGTGTATATGCTCGTGCCGCGCCTATCTGTGATCGTTATGGCTCCCAATATCGAGTTCGATCCGTCCGGCAGCTCGCTGCTCGTTGCTGGGACGATGACGGCCCTCCTGAGCGCGCTCGCCGCCGTCTGGATGCTCAGCATCGGGGACATCGTGACGGCACTCGGGCTCACGGTGCTCATCGTGGCCGGGCTCCTGTTGGCGGGGATTGACCTGTCGCCGAACGCCACGCCGCCGTGACGGGCTACGGAGCGTCCAACGACGCAGCCACGTGGATCACTGTCCTCGTGGCCGTGGTGATCGCGTTTCTCGTCGGCGTGGGGCTACTGCAGTTCTCGCTGACTGGAAACGTCGGTGACCTCGCACGGAACCTCTCGATCGGCGCCCTGCTGGCGCTGTTCGGCGCCGGGTTCTACCGCAAGTGGCACTGAGCCTGATTGGCCAGCCCCGCCGTCGGCGCACCGCGTAACCGTCTGTCGCGTCGCTTGGTCGCGTCGTTTTTGCGTCGAGTTCGCGTCGGAAAGTGAAAATGTGGCCGTGAGGCGTCAGGCGTAGCTGTCGCCTTCGTCGACCGGCCCGTCGAACGCCGAGTAGAGTACGACGAAGTACACCGCCACCAGGGGTAGCAGCAGCGCCGACCCGATCGTGGTCAGATTGAGGGGGAGTGTGGAAACGATGGCGGCCTCCGCGGTGAGCCCCCCTGCGGGATCGACCCACGGGTAGAGCAGCGTGGCCACCAGCGCCACGAGCCCGTACACCTGGCCGATAACGGCGGCGAACGCGACGTAGTGGCGGCCGCGCCGGCTGGCGAGGACGTACACCACGGCGAGCACGACTGTACTGCCGAGCAACGCGAGCGTCGTCGGTGCGGTGACGTCGACGTGGGCCACCGAGCGACCGAGCGCGAGGCCGACGACTGCGAGCACGAGGTAGGCGACCTGTGCCATGTGGCCGTAGATGCGGGTCTCCTGCCGGAGGTTCCCGCGTGTCTTCAGTCCGAGGAACGCGGCGCCGTCGACGACGGTGAGGGCGACGACCGCCAGGCCGATCGTCACGCTCGCGGCGGAGGCCAGCCCGTTCACCCCGAACAGCCAGTTCCCGACGAACACGCCGAGCGTGAACGGGGCGGCCAGGCTGCCACCGACGAACGCCCAGCCCCAGTACTGCTGCCACTGCCGGTCGTGGCGCTGTTCGTACATCTCCGGGGCGAGCCCGCGCAGGATGAGCGATCCGAGGATCGCGAACATCAGCAGATAGTGCCGGCTGAACAGATTACCGTACACCACTGGGAACACGGCGAACAGGAGCCCCCCGAACACGACGAGCCACACCTCGTTCCCGTCCCAGAAGGGCCCAATCGCCGACAACAGCTGCTCACGCTCGTGGTCGTCCTCGCGCGTGGCGAACAGCGCACCCACCCCGAAGTCGAAGCCGTCCAGGGCGAGGAACGTCCCGAAGACGGCGAACACCAGCCCGAACCAGAGCCGCGTCAGCGGCAGGCCGAACAGCGGGCCGTCGGCGAGCGCCGCCAGCGGCGCCGTCGCGATGGCGTCAATCATCGTTCGGGATGGTCGCCCCTGGCTGGTGATCGTCGCCCGCCGGCGTCGCGGGGCGGGTCGGTGCTTCCTCACGGATCAGCCGCGTCACGACGTAGCTGTAGAGGACGAGCAAGGCGGCGTACACGCCGACGAAGGCGGCCAGCGTGATCAACGCCTCCGTGCCGGTGAGGCTGGGAGAGACGCCGGCGCTCGTCTTCATCACCCCCTGGATCACCCACGGCTGGCGACCGACCTCGGTGACGATCCACCCGAGTTCGACGGTGAAGATGCCGAGCAGTGACGAGGCGGCCAGCGCCTGCGCCAGTCGGTCATCGTCGAAGAGGCGCCCCTGGTACCACCGGACACCGCCCCAGAACGCGAGCAGGATGAACCACATCCCGAGGCCGACCATCGCCCGGAACGCCCAGAACACGATGGCGACCGGCGGGTTCTCGCTCGAGATGTCGTTCAGCCCGGTTATGGAGGCTCCCGGATCACCCCCGCTTGCCAGGATCGACGCGACGAACGGGAGTTCGATGACGAACAGGTTCTCCGCGCGTGGATCGGTGATGTCCTGCAGGCTCGTCGGGAACGCCAGCAGCTTCAGCCCGACCGACGAATCGGTGTCGTACTGCGCCTCCATCGCCGCGAACTTCTGGGGCTGGGTATCGGCGACGTGACGGCCGTACGCGTCGCCGTGGATCGCCTGGAACGGTGCGGAGATCAGGAGGACGGCCAGCGCGATCTTCATCGTCTTGCGCCAGAACTCCGTGTCGCGGTTCATCCAGACGAAGTAGGCGGCGACGCCGGCCATGAACAGCGCAACGGACAGCAGCGCCGCGTTCTGCATGTGGACATACATCCACGGGAACCGCGGGTTCGCGTAGGCGGCGATGGGGTCGACCAGCATGACGACCGGCTGGCCGCTCTCCATCACCGTCTCGAACCCCCGCGGCGTCTGCATCCACGAGTTCGCGATCAGGATCCAGAGTGCCGACAGCCACGTCCCGAGTCCGACGAGCACGCTCGAGAGCATGTACAGTCGGTCGGAGACCCGCTCACGGCCGAAGACGAAGATCCCGAGGAACGTCGCCTCCAGCATGAACGCCATCATCCCCTCGATGGCCAAGGGGCCGCCGAATAGTTCGCCAGCGGCCGTCGAGAACGCCGCGAAGTTCGTCCCGAACTCGAACTCGAGGACGATCCCGGTCACGGTTCCGACGACGAAGCTGATGGCGAACACCTTCGTCCAGAACTCGCGCAGCTGTCGGTACACCTGTTCTTCCGTCCGGATATCTTTCCAGGTGAAGTAGATCAGGAAGGGCGCGAGCCCCATGCTCATCACTGGAAAGATAATGTGGACGATCGTCGTCACCGCAAACTGGAGTCTGCTGGCGATGACTGGGTCGATCATATGTTGGTAATAAGTTCCGCGGGTAGTCGGCCGGGCGATCCGCCCAGGGTGGGGCGTTATTCAGACTGCGTGACGAACCACCAGTCGTACGCTTCCATGTCCGCCTCGGCCTCGGCCTCGGCCGTTCGTTCCGCTGCCTCGTCGACGGTTCCGGGCGGGGAGAGCAGAACGCGGTCCCCGAACTTCTCGTTCTCGGGCCAGTCGGCGGGGACGGCGACGCCTTCCTCCTCGTCACTGCGCTGCAGCGCACGCAGCGACCGGAGGATCTCGTCGATGTTCCGACCGATCTCCATCGGATACGTCAGCACGAGCCTGACGGTCCCCGATGGGTCGACGAGGAACACGCTCCGGACGGTCGCGGTGCCCGCGCCGGGGTGGATCATCCCCAGCTCTTGGGCGACGGTCCCCTGATCGTCGGCGATGATCGGGAAGTCGATGTCGACATCGAGGTTGTCGCCGATCCACTCGGTCCACTTGATGTGGGAGTGGACGCGGTCGACGGACAGGCCGAGCAGTTCGGCGTTCAGCTCCTCGAACTCCTCGCGGCGCTGTTCGAACGCCACGAACTCGGAGGTACACACCGGCGTGAAGTCACCAGGGTGGCTGAACAGCACGAGCCACGATCCCTCGTAGTCGTCGGGGAGCGACACCTCACCCTGACTCGTCTCCACGGTGAGTTCGGGGAACTCGTCGCCGATCCCTGGTGCTGTGACGCCGTCTGCACTCTCTTGGGGTTCACTCATTGCAACTCGATATGGGGGACACACCCGTTAAAGGACGAACTTACGAACTATATTTTCCGTATCTGCAAAGACATTTCCAGATACCGGAATCTTTCTCCCAACAGCGGAGGAGGGGGTGTGGCTCAGTCCTCGCCGAGGTCGGCCTGCCCGAGCGCCCGCAGGGCTGCGACCAACCGGCCGAGCGCGCGCCGCACGTCGGCGTCGAAGAGGGCGCTGATGAGCCCGAAGAAGCCGACGGGTTTCGGGTCCTCTTGCGTGAACCCCTCGACGGTGGCGTCGACGGCGTCGGTGACCACCGGATCGCCGAGCGTCTCCATGGTGGTAACCATGTTGCCCGCGTTCCGGCCGAGTTGGTACATGTCGACGTCCTGCTCGCCGTGGACGTCGCTGAAGCCCGCGACGGCCATCCGGAACTCGCGGATGAGGTCGCGGTTGTCCTGTGCGACCTCCTGTAGCTCCGGCGTGAGCTCCGTCGCCAGGTCGTGGGTCGCGTCGAGGAGGTCGAGCAGCTCGGTCAGCGTTTCGGCGTTGTCGCCGAGGCGTTCGAGCAGGATCAGCGTCTGCTCGTCCTCGAGCGAGCCGCGGAGCCGTTCGACCGTCTCTCGGTTCTCCCGAACGGCCACGAGCAGTTCGGGGACGAGATCGTCCGTGAGGTCTTTCGACACTGCGAGGATGTCGAGTAGTTCGACGAGCGTGTCGGCCTCGTTGCCGACTTTCGTGAGGAGTGTCAGCGTCTCCTCGCGCTCGAAGGCCAGCCGGAGCTCACCGAGGGGCTCCCGGTTCTCGTGAACGGCCTCCCGGAGTTCGGGGGTGAGATCTCCCGCGAGATCCTCGGCCGTCAGCAGGAGCCGGAGCAGCTCGGCCAGCTCCGCGTCGTTCTCTTCGACGACGCGTGCGAGTTCGCGGTCGTCCTCGATGGAGACCGTCGTGTCAGCTGTGTTTTCATCGGATGCCATTGTTTAGGGGAGGGGGTCGTACCCTCGAAGCCAGGCGTTCCAGTACACGCTCGGCAGGACGTTGATGTCCAGGATCCAGTTCGCCCGGCTCTCGACGGGCGCCGAGATACTGTTCTCGTAGTCGAACTCCGCGATCATCGCCTTCCCCTTCTTCGTCAGGAGGGGACAGGCGGCGTAGCCGTGGTAGGCGGCGGTCATCCGCCCGTCGTTCATGTGGGCGACGAGGTTGTCGACGACGACGTGGGCCTGCTTCCGTGCCGCAGCCGCCGTCTTCGCGTTCGGCGTGTTACCGGCGTCACCGATCCCGAAGACGTCCGGGTACTCGGTGTGCTGCATCGTGTTCTTGTCGACAGTGACGTACTCGCCACCGTGTTCGTCGTCGCCCTCGGTCAGCGGCGAGTTCTCGGTCAGCGCCGGCTGGCCGAACTGCGGCGGGACCGGCGCGTAGAAGTCGTACTCCTGGGTCTCACCCTCGGCGGAGTGGATCTCTTGGGCTTCGTAGTCGACCTCCTCGGCGGTGAAGCCGCCGCGGAACTCGATATCCCGCTCCGCCCAGATCTCCTCGAGCTTCTCGCGATACGGGGAGACGCCGAAGACGGCGTCGCCGGGCTTGGTCATCACCAGGTCGACGTCGTCGCGAATCCCCTGTCGCCGGAAGTAGTCCTCGGCGAGCATCGTCATCTTCAGCGGGGCCCCACCGCACTTGAACGGTGTGTCCGGGACGCTGACGACGAACGTGCCGCCGTCGAACTCTTTCAGCCCCTCCCGCATGTCCATCGCCGCCTCGAAGTAGTAGAACGGGAAGACCTCGTTGGTCTCCTCCCATCCTTCCATCATCCCGGGTACCGACTCGCCGCCGAGTCGATTGCCCAGGCCGGCGATCAGGTAGTCGTAGGAGAGAGTCTCCTCCGAGAGGTCGACAGTCTTCGCGTCGGGGTCGACACCGGTTACCTCGTCCTCGACGAACTCGACACCCGGGCGCATGATCTCCCGGATGTCGCGGAACTGGTCTTCCGGCTCCATGTAGCCGAACGGCAACAGGTAGTACGACGGCTGATAGGCGTGTTCTGCGCTTTTGTCGACGACAGTGATCTGCGTGTCGTCGTCGAGGCGCCGATCGAGCATGTTCGCGCTCATCGCGCCCCCAACTCCCGCACCGAGCACCAGTATATGGTCCATACCGACCGAAGATACACCATAAGAACCTCTGTCTCCTTCGGAACAGACAATATTACGGGATTCGACACCGTAATATGATAGATAGGGTCAAAAATTTCTCCAATCGCCTGCCACCGACCGCGGTCGGGCTCACTCCTTCTCAGGAGACTCGACGGGGGCGTCGACCAGGTTCCCCCACTCGCTCCAGGAGCCGTCGTAGTTCTGTACGTGGGGGTAGCCCAGCAGTTCCGAGAGCGCGAACCACACGAGTGCGGACCGTTCGCCGACGTTACAGTAGAGGATAATCTCGTTCTCGCCGTCGACATCCTCCTCGAGGAACGGCTGTTCGAGCGCCGACCGGTGCTCGAACCGCCCGCTATCCTGCACGACGCTCGTCCACTCGACGTTGACCGTCCGCGGGATATGCCCGGACGCTCGTGCGGGGACGCTCGTCTCCCCACGGTACTCCTCGGGCGACCGGACGTCGACGAGCGTCACGTCCGTCGAGAGCGCGTCCTGAACGTCGTCACGGTACGCCCGGATCTGATCGTTCGGAGGCTGGACGTCGTACTCGACGGGCGTGACGTCCGGCTCCCGCTCGGTCGTCCGGTAGTCGTTCTCCGTCCAGTACTGCTTGCCGCCGTCGAGGAGGCGAACGTCGCGATGGCGGTAGTGTTTCAGCACCCAGTAGACGAACGCGGCGAACTCGTTGACGCCGTCGCTGTACAGCACCACCGTGCTGTCGGAAGTGATGCCCCGCTCGCCGAGGATCGCGGCGAGGCGTTCCCTGCTGGGCACCGTTCGGCTCCCGGCGTCGCTGAAGTCCCGTTGTGGATCGAGCGCCACCGCCCCCGGGATGTGGCCGTCGTCGTACGTCGAGGACACTTCGACGAGACGGAACTCGGGATCGTCCTCCTCGAACTTCGGCAGCATGTCCCGAGCGGACTCCGGGCTCACGAGCAGCCGTTCGGGGTAGCCCATCCGGTCATCGCCCATCGACCGGGTCCGGATGCTGTAACAGGTCTGTCGGCCGTCGTGAATGGCGGGCGCGCTTTCGACCAACCCCGCCTCCTCGAGCTTCTCGAGGCCGTAGCGGGCGGTCCGTGAGCCCAAGAGTGTCGCCTCAGTAATCCCCTTCAGGGTCATCGACCCCTCCCGAGTCAACTCCTTGTAGATGAACTTGGAGCTGGGTGGCAGGTCCTCCAGCGTGTCCTCGGCGTCGGAGAATTGCATTACTTAAGCAATATTGGGGTGCGGTGGTAATAAAGACGTTGTTGCCCAGCGCACTGCGCCCTCACGTGCGTGAACAACAACATCTATAATGGGTTGATTCTCTCGAATATGTGGACTTTGGGAGCGCTACTGAGTCGAATATAGCGGATATATTTTCGATAGTTGTGTCGGACAGCCGTGCTTCCGGAACATTATTTTCACGGCTCGAACGGTTATACGTGCATACACTATACAATACAGTGACGATGGTCGAGACAATCACTGCAGAACGCTTGCGCGACATGATCGACGCGGACGAGGAGTTCGCCCTCTTCGACACGCGATCACCCGATAGTTACGACGACTGGCATATCGCCGACGCGCGTAACGTCGAGTACTCCGGCAGCGACGACGAACTCGTCGGCGAGTTCGACCCCGACGTGATCGGCGAGGACGACACCGTCGTCACGATCTGTGCCACGGGGAACTCCGCCGGCAAGTTCGCCACGTACCTGGAGGAAGAGGGGTACGTCGAGGAGGCGAAAACTGTGGAAGGCGGCATGGAAGCGTGGAGCATGGTGTACGACGAGGTCCCGATCGCCACCGAGAACGACGACCTCGTCGTCGTCCAACTCCAGCGCCGCTCGAAAGGCTGTCTCGGCTACCTCGTCGGCTCGAAGCGGGCCGGCGAAGCCGCCCTCGTCGACGTGACTCGGGCGACCGACGAGTTCCTCGAGGCCGCCACGAAGCGGGGGCTTGAGGTCACCCGAATCCTCGACACACACATCCACGCTGACCACATCTCGCGCGGTCGCCGACTGGCCGACCGACTCGACGTGCCGTACCACCTCGGCGCCCCCGCCGCGACGCGGGAGCCGCAGTTCGAGTTCGACCCGATCGAGCCCAACGACACCGTCGAACTCGGCGACGTGGAGATCAAGGCGGTCCACACGCCGGGGCACACGACCGGGATGACGTCCTACCTCGTCGACAACGAGGCCCTACTCACCGGCGACACGCTGTTCGTCGAGTCCATCGGCCGGACGGAGCTCCAGTTCGCCGATGCGGACGCCCGTGACGGCGCCCGCATCCAGTACGACACGCTCCACCGGACGATCATGACCGAGCCCAACGACGTGAAGATCCTGCCCGGGCACTTCTCGGTCACCGACGACGGCGAGTACGTCGACGTGACGCCGGGTCAGCCGATGTTCTCCACGGTCGGCTACCTCTGGGAGAACAACGAGATCCTCCGGCTGCCGGAGGAGGAGTTCGTCGAACACATGTTCGAGAACCTCCCGTCGAAGCCGCCGAACTACGAGCAGGTGATCGCGACCAACGCCGGCGAGTACGAGCCTGAAGACGAGGACGAGGAGACGGAGCTCGAACTCGGCCCGAACCGCTGTGCGGCCACTGAGGAGAGCGCCGTCGCCGACGACTAACTCTCCGTAACTCGGATTCGCGGGTTCTCCATATTCGTCCGTCGGTTTTTCCGAGCGGTTTTCGTTGTCCGTTTCTCGTGTTCAGCAGTCCCGATTAACTCTGTGGGCTGGAGATGTCGAGTCCTGTCGATCCACTCCTCGCTCCCAGCGCTCCGGCTGGCGATCGCGCTGGCAGGAGCGGCGGTCGAGATTTTCGGCCGGCGACGACACGACGTGGTCCAGACCGAGCCCGGCACGCTGCTCACCCACCGCTGGTGTGACTGACCTCGCGTCGACGCCGCTTCCGGTTGGTTTGTGACAAGGTCCAAGAGTGTGCTGTCGGTCGCTCAGTGAAGTTGTCCTACGACAACCCGGCCGATTTGTTCCTCGGTGTGCTACCGTCGGTAGTGAGACTGTTCTTGAACCGGGACGGGGCTAACTACGGAACGGCTTTGCAAGAACCCGTATGAGCGGGTCGTCCGCGTGTATTAACTCGTTGTCCCATGAGTAGCCGCAACGTCGAATCTGACGAGACGAACCCCATCGACCGCCTTCTCGACGCGCTGAGCGACGAAACCAGCCGGCGAATTCTGTGTACGCTGACTGAGCCGACGACGGCCGCCGATCTGGCCGAGGACTGTGACATCCCGAGTTCGACGGTGTATCGGAAGCTCGACGTACTCAGCCGTGCAGAACTGATCACAGAGCGAATCATCCTCAAGCCGGGGTACGGGCGATGCAGTGTCTACGAACGAAACTTCGAACACGTCGCGATCTCCGTCGATGACGGGAATTTTTCGGTCACCGTCGACCGGCCGTCGGACGAACCCGACGAGGGGCTGATCGCGACGGACGACTGATTGGTCCCAGGGATACACTCCGCTGAGGGTCACTCGTGGGTCATTCCACTCCCACCGTCACACGTCACTCGGCTCTTCCTCGAGGCGTTCGTACAGATAGTAGGAGTACACCACCGTAACCACGGCCGTCAGCAACACCGGCACGATCAGGAAGTAGACTGCGTACTCCTCGAATAGCAGTCCCACCAGTGCCACCGCAGCGGTGAGTTTGAACAGCGTCGCCCCAAGGGCGTTCGTCCGCTCCCAAACCTCGGGACTACTCATCGTCCACGGGGTGCGAATACCGGCGAACCAATTGCGTTCGACGTGGTCGAGGAGGACGCCGACGAGATAGAAGAGGATGGCCAGGGCTGCCAGCAGCAACAGGACGAAGTCGAACTCGTAACCGAGGTTGAACGCCACGATGCCGGCGTGGACGGTCACCATGAACGCCGTGAAGCCGACGACGAACCAGTCGTAGATGGGACGGAACTCGGCGATGTTCTCACCGAGGGGATCGATACGGGGAATAACGGCGAACATACCGAGGAGGACTGCCGTTAGTGTCGGAATGAGGGCGAGTGCGACCGGCTTCGACATCGTACCGTCCGGCACACCAGCGGCGTTCCAGTGCGTCGCCAGCTGGCCGGGAAGATCCGGTGCGGCGAGGGCACTTACGACCCCCGAGGCGACGACCAGAACAGCCGCTAACGCAAACCGGTGGGTCGATTGCATGTCGATTAGTAGGGGTTTCGTCGTCATAAATAAGCGTGTCAGTCAATTCCTCGCATCTTGAGGGGTTTGTGATGGCCCGTTACGGTGAGTAGAACACTCCGTATCGGTAGCTTCTGGCGTTTCACAACGCCCGATTGGCACTTGCCGAGGTCGGAACGGTGATACCGGCTGAAAGCGTAGCCCCGCACAGAAACCGAGACCGGGCTGTCCTCGACAGCGCCCCGCGGCTGACGACATGTACGAGTTCAGTTTCACGCTCACGTACGATCACGGCTGTAACGAGTATGCGGACCTCTTCATCGAACACGGGTCGCTCCGGTCTGAAACCCTCTATGCGTGTCTCGACCCGACGGAGATGTGGGCCCTGGAGCGGCTGACCGGTGCGCCCGAGGAGTTGGCCGCGGTCGACGACCAGTTGCTCGACGACTCCCTCAAGCGCTACTCGATCACGGACCGCCGGTGTGACGGGAGCCGGCGGACGAGCCTCTTGGAAGAGAAGCGAGGCCAGCGACTGACGTTCACCTATCTCGCGGACGTGACACGCTGTGACGCGGTCCCGCTCATTGCGGCGACCTTTTTCTCGACGGGCGCGCTGTTCAGACAGACCCGGAGCGGCCGGAGCACGACGTGGCACGTCCTCGTCCAGGACGACGATAACGTGGGCCTGCTCTACGACGCAGTCGGTGGACAGCTCACGGACTGTGCCACGTTCTCGTTCAACCACTTACGGGAGGCCGACCAGTGGGATAGCCGCCTCCTCCACCCGAACGATATCCGCCCCGAACAGCAGGACGTGCTCACGACGGCCGTTGACCGCGGCTACTTCGAGACCCCACGCGAAGTCACTCTCGACGAACTCGCTACCGAGCTCGATCTCCCCCGATCGACGGTCTCGTACCGACTTCGCCGTGCGACCGCCGAACTCGCGAAGTCCTTCGTCGACCGCGAAGCGTGACGAGCGGCCGAATTGACGGATTTCCCGGATTCTGGGCGTCGGCTGAGGCAGGGAATTAGGTAGCTGGGAGACCTCGATTGCGACATGGCCTTTCGTATTCTCGTTCCGATGGACGACTCGGAGTACGCAGCGCAGGCGCTCGAATATGCACTCGACAATTTTCCGGACGCCGAACTGTCCGTTCTACACGTCGTCGGCGTCCCGTCGTCGATGATGGGCGAGGCCACGGGGCTTGCGCTCGCGGATGACCTGGAGGCGGCCGCCGCCGAGCGTGCCGAACCGGCGTTCGAACGGGCCCGGGAGCTGGCTCGCGAGCGTGGTCGAGAGATCGAGGCCATCGTGGGCATCGGCCACCCTGCCCGGAACATCATCGACCGTGCCGAGGAGTACGACACGGTCGTCGTCGGCGCTCATGGCGCAGACTGGAGTCGCGTGACACGCCAGTTTCTCGTCGGGAACGTGGCAGAGACGGTCTCGAAACGTGCGCCGGTCCCCGTGATCATCGTTCGCTGAGCGACTGGCCACCGAGCCCACGGAATCGCCACGCTCCGGGAATTGGCTTACCCTTTAAGAGGTGTTCGCCCTCCAGTACCGTCTATATGGACACAGACCAGGACGCCATTCCTGCAGATATCGACATCGCCCGAAACGCCGACCGGCGAGCGATCGAGTCGGTCGGGGCTGATTTGGGGCTCGCCGACGCCGATCTCGACCACCGCGGCAACGAAGTCGCGAAACTGACGTGGGACGCGATCAACGGCGCGATGGATCAGCCAGCGGACGGCAACCTCGTGCTCGTGACGGCGATGACGCCGACGCGGCGCGGCGCGGGCAAGACCGTCACCACAGTCGGTCTGGGCCAAGCGTTCGACCGCCTCGGCGAGACGAGCGTCGTCGCGGTCCGCGAGCCCTCTCTCGGCCCCGTGTTCGGCATCAAGGGCGGCGCTGCGGGCGGCGGGTACAGCCAGGTGCTGCCGATGGAGGAGATTAACCTCCACTTCACCGGCGACATCCACGCCGTCACCTCGGCGCACAACCTCGTCTCGGCGATGGTCGACGCCCATCGGCACCACGGCAACGAGCTCGGCATCGACCCCGACCGCGTCGTCTGGCCGCGCGCGCTCGACGTGAACGACCGCGCGCTGCGTGAGACCGTCGTCGGCCTGGGCGGCACCGCGAGCGGCCCACCCAGAGAGGACGAGTTCTCCATCACCGCCGCCTCCGAACTGATGGCGGTGCTCTGTCTCGCGACGGACGTGAGCGACCTCCGAGAGCGCGTTGGCCGGATCATCGCCGCCTACGACGAGGAGGGCGCGCCCGTCACCGTCGCCGACCTCGATGTCGCCGGCTCAGTCGCGTCGCTGTTGAAAGACGCCCTGCGACCGAACCTCGTCCAGACGATCGAGGGGACGCCGGCGTTCGTCCACGGCGGCCCGTTCGCCAACATCGCCACGGGGACGAACTCCATCCTGGCCGACAAGCTCGGCCTTCGGCTCGGTGACTACCTCGTCACGGAAGCGGGGTTCGGCGCAGATCTCGGTGCCGAGAAGTTCGTCGACGTGGTCTCTCGGGAGGGCGTCGAGCCGGATGCGACCGTCATCGTCGCCACCGTCGACGCGCTGCAGAAACACGGCGGGATCGAGGCGGACGAATCGGATCCGATGGCCGCGCTGCGGGCCGGGTTCGCGAACCTTGACCACCACGTCGACGTTCTCCGATCCATGGGCCTCCCGGTTGTCGTCGCCATCAACCGCTTCCCCGACGACACCGACGCGGAGATACAGGAGGTCCTCGACCACTGTGAGCAACGCGGTGTGCCCGCGGCAGTCTCGACGCTTCACGCCGACGGCGGGGCAGGTGGGACCGATATCGCCCGGTTGGTGAAACAGGAGGTCGAGTCGGGCGATGCCGATCTCCAGCGCGTGTACGACCTCGACGCGTCGCTCACTGAGAAGATCCGCGCGGTTGCGACGCAGGTGTACGGCGCCGCCGATGTCGAGTTCACGTCGGGTGCCCGCGACGACATCGACCGCATCCAGTCACAGGGGTTAGCCGACATGCCCGTCTGCATCTCAAAAACGCCGAGCTCCCTCTCGGACGATCCCGGGAAAATCGGGGTGCCGGAGGACTGGACACTCACCGTGACGGAGCTCTCCCCGTCCGCTGGCGCAGGGTTCGTGGTCGTGCTGACGGGCGACGTGCTGACGATGCCCGGGCTTCCCGCGGACCCAGCCGCTGCCCACATCGACGTCGACGAGGACGGGTCCATCCACGGGCTGTTCTAGGCGTTCCGTACTGCCCGCGTTCGGTTTTCGGAACCTACTGCGGACGGTAGGTGGGAGATACTCTTCGCTCAGTGATTATACCGCCTTCAGAACATCTATCGGGGAGTTTTAGGGTCGCCTCTTCGATAATGCACCAACATGGTTGCCTCCGACAGCGGCGACGCCGCTACAGCCCCGCCAGGTGACGAGGCGGCGGTATCTATTCTTCACGTTGACGACCAACCCGACTTTCTCAGTATGGCCACCGAGTCGCTCGAGGCGGAACGGCGGGCGTTCGACGTGACGACCGCGACCAGTGCTCAGGAGGCGCTTGACCGACTGGCCGAGGAGCGCATCGACTGCGTCGTCAGCGACTACCAGATGCCCGAGATGGACGGGCTGGAACTGCTGGCCCGCGTCCGCGAGCAGTACCCCGATCTGCCGTTCATCTTGTTCACCGGCAAGGGGAGTGAGGACGTCGCGAGCGAGGCAATTTCGGCCGGGGTTACCGACTACCTACAGAAATCACTCAACGCAGATCAGTTCAGTCTCCTCGCGAACCGCATCGAGAACGCGGTCGAGCAGGTCCGCACGGAGCAGCAGCTCGAAGAGAACCAGCGCCGGCTCGAGACGCTGCTCGGAAACGTCCCGGGGACGGCGTATCGCTGTCGTCCCGAACCGGCGTGGCCGATGGAGTTCGTCAGCGACGACGCTGCGGCACTCACGGGGTACGACCCAACGGAGTTCGTCGACGGCGACGTGAGCTACGGCGACGACGTGATCCACCCGGAGGACCACGATCGCGTCTGGGAGTCCGTCCAGTCGGCGATCGCCGCGAGAGAGCCGTTCCACGTCGAATACCGTATCCGGACCGCCGACGGCACGGTGAAGTGGGTTTGGGAGCAGGGCCAGGGCGTCGTCGAGGACGGAACGGTCGTCGCCATTGAGGGGTTCATCATGGACATCACGGCGTCGAAGGAGTCCCAGCAACGACTCGAGTATCAGTCCTCGCTGCTCGAGGCACAGATGGAGGCGACGATCGACGGGCTGCTCGTCGTCGACGAGGACCGCAACACGGTGGCGTACAACGATCGCTTCGTCGAGATGTGGGAGATCCCGGAGGAAGTGGTCGAGACGGACTCGGACGAAGCGCTGTTGGACTGGGCGATTGAGGAGAAGGTCGCGGACCCGGAGGGGTTCCTGAACCTCGTCGAAGCGCTCTACGACCGCCCCGACGAGACGAGTCGCGACGAAGTCACGCTCACGGACGGCCGCGTCTTCGACCGCTACTCCGCCCCGGTTGTCGGCGACGATGACACCGACTTCGGCCGCCTGTGGGTGTTCCGTGACATCACCGACGAGCGAGGCCGCAAGCGCGAACTCGAACGACAGGAGTTCCTGTTCAGTCGCGTCCAGGATATCGCCGACATCGGCGTCTGGGAGTTCGATCCACGGACGGACGAGCTCACCTGGTCGGATGGGATCCGTCGCATCCACGGCGTCGACGACGACTACGAACCGACGCTTGAGGAGGCGATCGACTTCTACCACCCCGAGGATCGTGACAAGATCGCCGAGGCAGTCACCCGCGCGATCGAAAACGACGAGCCGTACGATCTCGAACTCCGCATCGTCCGGCCCGACGGGGAGGTTCGAGACGTTCGTGCGCGGGGGGAAGTCAGCACCGGCGAACACACCGAGCGTGATCTCGTCAGGGGGGTGTTCCAGGACATCACGGAGCGCAAGGAGCGCGAACGCGAACTCCAGAAGTTCAAAGCCGCCGTCGAGCACGCCGGCCACGCGATCTACATCACCGACACCGACGGGGTCATCGAGTACGCAAACCCCGCGTTCGAGGAGGTGACGGGGTACACCGTGGAGGAAGCGGTCGGTGAGACGCCGGCGATTCTCAGCTCGGGCGAATACGACGACGAGTTCTACGAAGAGCTCTGGGACACGATTCAGGCGGGCCAGCAGTGGAAAAGCGAGATGATCGACCGGCGAAAGGAGGGCGACCAAGTCATCCTTGACCAGACGATCGCCCCGATCGAAACCGACGGTGGTACTCTCGAGGGGTACGTCGCGGTCAATCGTGATGTCACCGAACACCGGAAACGCGAAAAGCAGCTCCAGATCTACGAGTACGCCTACGAATCCGCGCTGAGCGGTCTCGCGATCGCGAACTTCGATGGGGAGCTGCGATCAGTTAACACTGCATCGAGTGAGATGTGGGGGTACGACGAGAAAGCAGCGCTCATCGGCAAGCCGGTCGGGGAGTTCTTCGCGGACCCTGAGGCGACCTCGAGGGTGATGGACGCGGCCCGAGAGACGGGGAGCTGGGAAGGTGAGCTCCGAGCAATCCGCGAGGACGGAACGGCCTTCGATGTCTACTGTTCAGCGAGCTACGTGATGGACGACGAGGGGGAGCCGATCGCGTTAATGGCGTCGTTCGTCGACATCACTGACCGTAAGCGCCGGGAACAGGAACTCGCCGAGGAGCGTGAGAAGTACGCGACGCTCGTCGAGCAGAGCCACGATGGCGTCGCGATCGTCCAGAACGGCGAGTTCGTCTTCGTCAACTCCCGGCTGGCGGAGATCACTGGCTACGAGGCGGACGAGCTGCTGGGGACGCCTTTGACCGACGCAATTGCGCCGGAGGAACGAGAGCTCGTCCGTGAGCGGCACGAACGACGGCTCGACCCCGATGCCGACCCCCCGCCGTCACGGTATACTCTCACGTTCAAAACGAAAGACGGGAGCGAGCGCGTCGCCGAGGTCAGCGTCGCCGATATCCAGTACGAGGGATCGCCGGCCGCGCTCGCGTCGGTCCGCGACGTGACCGAGCGCCAGCGCTACGAAGACGACCTCGAACAGGCCAACGAGGAGTTGGAGGTGCTGAACCGGGTCGTTCGCCACGACATCCGCAACGATATGGCGGTCATGCTCGGGTGGGGCGAACTGCTCGAAGACCACGTCGACGACGACGGTGCCGAGTTCCTCGAGAAGATCCTCCGGAGCGGCGAACACATCGTCGAGCTCACGGAGACCGCCCGTGATTACGTCGAGACGCTCACGACCGACGAGGAGGTCGACGTGAAGCCGACGGCGCTCCGGGAGAAACTCACGAACGAGATAACGCTCCGCCGGGAGGCGCACCCGCAGGCCGAGATTCGCGTCGACGAGCCGATCCCGGACGTCGACGTTCGCGCGAACGAGATGCTCCCCTCGGTGTTCCGAAACCTCCTCAACAACGCCGTCCAGCACAACGACAAAGACCAGCCGATCGTCGAGGTCGGCGTTGAAGAGCGAGCCGACGATATCCGCGTGACGGTCGCGGACAACGGTCCAGGGGTGCCCGCGGAACAGCAGGAGACGATCTTCGGGAAAGGCGAGATGAGCCTCGACAGCAGCGGGACGGGGATCGGCCTGTATCTGGCCCGGACGCTCCTCGACCAGTACGGCGGCGACATCTGGGTCGAGGATAACGACCCGGCGGGGGCGGTGTTCACGGTCACGCTTCCGAAAGCCGACTGAGACGGGACGGGGGTCGAACTCCCCGTCCGCCGCGGGGGTCTCCAACCTGACGACAGTGCCTGCGGCGTGACTCGGTGAGCCTCTACGCCGGCGAGAACACGCGCTTTGGAACGCTCGTCGAGGACGATCAGTCCAGCCGGAAGCGTGTGTTCATGGCTGCCAGAACCGGAAACGGCGCCGTCGCACAAAAATTGGCGCGTACGGTTGCACGCCATTGGGGCCGCGGCGATACAGATGTTTGAAGGGGACTTCGGCGCGACGCGGAGTGGCGCTCCGAACGGGGGTCCCGTGTTCTGTGGGTAACTGGTGCGGCATGCTCAACACCGCCTTCACTCTATCGCGGGAACGGCTCTAGCCCGCCGCGATATATTGTCCGATGGACATGTAGGCGAACTATACTTATATATACTTCCGACCTAGGTGCCATGTGATGTCAATATTACTCAAAGATGACGTGGCGGTCGTTACGGGTGGTTCCAGCGGGAACGGACGCGCGATTGCTCGGCGGTTCGCTGCCGAGGGCGCCGACGTCGTTATCGCGGACATCCAGGAGGCGCCTCGCGAGGGGGGAGACCCAACGCACGAACTGATCGAGGCCGAAACGGGGGCGAGGGCGACGTTCGTCGAGTGTGACGTCGCGAACGTCGACGACCTCGAGGCGGCAGTCGAGGCCGCCGAGGAGTTCGGTGGGGTCTCCGTGATGGTGAACAACGCGGGGATCTTCCACGGCGAGGAGTTCCTGGAAGTCGACGAAGACGGGTTCGATCGGATGATGGACATCAACGTCAAAGGTGTCTACTTCGGCGCGCAAGCGGCCGCGAGGCGGATGGTCGAAGCCGGTGGCGGGCGGATCATCAACCTCTCGTCGGTCGCGGGTCTCGAGGGCTCGGGCGAGTTCGTCACGTACTGCGGGACGAAAGGTGCCGTGCGACTACTCACGTATGCGATGGCGGGGAAGCTGGGGCCCGACGGCGTTCGGGTGAACGCTATCCACCCGGGGCTGATCGAGACGACGATGACCACTGAGGACTACCCGATTATGGGGACGGACAATGAAGAAGAGTTCTTACAGGCGATCCCCTCACGGCGGGCCGGCCAGCCCGAAGACGTCGCGGACGCGGCGGTGTTTCTCGCAAGCGATCTCTCGGACTACGTGAACGGTGAATCACTCGTCGTGGACGGCGGGATGACGAACACTCAGTAGGTAGTGAACTACCCTACTCGCTCACGGCTGACGCCGTTCGCTCCGTGAGGGTAGGGCTTCCTGCTTCCACGACGCGCTTTGCAGATACCGAGGTATCCACAGGGAGCGCAGTCTCCACAGGCGTTAACGAATCGCTGCGCGATTCGTTCGCACACCAGGCACTGTCTAGGTAAGCCAGTTTGAGAAGTGAGCAGTTCGTTGGTTTCGGTGTCTATGCTCAACCAAGAACTGCCCAAAGAGGCGTTGAACACGGCGAATGTTGAATGTTGGGAGCGAGAGCGGACGGCGACGCCCGTCAGGGCGTTCGCCGTTCGGCTCCACGCGACCGGCTGTTCGCTTCGAGAAACCACAGAGATTCTTCGAATGTTCGGCGTAGAACGCTCATATCAAGCGATTTGCCAATGGGTTCACCGAGTCGCTGATAGCGTTGGCGACCCGCGACGGCTACGCCGTCGCGGGTCGCAGTTGACGAAACCGCTATCAAAATCAACGGCGAATGGTCTTGGCTGTATGCTGCAATAGATCTCGATACAAAGTTGATTCTTGACGTGGAGCTGTTCGGACGGCATGGCACTGATCCAGCGGCTGCGTTTCTGCATGGACTCCGTGAGAAACACATTTTTCCGAGGCTGTGTTTCTCGTTGACCAGCTCGGCTATCGGACTGCCCTCTCTCGCTTAGGGCTCAACGGTCGGGTTGACTATACCAACCGAAACCGCATCGAAAAGTGGTTTTACACCCTCAAAATGCGCATCGACCGTTTCCACAACTCCTGGGTCGGCAGTCGGGCAAGCGCACGCGAATGGCTTGAACAATTTGTGCATTACTACAACCATCACAGACCGCATCAATCGCTCGACGAACAAACGCCAGCTGAAGCAGTTCTTAACTAGACAGTGCCTGAGACGAGAATTTGTTTTGAATAGAGTATCTATCCGTAAAACACACTGAAGTTCTCCCCGCACTCGCTACACGCCCCCTCTGTGTCTCTTCCATCCATATACCTGGACGCAACCTTCCGAATTTTCGTGTTACTATCTGGAACGTTCACCAGAGTCTCAGATCCACAATGCGGACAAGCTGTATTTCGAACTGGCACATCAAACACATCCAATATATGAGTTATTAGATTTTTTGTTACCAGAAGTTCTTCACCGAACCGAGTGTTCGTAAGCGGGTCACCCCGCCGCAACTGTGGTTCAGTATTTGCACCTCGTCGCTCGCGCGACCGCCGCTGTCACGCGATCGGTCGGGCACTCTGGTACGACGCAGCGGTAGTACTCCCAGCCGACAGGAGGCTCGAAGGAGACACCGGCTTTTTATCATCTGTATTGGAAGCGTATAGCGTTCAGGAGATGTTTGATGCGAATCTACCGCTTCTACTGTCGCTCCTGTTACGCGTTTTGGGAGTCATTTTCTCGCTGTTTCTGTTACGGCAAGTCGGAGACCGACGGTTCGTATTCTTCACCGGACTGCTCTCTCTGATGGCGATTCGGCAGGCTATCACGGTGTTAGGTGCCCCACCGGGGATCCGCGAGGTGCCGGGGTTCATCGTCAGCATACTCACAGTTGTACTCGTTCTCTATCTGCTGCAGTATGTCCGCCAAGAAGCAGCCCTCAAAGACCGGATGCAAACGATCAACGACGAACTCCGCGCGAATCAAAACCGTCTCCAGGCCGTCCTTGAGGGATCGCCAGACACGATTTTCCTCGTCGACAAGGCCGGTCGGTGTCGCGAGATACTCGCGGGGACTGAAACGTTTCTGGATGAGGAGGCGGCAGCCTCCGTAGACCGTCCGATCGACGAACTCCTGTCTGACGAGGCAGCGACTGCGATCCAGGAGGCGGCCGAGACGACACTCCGTACAGACGACAGCAAGCGCATCGAGTACTCTGTCGAACGGTCCAACGAACAACTCGCGTGGTACGAAGCGCGGACGGCCCCACTCGAGCACCCGACCAAGGAGTCCGATCCCGTCCTGTTCACGGCACGCGACGTGACTGAACGGAAAGATCGCGAACAGAATCTCAAGCGTTTCCGCCGCGCGATCGACACGGCCGGGCACGCGATTTACATTACCAATCGCAACGGCACGATCGAGTATGTCAATCCCGCATTCGAGGAGGTTACCGGCTACGCGCCCGAGGAGGCTCTCGGTCAGACACCGAAGTTGCTCGACTCCGGACAGATGGCTGATGAGTACTTCGCCGACTTGTGGGAGACGATTCTGGCGGGCGACGTGTGGGAGGAGAATGTACTCAACGAGACGAAAAGCGGCGCGCTCTATCACGCCCACCAGACGATCGCACCGATTACCGACGAGTCCGGCACCGTCGAGGAGTTCGTCGCTATTCAGACGGATATCACACCGCTCAAAGAGCGCGAACGACAACTCAAAGTGCTCTCGCGAGTCCTGCGACATAATCTTCGAAACGATATGAACGTGATCCTCGGGAAGGCAGGGGACATTCAACTGGCCGCCACTGGGAAGACGGCAGCGGATGCGGCACAGATCCAACAGACCAGCGAAGGGCTGTTGTCGCTCGCCGAGACATACCGTGACATTCTCGATCTCATAGAGACGTCGGAGTCCCCGCGTCCGATCTCGCTCGTCGACCGCCTCCGAACGCAGGTGCAGCAGTTCCGACAGGAGTATACTGAGGCACACGTGACTGTCGAGATAGACTGTCCCGAAGAGACGGCTGTCGTCGCGATGCCAGGCATCGAACGGGCAGTCGGAGAGCTACTTGAGAACGCTGCTGTGCACGCCGAGCAAGCGCATCCAGCGGTCACGCTGCGAGTCGAAGACCACACCGACACAGTTCGGATCCAGGTCGCCGATACTGGTCCAGGTATCCCCGCTGTAGAGCGCGAAACACTGCTGGGCGAGACCGAGATTGGATCGCTGTCTCATGGGACCGGGCTCGGCCTGTGGTTCGTGTACTGGATCGTCACGCGGTCGAACGGCCACCTGTCGTTCGAAGAGAACGACCCTCAAGGGAGCATCGTGACGATAGAACTGGAGCGATCGACGAGAGAGTAACAAACGAGGGAGTTCAGCTTACTTACTAGAGAGGATGTCATAGAACTCTTTTCACACCGTGATGATCGTGCTTCCCGGATTGTCTCCACGTTCGTAGTTGGTGATTGCGACGACGAGGCGAAGACACAGCGCGAGGAACACCTGCGTTCGCCCGAGGCCGCAGTCCTTGACTGGTTCGTTGGTTCGTTCAACATCTGTGCGGCGATTGTACGTCTCGTCTAGCGTCGATTGCTTCAGTTGAATGTCTTCACCGTGTTGCTCGATGCAGTCTTCGACTCTGTACTCGATATCTTTCGGCTCGTCGGTGTTTCGCGCGTTGTACGGAGCGACTGGCACGACCCCTGCGGCCAGCAGGTGGTCGTGCCAGTCGGGCGTGTCGTAGGCGCTGTCACCGACCATCCAAATCGGCTTGGCGACGGCGAGCGCGTCACGTGTGACGCGCATCACCGTCTCCTCTGGCGCTTGCTAGTCAGGTATACGTCATATTCGCGGTAGAGTCCTCTCAGAGGCAGGCTCCCCGTCAGACTACCTTCGGCCGTAGTTCCGATTTGCTCCCATCAATCGTCGTCTACTACCCCGAACTCCCGAGTACCGTGTCAGCCAAAATCCCGGCGACGCCATGGACTGCGGTGCGCTTCTCTCGATAGGACCGGAAGATTCTGCCAATGCTGTAGTCACTTTCTAATTTTACCTTCTCAAGCCAGATACCCATCCAATGGATATCCGCCCCAGAACGCGCCGATCGATGCTTATCTCCATCGCGGCGGCCAGTACTGTCGGCATCGCTGGGTGTGGCAGCGACGGAGACAGAAAAGACGTCACCGACGAGCCCACCGATAGGGACGGAGTATCGACCGACAGCGAAACGGACGGTACCAGCGACACACCCACGGATGGGGAAGGTACTGAGAACGATCCCGGCCAGGTAGACGACATTGATGCATTTCTCCGCGAGGCCAATGGGGACAAGGTGACAATTCCGCCGGGCACCTACGAGTGGCGTGGGACTGGTCTCACGGCAAACTCAAAGATCGTGGGCGGTGGCGACCAGGGAGATGTCGTCCTCGAACTGGTCTCCGGGACGATGGACGGGACAGTCCACGGCACGCTCGAGAACATCGTCGTCAGGGGGCGAAATCTTGAGTCGAAGGCGGGGATCGATCACCATCCAGGCGGCGTGATTGATGGCTTCTGTTGGCCGGAGGGCGGCAATCGTGATCAGGACCGAGCCATCTACCATCCCACCGGCGGCGAGCGAACCGTTATTCGGGACACTTGCGTGGCGGGGCTCGCCAACAACGGCGCCTATGTGGACAAATCACCGGTGACTGTCGAACGCTCGGCGTTCCTTAACAACAATATCGCCAACCTACGGGTCGGCCACGCTGACGTCGACACAACCTCGAAGAGCGTCATCCGCGACACGCTCATCGCCGTGACGAGTTCACCCCGCGTCGGCGTCGATGCCAGCACACAGAACCCTGTCGGTCTCCGTATCCGCCATCCTGGGCGGTTTGTTATCGAGAACTGCTGGTTGGTGTTCACGGAGGGCGGCTCCTCGGCAGATGGGCTCGTGGAACTGCGAGGCGACGACATCGAAGCCGAGTTCCGCAACACCCACTTCTACAACGATTCCGAAGCCCCTCTCATCGCGAATATCGGCTCGAACAACAGTGTCACCCTCACCGGTTGCACCGCGACCGGGAGTGGCCGGATGTCGATGACTGCTATCGACTCGGGGTCGTTCATCGAGTCGGAGGCATCGGTCCCGCTCCCGTCGACGGTCACCGGCTTCCCACAGGCCGACGAGTCGTACGGGTTCGACGCATCCAACGAAATTTTCGGGTCGGGCGGCGAGATTCCGGAACATCCTGGTGAGTAGGTTTCCAGTGAGCAGGTCGGGAACTACGAGTCCGAGATCGAACACCGAGAATTGTGAGAGTAATCTCCCGGGGTGATCAGGTGAACTGACTCTGTTGAAATCTTATTGGTCAGACACTATCTGCTGTGAAACAGCCGGTAAGTGGGGTTGCATACAGAACGCTGTCGTTCCACTGGTCGGCAATTGTAAACTCGGACTGAACGCTGTGGCAACCCACACATCAGCGAAGAACAGAAACAAGGCGAAGCTTCCTCTGAACTCATGCTCAGGGGTCTGAACTGAGGCATAGACGTATGCCGCCAACGCAAGAGTCATATTTAACTTTTTCAACAGTTATTCAAATAGTTATCGTATCTGTAGTCTCTAATCTTATCAAACAATAACTACGGGCGAGAGCTGTATTGTCTGTACTTAGCGATTTGACTCCGATCTCTTGGCAGGCAGACGCTCCGTATTCTGTAGCCCCCTGAACTATCATCTGAGTAGGATTTCAACAGAGCCGCAGTTCTGTATACCCTTTCCGGTGCGTTCACTTGGTGGGTCTACGACTAACAGAGTTGCTTTGGCCGTTAAACATTCCCGGCGAGATCCTCGCGTTATTCAGAGAAGCTATACGGATATTCTGGTCTCCAATGCTAATGAGCATTCACTAGCTGTGCCTTCTGTGACGCCCCACCCGGCACCGAGACTGGCGAGGCCCACACTTGGGAGAAGGACGAGCGAGTCACTCACCCGATCTGCGTCGACTGTGCCATCCAGACGTGGCCAGACCCCGACGAGCACAATCACCACGACTTCGACGGGTGGGGGCTCGTCGTCGACGCGCTCGCGGCGTCGCCGGTGTTTCACGCCGGCTTCTAGCGGGACCTTCGGTCCCGCCCAGCTCACGCGATTCCACGTGGAGGTTGGCCATCTCGAAGGGCCGTTGCAACTATGCGAGCGGTGTAGTCCAGGCGGGCTCGCGACGTACCGGACGTGCGACCTCGAGGAACATCTCGTCGCGATGCCGGCGAAGTGACCCCTCCCACATTTCTGGGCACGGAAACGCCCATCCACGGTAACAAACATGCCAAACAACTATGTTCAAACAGTCCCAACACTGGCCTATGTCGAGCGGCACTATCGATATCGACGAGTTCGAGAACGCTGACGCCGACGAATTCGAGGAACGGAATGATACCGAGCGGATCGTGCTGTTCCTCGACAAGAATAACGATAGGGCGTGGAAGGCGGCAACGATCGCCGAGCACCTCGGGCTGGATACAGACGCCGTCAGTGCGATTCTCTCGCGATTGAAGGAACGAGGTCTCGTGCGGCACAAGCGCCCGTACTGGGCAATCACAGACGACGAGGAACGGCTCCAAGCTGCCTACCGGCTCCACCGACACTACGAGACTGCAGACGAACAATACGGTGAGGAGCGTCTTGAGGACCTCCAACCCGACGAGATGGAAGAAGTACAGTGACTGCGTTCGAAGAACTGGAACGCGGCGACATCGTCTGGGTGAGTGACCCGCTCTCGGAGAAAGGTCGCCCGATGCTCATTCTGGGAGCGCCTCAACTCCCGAACCACGGTACCCAACTTATCACGGTCCTGCTCTCCACGAAGACCTACCATGAGGAGGCACTTACACTCCGAGACGACGACTACGAAGGTGGCCCACTCGGAGAACGAAGTCACGTCCTCCCGTGGTCGCTCGCGACCCTCAACAGTGCTGCGGACGTAGATCACTATCTGACCTCTCTCATCGACGAACGAACCGAGGATGTGGCGAGCCAGTTTATCGACTACATATCGACTTGAGGTGACTGCTCGTTGCGGAGCATCCATCCGCCGATAGGAACAAACGAACAGCGCTCCGAACGGTGGTCGTTTTCTATGCAGCACTCGAAGACGAATGAGTCAAAGGGTTCTCAGCGCCTCCTTAACGATCGACGACTGCTTTGCTACCCAGTGACGACGCCTCCTAGTCGACCAACTATCACGACGTACTGACTGACGCGTGACCTCGAGGAGCATCTCTTGGACGGGTGACGCTTGGCCGAGCGAGGCTCACATCGTACACACGAAAACGGCTACGTGTGCTGGCTCACAATGTACACATCATGAGCACCGATAAGAAGCGCGTGCAGTTTCGGGCCCCCAATCGGCTCATCGACCGGGCCGACGCACTGGCCGCAGTCCTCGGGGAAGACCGAACAGACGTCCTCGTGACCGCGCTTCGGGAGTACCTCCAAGACGCCGCTCACGACGACGCACTCACCCAGGAGATCGCCGCCGCCTATTACGACGATGAGATCACCTTCGAGCAACTCAAAGCACTCGTCGGCGCCGAGGAGGCGGCAAACCTCCGAGTGTTGAAACAGCAGTTGGAGGAGGACTTCATTGACGAGGTCGCCGACGCGTGACATCCTCCTCGCCGTAAACGGTGAGGCTTCCCGTACCGGAGGTGGGATATTTTCTGGTCTACGACACGACCTGCTCTCTCGTTTTGAACGTCCCGCTTTCGCGGTCGAACAAGTGTGTCGATGGCTGTGCCACACAGCCGGTACTCCTATCCTCACCGTGAGGACTCGAAGTTATCTTCTGTCGTAGATTCTCCGCCCCGTTGCAATCCGCATTCCCGACCAACTCACATGCCGAGCAGACGTACAGGCCACGTTCAACACGGTTCGACTTCGTAGCGTCACCACATCGTGAGCAGGTCTTACTGGTGTTCCACTCGTTCTCTTTCAGCACCTCAACGCCACGAATCTCGCCTTTGTATTCGAGGTACTGGTAGAGATGGTCGAACGCCCACGTATGCAATTTCTTGTTGCCGGTCTTCCCCCAGTCAGACTCTCGAACATCTTCGGGCCAACTCACCGCGAGCGTGCCAACACCGCGTTCGACACACTCGGTGATGATGGTGTCCGTGAGGGCGTGGTAGAAGTGCGTCTCGCGGTCTGCGAGTTTCTGTCGTGCCCACATCGATTTCTCTGACGGGCCGTTCTCACCCTCCGTGTCGTACTCTGCGCGGGTGAAGTAGTGCTTGTCCTGTTTGATCGAGTTGCCGGGGTAAAGAACGTATTCGTTGGGGAACGCGACCGTGGCGATGTTTGTGATGCCAAGGTCAATGCCTGCAACTTCGTCGCCTGCGGAGTCACTGGTTTCGAGTGCCACTTTGCAGACGAAGTGCAGTTCCCATTCGCCCCCGTTCCAGACCGCACGAACGTTCTGCACCGAGTTGACTTCCGAGAGGTCAACGTCGGGACGCGTCTGGTACTCGCAGAGCAGGAAGTCAGACCAACTCTCTTTCAGGTTCGACCCTTTCGAGAGCCGGACGCGGTCGTTCTTGGGATCGTGCTTGAAGCCGTCTATTTTGAACGTGACCGTGCTTCGGAGTCGGGTGTCGCCGTGTTTGCGGTAGCCGGGCGGATTCGCCGTGTCGTCCTTGTGTCGCAGGTCGAACCACGACTGGAAAGCGTCGGAAAGTTCTTCGATGACTTTCTGACTGGATTGTGCGTTCAGGTCTTTCCAGCACGCTTGGTTCTTCATGTACGATTTCAGCACGCCCTCGTTTGGGATTTCGCCAGTTGCATCCCATACGCGGTCGGCTGTCCATCGTGCGACATTCCAGATTTTCGAGGCGGAATTACCGAGCGAATCGAGGCCACTCTTGACCTGTCGCTGGTTCTGGATGGAACCAACGTAGGTGCGCGTGACCTCAATCGCCATACATAGCCTATGTAGAACTACTTACTTAATAATAGTGGTTAGTGTTGAATATCCGTCCAGATTGTCATTGGTGGGTTGTGGAGGAGTTGTCGGATTCACTCCCGCTGTTCAGCGTGGGAGGATGTCAACTCAGACGCCTCCGCCCTCGTGAGTCTCGGGATCGTTACTGACGACGGCCCCGATCCACTCGCACTCTGTCTATCCCGGTACGAGGTCGTCGTCCCAACAGCGGTTATCGATGAACTCCAAGAGATCGCCTCCTACGATGACGTCCATGGACACGCCGCGTCCGCCGTACTCGACCAAGCGGACTTATTCACAACACAGTCGGTCGACCTCGATGCCGAGTTCCCCCTCGATGACGGTGAGAACGCGGCGGTCACGCTCGCGAACGATCTCGATGCTGCGCTCTTCCTCTGTGACGAGTTCAACAAACTTGGCTTGATCCACGCCTCACTCGCTGATACCCGGCCCGTCACGACACCGACGCTACTCTCGGTTCTTGTTCGAACTGAACACCTATCAGCTGCTGAAGCACGGCTGCTCCTCGATGCGATCAGTGACGCCCGAAGCTGGGACGCGAACAGCTACGTGCAACGAGCTCGCTCATTGCTCAAGGAGCCCTGACACCGTGGAGAATACTTCGGAGTGACCAGGTATGCCCGATAAAGACGCGCTCTACGACGTTCGTGAACGAACCAAGAATCCCGAGCACGCATCAGTTGACGACGTGGTCGAACTCTGCTCGAACGCGCACAGCATCCCCGGACGGAGCACCAGGACGCGCATCTCGACGAGATGATGGCTACTGTCGTCGACAGGTACGGGACGGACCCCGTCCGAACCGTTATCCATCGCATCCTCGTCGACCACTACCCCTTTCGGACTGCCACGCACGACCTCGAGATGCGCAACGTCGACGGTGTTCGTATCGGGACGGCAGCCGGCCAGTTCCTCGACGAACTGAACGCACAGGGCGACAGCTGAGACCGGCGTAGGTCATTCCTGTCTCACGACCGTTGATGTGCAAGCTCTGTGCAAACGCCGAAACGGTTCTCACTCTATGTGCAGAACGTGCACATCGAATGAGCGCAAGCGATGACCCACAACGGGTCCATTTCCAGTCGCCGGAGTATCTCGTCGACCGGCTGGATGCGATCGCGGAGCTCTTCGATAAGGATCGGACGGATCTGCTTGTCGAGGCGATTCGTGAGTACATCGAAGACACCGCCGATAGCGAGACGTTTCAGGAGTTGGTCGCGACGAAGTACTACGACGACCAGCTTGCGTTCGAGACGGTCAAGCAGCTGGTCGGCGCCGAGACTGCCCAGCGACTCCGGCTTCTCAAAGTGGACCTCAAGGACGAGCCGCTCGATCTCGCTGCCCCCGACGACGTCGACGTCTACGATGGCGACGTGACAACGGTTGAGCCCGTAGCCGACGATGAGCGATGAGCAGCCGGCGACTGCGAACGGTCGTCGCCGACACCAGTGCGCTTGTCAGTCTCGCCGTTCCCCGGGCCGATGCGGCTGTCGACACTGACACCCCGGACCCGTTTCAGTATCTGCTCACGTCGTGTGACGTGTTCGTGCCGTCGGAAGTCGTTACAGAGCTCCGTGATATCACGCAGTATCAGGATATCCACGGGGCAGCCGCGAGTAACGTCCTTGCGGCCCGTGGCCACTACACGGTCGAGGACCCCTACGAACGCGAGGGTACACCAGACTCGCGGCCAACGTTTGGACTCGACGGCGGCGAAACCGACGATATCGTTCTCGCGAACGCGCTCGATGTCGATGGGTTTCTCACCGACGAGTTCGGCGGGACGAACTTCTCACTGATTCACGCCGTGCTGCAGGGCCCGCGGATCGTCCCGACGCCGCGGCTCATCGTCGACTACGCTCGGAACGGACATCTGAGCCACGAGGCGGCTCGAACACTGCTCACGACGATCAGCCCACATCGGAGCTGGGAGAATAGTCCCTATGTCACGCAATTGCTCCACCGTCTCGAAGAGCAACCGGCCTCCGAGTAGCGACGCCGAACACATAGCGCCGGCGACGACATCCGAAAGCCCTCGGACGCTCGGCATCCCGCGACCGCGCGAGACTGCGTCTCGCTGGCCCTCGTTCGCTGTGCTCACGAGGACTTCGCTGCGCGCGCAGCCACAACCGTTGGGAAGAAAGGATGCTTTCTCTAGAAAACTATTTGCGTACACAATACGTAGCATCCAGTATGCCCGAGTCGTGGGACGACGTCAACGAGCAGGTCAAGGCGGACTGGAAGGACAACACCACGCCGTTCGAGCGTGTGTACGAAATCGTCGAACAGACCCACGACGGGCAGTCGGCGGCCGAGATCGCTGACCGCGCCCTCGTGAGCGAGCCGACAGCACGTCGCCACTGCAAGGCGCTGGTGAACACAGGGTTTGCCGAGACGAAACCGGACGGTCAAACGACGCTGTACAAGCGAAACAGCGATCGAATATTGATGTCCCGGATCCACGAGCTACGTGAGGAAGTCGAGCGGCCGGAGTTGCTCGACAGTATCCAGGAGATGAAGGCGGAGATTCGGCGCTACGAGGACCGCTACGACGTGGTATCTCCGGAAGAGCTCGCCCAGCAACTCGACGCCGACGAGACGGAGGGATGGGACGACCTGACCGCGTGGAGGACGACGCGGCAGAATCTCGCCGTCGCACAAGCCGCACTCGCCTACGACGAGGCCAGCCACCAACTCGCCGTATGAACGGTAACGACCGCGCCGGCGAGTTCGGACCGATCTATCTCCCGGCGCTCCAGCGGATTCGTGACCGCTGGATCGAACTCGAACCGCTCGTCGACGCCACGGCGTACGACGACATCGTCGCCCCCACGGAACTGCAGATCAGTCTCAGCGATGGGTTGGGCGACGCCGAGCGCGCTCGGCTCGATATCCAGTGGAGCGAACTGGGGATGTATTCGTTCCACTACGTCGATGGCGAGGATCGTAACTGGCGATTCGATCGCCACTCGAACACACACTCTCCCGAGATCCACTTTCATCCCCCGCCCGACGCCGCCACGACGGCAGCCGAACCGTCCTGTATCGACGTGACCGAAGTGTCACTCGTAACCCGTGCAGTCCACGCAATGTGGCGCACAGCGTACGAGACCGACGACATGGACCAGCTGAATAGTGCATCAAACCCGCCGTGATTACCCCCAGAAGTCCAGCAACGAGGTTTTTCTCGCTTGGGGTGAAACATTGCCAACGGAGATGGACGTGAGCGAGGACGCAGTCCGGGATATCTGTACGGACGCGGTTTTCGAACGCGGAGAAAAGTACCTGGAAGATGGCCGCATCCACGAGATCCATCGTGTCGGTGCCACCGTAACCGCCGTCGTGAGTGGCAGCCATCAGTACGATGTCCGTGTCGACCTCGCCGCCGACGGGCTTTCGCCGTGGTGTGACTGCCCGTATGACGGGCCGGGAGCGTGTAAGCACGTCGTCGCCGTACTACTCCGGTGTACAAACGACTGTCCTCCCGATGAAGGTGACCAGCTCGACGCCGCACTCGAGGCGGCCGATACCGACGACCTGCGGTCGTTTCTTCGCGAGGTGCTGACGACGGATCCCACCCTGCGAGACCGCTTTTTCGCCCGCTTCGGCGAGTCGACGACGCGGTCGGTCGACGAGCTTCGTGCCGCGATCGACCGACAGTTCGAGGAGACGAATCCTGAGTACTACGTCGTCTTCGAGCCGATCGACTTCTCGAAGTGGTTCGACCTCGCGAACGAGCACCGCGAGCAGGAGCGGTACGCGTCGGCGGCGATCGTCTACCGGGCGCTCATCGAATCACTCGAAGACAACATGGAGCGCGTCGACGGTGCGTACGACCACTTCTCGAGAGCGTTCAGTCGGGCACTCGACGGCTACGTCGACTGCGTCACAGCCACGGAACATGACGCTGACGCGGTCACGGACGCGCTCGCATTTCTCGACGAGCGGGCAACATCGGGAACACCATTCCTCGTGGAACACTTCGAGCGGACAGCGACCGAACTCCGCGAAAAGATGGGCGAGTAGCTCACGCGGTGTCGACGATTTGTGGTGACCGCTCGTTGACATCCTCCCCGCGCTAAAGCGCGAGGATTCCCGACCGCGTTGGGATATTACGGTTCGCGGTTCACGACCTGTTCTCGTGGGGCGAAACAGCCCTCACTACGGTCGAACAGGTGAACCGCTGGCTGTGCCAACCAGCCGTTATCCCTATCACCGCCATCCGTGGCGAGACTCGGGAGTACCTTTTGCCGAATATTCTCCGCGCCGTTCACATCCGCGTTCGCAACCGTGTCGCACTTCTTACACACGTACAGACCACGTTCGACACGCTGATTGTCGTCCGTGTGGCCGCACGCCGAACACGACTTCGACGTATCGCGTTCCGACACCAACTCCACGTCGATGCCCTCGGCTTCCGCTTTGTAGTCGAGTAGCGTCGTAAAGCGGTCGAACGCCCACCCGTGCAAGTCGAGATTGCCGTGGTCGCCCCAATTCCGAGAGTCGCCGTTCTCGTCGTCCTCTCGGATGCCGCCGAGGTCGCCCACGACAAGCGTCCCGACCCCTCGTTCAACACACTCCGCCACGATTGCTTTCGAAAGTACGTGCAAGAAGTGCGTCCGGCGACCCGTTCGCTTGCGGTCAAGACGAGTCGCGTCACGGGACGAGGAATCGTCGCACTTGGCTTTCTTTTTCGTGAAGTAGTATTCGTCCTCTTTGAGCGCACCTCCCGGATACAACACGGATTCACCACCGAACGAGACGGCGGCGAAGTTGCAAATCCCGAGGTCAACACCGGCCACATCGTCGCCCGGTGGTTCCGGGTCGATGACGGTTCGGCAGACGAATTGGAGTCGCCACTCGTCGCGTTTGTAGACAGCGCGAACCTGTTGAATGTCCCACTCGGTCAGGTCAACATCTGGGTGAGTCTGGTACTCGCACAGGATGAAGTCCGAACGGTGTTCTTTGAGGTTGCGGCCTTTCGAGAGGCGAACACGGGTGAACTGTGCGTCGTGCTTGAAGCCAGCCGCTTTGAACGACACGGTTGAACGTGGATGGGAATCTCCGTTTTTGCGGTAGCCGGGCGGGCGGGCACGGTCGTCGCCGTTCCGACGCTTGCCGAACCAGCCGTTAAACGCTTCAGCGAGTTCTTCGAGAACGCGCTGACTGGATTGAGAATGTAAGTCCGTGTAGCGTTCGTGGCTTTTGAGTTCGGCTTTGAGTTCCCCGTCATCGGGAATCTCGCCCGTTTCGTCCCACTGTTCTTGTGCGTAGTAGCGACCGACGTTCCAGAGTTTTGAGGCGGCCCATCCGAGTTGGTCGAGGCCGTCACGAACCTGTTGCTGGTTCGTAATCGTGGCCTCGAAGGTTCGGATGGTTCGACTCATTTTCTAGCTTCATAACTGGTTATGAACGTTGTTTTGTTAATAGTGTCGGTTGGCGTGGAATATCCGGCCTTGCCATCGACGGTGGATTGTGTAGGAGTTGTCGGCCGTATCCCCGCCCTGAAGGGCGGGGTTTTAGCCTTGTGACTTCTATAATCGGATGTGGCAGACGTAGATGCTGCCTTCCTGTATCTGATCCGTACCGTGCTGGAGACCGTTACGAGAATTAGTTCGTCGTGTGGTTAGCCACGTCGATTCTCTGTTCGCGAGCGGCTTCGACATCCGAGTAGAGTGCCAACGCGTGCTTGATGAGCCGGCGGTATTCCAGATTCTCCTCCCAGCGCGTAATCACGTCACGGCGTTCGCGAAGCTCGTCACTTGCGAGGTCGCCGTCGGCGAGCGACTGTTCGAGCTCTTCCCACGTCTCGACGTCGTAGGTCGCCTGCCACTCCTCGATCTCCTCGGTGATCGCGGCCAATTCGTTGCGAAGCTCCTCGCGCGTGTTCTCCGCGATGGGCGTCCGGATTTCTTCGAAGAGCAGTCGCGTGTAGTCCGGCTGATAGCGTGTGGTCTCGCCGGCGTCGACGCGGCGCAGCTGCCCCTGCTCGACGAGCGCCTGGAGTTCCTCGTTGGTCGTGCTCCAAGCGGCGTCGGCCTGTTCGCTGATCCAGTTGACCGACCGCGGTTCGCGAAGCGTCTCGGCAACCGCCCGAATACGGTCGCGGGCGCTCATCGACTCACTCCACGACTGGACGCCGTCCTGCGGGGATTCGGACATACTTGTCACCGCTAGTCCTGATTTCGGTACGGAAGCGTTGTCACGTCGAACGCATCGTAGTGGCGGTCGTACGTAAGGATGTGATCGACCCCTAAGGCGTCCATATGGGCTGCAACAGTGAAATCGGTGAGTGACGCATCCAGATCCGTCCACTCGACGAACGTTGCTTTGGCGTCATCGAAAACGTCCTCGGAGACGGATTCGAACTGATAGAGCGTGCTCTCGTCGAGCGTCGTCAGGAACGACGCGGCGTTCCGCATCGACGCTTGCTTTTTCAGCCGTGTGGCAGCCTCGTCGACGATGTGATCGTTGACGATGAGGCGACGATAGGGGAGGTCGCCGTCGCGGACAAAGGTCATGAACGCCCGCGAGACTGCGTGCATCTGATCTTCTGGGTTGAATAATGCGTACAGGAACTTCGGCCCGACGACGACCTGATGGCGGACGTGCCCCGGGCGAAAATGCTCGGGTGAGATCGTCCCAATCGGGGTTTCGACTGGTTCAGCCATCCAAATTCAGGATTGCGCAGATGGGTCATCGGCGAGCGTGAACGATTCGTCGCTGCCATCCCACTCCTCGACGATATCGTCTTCCTCGCGGGCATCCGTCGCCGCCGACACTGGGAGCGAATCGTCCTCGAGGTCGTCGAGGACTGTGAACGCCGGGTCGTTGGGGTCGGCTTGCTGTTGGCGTTCGACCCACTCGACCAGCGCCTCGTGGCCGGCTTCTTTGAGCGAGAGGCCGTGCTCTCGCGCGAACTCCTGGAAGCGTTCGTATTCGTCCTCGTTCAGTTCCGTTTGCACGTGCTTGGTGTCGTTGCTGCTCATTGGGACCCCCGTTACTACTCCCATCTACTTTCTCATGAAGTATAAGATGTTCGCATGAGATTGTTCATGGGCCATACTCAAACGAGAGACAGGGCGGACTACTGGCCCTGAAATTGAAATACGAAATCGAGACAAACCACACCAACCGATGCGTGATCGCTATCTGGATTTCGAGGAACTGCGGCCAACCGGTGAGGCGTCCCACGTTCCGGACACGAGGCTGGACGACGGGTACGAAGGTGACCCCCGGCGGCAACGCGTTGCGACGAGCGCTGGGGGCTACCCTGATGCGCCGACGACCACCGACGGCAAGTGCCGGTCCTGTGGGGCGTCAGTCCCGGACGGACAGACGAAATGCCGATTCTGCCTCACCAACCATCTCGGAAGTGACGCGACTAGCACGGACGAGTCAGCGTGGACGACGTTCCTCGGCATCGTCCACCTGGTCGTCGAGTCGACCACGTTCTACGGCGCCGTCGCGAAGGGCGGCGCCGCGGCGAACCTCCTCTCTTCCAACGAGGCGGAGCCGGCCGTCGACGACTACACGCTCATCTACGATCTCGACGAGGCGCCGGCGCGCCAGCTGGCCGAGCAATAGCCCTCACTCCCCGACGCGGTACAGGTGTCGTCAGCGGAGGGAGAACAGCTTCTCAGAGCCGCCCGTGATCGGACAGGCTGGAACGGGAAGGAAGCGTCGGAGCGTCAGGAGCAGGCCCCGACGCGGCTCTACGACCAGCGTGGGGACGGCATCCGCGATGCGTCACGGCTCACTGAGGTCCTCGACGACACCGACGACGCGGTGTGGCTGGTTCCAGCGATCGCGCTGACCGAATCCAGAGGCGAGGCTGCGGCTGATCGCCAGGTGTCGTCGGTGCCGAC
>Ga0207813_100179_pt1 | contig 47406 bp, 52 predicted proteins | sample A23E3SouthBayCA_2_FD_187730 | JGI IMG/M metagenome (GOLD analysis project Ga0207813, IMG submission 187730) | Aerobic enrichment media microbial communities from Eden Landing Ponds, California, USA - A23 E3 (4) (SPAdes) | ecosystem: Environmental > Aquatic > Marine > Unclassified | place... | reverse complement strand
GAGCCGCTGGCCGTCGCCGATCCGCTCGCGCCATCTGCCTGTGAGACTGCCTCGCCCTGTGCGGGCGCGCTGTTCGACCCTGGTGCGTACGCGCTGGCGGCCGGTGTGAGAAGAACGGCCACCAGCGCGATCGTCAGTAGGTTTCTGTAATCCATGGTTGTCGCGGTTCCCCCCTGTGGAGGGCTATCGGGAACCTGTCCGGTGGTTCTCGCGCCCTCATATAGGGTGTTGCGTAGACTCAAAGAAGCGGTTTAGTTTGCGGTGTGTTCGCACACTACTCGATCGACAGGTGAGCGTGCCGTTCGGGTCAGAGCGCGCGCATCGCGTAGTAGAACCGCTGGATCGCGGTGAAGTGACCGACGACGGCGAAGAACACGAGCAGCCAGCCGACGGCGTCGAGTCCGGCGACGGTCTCCCGGACGACGGCGGCGACGACGCCGACGGCGACGATCAGCGCGAGGCGGTCCGCGCGGCCGACGAGGCCGCCGTAGACGCGGTCGAGACCGACTGCCTGAGCCTGCGTCCCGAGATACGAGGTCATCACGACGCCAGTGACGGCGGCGAATCCAAGCGCGTACCGCTCGATGCCAGCGGCGAGACCCGCGATTATCACGATGTCGGCGTACCGGTCGAGGACGTGATCGAGCAGGTCGCCCGCGGCGCTCCCGACGCCGAGTTCCCGTGCGAGTTCGCCGTCGATCAGGTCGAGCCAGCCGTTCAGCGCGACACAGACTGCGCCTGCGAGATACAGGAGCGGGATCGACCGGCGAGGTGCCAGCGCGAACAGCGACCCGCCGCCGATCGCCAGCAGGAAAGCGAGGACGCTGATGGCGTTCGGCGTCAGCCCCATGCGGCGCGCGAGCGAGACCGACGGCGAGAGGACGCCACTGACCATCGGCCGGAGGCGATCGAGTGTCATGTGTGGTCGTGGCAGTGGTGAGTCACAGGTAGTCGATAAAGGAGACGGTCCCGACCGCGGGGTCGCGCTCGCCCTCGATCACGGCCGCGATGGCCGCGGCGACCGCGTCGGGGTCGCGGTCGGTGGTATCTATCTCGTAGACGCTGTCCTCGCCGTGGCGTTCGACTGCCTCGGCGAGGACGACGTCCAGGGCCTCGGACTCGGCGTTCTCGGCGACGCTCTCGGGTGACTCACCGCGCTCGGCGAGGCGCCGTTCGATCGTCTCCGGGTGGGCGCGCAGGACGACCACCCGGTCGGCGTCGAAGTTGTGGGCCAGATGGGACTCGAAGACCACGTCCTCGTGGTCCGCCAGATAGGACTCGACGGCGTCGAAGTCGGCGATCACCGAGTCGCGGTCGTCGTCGCGGTCGCCGTAGAGCCCCGCCTCGCGGATGACCTCGTTGAGGTGGATCACGGACAGCTCCGTCGAGAGAGCCGTGGTGGCCGTCGTCTTGCCCGTGCCCGGGGTCCCGGTGACCGCGACGCGCATCAGGTCGACACCTCGGCGAGGACCTCGTTGATCGTCTCGACGGCAGTGCGGGTCTCCTCGCGGGTGCCACAGGTGATCCGGATGCACTCGGGGAGGCCGAAACTCGAACAGTCCCGGACGATCACGCCCGCGCGCTGGCAGGCGTCTGCGACGGCCGAGGCGTCGCCGACCTCCGCGAGGACGAAGTTGCCGCCGCTCTCCCAGGTGGGCTCGTCGAGGTGGTCGTACATGTATTCGCGCGCCCAGCGGACCGTCTCGACGGTCTTCTCGACGTGTTCGTCGTCGTCGAGCGCCGCGAGTCCAGCGCGACAGGCCAGTTCGTTCGCCGCGAAGGGCGTGTTCACGCGGGCGTAGGCGTCGGCCCACTCGCCGGGCACGACGGCGTACCCGAGTCGCAGACCCGCCAGGCCGTAAGCCTTCGAGAACGTCCGGATGACGGCCACGTCGTCGCGCTCGCGGACCAGTGGCACCGCCGAGGGCGCGTCGGTGAACTCGCCGTAGGCCTCGTCGACGACCACGAGCGTCTGCTCGTCGGTCTCGGCGGCCACCCGTTCGACGTCGTCGGGCGCCATCTCCGATCCGGTCGGGTTGTGCGGCGTCGTGACGTAGACGATCCGGTGGCCGTCGTACGAGTCGAGGACGACCCCGGGCGTCTGTGCGAACCGATCGTCGGCGTCGAGGCGGTACTCGTCGACCTCGCCGTGGTGGTAGCGGGCGCTCATCGGGTAGTACGCGAACCCCGGCGAAGGGGTGAGCACGCGGTCGCCGGGGTCGAGCATCGCCCGCGAGAGGTTGTCGAGGGCGCCGTCCCCGCCCGCCGAGAGCCAGATCTGCTCGTCGGCGACGTCCCAGTCGTCGGCCAGGCGGGCCGTCAGATCGGCGTGGGACGCTTTCGGGTATGAGTGGACGCGGTCGGCGTGCTCGCGGATGCGCTCCGCGGCCGCCGGGCTCGGGCCGAACGCGTTCTCGTTGGAGGCCAGCTTTATCAGGTCCTCGGGGTCTTTCCCGAGGTCCCGGGCGACCTCCTCGATCCCGCGTCCAGCGCGATAGACAGTGTGCGTAGAGAGGTCCCGTGGATCCATGCCTGAGGCAAGCGGACCGGGCGTCTTAAGCGTGTGTACATCGACCCGTGGCACCGGGGCCGACCGACGCGAGTGCGCCGCTGGCAGCACAGCGGGCGGGGAAACGGCTAACAGGCGCGGCGAGAAAACGCGGGTAGATGCCGATCCTCATCGACATCCGGAAACTCCGGATCATCAACCGACTCATCAAGGACGGCGCCACCAACGTCGCGGCCGCCCTCGAATCGATGGCTGGCGTCGAATCGGAGGTCCGGATCAAGAGCCTCTCCTTTGTCGACCCGGCGGACATCCCCAGTCAGATCGGTTCCGGGAAGCGCCACAGCGCCAGCGTCCGCCTGCGTGAACCGCCCTACGGCGTCTTCTTCATGACTTTCGCCGAGGAGACGGCCGCCGAGATCAGCGAACTCATGACAGGCGTTCCCGTCGACGACGGCTTCAACGATATGCACCAGAGCGCCCTCCAGGAGATGTGCAACATCATGACCTCCGGGTTCATCGACGGCATCGCTAACACGCTCGGGACGACCATCGACATGGAGACGCCGGAGATCGTCACCGCCGACGGTGCCGAGATCGCCGAGCGATCGCTGACCCACATCACCGAGGACTCGCTGTCGATCGTCCTCGACGCAGTCGTGGACATCGCCGACGAGGACACCACCTTCGAGTTGCGGATCTTCCTCGTCCCCGACCCCGGCGCCTTCGTCAATCTCGTCGACAAACTCGAACTCGGCGATATCAGCGCCGCCGCGAGCGGGACGTTCGTCGACGACCTCTCTGCCGAGGACCTGTAGCTGGCACCGGCGGTCCTCCGCCTGCGTCCGCTCCAGAGTCTTTATGCCGAAACTCCCTGTCATACCGTACCAATGACCGCGGACAGGCGGGGCCCGAGTGACGGCCCACCGACCGAGACGATCGATCTGACGGGACAGTGGCGGTTCTCGCTCGATCCCGACGACGACGGGGTCGAGTCCGGCTGGTACGAGCACTCTCTCGGAGGCTCGATCGCCCTCCCCGGCACGACGGACGATGCGGGCGTCGGCGACCCGGCGACCGGCCGGGAGACGCACCACCTCACGCGAACCCACCGCTACGAGGGGGCGGCGTGGTATCAGCGAACGGTGGAGATTCCGCGGGACTGGCGGGACAAGCGAGTGGCGCTCGTCCTGGAGCGCTCCCGGAAGACGACCCTCTGGGTCGACGACACCGAAGTCGGTACGCAGCGGTCGCTCTCGACCGCTCACGAGTACGATCTCACCGGCCACGTCGACACCGGCACCAACACGCTCACTGTCCGGGTCGACAACGACTCGGCCCCCGTGACGTTCGGCGGCGTGGGGCGCTCGCACCAGGTGACGGCCGAGACACAGACCAACTGGAACGGGATCCTCGGCGACCTCCGGTTGCGTGCGACCGACCCCGTGTGGATCGACGACGCGCGAGTGACGTTCGAAGGCGACGAGGGGACTGCGAGCGTCGAACTCGACGTGGGAAACCGGACCGGGGAGCAGGTGACAGGTCGCGTTCGAACCCGTGTTTCCGACGGCTCTGACGACGACCGCGGACCGGGTTCGGACTCGTCTGAGCCGGTCGCGGAGTCCGTCCGTTCCGGCGTGTCGATCGACCCAGGCGAGAGCACCTTCTCTGTCGAGCACGACTTGCACGAGGGCGATCACCGATGGGACGAGTTCGATCCCGGCGTCGCCGAGCTCTCGGTCGAGTTGCGCGCGGCGACCGACGGCAACGAGTTCGCCCACGCGACCACGCTCCCCTTTGGCCGCTGTGCCTTCGAGCGCGACGGAACGCAGTTCTCGGCCAACGGGCGGACGACGTTCCTCCGCGGGACCGTCGACTGCTGTGTGTTCCCCGAGACAGGCTACGCACCGATGGACGCGGAGTCGTGGCGCGACTACTTCGATACGATTCGGAACTGGGGGCTCAACCACGTCCGCTTCCACTCGTGGTGTCCGCCCGAGGCGGCGTTCGTCGCAGCCGACGAACTCGGGGTCTACCTCCAGCCAGAACTGCCGCTGTGGGGGGACGTGGCCGAGAGCGACGAGGCGGAACGGTTCTACTACGACGAGGCGGAGGCGATTCTGGACGCGTACGCCGAACACTCGTCGTTCGTGCTGTTCGCGCTCGGTAACGAGCTATCGGGGAGCGAACGCGCGGCGCGGCGACTCGTCTCGCACTGTCGCGACCACGACGACCGCCTCCTGTACGCGACCGCGTCGAACGGCTTCCACGGCGAACCGAAACTCGTCGACGGCGACGACTTCTGGGTCACGATGATGACCGGCGGGGAGTACGACCCTGGATCCCTCGACGCGGCCGCCCGCGCTGACGGCCTCGTCCGGGGGTCGTTCTCACCGCACACGCTCGGGCACATCAACAACGAACCGCCCGCGACGGACGTCGACTACAGCGAGGCGATAGCCGACGTGGACGTGCCGGTCGTCGGCCACGAGATCGGCCAGTACCAGACGTATCCGGCGTACGACGGGATCGAGAAGTACACCGGCGTCCTCGAACCCAGGAACCTCTCGGTGTTCCGCGACCACCTCGAAGCGCACGGGCTTGCGGGTCGCGACACCGAGTTCCAGCGGGCCTCCGGGAAGCTGGCCGTCGAGTGTTACCGCGAGGACGTGGAGGCGGCGCTCCGGACGGCGGACTTTGGCGGCTTCCAGTTGCTCGGCCTGCAGGACTTCCCGGGACAGGGGACGGCCCCCGTCGGAATCCTCGACGCCTTCATGCACGAGAAGGGGACCGTCACGTCCGAGGCTTGGCGAGAGTCCTGCGGTCCGGTCGTCGCGCTGGCCCGGATGCCGTCTCGCGTCTGGACCGCTGGAACTACGATCTCCGCCACCCTCCAGATCGCGAACTACGGACCCGAGACGATGAGCGAAGCGACGCCGTACTGGGAACTGCGCGCGGCCGACGGCGAACAAGTCGACGCCGGTCGATCGGCGCCGACCGCAATACCGCAAGGGAGCCTCACCACGGTTGCGACAGCCGAGATAGGCACCGAGAACGCCGATCCGCCGACCCGTGTCGTTCTCGAAGTCGGCATCGAGGGGAGCGACGTCGCGAACACGTACGACGTCTGGGTGGTCCCCGACCCCGTCGCAGCGCCGACCGACGATATCGCCGTCCTGCGGACGTACGACGACGAGACGTGCGCACGCCTCCGCGACGGCGAGACGGTCCTCCTCCTGGCACCCGAAGACGGGTGGGCTAGGTCACTCGACGGGGCGTTCCAGCCCGATTACTGGTCCTCCGGGAGCGAGTGGAAGCGCGGGCAGGCGCCGCCGGGGACGATGGGACTGAGTATCGACGCCGAACATCCGGCGCTCGCCGAGTTCCCCACCGAGAGTCACAGCGACTGGCAGTGGTGGCACGTCGCCAGGCAGTCGAACCCGGTGATACTCGACGACACGGGTGGCGAGTACGAGCCGATCGTCCGGGCGATAGACAACCCCGAACGGAATCAGAACCTTGGGCTCGTCTTCGAGGGGACCGTCGGCGATGGCGCGTTTCTCGCCTGCGCGGCGGATCTGGGCTCGATCGACGATCCCGCCGCGGAGCAACTTCTGTACAGCCTCTCCGCCTACGCTGGCTCCGATTCGTTCGATCCGGGTCGGGAATTCACCGAACGCCAGATGGCGAAGTTCTTCCGGTGAGAACCGCTGTGTGACACCGCGGCGGTCGACGTATCACCACCCACGCGCTGCGACTGCGGACCACCGCGTTTCAATACGGACCGCCACTCTGAGGCACGTATGGCAACGCTCGACATCGCGATGTACGCGGTCCATCTCCTCTTCGCGGGCGTCTGGACCGGTAGCGTCGTCTTCATGACCGTCGCCGTCCTCCCGATCGCTCACGACGGGACCGTAAACGCCGAACCGCTCGTCCCGGTCGTCGGGCGCCTGCGAACCGTCTCGCGGGCCAGCGCGGCGGTCCTGTTCCTGACCGGCGGCCACCTCGCGGGGCAGTTCTACACCGTCGAAAGCCTCACCGGGTCGACGCGCGGCTACCTCGTGATCGCGATGCTCGTCCTGTGGCTGGCGCTGGCCGCCCTCGTCGAGATCGGGAGCGGGAAACTCGTCGACGGCTTCGACCAGAAGAAGGTCCGCGAACCCGCGCGGAACGCGCGACCCTTTTTCCTCGTGGCGACGGCCGCCGCCCTCCTCCTGCTGATCGACGGGGGCCTGCTCGCTGGCGGGTTCGGCGTCTGATCGGGGCCGAATTCGCCATCGGCTCTCAGAGGTCTTCCGCGACGTGTTCGGCCGCTTTCAGCGCCAGCGCCGCGATTGTGAGCGTGGGATTCATGGCGCCGCTGGTGACGAACACGCTGGAGGAGGCGATCGAGAGGTTGTCGACGTCGTGGGTCCGCAGGCGGGGGTTCACGACGCTCTCGTCGGGGTCTGTGCCCATCCGCGTCGTCCCCATGTGGTGGTAGGCCGGGCCGGTGCCGTCGGGGCCAGCGACCCACTCGGGGTCGACGCCGAGTTCCTCGAACACGCGCGCCTGGAGTTCGTTGGCGCGTTCGAGCGTCCGCTTCGTGCGGTCGTCGAGCGACCACTGGATGTCGGGAACCGGGTTGCCGTGGTCGTCGGTCTTCGAGCGGTCGAGCGTCACGCGGTTCTCGGCCCGGGGGAGCTGCCCGACCAGCCCGCCCATCGCGAGGTGGGTACCGTACTCCTCGCACAGACTGTCGAACAGGTCGTCGCCCCACTCCTCCGAGGAGAGTGCCGACTCCACCGGCGAGGGGCCAGCGTAGTTCAGGAATTCGAGTTTGATCGGGCCGACACCCTCGAAGTCGTTGTCGTAGAACTGATGGGACTCGCTGGTGATGAAGCCGACGTGGTTCTGGCGGGTCTCGTGGTCCAGTCGGCCGCCGGTGCCAGCAAAGAGGTGCTCCATGAAGTACCGGCCGACAGCATCGCTGGAATTCGCGAGGCCGTCGGGGTGTTCGGCCGACTCCGAGAGCAGGAGGAGACGCGGCGTCTCGACACCCCCGGCCGCGAGGACGAACTGCCGCGCCTCCTGTCTGTGGGTCTCGCCGTCGGGCGTCGCGTAGACGGCGGCCGCGACGCGTTCGCCGGTCCGGTCGGTTTCGAGGCGCTGGACCGGGACGCGGTCGATAACCCGGGTGCCCGCCTCCTCGGCCCCCTCGATGGTGTGGTCGGCGCTGTACTTCGCGCCCGAGGGACAGACCGGATCGCAGGTCCCGTAGGCCACGCAGGGGCCCCGCTCGTCGTAGGGTTCGGAGTTGCGGGCGTTTGGCACCGAGTGCATCGCGATACCCGCAGACTCGCAGGCCTCGGCGAACAGCGAGTCGCTGTAGGACGGCGGGAACGCGGGCATCGGATGGGGGTGCTCGCGGGGCGGTGCGAAGGGGTTGTCGCTCGCGCCCGCGACGCCGAAGGCCTCCTCGGCCCGCGCGTAGTAGGGTCTGAGATCCTCGTAGCTGATCGGCCAGTCGCGGCCGACGCCGTCCCGCGTCCGTCGCTTGAAGTCCGACTCGTGGAGCCGCATCACCATCCCCTGCCAGTGGAGCGTCGACCCGCCGACGCCCTTGACGCGGGTCTGGTTGAGCGGGTAGAACCACTCGCCGCTGGAGGTGTACGCGTCCCGCTCTCCGCCCATCCCCCACACCGAGAGGTCGTCGTGAGCGGGTCGGATCGACCGTTCGAGGCGCTGCTCGTCGGCCGAGCGGTCGAACCGCGGTCCCGCTTCGAGGACCACCACCTCGTAGCCCGCGCTGGCGAGTTCCCGGGCGACGAGCGCGCCCGCAGGACCGGCGCCGACGACACAGACGTCCGCCTTGTCGGTCGGCGTCCGGTCGGCGTCAGGGCGACGCCGAGGGATGGCCTCGGGGTCGGCGTCAGGGCGGCGCTCGCGAACCGCTTGCGGATCAGCGCACACGTATCCTCCCTCCACCGATGGTCGCCATCTCACCGGTGATTAGGCAGACCTAAACTTATGGATTGTCATCGCGACTGGCCGCGGAGCGACAACTGCGGAGACCGTGCGCCGTCAGCGACCGGGGATGTGGACGCCGTGTTCGAGGGTACCGACGCCCTCGATTTCGATCTCGACGGTGTCGCCGTCTTCGAGGGGGCCGACGCCCTCGGGGGTGCCGGTGGCGATCACGTCGCCGGGTTCGAGGGTCATGTACTCGGTGATCTCGGCGATCAGTTCGGGGACCGAGAAGACCATCTGGTCGATCGACCCGGACTGTCGCGTCTCGCCGTTGATCCGGGTCTCGATCGCAGCGTCCTCGGAGAGGTGTTCGGGGGTGGCGATGACGGGGCCCATCGGGGCGGCGTTGTCGAAAGCCTTGCCGCGGACCCAGTTCTGCTCGCGGCGCTGATCGTCGCGGTTCGAGAGGTCGTTCAGACAGGTGTATCCCGCGATCACGCTGTCGGCCTCGCTCTCGTCGACGTGGCGGCACTGTTCGCCGATCACGACGCCCAGTTCCGCCTCGTACTCCAGCCGTTCCTTCCCGGCGGGGAGTGTGATCGTGTTACCGTGACTGGCGACGGTGTTCGGTGGCTTCAGGAAAAGCAGGGGGCGGTCGGGGACCTCGGCGTCGTGTTCGGCGGCGTGGTCGGCGTAGTTGCGTCCGACACAGACGATTTTGGTGGGTTCACACGGTGCGAGGATGTCCACTTCGCCGGGCGCGAAGGTCTCGTCGCCGAACGCGATGCGTCCGTACGGACCCGCGGCGGCGGTGACCACGTCCTCGCCCTCGTCGGTCGTCCACCGGCCGCCACGCACGTTGCCAGCAGAATCGCGAAAGCGGACGCGTCTCATGTAACGAACATCTCAGTCGGCATTGATAAGCGTTTTCAGAGTCCACGCCAGTCCGGAAACCACCCGATCGAACGGCTTTTGGATCGGCCACGAGTAGCCGCGGTCGATGAAGGTGCTCGTGGTCGGGGCGGGTGAGATGGGTCGGTGGTTCGCGCGGACGCTCCGGGCAGAACAACCGGATACGGCGGTCGCGTTCGCCGACGCCGACCCCGACGTAGCGGCGGCCGCGGCGGGCGAACTCGACGCGAGAGCCGTCGGGACGGACACGACGGAGGGGTTCGCTCTGGTCTGTATCGCGGTGCCGATCCCCGCCGTCGCCGACGCGATCGAGGCCTACGCCGACAACGCCGACCGGGCGATGGTCGACGTCTCGGGTGTGATGACCGAGGCCGTTTCGGCGATGGCTGCGGCCGCGCCCGACTGCGAACGCGTGAGTTTCCACCCCCTGTTCGCGGCCGCGAACGCGCCCGGGAACGTCGCAGTCGTCCCCGACGCCGTTGGCACGGTCACCGACAGGGTTCGAGCGGCTCTCACCGATGCCGGGAACGACCTGTTCGAGACGACCGCCCAGCGCCACGACCGCTCGATGGAGACGGTCCAGGCGCGCACCCACGCCGCGGTGCTCGCGTTCGGCCTCGCCGCCGAATCGGTCGACGACACGTTCCAGACGCCAGTCTCGGCGGCGCTGTTCGATGCGCTGGAACAGGTGACCGGCAACGATCCCGGCGTCTACGCCGACATCCAGACGGCCTTCGAGGGTGCCGAGGATGTCGCCGACGCCGCGCGGCGACTGGCCGACGCCGACCGCGAGACGTTCGAACGCCTCTACGACGAGGCGGACGCGGCGCTCGAATCGGGTGGACTGGACCGCGAAGACGGTGAGGGCAGATGAACGCCGAACAGCGCGATCAGGTCCGCTCGAACGCGAAGTACCTCCGGGAGGTCCGCCCGATCGACCCCGAGGAGATATACGAGTACGTCGACGGACGACCACACCCCGCGGCGGTCCGGCAGGTCCTCCGCGAGGAGGCGGCCGATCTGGGTCTGCTCGAACGCGAGGACGGCACGTTCGAACCCGTCGGTGACGGGCCGGTCTCGGCCCCGTTCCACGGCGTCGAGTCGTTCCCCGACGAGTACGCCGAGCGCCTCGAGGACGAACTCGTCGAGCGCTACGGCGTCGACTGGGCCGAGGGCGAGAGCGGTGACCGGTTGCGCGAGCGCCTGCGCTCGGTCAAGACCGACTACCTCTACCAGAACCCCGTCGAGTACGACGCCGACACCGCCGCGGCCTACGCCGTCTACCACCTGCCGGGCTACTACGCCGCAACGCAGTACGTCCTCGCGGATCTGGCCGCCGACGGCCACCTCCCGTCGGCGCTCCGGGTGCTGGACGTGGGCGCGGGCGTGGGCGGCCCGGCGCTGGGCCTGCACGACCTGCTCCCGGAGGACACGTTAGTCGACTACCACGCCGTCGAACCGAGCGCCGGGGCCGATCTGCTGGAGACGATGCTCTCCGGGACGCGCCGGAACTTCCACACGACCGTCCACCGTACCACGGCCGAGGCGTTCGATCCGGAGACGGCGATCGGCCTCGACAACTCCTTCGACCTCGTGCTGTTCGCGAACGTCTGGAGCGAACTCGACGACCCGGCGGGCGTGACCGCGGATCTCTCGGGGGCGCTGGCCGACGACGGGACGGTGGTCGGCATCGCCCCGGCCGACCGGAACACGGCGACGAACCTCAGGTCGGTCGAGCGCGAACTCGCGGACGGCGGGCCCTTCACCGTGTACGCGCCGACGGTCCGCCTGTGGCCGTCGATCGGCCCGACCGACGGGGGGTGGTCGTTCGACGCCAGGCCCGACCTCGAAACGCCCCCGTTCCAGCGGCGCCTCGCGGACGGCTTCGACGCGTCGGGCAGTAGCGAAGGGGGACCGTCCGGCGACGATGCGGACCCGCTCCGCCCCGAGGAGTTCGTCAACGTCGACGTGCAGTACGCTTACACGCTGTTGCGGACCGACGGGAAGCGCCGGATCGACCTGACGCTCTCGACCGAGCGGTCCGCGAGGATGGCCGACATGGGCGACCACGTCACCAGCCGGATCGATCTCGTGGCGATCAAACTCAGCCACGACCTCTCGGGGGGCGGGAACCCGCTCTTCCGGATCGGCGACGGCAGCCAGTCGGTCGATCACTTCGCCGTGCTGACCGGCGAGTCGGCGCTGAACCGAGACCTGGCGAACGCGGACTACGGCGACCTGCTCAGTTTCGAGAACGTCCTCGTCCTCTGGAACGACGACGAGGCGGCCTACAATCTCGTCGTCGACGAGGAGACGGTCGTCGACTCGATGCCCGTATAGCGGTCCCCGTCGGGCGGCGGCGTCCGGTGTGTTTTTCCCCGTGACGGACCCAGCGAGGGCATGGACGAGCCGTCGATACTGCTGACGAACGACGACGGCATCGAGAGCCCCGGTCTCCGCGCCCTCTACGACACGCTCTCGGACGTGGGGGACGTGACCGCCGTCGCGCCAGCCGAGGACAAAAGCGCCGTCGGCCGCGCGCTCTCTCACGAGGTGACCGTCAGGGACCACGAACTGGGCTACGTCATCGACGGGACGCCCGCGGACTGCGTCGTCGCCGGTCTAGAGGCGCTCGTACCGGAGACTGACCTCGTCGTCGCGGGATGTAACGACGGCGCCAACCTCGGAGCGTACGTCCTCGGGCGCTCGGGGACCGTCTCCGCGGCCGTCGAGGCGACTTTCTTCGACGTGCCCGCGATGGCCGTCTCGATGTACGTGCCCGCCGACGAGGACACGACGTTCAACGAGGTGGCCAGCGACTACGAGGCCTACGCCGAAGCCGCCCGCGCGACCGAGTACCTCGCGGAACACGCCGCCGACGCGGGTGTCTTCGACCACGCCGATTATCTCAACGTCAACTCACCGGTCGCGGAGTGGGGCACCGCCGAGATGGCGGTCACGTACCCCTCGGAGGTGTACCAGATGACTGCCAGCCGCGATGCGGATGGGATCACGCTGACCGACGGCATCTGGGAGCGGATGGCCGCGGGCGACATCCCCGACCCCGAGGGGAGCGACCGCCGGGCCATCGTCGACGGGAAGGTGAGCGTCTCGCCGCTGACCGCGCCCCACACGACCGAGCGCCACGGCGCGCTGGACGCGCTTGCGGAGACCTACGAGCCGACCCGGGAGTGACGCCGACCGCCAGCGTCTACCCCCAGAGCGGTCGTGGCCGGTCGGCGACAAGCCAGTTCGGGACGACTCGCGTCAGGACGACCATCCCGACCAGTTCCACGAGCGTCTGCGTGACGACGACGGCCGGGACGAGTTCGTACCCCGCCGGGAGCGCGAGCGCCAGCGGGAGGACGACAAGCGAATTGCGGGTTACGGCCGTGAACACGAGCGCCCGACTGGGGCCGCGGTCGAACCCGGCGAGCCCGGCGGCGATCCGCGCCAGGACGGGCATGACCACGAGGAAGGCGACGTAAACGGGGACCACGGTGGCGACCTGGCCGATCGACTCCCGGACGCGCGGCAGTTGCGAGGCGATCACGGTCAACAGCGTCAGCCCCATCATCGGGACCGGGAGCCACGCCATCGCGTCCTGCCACCGCTGGCCGCGCGGCGACCGGTCGGCCCAAGCCTGCGTCGCCCACGCGGCGCCCAGTGGCAGGACGATCAGCGTGAGAAACGCCTCCAGAAACGGCCCGGCGGCGATGGCGTCCGCGGCCTCGCTCCCGACGAACAGCCACAGATACCCCGGGAGGAGCAACAGCTGGGCGAACAACAGCAGCGGCGTGATCGCGACGACGCGTTCGGCGTCTCCGCCCGCGAGGTCGGTGAAGGCGACGACGTAGTCGATACATGGCGTCAGCAGGACCATGAACGCGCCGAGCAGGATCACGGGATCGCGCGGCAGGAAGACGCCCAGTCCCCAGGTGACCACCGGGACCACGAGGAAGTTCAGACTGAGCGCGACGCCGACGAACCGCCCGTCGGTGAGGGCCGCACGGAGCCTGACGAACGGGATTTCGAGAAACGTGACGTACAGCAAGAGCGCGATTACGGGGTTGATATAGGGTTCGAATGTCTCGCCGGACGCGGGCGCGAAGACGCCGACCACGGCCGCCAGTGTGGTGGCACCGGTGTAGACGGCGACCTGGCGGCGCTGAAGCGTCTCCGGCGAGACCATCTCGTATCGGATCAGTTGGCCGCGAAGAGTATACGTTGCCGTTACGACGAGTCGTCGTCAGCGCGTCGCGCGCTGTTCGACCTTGTTCAGGTGGCTGAAACCGATTATATATCTACCTGAAGTGAACTATACCGTGGTATCGAAACCTGATTAGTGGAAAGATTTTCCAACCGTGCCACCTAAATCCCATCCATGTCAGCAGAGACGGACAAGCAGGGGCGCCTCTACCTTCCCAAAGAGATACGAAAAAAGTACGGGGAACGGTACCACATCGTGACCTACGAGGACAGAATCGAACTCATTCCGGTCGCGGACGACCCGCTCGCGGCTGTCCGCGCGGCGGCAGGCGAGCTCCGGGATGCTTCTATCGAAGAGATACGGGAGGACCTCGAGGACGAGGCGAGGGCGGAAGCTCGGAGTGAGCGGTAGATGACGGTATACGTCGAAACGGACTTTCTTCTCGCACTCGCGAAGGACACCGACTGGCTACAGGAGCCAGCGGAAGCCGCGCTCGACGAATACGAGGTCGAAACGTCGGCGTTCTCGTATCTCGAACTCGCCCTCGCTCGGGAACGCTACGAGTTCGATTACGTCCCGCTGGTGGCAAACCTGCTCGAACTCGTCCCCGTCCGCGACGAGGAGGAGAAACAGGTGGTTCTCAAGGCCGTGAACTACTACGAAGAGGGAATGACTCCGTTCGACGCCTTCCACGCAGCAACCGCAGAAACACGGAGATTAGACGTGCTTTCCTCGGAGAGAGATTACGAGAACATCGAGGTTTCGAGGGTCGCTCTAGAACCGACCGATACTGAAGAGGAGTGATTGTTCGGCAAGGACAGCTCGTTCACTATATCGACGTTACATCGCCTGACGATGTGGAATTCGAAACTGGAGCAGAACTGTCGAAGCGCGTGAACTGAGCCGTCTCCACTCAGCGCGTCTCCCGCTGTTCGACCTTGTTCAGTTCGATCAGCAGGCGGAAGATGGCCTTGACGAGGTTCGAGTCGACGTCGAACTGCTCGGCGTTCTCCCCGGCGCGGTCCATCACGGCCTGTTCCTGCTCTTCGTCGGTGGTGGGGAGGCCGCGCTCCTCCTTGACCTGTGCAATGGTCTCGGCCACGTAGGTTCGCTGTGCGATCTGCTCGACGATCTCACGGTCGATCGATCGGATCTCCTCACGGAGTTCGTCGAGGCTCATCTCCTCGGGTGTCGGTGCGTCGTCGCTCATGTCGTGTGCGTACCGTCCGTCTGTGTCCTGGTTAGCCATGTCGTTCCCTCCCGTTCGCGCCACAGGTCGCGCAGTTCGAGCAGTCGCTCGCGCTCACCGACCGCGGTGAAACTCGGCCCGGTCCCCGACAGCGAGACCCCGCGGGCCAGGGGCATCCCCTCGACGATGGGATCGGTCGGGAACCCGAGCGCGGCGCAGTAAGCCAGTCCGTTGACCGTCATCGCGCGCTCGAAGTCACCGTCCAGCGCGAGGTCGGCCACGAGGTCAGCCATCGGCGCGATCCGCTCGCAGCGCTCGACGTCCGCGTCGGCGCTGAAGGATCGCTCGGGCGGCGTCCAGACGAGGACGTGCCAGTCCCGTTCCTCACGGGCCAGCAGTTCGTCCGCGTCGTTGTCGGTGACAGTGACGCCCCCGAGCATACTCGCGCTGGCGTCGTCGAAGGCGCCGGTGATCGTCACGCCCACCTCGCGGGCGGCGTCGACGCCGATCCGACAGGCCTCCGTCCGCGAAATCTCGTCGGTCGCGTCCAGCGCGTCCAGCGTCGCCAGCACGGTGGCGTTGGCGGCGGCACTGGAACTCTTCAGCCCGGAAGCCATCGGCACCTCGCTCTCGGTCCTGACGCGGCCGCCCTCGCCCGATCCGAACCGCTCGGTGACGGCCGCGACACAGCGCTCGATCAGGCGCGTGTCCGCGTCGGGTTCCTCGGCGACCTCGCCGATGACCTCGTCGCCGTCGGGATCGAGATCGACAGTCGCCGTCGTGTACTCGTCGATGGCGAAGGCCGATCCGGTGTGGGTCGCGAGTGCGTTCAGCACCGTCCCCGCTGCGGGTGCGCGTGCCTGTCCGTCCATCGTTCACCGATGGCCACCGGTGGTATTTACCTCTGGTGGGATGGCGCTGAGGGCCAGGCGGACCGCCAAAGAGAGGCGACCGGTGATCTTTCGCCGCGGAGCGCGCCCTTTTTATCTCGAACGCGACAACGACGGGTATGAGTCTCCGGAGCGACGTTCCGCCCGACACACTGTCGGTCGAACTGGCCGAGGACGGGGTCGGCGTCGAGTATCTCGACGGACGGGAAGTGTTCTACCGCGGGGTCCCGGAGTCGGTCGGCGAGCGGATCCGCTGTGGCCCCGGCAAGGACGTCCACGTGCTGGTGACCGACGAATCCGAGACGCAGGGCATTCTGCTGTACGTCAACGACCGTGCGACCGACGCCGAGATACTCGAAGACACCGGCGTCGGCCGCGTTATCGTCGAGAACGGGGCCGAAGAGGCACTCTTTCCCGGCGTGACTGCACGCGTCGAAAGCCACCGGGTCGTCGTCGAGGCCGACCCCGAAGCCGCCGACGGACGGGTCTTCGTCTTCGCCGAGGACGAACTCGGGGAACGGTCCTACGAGCTCCTCGCGGACGGATAGCCGTCGGTGTCGTCCCGTCGTAAGCGCGTTGCTACTGGATATACGACGGTTCCTCGGCGTCGCAGTTCTCCTCGTGTTGTGTCGCGTCGGATCGGTCGTCGAACATCAGGCCACAGGCCTCGCACTTGTACCACGTCATCTCGTCGCGCTCGGTCTGTACGACCATACTATCGTGTGCGACAGCGGAGCGTATAGGCGTTTCTCCGGTGGCCACCGCCAGCGCCAGCGTGTCTCCACCTCGTCGGCCCTCGCTTCGCGCCGACTCCCGGGCAAGCGATTTGCCCGTCGAGTCCGAAGCGGCCGTCATGCCGACAGTACGCTTCCGGGGTCGAAATATCGATTGCGAACGGGGGGCTCTCCTCAGAGACGCCCTGCTCGAGGCCGGTCTCTCCACGCACAACGGCCGAGCGGATCTGTTGAACTGTCGCGGTCACGGCTCCTGTGGGACCTGCGCCGTCGCAGTCGAGGGGCCGGTCAGCGAACGGACCCGTCGGGAAGCGACGCGACTCTCCGTCCCGCCCCACGACCCCGAGAGCGACCTGCGACTCGCCTGTCAGACCCGCGTCGAGGGAGACCTCGTCGTCCGCAAGTATCCGGGGTTCTGGGGCCAGCACGTCGACAGGGACCCCGACGAAAGCGACCGTCCAGACGACGAATGACCGAGACAAGCGACGATACCGTCGAGACCGTGACGGTCACAGTCCTCGACGACGACCGGGCCGTCGAGTTCACTGCCGAGCGCGGGTGCGTGCTGCGTGACGCGTTGCTCGAACACGACTTGTCGCCCTACACTACGATCACGGAGCGAGCGAACTGTGGCGGCCGCGGCCTCTGTGCGACCTGTGGGGTTCGTCTGGACGAGGGCCCGCCGCCAGATCACTGGCACGACCGCCTCGCCGACCGGTTTGGCTACCCGCGACTCTCCTGTCAGGTAGTCCTCGACCGCGACGTGACCGTCCGACTCGCCGACAAGCGGATCTGGGGCGGCCGGAAGTGATACTGTCGACTGTACGTACGTGGAACTATTCGGCTCCCCGGGGGGCCGAATTCTTCCGTGATGGTACAGCCGACAGTATGACTCACGCCAGCAAGTCGCGAGCGATCAGGTTCTTCTGGATCTGGCTGGTCCCCTCGTAGATGGTCGTCACTTTCGCGTCGCGGTAGAACTGCTCGACCGGGAACGCCGTCGTGTAGCCGTAGCCGCCGTGGAGCTGGACGGCCTCACCGGTCACGTCGACAGCCGTCTCGCTGGCGACGTACTTGGCCGTGCTCGCGGCGGTTCGGGCGTCCTCGCCGCGGTCCTGCGCGCTCGCGGCGTCCCAGGTGAGGAGCCGCGCCGCCCTGATGGAGGCGTGCATGTCCGCCAGTTTGTGTCTGATCGACTGGAACTCGCCGATGTGCTCGCCGAACTGCTCGCGGTCACCCGCGTAGTCCAGGCCCTCGTCGAGTGCCGCCTGTGCGAGGCCGACCGACTGGGCCGCGATACCGATGCGGCCGCCGGTGAGCGCCCGGAACGCGGCCGCGAGTCCGCGCCCCGCCTCGGTGAGCCGGTACCGCTCGGGCACCCTCACTCCGTCCAGCGTCAGCGACGTTGTGTCGCTGGCCCGGAGCCCGAGTTTCTCCTCCGGTCGTCCGGGAACCAGTCCGTCGGTGTCGCCGGGGACGAGAAACTGCGTGATCGAGTCCGGGTCGTCGAGATCGGTCTTCGCGAAGACGACGTAGACGCCCGCCCGCTGGCCGTTCGTGATCCACATCTTCTCGCCGTCGAGAATCCACTCGTCGCCCTCCCGGCGGGCGACGGTCGTCATCTCCCGCGGGTTCGACCCCGCGTCGGGTTCCGAGAGCGCGAACGCGCCGACCGGCCGTCCGTCGGCCATCTTCGGGAGCCACTCCTCGCGGACCGATTCGGACCCGAACTCGGCGATACACTCTGTCGCGAGACAGTGGACCGACAGCGCCGTCGCCACAGCGAGCGTCCCGTAGGCGACCTCCTCGTTGACGAGCGCGTAGGTGAGCCTGTCGGCGTCGAACCCGCCGTACCCCTCGGGGACCGTCAGTCCGGTCAGATCCAGATCCACCAGCCCGTCCCACACGTCCTCGGGGAACCGCTCCTCGCTGTCGCCTTCACGCATCGCCGGTCTGATCTCTTCGACGGCGAAGTCGTGGACCGTGTCCCTGATCGCCCGCTGGGCGGCGGTGAGTTCCATGGTACGACGTACGTGAAACACCGGCAAAAATGACGGGGCTTGTCGACGACAGTCCCGTTCCACGACCGGCATAGGCCGTCTGTGGTCCGTTCATCCCGGACAGTTCACGCTCGGCGCGTCGTCGATCTCGACGGGGTAGTCGTTCGTATCGAAGGAACTGTTGAAGCGGCTGTAGTCGTACGTATCCTCGATAGCGACATCGCCGTTGACCCTGATTTGGTTGTGGTAACCGGCCGACACCTCGACGATTTTCAGCGTGCTGGGAGCGTCACAGCGCGGCTTGAATACGAGGTAGATATCGTTGGTCGGTTCGAGGTCGCTGATGTCACTCGAGAGGTTCAGTTCGCCGCCCGTATCGATCGAATACGACGCTGCCGCGTGCTGTTTGGCCTCCATGGGTGGCGCGTCGGTCCAGTTGTAGTTGTTGTAGTTCACGCTGCTGTGTGGGTAGTTCGATCCGGTCTTCCAGTGGACGTTGTCGGTCATGACGATCACCCACACTGGCGGTTCCAGCCCCTCGACCTCCCGGTCGTACCGCCGGACGTAATGCCACTGGTTCGTCACGGGAATCGGACCGATAGTGTCACGGAACGTGTCTCTGCCCGGGCTGTCAGACCCGGGACCCTGCGGATCGATCGAGAGGTCGAACGTGTAGTCGTCCTGTACGCGGACACGCTCACTGGTCCCGTCGTAGTGGACGAACGCGTCCTCGAACTTCTCGTCGATGGCGCTGATACGGTCACACTTTAGCGAGTACTGTAGCGTCCGTTCCTGTATCAGATCCGTCGTCGAACCGGCTTCGGAGACGATCTGGACGTGGTCGCCCGGATAGAGACAGGTCATCTCCACCTCGCCCTGCCCGTCCCACCTGTGGACCTCGTGCCCGTTGACGCGGAGGACGAACTCGGAACCGCGACCGTCCAGCGTGTCCGGTGCGATGTACAGTGAGTCCCCACCCGATTCGTGGTAGTCGACCTGGAACTGTCCGACCCCGTGGAGCGCGGAGGAGTCCATCGTCGACGAACCGATCTCGGACGTCATCACTGCGACGACCGAAACGAGCAAAACGAGGACGATCAGCATCAGCGTCGCACCCACCACTGTCGAGACGGCCTGCCGGTCTCCGGTAACTGGTTCGAACAGGTTTTGCCACCCCAACGCTGATCCCACCCAGCAAGATCGTGTAATTTGGTAATGATTTTCAGGTGATAAACGTTCCGAAGTGACGGACGGCTCACACCGGGAGATCCCCGGCTGGCGGACCTCATCGATACAGATCCAGGACCGCTTCGACCGACGCGTCGAGGCCACCAGCCTGTGCGATGTCGGCGTTGCCGCCGCCGCCACCGCCGAACGCGTCGGTCGCGCGAGTCACGAGTGCCTCGGCGTCGACGTCGCAGTCGCTCCCGGCGGCGAGGTACTCCGCGTCGGCACCGACCAGTACCACTACGTCGGCGGCAGTCCCCGACAGCGACCGCGCGAGGTCCGAGAGGTCGTTCGCGTCGAGGCTCGGCACGTCCCCGACGAGCCACTCCCGCCCGTCGCGTTCGACGACCTGGTCTCGCAGATCCGAGAGACGCGCCTCGACGACCTGATCGCGGAGACCGGCCACCTCGCGTTCGAGCGCGTCGCGTTCGGACTGGAGGCGTTCGACGGCCGTCGGGAGTTCGGATATCCGGGTGTCCAGCGATCGTGCGGCGGTCCGCGCGCTCTCGTGGTCGGTCGCGCGGCGCTGGATGGCTTCGGGACCGACAGCGAACTCGACGCGTGTCAGTCCTTCTCCGGGGTTCGAGCGGTCGAGGACCGCGACGGGACCGATCTCGCGGGTGTTCCGGACGTGGGTGCCGCCACACGCCGCCACGTCCCAGTTCTCGATGGTGACCACGCGGACCGTCTCGCCGTCGATCCCTTCTTCGGTCTTCGTGTTGAACGCCACGTCCGGCCGATCGAGCGCTTCGTCGCGAGGGAGCGTCTCCCAGGTGACCGGCCGGGAGTCCCAGACGGCGCGGTTGACGAGGCGTTCGAGTTCGACCAGCGTCCCGTCGTCTATCTCTGTCGACGTGGTGAAGTCGACGCGCACCTTCTCCTCGGTGATCCCGAACCCGCCGTAGCCGAGGTCGTCGAGCAGGCGTCGACCCGCTCCGTAGAGCGCGTGGCTGGCGGTGTGTGCGCGCATGCAGTAGGTCCGGAACGGCGCGTCGACGGCCCCGATCACCTCGTCGCCAGCCTCGAACGGAGGCGAATCGGCGAGGTCGTGGACGATCCGACCGTCGCGGCGCTGGACATCGACCACTTCGACACCCTCGATCGCACCGCGATCAGGCGGTTGTCCACCGCCCTCCGGGTAGAAGTAGGAGGTATCGAGGACGACGGCTCTGTCAAGGACAGTCTCGACGGTCGCGTCGAACTCGCGGACGTACGGGTCGGCGGCTGCTGGGGCGGTCATGACCCGATGTGCGGACCCCTTCGGCAAAAACAATCAGGTCGCCTCGGCGAGTTCGATCCCGAGACGTTCCTCGAGAGCCTGAATGACGGACCCCCCGACACCGGCCTGGGTCGCGCGTTCCTGCTCGACCGCGAGGACGGTCGACTCGTCGACACCCAGCTCCTCGGCCAGTTCGGAGGCCTGGAGGCCAGCGTCCTGGCGGGCCTCGGTCAGGCGCTGTCCGTAGTCGGTGACGAGGTAGGGCAACTGATCGTCGTCGTAGCCCGCGCCGTCCTCCCAGTGTTCGGAGTCGACTTTGTTCGCGTCCTGCATCCGTGCGGCGTTCTGCGCGGCGCGGCGCTTGCGGTCGCGGTCCCCATCGTCGGACCCAGATCGCGACGACGTCTCGTCGTGCTGTGCGCAGTCCGAACAGACGTTCAGCGTCGCACCGGCGACTTTCGCCTCGGTGAGGTCGGCGGTCTCGGCGCCACAGAGTTCGCAACTCCCGGAGGCGCCCGAGCCACCGCCGCCGGTCGAGTACTTGGCCATGCCGGGTGGTAGTGGTCAGGACCTATTTCAATTGTCCGTTTTCTCACTCGACGAGGTCGCCAACCCCCCACACGCTCGCCGCCAAACGAAAGCGCTTTTATCGGGGACCCGGCAAGGATGAGATGCAGCAAGCGACACCGTGCGTGGGTAGCCAAGCTAGGCCAACGGCGCAGCGTTGAGGGCGCTGTCCCGTAGGGGTCCGCCGGTTCAAATCCGGTCCCACGCACTACATGGCCACGAGCCGACGCGAGTGGCCTGACGTGCACGACCGGATTTGAACCCCGGCAGTCGCGGCGCGCAAGCGGCCGTCTGCCGACGGTTCGAATCCGGTCCCACGCACTGTACTCCAGTGCGGGTGCAATCCCTTGGGACTGCACCCACGCATCATTCCTTCCGACGGAACCACTCTGTCGCAGTGGCGAGTGCGTTCCCCGCGGGAACCGCGCGAGCAGCGCGAACGTGAGGTGAACGCACATCTCCTGCAGACGAGAGCGTCGGCTGCAGCACCAATCTAGAATCAATATTGATAATCTGGTCGCTAAATTTATAAACCATCGGCACTTCTATCCTGATAGGCACCGACCTGGTGCCACCCCACCCCACCCACCATCCACCCCACTTCCTTTCGACGACTGACCGGGTAGCCGAAGCTCTCTCCGCCGCGTAGCGATCGAAGGCGAGCGATAGCTCCGGCGTTCACCGGCCGCTCGGACGGCCGGATCGCGTGACGCCGAAAGGGGTTTGCCAGTTTGGGTTCCAGTAGTCCCATGGCGACGGTGACACAGGCGGTCCTGGCGCTGCTGACCGGCCTCATCACGGGAGGCGTGTTCCGGTTTCTGAACGTACCTATCCCGGCGCCGCCGACGCTCCCGGGGGTGCTGGGGATCGTCGGGATCTTCCTCGGGTACAAACTCCTCGACCACTTCGAGGTGGGGATCGATCTGCTGAGCTACGTCTAGTCGGCCGAGGTCTGCGTGACACTGGGGCGTGTTACCTCGCGGTCAGTCTGTTCTCCCTCGATGTCGTAGGGGTACTCGCCGGTCACACAGCCCAGACAGAGATCCGAACGATCGTTGTCCAGCGCCTCGGCGATGGCGTCGATCGAGAGATACGACAGCGAGTCGGCGCCGATCTCCTCACAGATCTCCTCGACGGAGCGGTCGGCCGCGATGAGTTCGTCGCGACTCGCCATGTCGATCCCCATGTAACACGGAGCGACGATCGGCGGCGCGCCGATCCGGACGTGGACCGCCTCGGCGCCCGCCTCATAGAGCAGCTCGACCAGCTGCGTCGAGGTGGTCCCGCGGACGATGGAGTCGTCGATGATCGTCACGGACTTACCCTCGACAGTGCTCCGGATGGGGTTGAGTTTCAGGCGGACGGCACGCTCGCGCTCGTCCTGTGTCGGCATGATGAACGTCCGGCCGACGTACCGATTCTTCATCAGTCCCTCGGCGAACTCGACGTCGTCGGGAGCGGCCTCGGCGTACCCCGAAGCGAACGAGCGCCCGGAGTCGGGCACCGGCATCACCACGTCCGTTTCGATGCCGGACTCGTCCCACAGGGCGCGTCCGAGGTCGCGGCGGACCTCGTAGACGAGTTCGTCGTCGATCACCGAGTCCGGCCGCGCGAAGTAGACGTGCTCGAAGAAACAGTGGGCGGTGTTCTCGTTCTCGACGAGCTGGTAGGTGTCGTACCCCGACCCGTCGGGGTGGAGGACGACCAGCTCGCCCGGGCGGACGTCCCGGATCAGTTCGCCGTCGAGCGTGTCGATGGCGGCACTCTCGGAGGCCAGGGCGTAGCCGTCCTCGAGTTCGCCGATACAGAGCGGGCGGTTGCCCTGCGGGTCGCGCACGCCCAGTACCGTGTCGTCGTGCATGATGGTCAGCGAGTACGATCCGTGAATCCGACTCATCGTCCGCTTGACGGCGCGCACGAGATCCTCCTCGAGGAGGTTCCGCGCCAGATCGTGGGCGATGACCTCGGTGTCGCCGCTGGACGTAAAGGCGTGGCCGAGTGCGGCCAGTTCCTCACGGACCTCCTCGGCGTTGACCAGGTTCCCGTTGTGCGAGAGCCCCAGCGACCCGCTCTTGAACGAGACGGAGAAGGGCTGTGCACAGCAGGTGTTGACACTGCCCGCAGTGGGATAGCGGACGTGACCGATCCCGTTCGGGCCGTTCAGCGAGTCGAGATCGTTCTCGTCGAAGACGTCGCCGACGAGACCCATCTCGACGTGTTCGTGCTGTTGGAAGCCGTCGTGTGTGACGATGCCCGCGGACTCCTGGCCGCGGTGCTGGAGGGCGTAGAGCGAGTAGTAGAGAGGGCGGGCGACGTCACGATCGGCCAGAGAGATGCCGACAACGCCGCACTTCTCTTGCATCGCCGTTATTCGCCGGCCTTGTCCTGCCACGCGTAGTCACGCCGTTTGGCGGACTCGCCGAAGCCACAGGACGCACAGACTTTCTTTTTCTTGTGATACGATTTCTCACCACACCGGCGACACTTGACGTGTGTCTTGGTGTTTTTCTTTCCTTGGCTGGGGGTGCCTGCACCAGTCATGGGCTAATCGTGACGACGTTGTCGCCGCGTATAATCGTTGTGTCTTCGCCGTCCTCGACGACCAGATTCATGTGCTGGTCGTACCCGGCGAGTTCCCCCGTGTACTCCTCGCCGCCCTTCAGACGTACCGTCACAACCTCGCCCAGCGACGCTTCCAGCACGTCGAGCGGTCGTCCACTCATACCCGGACTGGCTTGCCAAGTGGGCATAAACGTACCGACTCGGCGACTCACCGACGTGACCGGAATCGGGCTGGGGACCCCCCTTTATCACCGGGGGTTCGCCGGTCAGACATCGGTAGCGAACGGCGCGAACGCCTCGACGCGGTTCCCGAAGACGCCGAGGAGTTCCGCGGCCGCGGCCAGGTCCTCGGGGTCGATCACCTCGACCGGCGTGTGCATGTACCGGTTGGGCAGCCCGAGGTTCAACGACGGGATGCCGCCGCGCTGGGTGTAGAAGGCGTCGGCGTCGGTCCCGGTTCTGCTCCCTGCGGACTGCAACTGGACATCGATCCCGGCTTCGGCGGCGGCGTCACGGACGCCAGCGACGACCGCGGGATGGTTCGCGCTCCCGCGGCTGACGACGGGCCCCGCGCCGAGTTCGACGCCGGTCGACTTCTTGGCCGGGGGGTTCGGACTGTCGGTCGCGTGGGTCACGTCGACGGCCACGACGGCGTCCGGATCGAGGTCGAACCCGACCATCGACGCACCTTTGAGCCCGATCTCCTCCTGGATCGTGCTGACCGCGTAGACCGTCGCGTCCGCGCCGTTCTCGCTGGCTCGCCGGAGCGCCTCGGCGGCGGTCCAGATCCCGACGCGGTTGTCGATCCCCCGGGCGGTCACTCGGCCGTTCTCGAGCTCCCGGACCCGCTGGACGAACGTGACCGGATCGCCGCGCTCGACCAGGTCTTCGGCCTCGTCGCCGTCGGCGACCCCCACGTCGACCAGTTGCTCGGCCACGTCGTCGACCCCGTCGTCGTCGCCGTCGCGGAGGTGGATCGCGGTCTGGCCGATCACGCCCGCGACCGGTCCGTCGTCGGTGTGGACCGTCACGTGCTGACCCCGGGTGACGGTCCGATCGGACCCGCCGATCCGGTCGATTCGGACGAACCCGTCGTCGGTCACGTCCCGGACGATGAACCCGATCTCGTCGCCGTGGCCCGCGAACGCGACCGAGACGTCGCAGTCGTCGGCACCCTCGTGGACCGCGACGACGTTACCGTAGTCGTCTGTCCGTACCTCGTCGGCGAACGCCTCAACCCGATCGATCCAGACGCGCTGTCCGGTCGTCTCGTATCCCGAGGGGCTGGCCGTCGACAGCAGGTCTTCCAAGAACGCGCGCTGATCCTCGTCCATGGGCAGATGTCTGACGCGCGCGGGTCTTGAACCCCCAGCTTCGGCCGCGCACGACTACCCCCGCATCAAATTTAGCACCTCGTCGACGACGTCGGATTCGGCTGCGACGACGTAGCTACTGCCCGGTTCCAGAGTCGTGTCGGCGCGAGCGATCCGTTCGCCGTCCGCGCCGGACACGACGAGAGTTCCCGCCGGAAAGCGCACGGCCGAGAGTTCCTTCCCGGCGGCAGGAGCGTCTTGTGCGACGCGAATCTGCATGATATCGAGGCTGCCCGTGACGTCCGAAAGCGTCTGGACGTCGCTACCGACGACCTCGTTGGCCGCCACCCTGGCCCCGGCACGCTCGGGGAAGACGATTCCGTCGACGAATCGCGTGTACGCTTCACCGGTTGCGCGTCCGACGCGCGCGACCGTTCTGATGTCGGGGACCAACTCCACAGCGGCCAGACAGACTGCGAGATTCAGGCCAGTCTCACCTGTAAGGGCAGCGATCACGTCCGCACGCTCGATGCCCGCCTGCTCGATGATATCTGGGTTCGTCGCGTCACCCTGGATGACAGTCGCGATCCACTGGTCTGCGATGTCCGAGACGATCCGCTCGTCGCGTTCGACGATCGTCACGTCGTGACCGCGGTCGGCGAGTATCTCGGCTGTCTGGAAACCGACGCGACCACCGCCCGCGATGACAACCTCAAGGGGTCCGGTCATGTGTCAGTCTTCAGCCTCGGGTGTTATTTCGGTGTCGGCGCCTGCCCGTCCGCGGTCCGATCGTTTCCGCACGCGATCGAGCGCCACATACGTGAGGCCGCCGAGCAGAATCCACGCCGCGCTGAGGCCGAGCGCCAGCGGATCCGTGCGAATCAGGTATTCCACGAGTACCACGGTCAAGAGCAGGTTGAGAGCGATACCGACGACGGGAGGTGCCGGGTAGTACGGCATCTCGTAGGGCCGATTCATATTCGGTCGCTCCCTGCGCAGTCTGATGACCGCGACGTTGACGATGATAAACGACAGCAGGAAAAACAGACTCGACATGTTCCCGGCGCTCTGGGTCGGCAGTGCCACTGACCCGAGCATCACGATCGCACTGGCGAGGATCGCGACGAAAGGCGTCCCGTAGCGGTGGTGGATCTGGCCAAACGAGGGGAGCAACTGGCCCTCACGTCCCATCGAGAAGGCGACGCGAGAGGACGCGATGACGACCGCGTTGAGGGCAGTCAGCGTCGAGAAGACGGCACCGAAGACGATGAGGGCGCCACCATTCTGGATGACCGGCAACCCGGTCGGCATGAACGACGTCGCCGCCGTGGCGATACCTGCTTCACCGGCGTCGGCGAGGCCCTGTGCTCCGAGCGTCCCGACAGCGGTCGTGACGACCGCCAGATAGACGACCACCGTCACGGCGAGACTGATAAAGATCGCTTTCGGGATGTTCTCACGCGGGTTCTGTACTTCCTCGGTCACAGTGGTGATGAGGTCGTACCCCTCGAATGCGATGAAGGTCAGTCCCATCGCCGGCAGGATAGCGGCCGCCCCGTTACCCTGTGGGAACAACGGTTGGAACTCGGCTCCAGAGAACGTCGGCGAGGCGAGACCGAAGGCAACGAACACCACCAGGATCGAGACTTTGACGACGGTGAATATCGTCTCGATGCTGCCGCTGGCGGCCGTCGAGACAGCGTTGAGCGCCACCAGACCGAGAACCGCCACAAAGGCCAGCAGGAAGGCCAGTGGCAGCGTCCCGTCCACGACTGGCACGGCGACGGCACCCACCTGTTCCGGCGGTGGGACTACCCCGTAAACGTGCAGCAGTTCGAGGAAGTTCGGCGCGAATCCGAGCGCGTACAGCGCCCCTGCGATCATATAGGCGAACCAGAGCATCCAGCCCATGATGAACGAGGCGAAATCGTCGAAAATCTCACGCACGAATGCATACCCGCCTCCACTCTTCGGGATCGAGGCGGCGAGTTCGGCGTAGGAGAGGCCCGTAAACGCCGTAACCGCACCGTTCAACGCGAAGACGAGAATCGCCGCCGGACCGGCGATCTCGGCAGCCAGTCCCGTCAACACGAAGATACCAGCCCCGATCATCGCCCCCATCCCGATCATCGTCGCATCGAGCAATCCGAGTTCAGCCTCGGGTGAGCGCGTCTGGCTCTTACTCATCGATCTTGACTCGCTCCAGCCGATCATCCATCGTACGGTAGATGTACTCTGTCGGACTCATATCACTACTGTCGTGTATTCCTATGTCCCGAGAACAGTTACGCGGTCTAATAAAGACACGTTCCGAAAGACATCGCTCCCTGACAGTCGTGTTCTCAGTCTGATGGAACAGGTCCGGGCATTGAATACACCATGCCGTCAATATCGATCAATGAGCCAAACAAAACGATTCGTCGTCGCCGGCGGCGGCCGTGTCGGGAAAAAGGCCGCCGAGAACCTCACAGAACAAGGTCACGACGTGGTGTTGATCGAATCCGACGAGGAGCGGGTCGAGACGCTGTCAGACGCGTACATCGGACCGGTCATCCACGGCGATGCCACGCGGCCGTCTATCCTGAAGCAGGCCGACCTGACCGATGCCGACGCGATCGCTGCACTCACCGACGAGCCGGGCACAAACCTCGCAATCTGTATGGAAGCCCAGCAGTATGCCCCCTCGATCCGGACAATCGCGAGAGCGGAGACGGAGACCGATCAGGAGTACGACCAGGTTGTCGACGCGACGCTGCTGCCCGAATATCTCGGTGGAGACCACGCGGCAGACATGCTGACCAGCGAGGACATGCGGACGCTTATATATCCGACTGCCGACCTCGACATAATCGAGGTGAGCGTCGCGCCGTCTGCACCCGTTGCGGGCCGGCGTCTCGACGAAATCGCCCTTCCGGCCGGGAGCCTGCTCATCTCGACAGCGGACAGAGAGGAACTCGCCGGGGCTGAGACGGTGTTAAAGCCCGGCGAGCGCTACATCCTCGCCGTCGAGGCCGATGTCGTCGACGAAGTGCTGAACCTCATGCGAGGATGATACGTCTGGACGCGTCGTTCGACAGACCGTCGAGAGTCGTGATCGGTGTACCGGTCGCCGGAGAGGTCAGCGAAACCGGTCGAGCGAGCGTCTTCGGCCGTCAGGCCGTGTTCACCACGAGGTGATCTCCACGTCCCTGAGCGGCCGGTCCAGCGGGATCGAAACCTGCCCGCCGGTGTAGTGAGAGACGTAGAAGCCGACGATGATCTCCAGCGAGCGGGTCGCCTCGCGGCCGGTCGAGCGGTTCTCGGCCGACCCCTCGAGCAGTTCGACGACGTGGCGCGCGGCGTTGGGAAAGGCGCGCTCGTAGTCGTCGTCCCACGACCACGCGCCGTCGATGCCCGGGAGTTCGGCCTCGACGTGGTCGCCGTCGTCGAGACGCCAGTAGCGCCACTCGCCGTCGTCGTTGTTCATGTAGAGTTTCCCCTCGCTCCCGACGAACTGCAGGGTCATCGAGGAGTCCTCGCGCGGGATCGTGCAGTCGACGGTGACGAACGATCCGTCGTCCATGACGACGAACCCCCCGCCGCCAGCGTCGTCGACGGATCGGTCCGCGTCCAGCGAGTCGACGGCCTCGTTCTCCCCGGTGATATATCCCGAGACGCGTTCGGCGCGGGCGTCCAGCAGGTAGACGAGCGTGTCCAGCAGGTGCGTGGAGTTGCGCAGTAGTTCCATCCGGAACTGCGTACTCACGGAATGAACCTCGCCGAGAAGGTCCGCCTCGTGGACAAGGTCCCGGAGGTGTCGGAGTTTCTCGGTAAAACGGAAGGAGTGGTTGACCAGCAGTTCGGTCCCTGTCTCTTCACAGACCGCGACCATCTCCTCGGCGTCGGTGACCGACGAGGCGATCGGCTTCTCACACCAGATCACGTCCGGATCGGCCGCCGACCGCGCGGCGTCGACGACGTGGTCGTGGTGGAGATAGGAGGGCGTACAGACGGAGACGGCGTCGAGGTTCTCGCGTTCGAGCATCGCCTCGTGGCCGACGTACCGGCGGTCCGGCGGTATCTCCCAGGCCTCGCCGAACTGGTCGAGTTTCGCCTCGTCGACGTCGGCGACGGCGACGAGTTCGACGCCGTCGGCCGCCTCGTAGCCGCCCGCGTGGCTGGCCGTGAACCGCTCGTTCCCGATGTCCTCCTCGTCGTGCATCCCGAGGATGCCCAGTCCTGCGATACCGCCTGCGCCGACGATTCCCGCGCGGTAGGTGCTCATCATCGATCTGTTCGCGGCCTCGTCCCTTGGGTGTTACGTGGCTCATCGGCCACTGGTTCGCCAGCCGTGTGGGTGATAGCTCCGGCGGACAGTCCGTATCAGAGGTCGAGCAGGTCGCTCAGGACCATCGATATCCAGATACTCCCGACGAGCCACAGGAAGTTCCCGTCCGAGACGTAGAGACCGGCGGTCCCGAGTCCGGCGGCGATCAGCCCCTTCAGGATCCCCACCCACTTGCCGACGGACACCCCATCTCCGACGAGCACGCTGAAGAGGTCTCCAGCCACCACGCCGAGCACGCAGGCCAGGCCCCAGTGGACCGACGGCGGGATCGCGCCCGGATCGACAGCGACCGGGAGCGCGCCCGATTCGAGCAGGGACGCGAGCGCCCGCCCGACCAGCGAGAGGTTCCGCTCGACGAGCCACCCCCCGACACCCGTCAGCGCCAGGAAGGTCCCGCGCCAGAGCGCTCGTCCGATATCCATGCTAACAAATAACACGGACAGGAGCTAAAGTTTAGCGGCCGTTCCGCGGTATCAGCGGCCGGGAGTTCGCTCAGAGCCCCACGACGGACGACGGTGGTCGACGACAGTTACTCGTAGGTGTGGACGGTCCCGGTCTTGTTCTCGTAGACGTAGTCCCAGTCGTACTCGACACCCAGGCCGGGACCGTCGGGGACGGTCACGTGGCCCTCGTCGTCGACGGTGTCGATCATGTCGGAGTAATCCCCCTCGTAGACCGGCGGCATCGTGTTGGGTGCGTCGGGGTGGACCAGCGCGAGTTCGTAGTAGTTGGTGTTGCGCGTCGCGGCGATGCAGTGCCGCTGGGCCGGACCGGGTGCGTGGAACTCCACGTCTAAGCCGTGGGCCTCGGCGACGCTGACGCGTTTCATCGCGCCGGTGATGCCGCCGTCGTACTCGGGATCGGCGCGCACGAAGTCCGTCGCCTCGGCGTCGATGAAGTCGGTGAAGGGTTCCAGGCCGCGGACGTGTTCGGTCTGGAGGATGGGCGTCTCCAGTTGCTGGCGGAGTTTGCGGTGGCCGTGCTGGGAGACGCCGCCGTCGCGGTAGGGGTCCTCGTACCAGAAAAAGCCCTCCTCGTCGAGGGCCTTCCCGAGTTTCAGCGCGTCGGCGAACGTCTCCAGTTCGCAGGCCGGGTCGTGCATCAGGTCCATCTCGTCGCCGACGCGATCGCCGACGGCGTGGACGGCCGCGAGTTCGCGGTCGAGGTCCCGGGATCCCTCGCTGCCACCCCAGCCGTGGATCTTGAAGCCCGGATACCCCATCTCGAGGCACGCTTCGGCGAAGTCCGCGAAGTCCTCGGGCGTTTCGAGGCCGCCGTTCTCGTCGCCGTGGTAGGTCGAGGCGTAGGCGGGGAACCGCTCGCGGTAGGTCCCGAGCAGTTCGTGGATCGGGGCGTCGTAGTACTTGCCAGCGAAGTCCCACAGCGCGATGTCGACCGGGCCGATTCCCATGCGGTCGTACTTCCGGAGTGCGCGGTTGATCTCGCTCCAGTGGCGCTCCCGCTGGAGTGGGTTCTTCCCGATCAGGTAGTCGGCGAACATGTTGATCTGGGCCGCGCCCGGTGAGTTCCCGCCGACGTACTCACCGGTGATCCCCTCGTCGGTGTGGACGCGGACGCCGAACAGTTTCCGCTCTGTGGTCGTCCCCGGTTCGTAGACGAGGTTGAAGCCGTGCTGGTCGGTGCCCACGTCCTCGATGGGGTAGGCGAACTCGACACTCTCTATCTCGGTGATCTCCGGTGCCATACCGCACTCGACTCCGGGAAAGGGCAAGAAACCGACGGCCGTGGAAGCGGCGGGACTGGGCCGCGATGGGAATCGGGGAGTCATACCGCCAGCAGGACCCCGAGCGCCAGCGCGATGAACACGATCTTCAGCGCGGTGTTGACGAGGATCACCTTCGAGCCGAACTCAGCCCCCCAGATGCCGTACTGGAAGGGGATCGACCGCTTGAACGTCGAGACGGCGAAGGAGACGATGCCGCCGACGAGCATCGTCGCGACGGCGGCCTCCGGGGTGAAGGTGCCGTCGGCGACGAACGGGGCGATGAACGCCGCGCCGCTGGTGGTGTCGACGGCGAAGACGGCGACGGCTGGCACCGACACGCTCGGGAGCCCCAGCGCCGCTGTGAGTGGGGCGACGGCGCCACCGACGTCAGGCGCTGTGCCGCCGGTGGCGCCCTCGACAGCCGCAGTGATGGCGCCCCCGTACTCGATCAGGAGTATCACGACGAGATAGACGGCCGCGAGTCGCGGCAAGACGTCGCCCATCTTGTCGGCCGTCTCCCCGCCAGCGCTCCGGAGTCGGGCGCGAGTGCTGTCGCCCGCTTCGTCGCTGTCTCCACTGTCGGTGTCGGACCCGCCGTCGGTGGTCGCCTCCGACCCGCCGCTCCGGCCCGGCACGTCGGTATCGACGTCGACGGTCGTGTCGACGTTGGCCTCCGAGAGCAGGAGTGCGCCAGCGGCGACGCCGGTTAGCGTGATCGAGAGGGAGACGAGCGCGCGGGCGCCGACGTACAGCAGGCCGACGCGTAACCCCAGGATCGGGAGCAACACGGGGATGTAGAAGGTGACGATGTGCTGTGCGAACCCGAAGAAGGTGTTCATCGTCACCGCGACGAGTGTCGCGCGGTCGTCGAGCAGCCCAGACTCCCGGTACTCCGCGAGCATCCCGTAGCCAGCGGTCGGCGAGGCGGTCGTCGCGAGGACCGCCGTCCCCACCTCCGGCGGGAGGTTCGCGGGTCGAGTCAGCGGCCGCGCGAGGTCTGCGATGCGGTCGACGAGGCCGAACTCGACGGCGACGTTCGCGATGCCGACGCCGACGGCGAGCGCGACGGTGATCTTGCCGACCCGCAGGGCCACGTCCGTCAGGACCGCCGCGAGCGACGGCGGGACGATACCCATGCTGTCCGGCGATACGGCCGCGACGAACAAACCGTTGCCCATCTCCGACCCGGGCGTTCGCGGGCGTCCTGACCCCCGAAGGCGCGCCGCCGAAACGACTTTGCGTCCACCGGTCGACGTGTTAGTATGGCGAAATTCACGCTTCTGGAGATCCACCTCGACGAGTCGACGCTGACCGCGAACGCCCCCTACAGCGGCCGCGACGAGGCCGAAGACGGGGAGGACGACTACACCGCTGCGAGCGAGGGTTCGGGCGGGCGGGGGAAGGCCGCCGGTCTGGCCCTCGTCGTTCTGGCCGTCCTGGCGGTAGTGGCCGTCGTCCTCCGGCGGGTGATCGGCGGTGGCGACTCCGAGGAGTTGGGACCCATCGACCCGCCCGCTGGCGGCTGATACCCTCACGATAGCCACACCCGGAGGCGACACGGGTGGGAGAAGGCATATGAATCACCGGTGCCAGCCTCCGGTATGGGTATTTACGAGAGCGTGCGGGCCGTGACGGGCGCTACCGGCGACGGTCCCGTCGACTGGCGGGCGGTCGCCGACGCGGCCAAGTCCTCGACTGATCCGGGGTCGCTGGCACTGTCCGCGGCCGAACGCGACGGGTACGCCGACGACGTCGGGGACGCCCGGGACCGCGTCCGGTCGGTCACCGGGATGTCCTTCGACCTCCCCAGGACTGTCGAGATACAGAACCGCCACCACTGGATCGACGCCAACGTCGCCACCTTCGAGCGCGTGATGCGTCCGATCGAACAGCGCGCGAGCGTCGTCCCGGGACTGGCGCGGATCGCCAACACCGGATCGATGGCCGTCGCACTCGGCTTTCTCGGGAACAACGTCCTCGGGCAGTACGATCCGCTCTTGCTGGCCGACGGCGAGGAACACGCGCTGTACTTCGTCCACCCGAACATCCAGCAGGTCGCGGCCGCCCTCGACGTCGAGTTCGACCGCTTCCGGCGGTGGATCGCCTTCCACGAGGTGACACACGCCGCGGAGTTCGGCGCCGCGCCGTGGCTCTCCGACCACCTCGAATCGTCGCTGGAAGAGGCGGTCGGTTCGCTCTCGGACGGGGAGTTCGACCGCTCGATGCTCGGCGACCTGAACACGACGATGACCGCCGTCGAGGGGTACGCCGAACTGGTGATGGACCGCGCTTTCGACGCGGAGTACGCCGACCTCCGCGCGAAGATCGAGGCCCGGCGCCGCCAGCGCGGCCCGGTCGCGCAGCTCGTCCGACGACTGCTCGGCCTCGGCATGAAACGCCAGCAGTACGAGCGCGGCAAAGCCTTCTTCGACGCGGTGGCCGACGCCCGCGGGGTCGAAGGCGCGTCAGTCGTCTGGGAGCGCCCCGAAAATCTCCCGACGGAGCGTGAACTCGACGAACCCCGCCGGTGGCTCCGCCGCGTGGCCGCCGAGTAGACCCCTCAGCGACCGTCGATGTCTTTCTCCATCTCGACGTGCTCGATCCCCGCTTCCTCGAAGACGTCGCTGGTCGTCTCGTACCCGAGGTCGTCGTAGAACGACTCGACGTGGGTCTGGGCGTGGAGCGTGAGCGTCTCGATCCCCGCGCTCGCCGCCATCCGTTCGAGTTCGGCCATCAGCGCGCGTCCGATGCCCTCGCCCCTGCGCGGTCGCCGGACGGCCACGCGCTCGACTTTCCCGACGCCCGACTCGACTTCGCGGAGACGCGCCGCGCCGATCGGTCGGTCGCCGTCGTAGGCGACGAAGTGGGTCGCCGCGTCGTCCTCGCCGTCGACCTCTATCTCCTCGGGGACGCCCTGTTCCTCGACGAACACCGCGCGGCGGACCGCGAGCGCGTCCGCGACGTCCGCGTCGGTCTCGGCTCGCCGTACCCGAACCATCGGACGCGTGTACGTCCCGGTGGGTCCTCAGCGTTTGGTTCGCGGGACAGTGTCTGGTCTGGTGGTCCAACGTTTAAGTGACAGCGAACCCGATTTTTTCGACACAATGTCCGACTTCGAGACCTACGCGTGCGAGCACTGCGAGGAGGGGTTCGTTGCACATCCGAGCGCCCGCGCGGCCGAGTCGCCGTACTGCAGTCCCGCGTGTGAGTCCGCGGGCAAAGGGCTCGTCTGACTCGCGGATACCGATCGATCCGTTACGCGTCGTCGGGGCTGTAGTTGGGCGCCTCGTCGGTGATGACGACGTCGTGGGGGTGGCCCTCCTGCTGGCCCGCCTGTGAGACTTTGACGAACTCGGCGCGTTCCTTGACCTCGGGGATGGTCTCGGCACCGACGTAGCCCATGCCCGACTGCATCCCGCCGACGAGCTGGTGGAGTTCGCTCGCGACGGTCCCCTTGTACGGCGTGGCGGCCTCGACGCCCTCGGGGACGTACTCCTCGTCCTCGTCGTCCTCCTTGAGGTAGCGGTCGCCGCCGCCTGACTGCATCGCCCCCACGGAGCCCATGCCGCGGTACTGCTTGTACTTCTTGCCGTTCATCGTGACGACACGGCCGGGCGCCTCGTCGGTCCCGGCGAAATAGGAGCCGAGCATGACGGCGTCGGCACCGGCCGCGATGGCCTTGATCGCGTCGCCGGAGTAGCGGATGCCCCCGTCGGCGATCACGGGCACGTCGTGCTCGCTCGCGACGTCCGCGACCTGTGCGACGGCGGTGATCTGGGGCATCCCGGCGCCGCTGACGACGCGAGTGGTACAGATCGACCCGGGGCCGATACCGACCTTGACGCCGTCGGCGAAGTCGACGACCTCGGCGGCGGCCTCGCGAGTGCCGATGTTGCCGACGACCACGTCTGCGTCGACCTCGGATTTGATCTCACGGGCGCTCTCGATGACGCCCCGGTTGTGGGCGTGGGCGCAGTCGATGAACAGGACGTCGGCCTCGGCCTCGTCGGCGGCGACAGCGCGGTCGACTTCGAAGGGACCGACGGCGACGCCAGCCCGCAGGCGTCCGTCGCGGTCGCGGGCGGCCTTGTCGTACTGGCGACGCTGGAGGATGCCCTGCATCGTGATCAGCCCGATCAGGTGGTTCTCCTCGTCGACGATCGGGACGCGCTCGATCTTGTGCTCGTACATGAGTTCGAGCGCCTCGCGCGGGCTGACGTCCTCGGGCGCGGTGATGACTTCGTCGGTCATCGCCTCGCGGACGTGGTCGGACTCGCCGACCTCCAGGTACGGCCGGATGTCCGTCCCCGAGATGATGCCCAGGACCTCGCCGTCGTCGTCGACGACCGGGGCGCCGGAGACGCCCTCGCGCTCCATCATGGTGTCCACGTCGCGGACGGTCTGATCGGGCGAGGCCGTGACGACGTCCCTGATGATGAGTTCGTCGGCGCGCTTGATGCGCTCGATCTCGGCGACCATCTCGTCGACGTCCATGTTCCGGTGGAGGACGCCCAGTCCGCCCTGCCGGGCCATCGCGATCGACATGTCGCTCTCGGTGACGGTGTCCATCGCCGCCGAGAGCACCGGGACCTGCAGTTCGACGTTCTTCGAGACGCGCGAGGAGGTGTCCGCGTCGTCGGGTTCGACGTTGCTCTCCTTGGGTCGCAAGAGCACGTCGTCGAAGGTCAGCGCCTCCGGCACCCGCAACTTCTCCGAGAAAGGCTCGTGATCGTTCGCCATGTAACCCGTCCGAAACGCCGAGGCAAAAACGTTGCGAGATTCCGCCTCTGTGAGGGGTATTCCCGTACGACTGCGGCGTGTGTGGGCGTTCCCCACAGAACGCTTATACCCTTATCGATAATAGTTATAGATATGCGCTCAGCCAGTCCCACGTCCGCTGGCACCGGTCGGCACAACGACACTCGCGTCCGCCGCGCCCCGAAGACAGCGACCGCTTTCGCGTGGGACTGGAAGCCCGAGCGACCGTTCTCGACCGACGCGACCGACGACGCACGGCGGCGTGTGCGCCGAACGGGCCGCCCGCGCGGCCCCGTCGTGTCGCATCGGGGCGGGAGACACCCACCGGCCACGGGAGACGGCCGCCCCTGACGGAATGAGTAGTTCACGACATCCGGTCGCACTCAGCGTCGAGCGACGCGTGGGCGGCGCGACGAAACTCCTGGCGACGGTGATGTGCCTGCCGCTCGTCGACGGCATCTTCCCGGCGCTGATCCTCGCCGGTGCGCTCGACACCACCCTCGGTATCCTCGAGGTCGGCCTGCTCATCTTCGGGGGGAGCGCCACCGTCGCGATCATCCTCGCCGAGATGGACGGGAGCCCGCGCGAGCAGGCGAAGACGATCCTCGGTCTGGGTGTCGTCATCGTCGCCGTCGCGGCCCTCGAGGCGCTCGTCGCGCCGACCATCCAGCAACTGCTCGCGATGGCCGTCTTCGAGCGGTTCGCGGGGCTGGTGATCCTCGCCGTCGCCGCCAAGACCGCGAGCGCCCGGGTCGGCGAGTGGCTCCCTCGTCCCGCGATGATCGTCGGTCTCGGCCTCGTCGCCAGTCTCCGGCCCGCGGGCGTCACGCTGACGCTGACCACCGACCCCGGTCTCGTCGTCCGCGCGATGGCCGCCGCGGGCGTCGGCGTCGGGTTCGCTCTCGCCGTCGCACTGCTCGCGCCGTGGCTCCGTAACGCCGTGGACATCGACCGCTTCCGGTTCGGGAGCGCCGTCGCGCTGGGCGTCCTCCCGCTGTCGATCTTCGGCCTCGTCCCGGGCGACGCTCCGCTCGCGCTGGCCGTCCTCGCGGTCACTGCCCTGCTGGCGTTCGACCCCGGTCGCGCCCGCGAACGCGAGACGACCTACGAGCACGGGGGCTCCGGCACGGTTCTCGACGGCAGTGCGGACGCCGCCGAGGACTCGCCGCCCCCGGCGGCCGACACCGAATCGCCGTCCCCAGCGCGGGCTGTGGAAGGCGTCGCACCCTCGGCCAGCGGGACCAGCGACGACGAGGCCGACGAGCGGACGGTCCCGGAGCGCGTCTCGGACTACGTGACGACCGACGACGAGCGGGCGCCGTGGCTCTGACCGGCCGTGAGCGCCCGATCGGTTCCGTCGCGGAGGAAAGGGCTTTAGCCCGACGACCGACAGACACGAGTATGGCAGACAACCGCGTCGTGCAGGGGCGGATGGTCACGCCGGGGAAACTCGCGGAGTTGATCGAGGGCGAATCGATCATGGAGGCCGAAGACATCGCCGACGCAGACCGGGACTGTCCGGACTGTGGCGGCGACGTGCTCTCTGTGGGGTACATGCCCTCGGTGACGGAGTTCGTCACCGGCTACAAGTGCCAGGAGTGTGACTGGTCCGAGACGGATCGGTAGTCCGAATCGAAACCCCTATACGCGGATTGGGCATACCCGAGACTGCGTGCGGGGTCGTGGCCAAGTCCGGCATGGCGACTGACTCCAGAGGCAACGCGCCCGGTGACGAGACTCCAGACTGATATACCGAGCGGACGGCTGATCACCGCTCCGCGCTGACGACCCTCTGGAGTTCCGAGGCGCTTCCGGAGATATCAGTCGATCGGGGGTTCAAATCCCTCCGACCCCACTTTCTCGACAAACGATATCCCGCGAGCACCGCGTAGCGTGTGCTCGCGACCCGTGCGTTGTGGAACTGGGTATCGGAGGGATTTGAACCCAGAGGACGAGCGAAGCGAAGTCCTCGCGGTTCACAATCCCTCCGACCCCACTTCCTCTGTCGCTCGCAAATCGCGAGCGACTGCTGAGTGAAGAGGTGGATTTGAACCGCGCGAGACGAACGGAGTGAGTCTCGCAGTCGGGTGAAAATCCCTCCGACCCCACTCCTTCGACGAATGAAATCCAGCGAGCACCGCGTAGTGTGTGCTCGCACTCGGTGAGTCGTAAGAATGGTATTCGGTGGGATTTGAACAGGGAAGTCACAGCGCGAACGGAGTGAGCGACCGTCTTCCCGTGGTTCACAATCCCGCTGCTTCGAATTGCGGGAGACATCGAGGCGGTCGAGTTCGAAATACCGTAGAGACACAAGGCGAGATCAGAACACGTGGCGTCACAGTTCGTCGGCCGTGCTGACGTGCATCCCGACGAACCGCCAGCCGTCCCCCGCCGTCCGAAGCGTCCCGCTCCAGCGGGTCTCGAACTCGCGGCGTGTACTGGCCTCCGTGTCAGTCCAGGCCATCGACACCGCGTCGCTGAACCACGCGTGATCCTCGCGCTCGGAGACGCGGAGGGCGTGACTGGTCACCGTCCAGTCGGTAGTCGTCTCGGTCTGTGCCCGGAGGCTCGCACGTATCTCGTCGCTGCCGACGAGTCGCTCGGAGATGCCGTACTTCACGAAGGCGTCGTCAGCGTCTCGTTCCGTGGCGAAGAAGGGTGCCAGCGAGTCGCCCGCCCGGAGGGCGTCGTAGTACGATCGGATCGTGGTTCGCGCGTCCATGTGGGAGAGACGGGCGCGGCCACAAAAGTTCACACGGCGGCCTCGCCAGCGACCGCCGTCGGGCCGCTTTTGCTCGTTCGGCCGTAGGTGTGACCGTGAACGAGACAGCCATACTCCACGCGACGGCGGCGGCCTTCGCTGGCGGCGGCGTGCTGGTGTCAGAAATGCCGGTCCGGATCGGCCTGTTCGCGCTCGCGGCCGTCGCGTTCGTCGGCGGCATCGTGATCGCTCGGCGGGACGACGAATCCGGCGCTACGGACGCCTAGTCGTCCGCCGGTGAATGTCGGTACGGCCCGCCCGAGAAATAGGTCCAGAGCCAGGGCAGGGATTTGAACCCCGGGAGTCTCGATTACAAGTCGAGTGCTTGAACCGCCCAAGCTCCCCTGGCGCGGGCTACTCTTTGCCCCCCTCCTTTGAGTGATTGTCGTTTTCCGGTGCCTTCTCGTGTTCGACGCGGTGGGGTTCGTAGCCGTGTCGTCGGTAGAACCGCCGGGCGTCGTCGTTGTCGGCCAGCGACTCGAGCGAGAGGCGGTCGGCGCCCGCCTCGAGGAGGTGTGTTTCCGCCGCTCCCAGGAGGGCCGACCCGATCCCCTCGTCGCGGCGGTCGGGAACGACGTAGATTGCCTCGACGATCCCGCGCTGGACGGCCTTCTCGAAGGTGCCGCGTTCGAGCGAGAACATCGCGAAGCCGACGATCGCCTCGTCGTCACGCTCGGAGCGAGCGACGAGCAGCGTGTCCGTCACGGCGTGTCTGGCTATCTCGTCGCGGATCTGCTCGCGACTTCGGTCGCCCCGGACGTGCGATCCGTACTGGACCTGTTCGTCGGCGAGTTCGACCCACTGACTGGCCACGGTGTCCACGACGCCTGTACCGGCCAGTTCGAGACGCATACACTCACGTCTCGCGTCTCCACTAAAGCCCTTCTCACACGGAACAGCGTGGCGGCGGCCAGGTCAGATGTCGCGACAGTCGGCACAGAGCAACTGTCCGTTGAACGAAGAGAGGTCTGGTGCGAGCGCACCGCAGGCCTCGCAGATCGACTGGTCGTCGAACTCCGCCTCGCGATCGGTCGGCGGAGCCATCTCGACGCCACTGGCGGCGGCCGTCTGTTCCTCGGCGGCGGTCGCGTCCGACATCGGCGCCTCGCCAACCGTCGCGGCCGCGTCGACGGCGGATCCGAACGGGGAGGTGCTGAGCACGTCGTGTTCGGTGAGGACGCCGACGGGTTCGTCGGCGTCGGTGACGAGCAACCGCTTGGTCGCGCGGGCGGACATCTTGTCGGCGGCCTCGGCGAGGCTCACGTCGGGGTCGACGGTCAACGCGCCCTCGGTCATCGCGTCGCCCACCGTCGCCTCGGCGGGGTCGCCGTCGACAACCTGTCTGAGCACGTCGCGCTCGGTCATGACGCCGATGGCCTCGGCTCCTCGCAGGACGACGACGTTCTCCGCGCCCTCGGCGAGCATCAGTTCGACGGCCTCGACGACGCCGTCCGACTCGCTCACGCCCAGGAACTCCCTGTCCATGACCTCCTGGACGGTGACATCACCGTGCATATGTGTAGGTTTCGCACACTCGGTCTAAAAGGTACCTGCACCACCCTTATACTGTGACGGACCGTATCAGACGGTTTGGGCGAGCGAAGCGGCGAATTACCCGATTCGTCGGGCAGACCGTCGATCCGGTGTCCCGGCGTGCGACGGGTCGATCCGCCGCTCCTCGGAACCAGCGGTCGACGGGATCAGTCGGCGAACTCGACGTCGATCCCTTCGGCCCGGCAGGTCTCCAGCGCGTGTTTCGCGTCCATCCCGGCGTCCTGGGCGTCGCGACCGCGGCCGACGCCCACCTTCAGTTCGATATCGACGGCCTCGCTGACGTGGTCGACGGTGTCGCGGTAGGCGTCGGCGTCGAGGTCCGGACAGACCGCGATGACGTTGTCGCCGCCGACGAAAAACGACAGGGAGTCGTGCTGTTCGCGCATGTGACGCATCAACTCCGCGTAGCCCTGTTCGATCCGAATGAAGGTGTCGAACTCGTTGAGGCGGTCGGTGTACTTGCCGGTGGCGTCGTCGACGTCGAAGTGGGCGATCTGGACGTCGTCGTCGGTCCGGAACTCGTCGTCGATGGTCCGGCCTTCGAGGACGTTCCGGCGGGCGTCGTCCTGTGCGCTGCCCGCGTCCTGTAACAGTTCGGTGGCCGTACCGAGCGCTCCGACCGGCGAACGGCCGGTCGCGACGGCGAGACTCATCGTCACCGGGTAGCGGTTTGCGACCGACTCCTGGACGAGTTCGTGGTCGGTCACGTCGAGGCCGTTCGTGACCGCGACCATGTTGTCGAACCGCGTGAAGAAGACGTAGCCGCGGCGGTTGCCGATCATCTGTGAGAGGTCCGCGTAGAGGCGCGACTGGAGCGTCTGGAGGTCGACCTCGCGCCGCGGTTCGGGGGTCACCGTCCACGGTCCGTAGTTGTCGATCTGGACGTGGGTCACCTGCGTGTTCGTCACTGTTCTCGGTTCTATCGGGGCTGGTGGTATTGTTCCTTTGATCTCCAGTGGTGGCTAGCGGGAGTGGCTGGTCGCCCGGAGACAGCGACCGGGAGGGCCACGGCCGACCCAGAAGGTCTTTACCCGCGCCGACAGCAACACAGAACGACTGACTCGTCAGATGAGACCCGTCGACTCGCTTGTCTGTAGACGCTGTGGCGCGCGCCACCCGCCCGACAGCGTCGAGTACACCTGTCCCGAGCACGACGGGGTCGCTGGCGTCCTCGACGTGACTTACGACGAGGCGGCGATGCGGTCGGCGTTCGCCCTCTCGGACGGTCCCGTCGACTCGCTGTGGGACTACGAGGCGCTGTTGCCGATCGACACCAGTGAACCGGTCGTCCTCGGCGCTGGCGGGACGGACCTGCTGGCCGCGCCGCGACTGGGCGAGGCGCTCGGCGTCGACGCCTACGTCAAAGACGAGGGCGCGAACCCGACGGGGTCGAACAAGGACCGCGGGAGCGCCGTCGTTGCGACGCGAGCGCGCAACCGCGGCCACGACGTGGTGACCTGCGCCTCGACGGGCAACGCGGCCGCCTCGCTGGCGGGCTACGCGGCGCGGGCCGGACTGGCGTGTCGGATCTTCGTCCCGGCGGACGTTCCCGAGGCGAAAGCCGTCCAACCGCAGGTCTACGGCGCGGACGTACTCGCGGTCGAGGGGTCCTACGAGGACGCCTACGACCTCTGTCGGACCGTCTCGCGCGAGCGGGGCTGGTACAACCGGAGCGCGGCGATCAATCCCTACGCCGTCGAGGGGAACCGCACGCTCGGGTTCGAGATCGCCGAGCAGACCGATGCGACCCCCGACTGGGTCGTCCTGCCGATGGGCAACGGATGCACCCTCGCTGGCGCGTGGAAGGGGTTGCGCCAGTTCGCGGACCTGGGGCTGGCCGACGGGACGCCACGGATGCTCGGCGTGCAGGCCGCCGGTGCGACTGCGATCCACGACCAGTTCCACCGGGAGCGTGCGAACGAGGAAGGTGTCCCCGCGGCGGACGGAGCGGGCCGACCGGCGACGGAACCGGCCGACCGAGACGAGGGCGGGGGCCCAGCGGACCGGGACCGGGGCGTGACCGGAACGGCCGCCGACAGCATCGACGTGACGGGGCCGCACAACGCGGGCAAGGCCTGTGAGGCACTCCACGAGAGCGGCGGCGACGCCGTCGTCGTCGACGACGACGCGATCCTCGACGCGCAGCGACTCCTCGGCGAGACCGAGGGGTTGTTCGCGGAACCGGCCAGCGCGGCGGCCGTCGCGGGACTGCGACGGGCGCGCGAGCGCGGAATCGTCGCCGACGGCGATACGGTCGTCGTCGTCGCGACCGGGACGGGCCTCAAAGACACCGCGACGGCCAGCGAGGCGGTCGGCGACACCGTCGCCGTCGGGTCCGATCCCGGGACGGTTCCCGACTCGCTGTGAGCGGCACCGGGGCAGTGTCTGCCACGGGTCGACGGCCGAACAGTAAGAACGAAACGGGAGACACGAGTACCAGCGGGCATGAGCGAACGCCCTGGCCCCTCCCTCCCCGGAAACAGTACGCAACTCGCAGCCGTTGCGGTCGCGACCGCGCTCCTGTTCGCGCTCGCGGCCTGGTACGTCAGGCCGTGGCTCCACGGCCTCGTCTACGTCCTGTACACGACGCCGGTGTTCGTCCTCGCCCTCCTCGTGGCGGGCGCAATCGCCGCGGTCGGTCTCCGCCGCGCGGGCGTCTCCGCGACGCTGAACGTCCTCGGGCCGGTCGTCGTCGCGCTGTTCGTCGGCGGCGCGATGCTCTCGGGACTCGTCGCGGGCGCGACCCTCGGAACCCAGACCATGGACGACGTGCGGACCGTCGACGGACTCGACGCGAGCGACCCCGAAAACCCCCGGATCGTCACGCGTGCCGTTGCGGACCGGTACGCCTCGAACACGCTGAACTTCCCGCAGTACCGGATCACCGGCAGCGACGTCACGGTGTACAACGACACCCTCCACTGGTCGTACGCCCTCTCACCGGACGGGCTCTACAACCACTTCACGAAGCGCCAGCACGGCACCGTGATGGTCGACATGACCGAGCAGAACACCGAGATCAAGACCTTCGAGGGCGATCTGACCAAAGGCATCGGAACGGCCCACTACAACAACTACAAGTGGGCGCTGCTCAAGCGCGGCGAGTACCTCGTCGACTACCAGGACCCGTTCATGGTCGTCCACGAGGGCGAACAGCACATCGCCGTCCCGTACACGAAGCCGAACTTCCACTTCGCGCCGCTCCCCCACACCACGCCCGAGTGGGGCGGCGTCGCACTCGTGGACAGTGACGGGACGATCACCGACCTCTCACCGGCCGAGGCCCGCGAGAGCGAGGTGCTCGGCGATCAGCGCCTCTACCCGTTCGACCTGGCGCGCCAGCGCGTCGCGGCGACGAAATACCGGAACGGTATCCTCAACACCTTCACCGCTCACGAGGACGAGATCGAGGTGGCGCCGGTCCCCGGAGAGGGTAACGAACAGCCGTTCCTCCTGCGGACCGAGGAGGGGCCGGAGTACGTCGTCGCGGTCGAACCCTACGGCGAGGCGCAGGGTCTGCGGGAGATCTGGACCGTCGACGGCCGCACCGGCGAGTACGAGCGATACGCGCCCAACCAATCGCTGTTCGGCCCGCGAAAGGCCGCCGACTACGTCCGGCAGGCCGCACGGACGACCGACTGGGACCGGTTCGACCCCAGCGAACCGATCCCCGTCGTGGTCGACGACCGTCTCTACTGGCAGGTCCGGGTCGTCCCCAGCGACAACAGCGGGATCTCCTACATCGCGTTCGTCGACGCACAGACCAGCGACGTGACCGAAGTCGAGACCACACCGCAGGTCGTCGCGTTCATGGAGGGGCGCCAGCCCCGACCCGGTGACGGCGCGGGCGACGAGGGTGCTGGCGAGGCCAGGCGCCCACAGATGATCGTCCAGCGGGTCGCACCGAACGGCACAGTCTTGAGCGAGATGGAGGTCTACGGCAACGAGAGCGTCCGGATCCAGCGCGGGAACGCGACCGCCGCGCCCTGATCGGGCCGCGATTCCGTCACCACGAAGGGACCGCGGTCACTCCCGCCGGAGTCGGACGGCGGTGACGACACTCCCGGTGACCAGTACGAGCAGTTCCCACCCCGCCCGGACCACCGGGAAGATCCGTTCGGGATCCTCCTCTGAGTTGTCGGGGTCGGGGTCGACGCCCGTGCTCATATTGACCTCCTGCGAGGAGCCGAGACTCTCGGGAGCGGGCACTCCGCCGCCGCCACCGCCGCCACCGCCGCCACCGCCGTCGCCGGTCGATTCGAGTTCGGGCGAGAGGTCGACGAACGTCTGGATCACGCCGCGCTGATCGGAGAGTTCGATCTTGCCGTCGAGGACGTAGAACTGGTCGTGGAGCGGCCAGAGCGGGTTGACGCCCGCCTCGATGAAATCGAGGCCGATCCCGGCGACGGCCATCGAGAACAGCCCGACCCAGCCGACCTCGGCGCCGTGGGCGCCCCACCGGCGGCGGACGAACGACCGATCGCGCAGGTTCGTGTCGGCGAACAGGAGCACGGCGAGTCCGATCGGGATCAGGAACGTGTGGCCGACGGTCCGGTGGCCCGCCGTCGAGACGAGCGCGACGAACGAGTCCAGATCCGGCAGGGCGACGAGCGCGAAGATCACGAGGACGGCGTTGCGGTCGAACGAGGTTCGGATCAGCGCCGCGGCGATCATCCCGGCCAGCGCGAGGTGGACCACGGTCGAGGGCATACCTCTTGGTGAGTGAGCGACCGGTATAGGCTTACGGGCCAGGGTGCTGGCCACTGCCTTCATATCGGGTCACGCCTAACGTCCGGCGATGGCACTCGAATTCGACTTCGTGAAGACCGCAGCGGTGTTCCTGGCTATCGTCGTGCTCAGCGTCGGCGGCCTCGTCGTCGCGCCGATGATGCAGACCAGCACCGTGCTGATGATGGTCGCGCCCTCGGTGATCGTCTTCGGCCTGATAATGGTGGCGCTGGGGGTCAAACACGGCGAGTACCGCGCGACGCACTGATCCGCGGACGGCGCCGTGTCGACGAACGCGGGCGCAGACGAAAACGTTAATTTAGCTCACCGGGGTAGTCGGTAGTGATGACACGGGGACGAGCGGTCCGTCGTCCGGGGTCTACCCTGGTGGGTGCTGCGACCGCCGTCGCCGTACGTGTAGGGGCCCCCTAGCCCCACCACTCACTTCTCCCCGACCGGTTCCGAACCGCCGCCGAAGCCAGCAGTCACCACACATATGCCATCCACGACCACGACTATACGACCGACGTATCGCCGCGAGACCATCGCGTCCTGCCGTTCGACCCGCACCACCGGGATAGCGGGAGGTGCCAACCGATGAGTACCGACCAGGAGACGGCCAGCGACGGCGAGGCAGACGCCGGAGACGACCCCGGGGACGGTCTCCCCTCGGAGTACGACCCCGACGCGGTCGAGTCCAAGTGGCAGGACCGCTGGGTCGAGGAGGAGACCTACGCCTACGACGAGGCGGCCGCCGTCGACGCCGACACGGCCTTCTCGATCGACACGCCGCCGCCGACGGTATCGGGCGACCTCCACATGGGTCACCTCTACCAGTTCACCCTGCAGGACTTCGTCGCCCGGTTCCGCCGGATGTCCGAACCGGCCGTCTACTTCCCCTTCGGCTACGACGACAACGGCATCGCGAGCGAGCGCCTGACCGAGCGCGAACTGGGGATCCGACACCAGGACTACACCCGCCGGGAGTTCCAGGAGAAGTGCCGCGAGGTCTGTACCGACTACGAGGACGCCTTCACCGAGGACGTCCAGTCGCTGGCGGTGTCGGTCGACTGGACGAACACGTACAAGACGATCGAGCCGCGCGTCCAGCGGACCTCCCAGCTGTCTTTCATCGACCTCTACGAGCAGGGACGAGAGTACCGCCAGCGTGCCCCGACCATCTGGTGTCCGGACTGCGAGACGGCCATCTCCCAGGTCGAACAGGAGGACGCCGACAAACACACGAAGTTCAACGACATCGCTTTCGAGATCGTGGAGTTCGGCGACGCCGATGCGGCGCCCGCGGACCCGCCAGCCGACGGCCCCGGCGACGATCCCACCTTCACCATCTCGACGACCCGACCGGAGTTGCTCCCGGCGTGTGTCTCCGTGTTCGTCCACCCCGACGACGAGACAAATCAGCACCTCGTCGGCGGCCGTGCCCGCGTGCCCGTCTTCGGGCAGGAGGTCCCGATCATCGAGGACAACCGGGTCGACATGGAGACGGGTAGCGGCGTCGTCATGTGCTGTACGTTCGGCGATCAGACCGACATCGAGTGGTACCAGGCCCACGACCTGCCCCTGCGCATCGCTATCGACGAGTCGGGGACGATGACCGACGTCGCCGACGACTACGAGGGGCTGACCACCCGCGAGGCCCGCGAGGCGATCATCGAGGACCTCGGCGAGGCGGGCTACCTGCTGGAGAGCCGCGACCACCAGCACACCGTGCAGGTCCACGAGCGCTGCGAGGAGGAGGTCGAGTACCTCGTCACCGAGCAGTGGTACGTCGAGATGCTCGACAGGACCGACGAATACCTCGACGCCGGTCGGGAGATGGACTGGTACCCCGAGAAGATGTTCACCAGGTATCAGCACTGGATCGAGGGGCTAGAGTGGGACTGGTGTATCTCCCGCCAGCGCGACTCGGGCATCCCGATCCCGGTGTGGTACTGCGAGGACTGCGGCGAGACGATCGTGGCCGCGAAGGCGGACCTGCCGGTCGATCCGCTCGCGGACGACCCGCCTGTCGACGCCTGTCCGGAGTGCGGTGCCGAGGAGTTCCGCCCCGAGGAGGACGTCTTCGACACGTGGGCCACCTCGTCGCTGACCCCCCTCGTCAACGCCGGGTGGGACTGGGACGACGAGGTCGAAGAGTACACCATGGAGCGGCCGGAACTCTACCAGTTCGACCTGCGCCCGCAGGGCCACGACATCATCTCGTTCTGGCTGTTCCACACCGTCGTCAAGTGCTACGAGCACACCGGCGAG
>Ga0207813_100176_pt1 | contig 47857 bp, 50 predicted proteins | sample A23E3SouthBayCA_2_FD_187730 | JGI IMG/M metagenome (GOLD analysis project Ga0207813, IMG submission 187730) | Aerobic enrichment media microbial communities from Eden Landing Ponds, California, USA - A23 E3 (4) (SPAdes) | ecosystem: Environmental > Aquatic > Marine > Unclassified | place... | reverse complement strand
GGAGACGCGGGGGTCGCTCTGGAGGGGGGCGTAGAGGAGGGTGATGAGGGGGCGCGTCCACTGGAACCATTGGTTGCCGAAGGCGATGGCGATGAAGCTGACGCGGATGACGTTGAGTGCGTAGATGAGGGGGACGACGAGGGCGATGCCGGTGAGGCGGCGGCGGATGGGGGCGGTGGTGGCGGCGATGAGGCCGCTGACGATGGCGATGCTGCCGATGCCGCTGCAGGCGAGGAGGATGTTGGTGGTGATGGTGTGGCCGTCGTGGATGAAGACGACGGCGCTGGGGTAGGGGTCGGTGATGAATTGGGGGTTGTAGCCGACGAGGGTGATGAGGGCGTACGTGCTCTCGGCGGTGATGGTGATGGCGGCTTCGGTGAGTGCGGGGATGGTTTGGAAGGGGAGGTAGATGATGCCCATGACGGCGATGGCGCGGGAGAGGCGGACGAGGGTGGGGCGGTCGGTGAGGACGAGGTAGGCGGCGTAGAGGCTGAGGGGGACGGCGAGGGCGGAGAGGACGCCTTCGATGAAGCTGTTCTGGGTGAAGAGGAAGTGGTCGATGAGGAGCGCCCAGAAGACGGCGAACACGGTCCAGGCGGCGGCTGCGGCGACCCGGGCGGGGTGTTCGTCGTCGCGGGTTGCGAGGAGGGCGCTGAGGGCGAAGGCGGCGACGACGACCCACGCGAGGGTGTTCGTGAGGGCGAGCGACATTGGCCGTGAGTTCGTGGTTCTCGGGGATAGGCGTGACGGTCAGGTGACGGTGCGGCTGCGGCCGCCGTGCGGCGCGTTGCGTTCGCGGACAGTGAGGTCGTGCGCCGTCTCGCCGGCATCGTCGACGACGAGGGCGTCGCCGGGATTACGCGGGAGCGCGTCGGCGAGCGCGGTCGGGAGGTAGGTGGGGCTGGCGGTTTCGAGGGCGTCGATGTCGTCGCGGGCGGTGAGGCGGTGGGCGACGAGGAGGTCGGCCTGCGAGACCGCTTCCGGTGGAAGTGCGCCGGGGCGTTGGGTGGCGAGAACGGTGCTGATGCCGGGTTTGCGGCCGCGTGTGAGGAGGCGGCGGAGACCGGGCCAGGCGGCGGTGTCGGTGACGGCGTGCGCTTCGTCGAGGAGAATCCAGGGGAGCACGTCGAGTCGGCCTGTGATGGCGGCGTCGTAGACGGTGTCGGTGACGGCGCGGGTGACGGCGGCGAGCGCTGGCCGGGGGAGGCCGGCGCAGTCGAGAACGGTGACGCGGTCGGGGTCGAGAACCTCGGTTCGTTGCTCACCGAAGACGTTCCAGGAGTCGGCGAGCGCGAGGGCGTTCCGGGCGGCGCGGCCGGCGGGCGTGTCGTGAGCGGCGAGGAAGTCCCGCATGGCGTCGAGTGTTTTAGCCTCTGCAGCGGCCTGCCAGAGGAGTGCGCCGGCCGGAGTATGCGACGGAATGGAAAGTACGTCGCACCACGCGCGCGGCGGGAGCGCGCCAGCGGGAATCCGCGGTCGGGTGACGGTTGCGGGGACGGCGTCCGGGAGCGTGGTGAACGCCCGCATCGGATCGACGACGACGGCGGTGACGCCGTCGGTGCGGGCGAGCGCCTCCGCGAGCACGCCGAGCGTGTACGTTTTTCCACTGCCGCGTTTCCCGACGACGAGCGCGGCGTGCGGGCCGTTCGCGTCGACCCCGACCCGAACGCCGTGGCTGCCGTCGGGGGCGCGGAACCGGCCGAGCGGGAGGACCGGCCCGTCAGTGTCGCTGGAGCGACCGAGGACGTGCATCACCCGGACTGGGTTCGGCTTCCGGTTTGAATGCTCGGACGAGCGTTCAAGTGCGAAGCCGCGACCACATCGGGGTATGTTCCACGAACTGCGGCGGGACGAGCGCGCGATAGAGGGGCTGCCGGTTCGGTTGCTCATCGCGTTCGTCGTCGGCGTGGCGACGCTCGGTGTACTCCTGCAGACGGTGTCCGGCGTGGGGACGCTCGCAACGACCGAACTCGACGTGAAGCCGACCCCGGACATAGTCGGTCCTGACGAGCAGTCGCTGGCGCTCTCCGTGGTGGACGCGTCGGGGAACGGCGTCGCTGGCGCGACGGTTCTGGTGAAGGCAGGGACGGCACGACTGGACGGGACGGTGGTCGCACGCACGAACGAGACGGGCGTAGCGGTCGTGACCGTCGACCCAACGCTCGGCGCAAATCAGCCGGATGGCACGCTCACGGTGACAGTAAAACCACCTGCCGGCGGCGAGTACGTGGACCGCCGCGGGAACACGCGAATCCTGGTCGTCCGCGGATACGACGGCTAGCGGGCGTCCCAGTCGATCCAGTCCTGCTCCCAGCCGTGGCGGCGCTCGTCGACCTTCGCGGCGCGTTCGCGGTCCTCGCGGACGGTGCGGTTGCGGACGGGCGCGCTCGCCTGCTCGCCCTCGACGAGCAGCGGCGCGAACTCGACCTCGCCGTAGTCCCGTTGTTCGCCGTTCTCGACGGCGACGAGGCGCTGGCGCTGCGCGCCCTCGGGGTAGACGAGGCGGCCGCGGTCCGCGAGCTGCGCGCGGAGCGCTCGCGGCGGTCGAACCGCGGCGGCTTCCACGAGAATGCGGTCGTAGGGCGCGTACGCGGGCAGTCCGTCCGCGCCGTTCGCGCAGTCCACGAGCACGTCGCCGTAGCCGGCGTCCGCGAGCGTTCCGCGGGCGTCGTAGACGAGGCGGCGGTCGATGTCCACCGCGTGCACGTGCTGCGCGCCGACGATTTCCGCGAGCAGCGCGGCCGTGTACCCCACGCCCACGCCGACGACGAGCGTTTCGTTTCCGGGTTCGAGCTGGAGGGCTTCGACGAGTCGAGCGGCCGTGGAGGGTGCGAGCACGCGCGTGCCGCGGTGTTCGAACTCGCGGTCCGCGTACGCGCGGTGGCCGCCGTCCTCGACGAACTCGTGGCGGGGGACGGTGCGCATCGCGTCCGCGACCGCGGGGTCGTGGACGACGTCCTTCGTGTCGTGTTCGAGACTCGTCACCATGTGGTCCCGAACCGCCGCGTACTCCATACGAATGGGTTGGCGTGAGCGACCTTCAATCGTTCGCGGGGCGGTCGGCGGCGACGGCCTGCGAGCGCGTGCCGGGCACGTCGGAGACCCGGGGGTGTTCGAAGCCGGCGGCCGCGAACCACTCGCCGAAGTCGGCTTCGGCGTACGCGTCCCCGCCGTCGGTGCGTGCGAGCATCTCGGCGGCGAGCAGTCCGGGGTGCTCCGCGTGGTTGCGGAGTCGGTCGACGTGCACGACAGTACCACCTGATGCGACGGCGTCGTAGAGCGCGTTCAGGAGTTGTTCGTTGGCTTCGGGGGAGAGTGTGCGGGCGGTGTTCGCGCAGAACACGAGGTCGTAGGTGCCGTCGACGCCGTCGAGCGGGTCGGTCGCCTGCAGCGTGACGGGTTCGTGTTCGAGGAGCGGTTCGTCCACCTCGACGACTTCGGGGGTGTCGGCGAGCGTCACGTCGTAACCGCGGCGCGCGAACTCCCGGGAGAAGGTGCCGGCGCCGCCGTACGCGTCGAGCACGGTGTCGGCGTCGGGGTGTTCGTGGACGGCGGCGGTGACGGCGGCGCGCACGTCCCCCTCGTCGAGCGCGGCCATCGCGCCGAGGCGGTTCCGGGTGGCGTCGGGACTCGGCGTGGGTCGGTCGCCGGTCCGCATCGTCTCGGGGAGCGCAATCCAGTCGTCGAGCGTGTCGAGTTCGTGCGGGAGCGAGCCGACGGAGCGGAGGTCGGTCTTCGAGAGGAAGCCGAGCATGCGGTTCGTGGGTTCGAACCCCTCGTCGGTCCGGTGGAGGAATCCGAGGTCGCAGAGTGTCTCGACGCCGATGCTGGCTGCGCGTTCGGTGACGCCGGTCTCCTCGGCGACGGCGTCGACGGTGTCGGCATCAGTGACGACGGCGTCGAGGACGCCCGTTTCGCGGACGGCGCGGAGGAACAGGAGTTCCCGGTAATCCATACGGGAGAATCGTCGCGGGCCGGGATAAAATCACTCGCTGTCGCCCTGCATGCGGACGAACCGGACGCCGGAGAGGAACTCGCGGTCGAGCGTTTCCCCGGTCTTCTCGCCGTAGACGAGCGTCTGGCTCACGTCGCCGACCGGTGCGAGCACGCGACCGCCGTCGCGGAGTTGGTCGATAACCGCGGTCGGAATCGAGCGAGTGGCGCAGGTGAGGTAGGCGGCGTCGTAGGGCGCGTGCTCGGGCCAACCGTCGTGGCCGTCGCCGCGTCGGACCGAGATATCGCCGTAGCCCGTGTCGGCGAGGTTCTCGCGGGCGGTGTCGGCGAGCGATTCGAGGTATTCGACGCTGTAGACGTGTTCGGCGCCGACGAGTTCGGCGGTGACGGCGGCGTGGTAGCCACAGCCGGTGCCGATTTCGAGGACGTGTTCGCCCTCGCGGAGGTCGAGGCGGTCGCACATCGCGGCGACGATGTGGGGCGCGCTAATAGTTTGGCCGGCCCCGATGGGGAGCGGGCGGTCGGCGTACGCGTCCTCGCGCTGGCCCTCGGGTACGAACTGGTGGCGTGGAACAGAGCGAAGCGCGTCGAGAACGTGCTCGGAGAAGTCGTGTCTGCGGGCGAGGTCGTCGACGAGGCGGTCGCGGGCGGCCGCGGGGTTCATGCTACCAGGCGGACCAGGCGGTGGACGTCTCGTCGTAGCCGTACACGCGCTTGATGTCCTTCGCCATCGCCACGTCGCCGTCGTGACCGATCTTCTGGAAGTCGTAGCGTTCGATGGCGTCCTGGCGGACGTGGATGCCCGTGATGGAGAACGCCTCCTCGCCGAACTCGTGGGTTTCGCCGACGGTGAACTCGTAGTCGCCCGGGACGTGGAGCGTGATGCTGCGCGTCTGGTCGTGCGCGCCGTCCTGCGGATGGAGGGTCACGTCGACCTCGACGTTGTCCACGGCGCGCGTCCAGAACGTCTCCACGTCCTCGGCGTCCGCGCGGACCGCGCGCGTCTCGTCGTCCGTCTGGAGGTCCGTGATGCGGACCTGCATGATTGCTTCCTCGGTCTCGACGATGAACTCCTCGCCCGTCTCCACGGTCTCGTCCGCCGGCACCTCTACCGTCGTGGTGAAGGACTCGCCGCCTTGGGAGACGACGACGTCTCGCTCTATCGTCCGCTCGGACTCCAAGGGCTTCTTGTGGACGTGCCCGCAGTCCGTGCACTTCACCGTCGCCGTCCCGCCGCCCGTCGTGAGGACCTCGTGTTCCGTTTCGAGGTCCGGTGAACACGACGGACACGGAATGCCGACGCGCTGCTGTTGGCTCATATCGACTCCGAGGGCGTGGAGCCGTAAAAATCCGCGGAGTTAGTCGTCCGCGCGCGGAAGCGTGACCGCGTCCCCGCTCGCGGTGTTCACTGTTCGGCGGTCGGAAGCGTGACCGCTTCCCCGTCCACGTACACCGTAGGGTTCTCGATGATGCCGTCGAGGTGGAGCGGGGCGTCGGTGTCGCCGCCGATGCCGGCGTCGTCGCCGAGCGCGATGTGGACCGTGCCCGCGGCCTTCTCGTCGAGGAGGACGCTCCCGACGAGGTCGGTGACGGCGACGTTCGTGCCGATGCCGAGTTCCGCGAGGTTGCGCGCGGCCTTGCCGACTTCATCCTCGGCCGCCTCGACCTGCTCGCGCACGTCGTCGTCGGAGATGTGGGTGACGTAGCCGTCCTCGACCTCGAACGTGAGTTCCTGTCCCTCGTCGAGTTTGCCGTGAGGCATCATCGTGCCGTCCACGACGTACGTCCCGTTCGCGGTCTCGGGGCTGACGAACACCTCGCCCGCGGGGAGATTCGAGAACGCGCCCGCCTCGTGGACGATACCCGTGTCCTGCAACCACTCGCGCTCCCCCGGTTCGAACGTGATGTCCGTCCCGGCGGGCGTCGTCACGCGGATTTCGTCGGCGTCCCCGACCTGACTCAGTACGTCCGCGCAGTGCCGGCGGATGAGCGTGTAGTCCGCGTCCAGACCGGTGGTGAACACGTCCTCCGTGATGCCGGGGAGGGTCGCGCCGCGAGCGCCCGCCTCGTTCGCGCGGGAGCGAGCGCGAGTGTGCGAGAGCGACTTCGTCGTCGGCGCGAGAAACACGTCGCTCTCCCTCATCGCAGCCGCGACCGGAGCGGGGGGTTCCGCGCCGTGCTGGCCGCCCGGCGGATACCGGAGTATCGTCGCGTCGTCGGTGACGTCGCTGGCGGCGGCGTAGAGCGCCTCGCCGATGCGTTCGCGTTTGTCGTCGGTGACGACGACGCACGTCTCACCGGGTTCGACGCCGAGGCACTGGACGACCGCGGTCTCCGCGGCCTCTTCGAGCGTGCTCATAGCGGGGGTTTCGCGGGAAGGACGTTATGCGTTGTCTTCTCTCGAAACGGTTATCCGGCGTCCGTGGGGAGTGAGCAGTATGATTCGCGTCGGTATCAACGGCTACGGAACCATCGGGAAGCGCGTGGCGGACGCGGTCCGCGACCAGCCGGACATGGAGGTCGTCGGCGTCGCGAAGACGCGACCGAACTTCGAGGCGGAGCGCGCGGTGGCGCGCGGCTACGACCTCTACGCGGCCATCGAGGACCGCGCGAGCCAGTTCGCGGACGCCGGCATCGAGACCGCCGGCCTGGTGGACGAACTCGTCGCGTCGAGCGACGTGATGGTGGACGCGACGCCGTCGGGTATCGGCGCGCAGAACAAGGAACTGTACGAGGAGTACGACACGCCCGCGCTCTACCAGGGCGGTGAAGACGCCGACGTGGCTGACGTGAGCTTCAACGCCCGAGGGAACTTCGCGGACGCCCGGGACGCCGACCACGTCCGTGTCGTCTCCTGCAACACAACCGGACTCAGCCGGCTGCTCGCGCCGATCCAAGAGGAGTACGGCGTCGAGAAGGCGCGCGTCACGCTGGTACGGCGCGGCGGCGACCCCGCCCAGACCGGCCGCGGCCCCATCAACGACATCCTCCCGAACCCCATCACGCTCCCCTCGCATCACGGCCCGGACGTGAAGACCATCTTCCCCGACCTCGACATCGACACGCTCGGCCTGAAGGTGCCGGCGACCCTGATGCACATGCACTCCGTGAACGTCACGCTCGAATCCGAACCGAGCGCGGACGACGTGCGCGAACTCCTCGAAGGCGAGTCCCGCATCTTCTGCATCCCGCCCGAGTTCGACATCGACGGCACGGGCAAACTCAAGGAGTACGCGAAGGACCTCGGCCGGCCGCGCGGCGACGTCTGGGAGAACGGCCTCTGGAGCGAGTCCATCACGATGGAGGGCCGCGACCTCTACCTGTTCCAGGCCATCCACCAGGAGTCCGACGTCGTCCCGGAGAACGTCGACGCGATTCGCGCGGTCACCGATTCGATGGACGCCGCGGAGAGCATCGAGACGACGAACGACGCGCTCGGCATCTAAATAGCAGCGGTTCTATGCGTACGACGTGGTCTCGGACTTCTCGGCGACAGTCGACGAGTACTGTTTGACTCGCTCGACCACAGCGGTGTCTTCCGGGTATCGGATGGCCCACGGTGCTGGATGCTCACCGTAGTGATCCTCGGGGTACTTCCCGACCCCGTGGAGCTGCCAGAACATTGCGCCGTCGATGTCGGACTTCCGAAGCTCCGTGTAGAACTTGTCGTACTTCTCCGCCCGGGATTCTTTCAGTTTGGCGACGTTGTCACCCGTGCGGTGGATTGGGTGGCCAAATTCGCCGATGTACGCGGGTTTGTTCAGTTTGTTGTGGGCGTCTTGGACATGCTGTTGAATCGACTTCTGACAGTCCATACGAGAACTTTCCGGGTTGCAGAACGCTCCCTTCCCCGTTACTTCGGCTGGACCGTACAGGTGGAAGCTGCAGGCGTCAATCTCGTCCACGCTGTGGTCGCGGAGGTAGTCAGTTCCCCACTCAATGCCGTTGTAGTGACCGAGCCCAATTGCACCGGTCGAAAGCAGGTGGTTTGAGTCGAAATGTTTGACGTGCTCGGCCATGTCTTGAATCCACTTGTATAGGCGCTCGTCGTCGTGATTTTCGAGGTGTAGTTCGTTCCCGAGTTCCCACATCATAATCGTGGGGTCGTTCTTGTACTTGGTGTTCGTGTACTGGTTCTCGTGGTTCAGCACGTGTTTTATGAACTTTCTGTAGGTGTGACGACAGCGCCAGTCCGTATAGAAGTCGTCGTAGGTGTCGGCAGAGACGTGCCACCCGACGTACTGAGGGACGCCGCCACCGCGGCCTCCCCAGGCGTTGACGAACGGAATTACCAGCCTAATCCCGTACTCGCGCGCTTTCGCGATGACGTAATCGAGTTTCGCGAACGCCTTTTCGTCAAACTGTCCAGGGACCGACTGGTGAGAGTACGCCCACCAGTACGAGGGCGACCGATTCACTAGCGACCCGGTGCGCAGCACTGACAGCCCCATCTTGCTGGCGTCGCGAAGCACTGCCTCAAGTTCCGCCGTATCGAAGTACGGCCAGCCGACGAGATAGTTGCAGTTCGCCCCGTTGAAGTAAAACTGCTCGCCGTCAACCGTGAAGTGGCGCCCGTCGCGTGACACGAACGAATCGGGTGCAGCTGCTGCGGCTGTGGTTTCTGTGGCAGTCTCGGTCTGCGGAGTGTTCCTCGTCGTGCTCGTCGCACTAGTGGGTGGCGTGGTTTCGGACCCTCCATCAGTATCGCCGGCACAGCCAGCCAACACGGAGAGGCACGTGCCGGACGCAGCCAAGAACTTCCGTCTATGCACGGAGAGACAATGATATTACAAGAGTGAAAAATATTTCCCTGGTTACACGTAAGAGTTCGTGCAATTCTGGCGCATCAAACACTCGTATCTCCGCTCGACAACTGTGTTCGACGGTCATGTGGTAGTTGGAGTTCGGCGTCTCCGACGCCCCCTCTCGGGTCGTAATCAGCGTGGTTCAGCCGTCCGCTTGGCGCCCCCACTCCACATCAGAAGTCGTTTCGTCGTCAGACAGCCGACCTACACAGTCCGAACGCTTTTCCACACTCCCTCCGTACTTCGCGATATGAGACGCGACGACCGAGACGACCCGTTCGACGACTTCTTCGACGAGATAGAGCGGATGATGAACGACATGCGCGGCGGGATGGACGAGTCCGGGTTCGGGACGGACACGCACGTCACCGTCTACGAGGAGGACGGCGAGGTGCGCGTGGTCGCGGACCTCCCCGGCGTCGAGAAGGACGACATCGACCTGAAGTGCGACGGCGAAGTCCTCACCATCAGTGCGGCGACGGACGCCCGCGAGTACGACGAACGCATCGACCTTCCCGCTCGCGTTGACGAGCACTCGGCGAGCGCGACCTACAACAACGGCGTGCTCGAAGTGTCGTTCGACCGCCTCGAGGACTCCGCGGACATCAGCGTCGAGTAGTCCGCACCAGTTCCGCGAACCGGTCGTAGAAGCCGTCTTCGTACTTCGTTTCTGCATCTATCGTCGGTCGCGCGTTCGTCTCGTTCACCAGCGCACGCGACCCCGTATCCAGTACGTCTACGCCGAGAATCGGGATGTCGAGGACATCCGCAGTGTCTTCGGCAATCGACTTCACGCGCTCGGGCGGGTCGACGCCGGTGGCGTCCGCGCCGCGGTGGACGTTGTGTTTCCAGCCGGAGCCGCGGCGTTCGACCGCGCCCGCGTACTCGCCGTCGAGCACCATCACCCGGTAATCGGTGGCGTCCGGAACGTACTCCTGAACGAGGTAGGACTTGTCGTCGGTCGCGGGGAAGTCGTGAATCAGGTCGAGGTAGTCCGTCACGCCCAGCGCGGAGTCCGCGTCGCCGAGTTTGGTGACGCCGACGCCCCGGGTGGCGGAGTTCGGTTTCACGACCACCGGATAATCGAAGCCGGCGAGCGCGTCGAGTACGTCGTCCTCGTTCACGGGATTCGAGACGAGCACCGTGTCGGGGACCGAAACGCCGGTGCGTTCGAGGCGAGCGAGCACGCCGGCCTTGTTCCGCGACCGCAACACCGTCTCGCGGTCGTTCACCCACGGCACGTCGAGCAACGCGTCGAGCACGCCGCCCTCCATGAGGCGGCCCGGATAGACCAAACCGACGTCGAACTCGTCGGGAGAGAACGGTGGGTCGGAGAGGGAGAGCGTTCGCTTCCGGTAGGGAACGTAGGACGCCGAGATACCGCGGTCGGCGAGCGGGCCTCGAATCCGGTCGAGGGTCTCCGCGTCGGTCGCGACCGCGAGGGAGAGCACTAGTCGAGCTGCGTGATGAGTTCCTCGCCGCGCTCCACCGAAATCTTGCACGGCGGCGTGATCTTGTTGTACGCGCGGCGGAAGGCCTCCTTGACGACAGCGGCTTCCTCGGGCTGACACCAGGCCGTGAAGATGCGGTCGCCGGGGTAGATTCGGGCGGCCGTGCCGACGGGCACGCCGAACGCCTGACGCATTCCGTCGGAGACACGGTCCGCACCCGCGCCGGTCGCCTGCTTGTTCTCGCGGAGGATCTGGTGCGGGAACTTGCGGAGGATCATCTTGTAGTTCCCCTCGCCGAGTTCCTTGATGAGGTAGCGGTTCGCGGAGAGGCGCGCGGCCTCCATCGAACCGTGCCGAATCTGGCACTCTTCCTCGGTCTCGAGGCTAATCTGGACGGGGTAGTCCTCCGGTTCGGACTGGAGGTCTCCCATCTTGAACTGTGCGATCTTCGAACCCGGAATGCCCGTGACGTAGTCGCGACGCGTGTACGAGGGCTTATCGATGGTCCGGTACATGGAAGCCGGATTGTCAGCCATGGTTACTACAGGCGTGTTCGGTCAGCGCGCCCATAAACCCATCCTTTTGCGCCGACCGGAGTACCGGCCAGGATTCCCCGTATCGGTTCGTTTTACCCCGCGGCGCGGGAGACTGAGGTATGGCCGAATTCCGCACGCACGACGAACTGGTGGACGCGGTGGCGGCCGCCGACTTCGACCGGCCGCCCGCCATCGTCGCGAACGCACACATCACCGGACTCGGCGTGGCGCGCGCGCTCGCCGCCCACGACGTGCCCGTCATCGCCGTGGACCGCGTCGGAGACGGCGCCGCGCCCACGTCGGACGCAGTGGACTTCGCGGGCCGCGTCACCTACCCGCTCGACGACCTCGACGGGTTCCACGAGGACGTGGAAGCCATCGCCGACGCCGCCGGCCGCGACCTCGTGGCCTTCGGCTGTATGGACGAGTGGGTGCACGCGTTCGCGGACGCGGACCCAGACGGCGTCCATCTGCCGTTCGCCGCCGACCGCGTCGACGCCGTGCTCGATAAGAGTTCGCTCTACCGCATCGCGGACGACCTCGGCGTCCCCTACCCCGAGACCCGATGGTTGGACGAGACGAGCGTCGCGGACGCTATCGACGACCTCGGCCTCCCGCTCGTGGTGAAGCCCGCGCTCAAGCGCGAGTTCGAGGAGGCGGTCGGAACAAACGTCGTGGAAGTCGCGACGGAAGAGGAATTCCGGGACGTGGTCGACCTCGCAGACGAGGAAGACATTGAGGTTCTGGCGCAAGAGAAGGTCGAGAAGGCGACGGGCGAGGACGCGAGCCTGGCGTCCTACGTCCCGCCGTCCGGCACCGAGGACGCTCTCGGTATCGTCGGGAACGCGCGAGTTCGGAAGCCGCTCGGGTACGGCACGTCGTGCGTCGTTCAGCGCACGGCGAACGACGCGCTCCGCGAGCGCGCGCTCGGCGTGCTCGACGAAACCGACTACTACGGCATCAGCGAGAGCGAGTTCGTGTACGACGAACAGCGCGACGAGTACGTCCTGCTCGACATCAACACCCGGCCGTGGAAGTGGATCGGGCTTCCCGTACAGGCCGGCGCGAACCTCCCGATGGCCGCCTACGCCGACGCCACCGACGCCGAGTACGAACCCGGCGACCTCCGAGACGCGACCTGGGTGTTTCTCCCCGACTACCTCGAACTCCTCGCCACCGACCAGTCCTTCGTCGACGTCCTCCAAGCGAGCGACTGGACGAGCTTCCTCTCGGGCGACTTCGTCACCAGAGGCGACCTCACCGCCGGCGTCTACCGCCCCGATGACCCCGACCCCGCCTACCAAATACTCAGAAACACACTCGGCATGCAGGACTACTACTGCGCCTGCTGACCCACCTTTTTACTCAAGCGGTCGCGCTTCGCGCGACCCGCAGAGTAAAAACCTGGAGGGAAAAAGGCTCGCTCGCTCCGCGAGCGAGTGAATCGCGGCGCGTTGCGCCGCGAATGCTTCTCCGCCACTCCATGACTGTCGTCTCAGCAGCCGTTCTGTCGCGACTGCCTGCGCGAACGTTCAAATACGAGGGCGCGGCCAGCGGTCGGTATGTCCTGATGAGCTATCGCGCGAGGTCCGGTTCGGAGGTGGTGACGACCCTCGCGCGGCGGCGGTGTCATCCGAACGCCATTCTTGCCGGTGTCGGTGACTGCAGAGAGAAGACACCACGCAAACTCGCCGGTGTCCGTCGCTATTAGGCGGTCGCGGCCGTCCCATTGGTCAATGAGCGACGACTACCTGCATCTGAACCTCTTCACGATGAACTCCGTGGAGCACGTGACGGTCGGGTCGTGGCGATATCCCGGCGACCAATCGCACCGCTACACGGACCGCGAGTACTGGACGGAGGTCGCGCGAACCGCCGAACGCGGCGGGTTCGACGCCGTGTTCTTCGCGGACGTGCGCGGCGTCTACGACGTGTACGACGACTCCGTCGACCCCGCGGTCGAGAAGGCGGTGCAGACGCCGTCGAACGACCCCGCGTACGTCGTGCCCGCGATGGCCGAGGTGACGGACGACCTCGGGTTCGCGGTGACGAAGTCCACGTCGTACAACCATCCCTACCAGCTCGCTCGGGAGTTGTCGACGCTGGACCACGTGACGGACGGCCGCATCGCATTCAACATCGTCACCTCGTACCTAGAGAGCGCGGCGGCGAACCTCGGTCTCGATGGCCGAATCGAGCACGACGAGCGCTACGACCGAGCGGCCGAGTTCATGGAGGTCTGTTATCGGCTCTGGGAGGACTCCTGGGAGGACGGCGCGGTCGTCCGGGACCGCGACTCGGGCGTCTTCACGGACCCGGAGAAGGTTCACGAGGTCGACTTCGACGGCGAGTACTTCCAGGTGCCGGGGCCGCACGGCTGCGAGCCGAGCCCGCAGCGCACGCCAGTCCTCTACCAGGCGGGGTCGTCCGACAGGGGCCGGGAGTTCGCGGCGCGGAACGCCGAGGCGGTGTTCGTCAGCCAGCCGAACGAGCAGGCGGTCGTGGACTACATGGAGGACGTGCGCGAGCGCGCGTCTTCATACGGCCGCGACCCGGACACGCTCGAGTTCTTCCCGGGTATCGTTCCCGTCGTCGGTGAGACCGAAGAGCTCGCGGAGGCGAAACACGAGAGCTACGTCGACGCCATCGACGTTGAGGGTGTGCTCACGTTGCTCTCCGGGTTCGTGGACATGGACCTCTCCGAACTCGACCCCGACCAGAAGCTCGAACACATCGAGACGGAGGCGATTCAGGGGGTCGTGAACGCGTTCACGACGAACGACGACCGCGAGTGGACGGTGCGGGAGGTCGCGGAGTTCGCGGGTCTCGGCACCACGTCGCCCGTCGTCGTCGGGACGCCCGAGCAGGTCGCGGACGAGTTCGAGCGCTGGCACGACGAGGTCGGCGTGAACGGCTTCAACGTGAAGGAGGTCGTGCGGCCGGACACCCTCCAAGACTTCGTGGACCTCGTGGTTCCCGAACTCCGCGAGCGCGACCTCCTCCCGGAGGAGTCGTCGTCGGGGACGCTGCGGGAGCGGACGTTCGGCCGAAGCCGTCTCCACGAGAGCCATCCGGCGCGACAGGAGTAACGTTCATTCGGGCGGGCGCTCATTCTCCGACAACTGATGGAGCCGACGAGCACCGACGAGGAGCACATTCACGTCGGGGAGACGGCGGACGGCACGCCTGTGGAGTTGCCGACCGTCGACATCCTCACGGGACGCGCGTTCCTCACGGGGAAGTCCGGGAGCGGGAAGTCGAACACGGCGAGCGTCGTCATCGAGGAACTGCTCGACGCGGGGTTTCCCGTCCTCATCGTGGACTGCGAGGGCGAGTATTACGGGTTGAAGGAGGAGTTCGAGTTACTGCACGCGGGCGCAGACGAGGAGTGCGACATCCAAGTCGGCCCGGAGCACGCGGAGAAGCTCGCGAGTCTCGCGCTCGAACAGAACGTCCCCGTCATCCTCGACGTATCGGGATTCCTGGACGAGGACGCGTCCGACGAGCTGGTTCGGGAGACGGCGCGTCAGCTGTTCGTGAAGGAGAAGAAGCTGAAGAAGCCGTTCCTGCTCGTCGTGGAGGAAGTCCACGAGTACATCCCGGAGGGCGCGGGGATGGGCGAAACGGGGCGGATGCTCATCAAGGTCGGGAAGCGCGGGCGCAAGCACGGACTGGGCGTGATGGGTATCAGTCAGCGCCCCGCGGACGTGAAAAAGGACTTCATCACGCAGGCGAACTGGCTGGTCTGGCACCGGCTCACGTGGGAGAACGACACGAAGGTCGTCGGGCGTATCGTCGGCTCGGAGTACGGCGAACAGGTGTCCGAGTTGGATGCGGGGGAAGCGTTCGTGCAGGCGGACTGGACGGACGACGCGGTGTCCCGCATCCAGTTCAAGCGCAAGCGGACGTTCGACGCCGGCGCGACCCCGGGATTGGACGACTTCGAACGCCCGGAGTTGAAGTCCGTGAGCGAGGGGTTGATGGACGACCTGGCGTCGATTTCGGAGCGCGAGGAGCGCGAGGCGGACCGCATCGCGGAGTTGGAGGAGGAACTCGCGGCGAAGCGCGAGCGCATCAACGAACTGGAGGAGGAACTGCGGTCGGCGCGGAACGTCTCGATGGCGGCGCGCCAGATGGCGAACGTGCTCACGGCGGAGGGCGTGCAGACGACGCTTCCCACCGATTCGGACGAGGACGTGGAGGCGCTGCGCACGAAGGTCGAGCGGTTGGAAGACGCGCTCGACGAGGAGAAACCGGAGTCGTACGACATCGAAGAGATTCAGGAGAAGTTCCGGGAGCGCGGCGAGGAACTCACCGACGGGACACCGGACACGGAGTCCGGTGAGGACGCGGATACGGCAGAAGACAGTCAGTCGGAGCGCGTGGACGCGTTGTTGGAGTCGCCGTCCGTGCGGGTTCGGGTGGAGGCGGCGATTCGGGAGTCGCAGTGTAACGAGGAGCGTGCGCGGCGGTTGCTGGACGAACTCGACGGGCGACGGACCGCGCACGACCTCTGCGAGGCGGCGTCGCTCCCCATCGGGGACGCGCAGAGCCTGCTCGACGCGCTGCGGAGTCGACGGCTGGTGACGCGGAACGGGGACCGCGAGTACGCGTTCGACGGCGAGGAACTGCGGCGGCTGGCGCGCGGCGACGACCCGCGGGGTGCGGTGTCCGAGCTGAGCGACCAGTGGCGCTTCGAGTGACTATCGGTTCGGGTGAGTAAAGCGGTCGCTACGCGGTGTGAATACGTGGAAAATCTGTTTTGCTACCGTTACCGTGGGTTACGCCTTATTCGAGGCGCTTGAGGTTCTTCGCGCGAGGACCCTTCGGGGCGTCCTCGATCTCGAACTCGACCTCCTGCCCTTCTTCGAGGTCCGGGCCGCCAACGTCCTCCATGTGGAAGAAAACGTCCTCGTCCGCATCCTCAGTCTCGATGAAACCGTAACCGCCAGTGTCGTTGAAGAAATCAACCGTACCAGTTGCCATTACAGTTCGATACACTGGCTCCTCACTCATAACCCTTGCGCGATAGTTGATGTCAGCCGAGTTAGTCGTCTGCGGGGGTGCCGGGGCGGAATTCGCGGCTGCGTTCCTTCCAGATGCCGGTGGAGAACCACCAGTAGTTGATTGCGGCGGGGACGAACGTTTCCGCGACGAGGGAGAGGTAGAGGCCGACGAGGCCGAGGTCGGTGTACGCACCGAGCGCGGCGAGCGGGAGCGCGAACCCGAACATGCCCACGAGTTGGCTGTAGAAGGGGACGCGAGTGTCGCCGGCGGCGTCGAGCGGGCCGGCGGCCGCGCCCTTCACTGCCTGCGCGAGTACCGCGATACAGCAGACGTAGACGAACGCGGTGGTGGTGGGGATGACCCCGGGGGCGGCGTCGGGGCTGACGAACAGGACCGCGATGGGGTGGGCGAAGGCGGCGACGATGGCAGATGCGACGAGGTAGGTGCCGATGGAGAACAACACGACGTCCTTCGCGACGGCTTCCGCGCCGGCCTCGTCACCACGGCCGAGGTTCTGGCCGACGAGGCTGCTGGACGCGAGGCCGAACCCCCAGCCGGGCGTGTTCATGAGGGCGTAGATGCGTCGGGCGACGGTGTAGGCGGCGAGGACGGTGGTGCCGAAGCTGGCGACGATGGCGAGCATCGGGATGCGGGCGACGGTCCAGACGCCGTTCCGGCCGACAACTGGCGTGCCGATGCGGACGATGTCGGTGATCGTTTCGCGGTCGAAGTAGCGGTCGCGGAGGGAGACGGCGGCGGGGAGCGGGTTGCAGAAGGGGAGGCGGCCGCGGGCGAGGCCGACGGCGAACGCGGTGGTGCCGAGGACGTTCGCGAGCACAGTGCCGAGCGCGGCGCCGGTGACGCCCATGCCGAGGCCGAAGATGAAGAGGGCGTTCAGGGCGATGTTGGAGACCGCGCCGCCGCCGCGCACGATCATCGGCGTGTAGGCGTCGTCCGCGCCGATGTAGATGCGGCTGCCGACGAGGTTGAGGCCGGCGAACGGCACGCCGAACGCGAGGATGCGGAGGTAGTCCGCGCCGTACGTGACGGTGGTCTGGTCGCCCGAGAGGAGGCCGAGGAGGTCGGTCGGGAAGAAGAACAGGACGGCGGCGAGCGGGAGGGTGAGCGCGAGGACGACGAGCACGCTGGAGCGGATGGCTTGCCCGAACTGGTCGTAGTCCTCGGCGCCGTGGCCTTGGGAGACGAGCGCGATGGTGCCGGCGGCCATCCCGCCGCCGATGGAGAACGCGAGCCCCCAGAACGGGGAGGCGAGGCCGACGCCGCCGATGGCGGCTTCGCCGAGGACGACGCCGACCATCGCCACGTCGGCGGCGTTCTTCGACATTCGCGCGAGTCCCGTGACGATGCGGGGCCACGAGAGGTCGGTCGTCGAGCGCACGTGCTGGCGGTCGACGAGACCGGCCCGGGAGAGGAGGAGGCCGACCCCGAGGATGACCAGCCGAACGGGGTTCGGAAAACGCACTACCACACACTATTTCGGTTCGAAACAATAGGGGTTTCCATCCCGGCTCGGCGTTAGCGCCCGGAGAACTCGGGCTCCCGGCCCTCCAGCTGCGCTTCGAAGCCCTCGCGGCGGTCGTCGGTTCCGTACACTTCCATCGCGAGCGCGTGCTCGTAGTCGAGGCCCTCGCCGAGCGGCACGTCGAACGTGTGGGAGAACGCCCGGAGCGCGTTCTCGACGCCGCGCGGCGCCTTCTCCGTGAGGTCGTCCGCGAGTTCGCGCGCCCGGTCGTCCACCTCGTCGCCAGGCACGACCTCCGTGACGAGGTTGATGCGGTCCGCCTCCGTAGGGTCGACGAACTCGCCCGTCAACACCAGTTCCTTCGCCTTCGCGAGGCCGACGAGGCGCGGGAGGCGCTGCGTCGACCCCTGGTGGGGAAAGATGCCGAGGTCGACCTCGATGACGCCGTACTTCGCGTCAGCGCCGAGCACGCGGAAGTCACAGGGGAGTGTGAGTTCGAACCCGCCCGCGATGCCCGCGCCCTGCACCGCCGCGACGGTCGGCGTCGTCATCGCGTCGATAGTGTCGAGGAGCTCCCGGAAGTCCCGGTGGAGGGCGTCGTGTTCGCGCACGTCGTTACCGGCCATCATCTCCAGGTCGAACCCCGCGCAGAACACGTGGCCCTCGCCGCGGAGCGTCGCCGCGCGAACGTCGTCGTCGGCTTCGACGGCGCGCACCGCCTCGGTGAGGTCGCGCACGGCCGCCCCCGTGAGCGAGTTTCGTTTCTCCGGGCGCGTGATGACGACATCCGCTCGTGTTCCTTCGACCTCGATGCTCACGTGCTCGCTCTCGATAGACGGCATACCGTGGCGTGCACGACAGCCCGTGATAAAGGTACCCACGGCAAACGCTTTGGGCGCGCCCGCCCGACTTCAAGTATGCGACGCGTCGACTACGGCGACGGCGACGACCGCCTCGTCCTCGTTCTCGGCTGGGGGAACCGACCCGAACACGACGGCGTGCAGTGGCTCATCGACCACCTCACCGACGCCGGGTACCACGTGAGCGCGTTCGAACTCCCGCGCACCATCACCGACTTCGAGGACGAGTATCTCGTGCCCGTCCAGTCGTTCGTGGACGACCTCGACGAGTACCGCCTCCTCAGCCACAGCACGGGCGGCCTCGTCGCGCGCCACCTCGACGCCGACGACGCCCGCCGGACCCGCACCTACCTCAGCCCCTGGTGGGGGTTCCACGACGACCTCCAGAACCCGCTCGTCTCTCTCCTTACGAAGCTCCCCGTCTCCACGCCCGTCCTCCCGGCGAGCGCGACACGGGACGAACTCGGCAGCCTCGCGAGCGACGCCTGGGTCGCCGACTCCCCCGACTACGCCGCCCCGACCTTCCTCCGCGAAGCCAAGCGCGCACAAGAGTCACTCCCGCCGTTCGACACCCGGGACGCCGTCTTCTACAACCCCGACGACCCCATCGTCAGCGGCGCCACCATCGAATCCCAGGTCCCCGAAGCCAACCGCGTCGCGTTCACCGACGGCCACGAACTCTTCAATTCGAGCACGCGAGACGACCACATCGAGACCGTGCTCGCCGCCGTCCGCGACGGCGCGAGCGCGCTCTAGGCGTCCGGTCGCGCGTGCCACCACGCCCACAGCACCAGCACGCCCTGCAACGGCAACCGCGCCCACGCGACCATGTCCACCACCCACGAGAACCGCTCGGGCACCGCATCCCGAAACACGTCACTCCGCGCCATGTGCACGTTCGCCGGGAACACCGCCACCAACAACGCAATCAGCCCCCACGCCGACACCCGCCGCGTCCGCCGGACCAACATCCCCAGCCCCAACACGACCTCCGCGACCCCCGACACGTACACCAACAGCCGCGGCCGCGGCAACGACGGCGGAACCGCACGCTCGAACCCCCGCGGCCACAGGAAATGCGCCACACCCGCCACCACGTAGAACGCACTCATCACGAACACCGACAACCGCCGAAACCGCGCGAACGAACCCATCAACAGAACCCTTGCGCCACGACGAAACAAACGTTCCCCCACCCGAAAGATTTGAAGCGCGCGAGACCCTCGACGGCCGTCCCGCTGATTCAAATCGCCTCGGTGACGTTTTCACTGCTCACTTCGTTCGTAGGAAAATGCCGCCTCTCCGATTTGAACAACGTCAGACGTGCTCACTACGTTGCGCGCGACTGACTGGCTCAAATCGTGGGTGTCACGTTTCGATTCCGACGGCTCGCTTCGCTCGCGTGTCGGAATCAGAGAAGTGCCGCCTCCCCGATTTGAACGGGGGACAGCTCGATCTTCAGTCGAGTGCTCTCCCAGTCTGAGCTAAGGCGGCGTGCACGCTATCGAATGAGGAGTGCGTGAAAAAGGGTTTCGGATTGCCGTCGGGTGGCGGTCTCGTTGCGGTCGAGACTGCACGAGAAGTGGGCCCGGGCGGAGTCGAACCACGAGGACTTCGCTCTGCTCGTCCTCTGGGCCACGAATCTGTCCTCTGCACGACTTCACGGCTCACCTTGGTTCGCCGCAGAAGTAGTGGGTCCGGGCGGAGTCGAACCAACGCGAGACGGTCGCTCACTTCGTTCGCGCTGCGACTCGCTGGGTTCGGACTCCGTCCTCCCCCATTCTGTTTCTCCTCACTACGCTCGTCGAAACTGCTCATGGGTCCGGGCGGAGTCGAACCACCGACCTCTTCCTTGTAAGGGAAGCGTCATAACCACTAGACCACGGACCCGCACCGGAATTTGGCCGGTGAGCGGGGAAAACGTTTGCCTTTCGCCCGACTACCTGTGGTATGGTGCGTCGTTCGACGGTGGTCGCGGTGGTGCTGGTCGCGGCGCTCGCGGCGGTCGGCGTGTGGTGGTTCGCGGACGACGGGGTCGACCGGGCCCGCGTGACTGTGGAGACGGCGAACGGCACCGCGGTTCTGGAGATGGTGGTGGCGGACACGGCGCGGGAGCGCTACGAGGGCCTCAGTGGCACCACCGACCTGCCGGCGGACGGGATGGTGTTCCGGTACGCCTCGGTGGGGGCGCGGGCGTACGTGATGCGGGGGATGAACTACCCTATCGACATCGTGTTCGTCGCGGACGGCGAGGTGACGGCGGTCCATCACGCGGTCGTGGAGGACGCGCCGCTCACCAGGTATCGGGGGCGCGCGGACTGCGTGCTCGAACTTCCCTACAACTGGACCGTGGACCGCGGCGTCAGCGCCGGAACCGAGGTGGCATGTTTCGGTTCGTAGGAAACTCTTTTGTTAGGGTGTCACTTTCTACCAGTAATGAGTAGCTTGGACGACGACGACCCGTTTGAGGACGTCCGCGCGGACTCCTCGAACGCGATGCGTCGTCTCTTCGAGACCTACGGAAGCGAGAACAGATTCGCGTTCGTCGTGGGTGTGGTGGCGAGTCTCTTCGCGCGCGTCCTCGACCTCGTACCCGCGCTGATGCTCGGGTACGCCATCGACAGCATCCTCTACGACTCCTACCCATTCCTCGGCTTCCTCCCCGCCAGTCTCCAACCGACTGGCGATATGAACCAACTCCTGGTGGCGTCCGGCATCATCGCGTTCGCGTTCTTCGGCGGCGCGGGCTTCCACTGGTTCCGGAACTGGGGGTTCAATTCGTTCAGCCAGCACATCCAGCACGCGGTCCGGACGGATACGTACGACAAGATGCAGCGGCTGAACATGGACTTCTTCGCCACGAAGCAGACGGGCGAGATGATGTCCATCCTCTCGAACGACGTGAACCGCCTGGAGCGCTTCCTGAACGACGGGATGAACTCGGCGTTCCGGCTCTCCGTGATGGTGTTCGCAGTCGGTTGCGTCCTCTTCTACCTGAACTGGAAGCTCGCCATCATCACGATGCTCCCGGTGCCCATCATCGCGTGGTTCACGTACCGGTTCGTGAAGCGGATTCAGCCGGAGTACGCGGACGTGCGGTCGTCCGTCGGGCAGATGAACTCGCGACTGGAGAACAACCTCGGCGGCATCCAGGTCATCAAGACCAGTAACACGGAAGACTACGAGGGCGAGCGCGTGGAGGACGTCTCCCAAGGCTACTTCGACGCGAACTGGGGAGCGATCACCATCCGCATCAAGTTCTTCCCGGCGCTCCGCGTCATCGCGGGCATCGGGTTCGTGCTCACGTTCCTCGTCGGCGGGTACTGGGCGGCGGTCGGCGCGCCGTTCGGGCTCGCGGGCTCGCTCACCATCGGTCAGTTCGTCGTGTTCATCCAGCTCAGCCAGCAGTTCATCTGGCCGATGGCGCAGTTCGGGCAGATCATCAACATGTATCAGCGGGCGCGCGCCTCCGGGGAGCGCATCTTCGGGCTGATGGACGAGCCGTCCCGTATCGAGGAGGACCCGAACGCGGAGGAACTCGACGTGACCGAGGGCGAGGTCGTCTACGACGACGTGACGTTCGGGTACGACGACGAACCCATCATCGAGGACGTGTCCTTCGACGTTGACGGCGGCGACACGCTCGCGCTCGTCGGGCCGACGGGTGCGGGGAAGTCCACGGTCCTGAAACTCCTGTTGCGGATGTACGACCCCGACGACGGCCGCATCGAAATCGACGGACAGGACATCCGGAACGTCACGCTGCCGTCGATTCGGCGGTCCATCGGCTACGTGAGTCAGGACACCTTCCTGTTCTACGGGACGGTGGAGGAGAACATCCGGTACGGATCGTTCGACGCCAGCCAGGAGGAGGTCGTGGAGGCCGCGAAGGCCGCGGAGGCCCACGAGTTCATCACGAACCTCCCGGACGGCTACGAGACGAAAGTCGGGGAGCGCGGCGTGAAACTCTCCGGCGGGCAGCGCCAGCGCATCGACATCGCGCGCGCCATCCTCAAGGACCCGGACATCATGATTCTGGACGAGGCGACGAGCGACGTGGACACGGAGACGGAGATGCTCATCCAGCGCAGCCTGGACGACCTCACCGAGAACCGCACCACGTTCAGCATCGCCCACCGCCTCTCCACCATCAAGGACGCCGACCAGATCGTCGTCCTCGAAGACGGGAAGATAGTGGAGCGCGGCACGCACGAGGACCTCCTCGCGGAGGACGGCCTGTACGCGAACCTCTGGGGCGTACAGGCGGGCGAAATCGACGAACTCCCGGACGAGTTCATCGAGCGCGCCGCGGAACGCACGAGCCAGGTCGACGTGGACGAGGACGGCGAGACGCCGACCCAGGACGACGACTAAGCGGCCGGAGCGGCCACTAACTGTTTTCCGCTAGGAACAGACCTCCCGGGTATGGATGTCGGGTTCTTCGCTGCCCACGAGCAGTACGCGCCGGGTCGGCTCCTCGACCACGCCGAACTCGCGGAGGGCGCGGGGTTCGATTCGGTGTGGACGAGCGACCACTTCCATCCGTGGTGGGACACGGGCGCGCACTGCGGGGCGGCGTGGCCGTGGCTCGGCGCGGCGCTCGAACGCACCGATTCGGTGCGGATGGGGACGGGCGTCACGCCCCCGGTGGGTCGCTACCATCCGGGACTGCTGGCGCAGTTCGCGGCGACGCTCGGGTCGATGTATCCGGGGCGCGCGCACCTGACGCTCGCGACGGGCGAGGCGATGAACGAGCGCCCGCTCGGATACGACTGGCCGGACTACCCGGAGCGTCGCGCTCGCCTCGTGGACGCCTGCCGAATCTATCGAAAGCTGATGAGCGGCGGGTTCGTGGACTACGACGGGCACTACTGGAATCTGGACGACGCGAGGCTCTACACGCGCCCGGACGAGGACGTGCCGCTGTACGTCGCGGGGAACGGCGTGCACTCGGCGAAGGTGGCGGGCCAGTACGCGGACGGGTTCCTCACGCTCGCGCCCGTCGAGACGTACGAGACCGAGCTCGTGCCCGCGCTCGAAGCCGGCGCGGCGGAAGCGGGCCGCGACCCCGACGACATCCGTCGCATCCGGCAGGCCGGTGTCTCCTACGCCGACGAATACGCGGACGCGCTGGACGCGGTGGAGTTCTGGACGGGAACGATGGCGGTCGGGTTCGACGAACCAGTCGCCGACCCGCGCGAAATCGAGTCACGCGGTCGCGACGTACCTCGGAAAAACTGGACGGACTGGGGGCTCGTCACGGACGACATCGGTGAGGTAGGGGAGTTGCTCGCGCGACACGCGGACGCGGGGTTCGACGAGGTCGAACTCCTCTCGAGTAGCCCGAATCAGGAAGCGTTCGTCGCGGCGATGGCGGACGGCGTGCTCTAGGGCGCCCACCCGCAGACTGTGCAGGTGGTGGCGTCCTCGTCGTGGAGTCCGCCGCAGTCGGGACACTGTTTCTTGTTATAGCTTCGGTCCCACGCTACCTGCGACGTGTCGTGACCGCGTGCTTCGAGGAACTCGTCGAGGACGCCGTCGATTGACTCCTGTGCGCTCGACATACACGGTATGCTATACCACACCACGACTTAAGCGTGTCGGGCGGACAGCTGAAACTGTAGAATCAGAAAAATCGGACGCGAACGCCGCAAACGCGAGGGGAGCGCGCGGAGGCGTATGCTAGATGGTGTCGACGATGCCGCCGATGGCGCCGAGGAGAAGGGGGTAGACGAGGCCAGCGACGAGAATCGCGGACGCGAGGTTCGGCGCGAGCGAGGCCGACGCGCCGAACGCGGAGACGGTGTACTCGAAGACGAACGCGCCGACGGCGGAGAGCACGAGGTAGCCGCCGACGATGCCCGCGCCGACGCCCGCGGCTTCGACGCCGCTGAGGGTCGCGCGAACGCGGCGAGCGGCGAGGAGGCCCGCGAGCACGAGTACGGCCGCGGGCACGACGTAGTAGACGAGTTTCGGGACGGTGCTCGTGAGTTGGGAGATTGCGTCGGTGAGGCCGCCCGCAGCCGCGCTCTCCAGGTAGTTCACGGACGCGGTCTCGCCGCCGACCGTCGCCGTCACGTCGACGTTGTGGGCGTTGTAGAACACCCAGCCAGCGACCTTCCACGCCGGGATGTCGCCGCCGGACTCGACGCCGTCCACGAGCAGGAACAGGTAGACGAGGACGTAGTTCAGGACGTACGCGGCCGCGCCGATGGCGGCGCTGACCGGGAGGGCTGACGGAACCGCGCTGCCGGAGTCGGACCGTCGGTTCGTTGCCATACCGGATGCGGGACGCCTGTCCATATAAAATCTCGCACGCGTCCGCCGGTGAAAACAGCGGTTTCGCGGCCGTTAGAGGTTGCAGGCGTCGAAGGCGCGCGCTCACGCCGAGAGGTCGTGGTAAGCGTCCACAGTCACCCCACTACAGGGAGGGGCGGAAACGCTACCGGTCAGTTCACGCCGAAGTAGCCGCCTATCGCGCCGAGCACGACCGGATAGACGAGGCCGGCGACGAGAATCGCGGTCGAGAGTTTCGGCGCGGCGGTACCAGTAGTGTTGAGCGAGGACTGCGTGTACTCGAAAACGAACACGCCGGCGGCAGAGAGCACGACGTATCCCCCCGCTATCGCTGCTCCTACGCCCGCCGCGCTCTCGGCGCCAAGGCTGCGGTTCGAGCGCTGGTAGGCCACGTAGCCCGCCACGAGCAGGACGAGAGCGGGGACCACGTAGTAGGCGAGCTTCGGGACCGTACTGGTGAGGTTGCTGGCCGACGGTGCCGCCGACAGGTAGTCGATGGTCCGCGATCGGCCCGCCGAGGTCACTTCGATTTTGACGTTCTGCGCGTTGTAAAACACCCAGCCGGCGATTTTCCACATCTCGACGTCTGTACCGGTAAACTCCACGTCGTCGATGACCATCATCGCGTAGACGAGGATGTAGTTCGCGACGAACGCGAGTGCGCCGACGACAGCGCTTCCCGCGAGCGATTGACGCGCCGCGCCGACGAACCCAGGCTGTTGAGTTCGAGACATGCGCGAAGTGACAGACTACGTTGGTATAAAAACTCGTAGTCGTGTGAATGTTGTTATCGCGGCCGTTAGAGGTCGTAGAGGTCGCGGAACTTCGATTCCGCGTAGTCGAGGAAGTAGTCGGCCGTGTAGGGTTCGCCGGTCGCTTCCTCGACGAGTTCGGGCGTCGTGTAGCGCTTTCCGTGCTGGTGAACGTTCTCGCCCAGCCAGTCGTGGAGGTCGTCGAACTCGCCCGCCGCGACCTTCCCGTCGAGGTCGTCGATGTCGTCCTCGGCGCTCGCGTACAGTTGCGCGGCGAGCACGCTCCCGAGCGAGTACGTCGGGAAGTACCCGAAGTTCCCGTGACTCCAGTGGATGTCCTGCAGGCAGCCCTCAGCGTCCGTGTCCGGAGTGACGCCGAGGTACTCCTCCATCTTCTCGTTCCAGACCTCGGGTACGTCCTCGACGTCGAGGTCGCCGCTGATGAGGTCGCGTTCGATTTCGAACCGGAGGATGATGTGCATGTGGTAGGTGAGTTCGTCCGCCTCCACGCGGATGAGGTTCTCCGGATAGATCTGGTTCGCGGCCTCGTACACGTCCTCGACGGTCGCGTCGTCGAGGCCGTCGAAGTGCCCCGTGAGGTCGTCGAGAACGAGGTCGTAGAACGCGCGGGAGCGGCCGATGTGGTTCTCCCAGAGTCGGCTCTGGGACTCGTGGACGGTGAGGTCGCGGGACTCGCCGAGCGGCGTCCCGTACTCCTCTTGGGGGACGCCGAGGTTGTACTGGGCGTGTCCGTACTCGTGGACGGTGCTCATCAGCGCGCCCAGGGGGTCGGACTCGTCGAAGCGCGTGGTGATGCGGGTGTCGAACTGGTTCCCCGACGTGAAGGGGTGACTGGAGGTGTCGAGGCGGCCGCGCTCGAAGTCGTAGTCCACCAGTTCGAGCACGTCCCGGCTGAGCGCCTCCTGGGCGTCCTCGGGGTACGTGCCGTCGAAGGGCTGGGCGAGGTCGGCGTCCGCGTCGTTCAGTTCGTCGATGAGCGGAACGAGTTCGTCGCGAAGCCGCGTGAGCACGCGCTCCGCGGTGTCCAGGTCGAGGTACGGTTCGTAGTCCGCGAACAGGACCTCGTACGGGTCGGCGTCCGGGTCGATGTGCTCCGCGTACTCGCGCTTGAGTTCCACGAGGTCTTCGAGGTAGGGCGCGAACTTCGAGAAGTCGTCCTCGGCCCTCGCGTCCTCCCACACCTGCAGCGCCTCGCTCGACGTCTCCGAAATCTCTTCCACGAGTTCGACGGGCACGGCGTCCGCGCGCTCGTACTGCCGGCGAATCTCGCGGACGACCGCGGCCTGCTCGCCGGTGAGGTCAGCGTCTTCGAGTTCGTCCAGCCACTCGCCCACGTCGTCGTCCGTCAGGAGTTCGTGGTGGATGGCGGAGAGCGCCGAGAGCTGCTTCGAGCGCGCGGGCGCGCCGCCCTCCGGCATCATCACCTGCTGGTCCCAGGACAGCACGCCGGACGCGCCGCCGACGTACGTGAGTCGTTCGTACTGGTCGAGCAGTTCCTCGTACGCCTCGGGGGCGTCAGTCTCCTCTGCGGTTGCCATGCGAATCAGTCACTCGCGCGGACGTATCAATCCTCCCGAACCGGCCAAGCGTTCGCCAGTCCGAGGTACGTCTCGTAGCAGACTGAGAGCGTGTCGAGGGAGACGCTCTCCGACTTCGTGTGGGCTTCTCCGGGTTCAGACGCGCCGCAGACGACGCACGCGGTTCCCTCGTCGGCGAGCCAGCCGGCGTCGGTGGCGTGCGGTTTCGAGACGCGCTGAGGGGTGCCGTCCTGGGCGGCGTTCGCGGCGTCGAGAACGGCGTCCGCGAACGCTTCGCTCGTGCACTCCATCGGCGGGAGGTCTTGGTCGACGGACCAGGAGACGCCGGGGACGCTGGTGACGCGGCGCAAGTCCGCGCGCTCGCCGGGAACGGTGCGTTCGTCCACGGTGACTTCGCACGCGTCGGGGATGACGTTCCACGCGCTCCCGCCGTCGATTTCAGTGACCGCGACGCTTCCTTCGACGCGCTCGCCCAGCACGTCGACCGCGGGAGCGTCGAGTTCGCGCACCACGTCCACGGCGTCGCTCGCGCGATAGATCGCGTTCTCGCCGGACGCGGGTTCGCTCGCGTGCGCGGCGACGCCCTGTGCGCGGATGGTGCTGCCGCGGCGGCCCTTGTGCGCGATGACCACGTCGGTCACGCCGTCGGTCGTGTAGCTCGTCGACCCCTCGGCGACGATGGCGTAATCGGCCGCGTCGTGCCGGTCGAGGAAGTGACGGGCGCCGACGCCGCCCTGTTCCTCGCCGACGAACGAGCAGAACACGAGTTCGCAGTCCGGGTCGGCGTCCCGGAAGGCGACCATCGCGGCGGCGACGGCGCCCTTCATGTCCGCCGCGCCGCGGCCGTACAGCCGGCCCGATTCCTCGGAGACGACGTACTCGCCGTCCTGGATTTGTTCGTCCGCGGGCGGCACCACGTCGTGGTGGCCGACGAGCGCGACGGACTCTCCCGAGCCTTTTCGCGCGATAATGTTCCCGCCGTTCGGGGCGTCGTCCCGGGTGACATCGGCGTCCGTGTGTTCGCGGAGCCAGTTCTCGATTTCGTCCCCGGCGGCGGTCTCGTCCTCGTGGCTCGGTACGTCGACGAGCCGTCGCGCGAGCGCGTGAACCTCGTCCATACCGAGAGACAGGGGACACGAGCGGAAAAAGAAGGGGGCGCGCTGGGTGGCGGTTTCGGAGTCAGTCGGCGGGGCAGTCGGCGAGGAAGGCGGCGGAGTCAGTCGGCGGGGTCGTCGTCGGCGCGCGTGGTGGTGACGTAGACGGAGGGTTTGTCGAGCACGAACTCCTCGATGAACGCGACGACGTACACGACGGAGTTCACGACCATGTAGGCGCCCATCGTGAGCGCGACGACGTACTCGGCGGGGTGGTGGGAGTAGCCGTCGCGGCGGTCCGCGGCGAACACGGCGAGCGCGGCGGCGACGGGGAACACGCCCATAATCGTCCAGAGTATCTCGCTGTAGGGGATGTAGGCCGAGGCGTGCGCGCCCGCGACGTCGAACAGGGGGAGCGGGAGGCCGACGACGAGGAACGGCGTGAGCATCGTGTATCCGAACGTCTGGGCGGCGTCCGCCTTCGCGACCCGCGTCGGGTTGTTCGACCGGAGGACGGACGAGAAGTGCCGGACCGACACCTGAAGCCAGCCGCGCGCCCAGCGCTTGCGTTGACTCCACCACGCGGAGAGCGTGGTCGGTTGTTCCTCGTACGTCACGACGCCGGGGTCCATGCGGATGCGCTTGCCGTTCGCGTGGAGTTTCGCGCTCATGTCGATGTCCTCCACGAGGATTTCCTCGTCGAACGGCCCGATTTCCTCGAAGACTTTGCTGCGGAAGAACGCCTGTCCGCCGCCGAACAGCCGGAACCCGCCGAACAGTTCGCGCGCGAACAGTTCGACCTTCTCGACGATGTGGCGGTCGACCGTCGCGTAGAGCGCGACGAGGGAGTCCGTGGGGTTGTGGCCGTAACACCGGCCTTTCACGCACCACGTCTCGGGTTCGGCGACGAACCACGTGACGGCGCGGCGGATGGCGTCGGGCGCGAACTCGTGGTCGGCGTCGATGCTCGCGATGATGTCGCCGCTCGCGCGCTCGATGGCGTAGTTCGCGGCGGCGGCCTTTCCGCCGCCGGGTTCGTCGCGTTCGAGCGCGACGATTCGGTCGTCCGCGGCGGCCGCCGACTCCACGATGTCGGCCGTGCCGTCGGTGCAGTCGGACTCGTAGCAGACGACGATTTCGAGGCGGTCTTCGGGATAGTCGACCGCGCGGCAGGCGTCGAGGGTATCGGGGAGGACGGCGGCCTCGTTATACGCGGGGATGACGACGCTCACCGACGGGAGGTCGGCGTCGGGCACGTCGAGGTCGGGCGGGTCGGAGACCTCTGGGTAGGACGCGAGCGTGGAGGCGGCGAGCCGGGCGAGCTGGACGAAGATGACGACGAGGAGAATCGTTTTCAACCATCGACGGTACGGCACGGAGACGACGCCGGGTGCGAGGACGAACACGAGGAAGGCCGCGACTACCCCGAAATAGGCGACGAGGCGGCCGACGGACGTCCCCTGTTCGTCGACGGTCTTGACCTCCATCCGTTTGTCGAGTGCAACGGCAACCCCCGCCAAAACCGTACCGGTCCCCGACAGCTCTGTCGAGCGATTCGACGGCGGCGAACGCGTCCCCGGAAGCGCCGCGTGTTCGCTCGCGCTCCGCGCCGCGGCGGTGGTTGGCGTGTCGTGGAGCGGCGATGCGGGCGGTTCGCGTCGGCGGCGACGAACACCCTTATCAGCGGGCCGCAGTTATCTGTGAGTATGAAATTAGTGCCGGACACGAGCGTCGTCATCGACGGTCGCGTGAGCGCGGGCGTCGAGTCCGGCGAGTACGCTGGCGCGACGGTTATCGTCCCCGAGGCGGTCGTGGGCGAAATCGAGGCGCAGGCCAACAGCGGCCGGAGCACCGGCTGGGACGGCCTCTCGGAGCTGCAGCGGCTCGCGGACCTCGCGGACGACGGCGACATCGACCTCCAGTACGTGGGCGACCGAGCGACGGAAGAAGATATCAAGCGCGCCGCCGCCGGAGCTATCGACGCCATCATTCGGGACGTGGCGGTGGAGTACGACGCGACGTTCGTCACGAGCGACATCGTGCAGTCCGAGGTCGCGAAGGCGAAGGGGCTCGACGTGCAGTACCTCGAACCGCTCGACGAGGAGGCGGGCGCGCTCGAAATCGAGCAGTACTTCGACGAGTCGACGATGAGCGTCCACCTGAAGGAGGGCGTGGTGCCGATGGCGAAGCGCGGCGACGTGGGTAACATCTCCTATCAGGAGATCGGGTCCACGAAGCTCGACGTTGACACGCTCAAGGAGTACGCGAACGAAATCGTGGACACCGCGAAGCGCACGGACGAGGGGTTCGTGGAGCTCTCCGAGGAGGGGATGACTATCGCCCAGATTCGGGACATGCGTATCGCCATGGCGCGACCGCCGTTCAGTGACGGGTTCGAGATTACGGCGGTGCGCCCCATCGTGAAGACGACGATGGAGGAGTACGAGTTCTCGGGCGAACTCAAGGAGCGGATGCTGGAGCGCGACCGCGGCATCCTCATAGCTGGCTCGCCGGGCGCGGGGAAGTCGACGTTCGGGCAGGCGGTCGCGGAGTTCCTGGACGATAACGGCTACGTCGTGAAGACGATGGAGAAGCCGCGCGACCTCCAGGTCGGCGACGAGATCACGCAGTACACGGAGCTCGGCGGGTCGATGGAGACCACCGCGGACTCCCTGCTGATGGTGCGGCCGGACTACACCATCTACGACGAGGTCCGGAAGACGGACGACTTCGAGGTGTTCGCGGACATGCGACTTGCGGGCGTCGGGATGGTCGGCGTCGTGCACGCCACGCGCCCCATCGACGCGCTCCAGCGCCTCGTCGGCCGCGTCGAACTCGGCATGATTCCGCAGATCGTGGACACGGTCGTGTTCATCGAGGCCGGTGACGTGGACACGGTGTACGACGTGACGACCGAGGTGAAGGTTCCCGAGGGCCTGATGGAAGAAGACCTCGCGCGCCCCGTCATTCAGGTGACGGACTTCGAGACGGGGCGGCCGGCGTACGAGATCTACACGTTCAACCGCCAGGTCGTCACCGTCCCGCTCGACGAGGCGGGCGGGAGTTCGGAGTCGGGCGTCGGGAACCTCGCGAAGCAGGAGATAAAGCGCGAGATCCAGTCGGCGACCCGCGGCCCCGTGGAGGTCGAACTCCGCGGGCAGAACACCGCAGTCGTCTACGTCTCCGACGACGAGATCAGTCACGTCATCGGGAAGGGCGGCGGTCGCATCAGCGAAATCGAGGAGCGCCTCGGCATCAGCATCGACGTGCGGACGCTGGACGAACTCCCGGACACGCCCACGGCGTCGGGGGCGGGCGGCGCGAACGGCGCGAGTAAGTCGGGCGGCGCGGAACCGCAGGGCGAGGTCGTGACGCCGGACATCACGTCCCGCCACATCAACATCCCCGTGGAGACCGCGAGTCCGGGCGACACGGTCGAGGTGCAGGCGGACGGCGACTACCTGTTCACCGCGACGGTCGGTCGCGGCGGCGACATCCAAGTCTCCCGGGGGAGCGCCATCGCGGAGGAACTCGAACGGGCCATCGACCGCCAGGAGCGAATCACGGTCGTCGCCAACGAGTGAATTCGATGGTGATAACACCGAGTGGTTAGACGTGTGTTCTATGGCTACGGACCGCGGCGGAACGGGGGCGACGACTCGTGGTTGACGTTCGTCTCGACGGCGTAACGAAGGCGTTCGGCGCGACGACGGCGCTGGACGGCGTGTCGCTCGACGTGCGGGACGGCGAGTTCTTCACGCTCGTCGGGCCCTCCGGCTGCGGGAAGACGACGACCCTCCGTATGGTCGCGGGGTTCGAGGAGCCGACGGCGGGCGCGGTGCGGTTCGACGGCGCGGACGTGACCGGGGTTCCCGTGGACGAACGCGACGTGGGCATCGTCTTCCAGAACTACGCGCTCTTCCCCCACATGACGGTCGCGGAGAACATCGCGTACGGCCTACGGTTCCGAGACGCTCCCGGCGGCGCGAGCAGGGACGAGCGCGTCGCGGAACTGCTCGACCTCGTCGACCTCGAAGGGTTCGAGGACCGCGACCCCGCGGAACTATCGGGCGGCCAGCAACAGCGGGTCGCGCTCGCCCGCGCGCTCGCACCCGGTCCGAGCCTTCTCCTACTGGACGAACCGATGAGCGCGCTCGACGCCCGCCTCCGCGAGACGCTGCGGCGGCACGTCAAGCGCATCCAGCGCGACCTCGGAATCACGACCATCTACGTCACGCACGACCAGGAGGAGGCACTGAGCATCTCCGACCGCCTCGCGGTGATGAACGACGGCCGGGTCGAACAGGCCGGCACGCCGCAGGAGGTGTACCGAACGCCGGGGACGCGGTTCGTCGCGGAGTTCGTCGGCGACAACAACGTCCTCGACGGCACGCTCACCGGCCGCGAGGACGCCGTCGCGACGGTGGACGTGGACGGAGAGGCGCTCCGCATCACGGACGACGATATCGACGCCGCGGCGGGCGACCGCGTGACGTTCTGCGTGCGCCCCGAACGCCTCACGCGGGACGCGACGGCGAACCGCCTCGATATCGCCGTCGACACCGCGGAGTTCCTCGGGGAGACGACGAGAGTGTACGGGACGTGGAACGACCGGCAGGTCGTCGTGCGCCTCGACGACGTACCCGAAACGGACGCGCTCACGCTCGGGTTCGCGCCCGAGGACGCCACGGTACTATGATAACGCTCACCTCTGACTTCGGCAGTCCCTACCCGGCGGCGATGAAGGGCGTCGTTTTGCAGCGGACCGACGCCCGCCTCGTGGACATCGCGCACGACCTCCCTCGCCAGGACGTCCGCGCGGCCGCGTTCTGGCTTCGCGAGGTCGTCCCGCACTACCCGCCCACGGTCCACCTCGTCGTCGTGGATCCGGGCGTCGGGACCGACCGCGCCGCCGTCGTCGTGCGCGTCGGCGACCACGCGTTCGTCGCGCCCGACAACGGCGTCGTCCGGCCCGCCGCCCGCGCACTCGACGGCGAGGTCGAGGTGTTCGAAATAGATGTCGAGAACCCGGCGAGTTCGACGTTCCACGGCCGCGACGTGTTCGCGCCCGCCGCTGCCGAGGTACACGAGGCGGGTGTCGAGAACATCGAGTCACTCGAAAACGTCACGCCCGCCGCGGACTGCGTCGACCTCACGCTCCCCGACGCGACCGTCGAGGGCGACGTGGCGCACGGCGAAGTGCTGGTCGTGGACGACTTCGGGAACGCCATCACGAACGTTCCCGGCGGGTTCGTCGCGGACGCCGCCTCCGTGCTCGTGAACGGCGAGCGTGCGCCCGTCGAACCGTCGTACGCGCACGTCGCGGTCGGGGAGCGACTCGTGACCGTGGCGAGCCACGAGAACGTCGAACTCGCCGTGAATCGGGGCCGGGGCGCGGACGCGTTCGACGTCCGGCCCGGCGACAGCGTCGACGTGGAGCGCTAAGTCGCGGTCTCCGCTTCGGTCTCGGCTTCGTCGGCGGACGTGGTGAGCGAGTAGAGGCTCTGCCGGGCGTCGGCGAAGTAGATGTCCTCGTCGACCACGTCCCGGTTCTCGAGTCGTTCGAGCGCGTACCGGACGGTTCGCGCGGACAGCATCGACTCCTCCACGATTCCCTTCTGCGTTTTCGGACCGTCGTACTCAAGGACCTTGTAGACGAGTTTCGCGCTCGGCGGGAGGTCTTCGAGGACGTCCTCTGCTACATCCATCGTTACGAATCGAAACACCGCGGATAACCATAAATCTGCGGGAACGAGTTGCACGGTGCGTGGTCACGTCACGCCTACGAGGGCGTGTCCGACTGGAGGAGGACCTCGAACGGTTCGTTCGCGGGTTCGTCGTCCGGCGTGAGGTAGCCGGCCGCGAACGCCGTCCACGCGCCGCTCTCCAGCGTGACCGTCGTCGAGACCGCCGGGTCGCTCGACGGGGACGCGCCCGCCGGCCGGATTTCGAGCGTGTACTCCCCGGTCGGCACGGTGACGTAGTCCGACGCCGTGCCGAACTCGACCCCCGAGAACAGGGGTTCGTCCGCGCTTCCCTCGACGGCCACGTCCACCGCGGGCGCGTCCGGCGAGGCGTGGAGGAGCCGAACCGCCGCGGAGTCCGACGCCACCTCGCCCGGGTCGTCGGCAAACGGCGCCACGGTGAACGTCGGACTGTCGCCGCTCACCTCGCCGATTGCCGCCGCCGTGTACGCCATCGCGTCCAGCGTCAGCGTCTCCTCGAACACCGTCGTCCCGCCGTCAGTCGTCTGCACCGCGACCGCGTAGTCTCCCGGCGGCACCGAGAGGTAGTCACTGATAGCGCCGAACGTCACGCCCTCCAGCACCGCCGACCCGTCCACGAGCACGTCCACCGCGGGCGCGTCCGGCGAGAGGTGGGCGACCCGCAACCGCGCGGACGGGCCCTGCGTCGTCGTCGCCTGCGTCGTCGTTTCCTCGGTCGTTGTCGCCGCTGTAGTCGTCTGCGTCGTTCCCGTCGTGTCGGTCGTCGTGTCGTTCCCGTCACCGGTCGCGCACCCGGCGACCCCGGCGGTCAGTGCGGTTGCGGTGGCCAGGACGAATCGGCGGCGGGAGCTCTCGTTACCCATACACGAGCGGTCGTCCGCCCCGCCCATTGCTATGCGCGACCTACGGAGAGTAAGGAGGGGAGCGCGTCCAGTAAGCCGCGCGTTCGCGGCGGTACGCGTCCCGTATCTCGTGACACAAGCGAACTTCTTTTGAGCGTCCCGCGCGCAGTTCCGGGTATGTCGACCGAGACAGCGCCCCGGATGGACTCCCACCGTCGCGGCGTCACCGTGACCACGGTCGCCTGCCTCACCGGCGTGGCGGCGGGCGTCCTGTCGAGCGCGCTCGCGACCGGAGCGACGGACACCACCGGTCTCGGGCTCGCCATCGTCGCGATGCTCATCAACGTCGGGGTGCTCCGCGTGCTCGGCGTGAACGTCAGCGAATTCGGCGCGAAAGACCACCTCTACACCGGGTTCATGACGTTCGCGCTCTGGTTCATCACGTGGGGCATCCTTCTCACTGAATCGGTGAGCCTGTAGGATGGCCGAGGACAGCATCGCGGTCGTGGACCTCGATAGGTGCTCCCCCGACCGCTGTAACTACGAGTGTTCGAACTACTGTCCGCCGAACCGGACTGGCAAGGAGTGCATCACGCTCCGCGGGGACGACGCCGAGACCGGCGCGCCCGACCAGGTCCAGATTTCGGAGGAGATCTGTCTCGGCGAGACCTGCGGCATCTGCGTCGAGAAGTGTCCGTTCGACGCCATCGAAATCATCAATCTCCCACAGGAGTTGGAGAACCGCGCGACCCACCGCTACGGCGACAACGCGTTCGCGCTCTACGGCCTCCCCATCCCCGAGAAGGGGAAGGTGACGGGGCTGCTCGGCCCGAACGGCATCGGGAAGAGTACGGCGGTGAAGGTGCTCGCGGGCGAAATCACGCCGAACCTCGGCCAAGTGGACGACGAACCCGGCTGGGACGAAGTTATCGAACACTACCGGGGCACCGAACTCCAGGACTACCTACGGGGCGTGCGGGACGGCGACATCAACGTCGCGCGCAAACCCCAGTACGTCGACCAGATACCGGAGACGTTCGACGGGAACACGCGCGAACTCCTCGAACGCGCCGACGAGCGCGGCGTGCTCGACGACCTCGCGGAACGCCTCTCCATCACGCCCGTGCTCGACCAGAAGATAGACTCGCTCTCCGGCGGCGAGCTCCAGCGGGTCGCGCTCGCGGCGACGCTCGCGCGGGACGCGGACTTCTACTTCGTCGACGAACTCACGCCATACCTCGACATCGGCCAGCGCGTCGCCGCCGCGCGACTCGTGCGCGAACTCGCCGAAGAAGAGGACAAGGCCGTGCTCGTCGTCGAACACGACCTCGCGGTCCTCGACCTGCTCGCGGACAGCCTCCACGTCGCGTACGGGGAGCCGTCCGTGTACGGCGTCGTCACCGACCCGAAGTCGGTGCGTAACGGCATCAACGAGTACCTCCGCGGCTACCTCGACAACGAGAACATGCGGATTCGCCCGGAGGCAATCGAGTTCCAGGAGCACGCGCCGCGTCCGGTGACGGAGGCCGACACGCTCGTGGACTACCCCGCGATGACGAAATCCTACGGCGACGGCGAGTTCAGCCTCGACGTCGAGGGCGGCGAAATCCGGACGAACGAAGTGCTCGGCGTGGTCGGCCCGAACGGCATCGGGAAGTCCACGTTCGCGAAACTGCTCGCCGGCCGCACCGACCCGACCACGGTCTCGGGTGAGGACACCGACCTCGACCTCGACCTCGACATCGCGTACAAACCCCAGTACGTCGAGGTCGACCAGCACATGCGGGTGGACGCCTTCCTCTCCTCGATTACGGACGAGTTCGGGACGAGCTACTGGAACACGGAGATCGCGCAGCCGCTCCAGCTCGAACGCATCATGGAGCAGAACCTCTCGGACCTCTCCGGTGGGGAACGCCAGCGGGTCGCCATCGCCGCGACCCTCAGCCGGGACGCCGACCTCTACCTGCTCGACGAACCGAGCGCGCACCTCGACGTGGAGCAGCGCGTGCTCGCGACGCGCGCCATCCGCCGGTACGCGGAAAACCACGAGTCCACCGTCATGGTCATCGACCACGACATCTACATGATAGACCTCGTCTCCGACCGCCTGATGGTGTTCGACGGCGAACCCGCCCACCACGGCCGCGCCAGCCCCGCCCAGGAGATGCGGGCCGGCATGAACGAGTTCCTCGCGAACCTCGACATCACCTTCCGCCGCGACGAGAACCTCGGCCGTCCCCGCATCAACAAGCCAGGGAGTCAGCTCGACAAGCAGCAGAAGCGCGACGGCGAGTACTACTACACGCAGTAAGCGGGTTCGGCCCCGCCGCTTTTCCGGAATCCCCCGATAGTCGACGTATGGAGGAGTGGGACCGCGGGGAGCGCATCGAGGCGGTGCGGGCGGCGGACGCGGACGGCGACCGGCTGGTGTCGGTGGCGGTGCCGCCCGACAGCCGCGAAGCCGTCCTCGAACGCGTCGAGGAAGCGCGCGCGGAGGCGGAGTACCTCGACGGCGGGGCGAGCGAACCGCTCCGGGAGGCGTTGGACCGCGCGGTCCACGTTCTCCACGAGGCCGAGGTGGGCGACGACGGTACCCTCGTCTACACGGGCGTGCTCGACGGCGACCTCCGAGAGTTCGTGTTCGCGGACCCGCCGGGTCGCGTGTCCCAGACTGTTTTCGAGCACGGGAACGCGTTCGTCACGGACCCGCTCAACGACCGCACCGAGGACGCGCCGACGGTCGGACTGATTGTCGTGGAACGCGGCGGCGCGGCCGTCGGCCGAAGGGACGACGGCGTCGCGGTGCTGGAGACGCTCGACAGCGAGGTTCCGGGGAAGACCCGGGCCGGCGGGCAGTCCGCAGACCGGTTCCGGCGGCGGCGCGAGGAACGCAAACGCGAGTTCTTCGAGAGCGTCGCGGACGCCGCCGACCGCGCGTTCGACGACCCGGACGCAGTCGCCCTCGGCGGGACGCACGTCACCGTGGAGGACTTCCGGGACGCCGACTACCTCCCGACGTGGCTCGCCGACCGCGTCACGGACACGTACGCGGTCGAACACGCCGGGGAGCGCGGCCTCGAACAACTCGCGGCGAAATCCAGAGGCGACGTGACGGACGCCCACGCGGACGCCCGTGACGCGCTGGACGCGTTCTTCGACCGCCTGCCCGACGACGAGGTCGTGTACGGCGCCGAGTCAGTGGACGACGCGCTCACCTACGGCGCGGTCGACCGCCTGCTCGTGTCGGAGACCGTCGACGCCGCAGCGTGCGAGACGTACGCCGAACGCGCTGAAGACGAGGGCGGGGAGTTCGTCGTCGTCCCCACGACCATCGAGGGTGGCGAGCGGTTCGCGGACGCGTTCGGCGGCGTCGCCGCGCTCCTCCGCTTCCCCGTCGAGTAGGCCCAAGATTCTTGTCGCTCGCCTGAGTGTGTCGAGTCGACATGGAGACCCTTTCTCAGTAACCGGGGCCGCCGCCCGGTAGCGACTGGGTCGGCCGGCTCACGACGTGTTCGTTCGTCGAGCAACCGACACCCAGAATCCAATGTCACGAGAAGACACAGCGATAGTAGCGAAACGCGTAGACGAGTCTCCGGCGGACACCGGAGAAATCAGGGCGCTCGCCCAGTCGGCGGGATACACCGTCGTGGGCGAGGTCGTCCAGCAGCGCGACCCGCATCCCGGCCACGAGTTCGGCACGGGCGCGATTGCGGAGTTGCGACGTGAGGTACAAGAGTCCGACGCGGGCGCGGTCGTGGTCGACAACGACCTCGACGCGAACCGGGCGTTCGCGCTCGCGGACCGCCTTCCCGACGACACCGCCGTTCGCGACCGGAAGCGCCTCGTTATCGACATCTTCGGGGAGCGCGCGGCGACCCGGCGCGCCCAATTGGAGGTTCGATTAGCCGAACTGGAGTACGAACTCCCGCGGGCCGAGGAGCGCGCGAAACGCGGCGAGGACGTGGGTCGCCAGGGGTTCAAGAGCGCGGGCGAGTCCCCGGCGTCGCAGGTTCGCGCGGCGTACAAGCGCGAAATCAAGCAGGTCGAGGACGCGCTCGCAGACATCGAGAGCGCGGACGCGAACCGGCGGGCGGACCGGCATGCGGCGGGGTTCGACCTCGTCGCGCTCGCCGGGTACACGAACGCCGGGAAGTCCACGCTCCTGCGGCGGCTGGCGGACGACCACGCGGTCGGGGAGAACGACCGCCGGCACGCGGACCTCGCGGGCGTCGCAGAGTCGCGGGACGGGCTGTTCACGACGCTGAACACGACGACGCGGCGCGCGACGCTCGGCGACCGTCGACTGCTGGTGACGGACACCGTCGGGTTCGTCTCCGGGCTCCCGCACTGGCTCGTGGACTCCTTCGAGTCGACGCTCGCGTCGGCGTACCGCGCGGACGCGGTGCTGTTGGTGGCGGACGCCACCGACCCCGTCGACCGTCTCCGCGAGAAGGTCACGACGAGCCGGGATGTGCTCGCCGACCACAGGGACGCGGACGGCGGCGTCGTTCCCGTCCTGAACAAGGTCGACGCGGCGAGTCGGCTCGACGAGAAACGACGGGTCGTCGGGGACCTCGTCGGCGACCCGGTGTGCGTGAGCGCGCTCGACGGGAGCGGACTGGACGCGCTCGCGGACCGCCTGGCGGCGTCGCTCCCGGAGCGCGAGACGGCGCGGTTCTCGCTCCCGCAGTCGGATGCGACCATGTCGTTCGTCTCGTGGCTCTACGACCACGCGAACACGGTGGATGTCGCGCACGGCGAGACCGTCGAGGTAGAGATATCGGGACGGCGCGAGGTCGTGGCGCTCGCTCGCGGTCGCGCGGACGACGTTGGGGCTGACACGGCGGCGCGTCGGGACTCGTAGCGGGCGCGCCGCCGGGTTTCGCGCTCTCCGCCACGGCTCGTCTCAGAGCACGCCACCCGCTGGTCGCGGCATCGTACCTAAACGTTCGCTCGTGAGAGAGCTTATCTGGGAAAGGAAAGTTCGCTAGAAGACGGAGCGTTGACAGCTGCCGCAGAGGGTCTGTTCCTTCCGGTCGACTTCCTGGACGGTGGGTGAGAAGCTCATCGCGCAGCGGTTGTTGTCGCAGTGTTCGAGGCCGAGGGTGTGGCCGACTTCGTGGACGACTTCCTTGCGGACGCGGTCGGCGAACACCTGCGTGGAGGAGCGTTCGGAGAACCCGCCGTCGCTGGAGGTCTGGAGGCGGTAGGTGGAGACGACGCAGCCGCGGCCGTCGAGGTAGGCGAGGCCGAAGACGTAGTTACGGCGGCGGTAGTAGAGGTCGTTCGGCGTGATGGCGATGGCTTTCTCGCCGGTGCCGGCGCGGGTGGCGATGTCGATGAATTCGCTGGCGCGGTATTGGCCGCGTGCGCTGTCGTATGCGCCGTCGGGAACGGGCTGTTCCGTGACGAGAGTGACATCGCAGTCGTAGATGGAGCGGAGGCCCGCTGACGCCTCTCGCTTGACGCTCGCGGGGACGTCCCCGATGGGGACGATGTCGACGCGCATGGGAACGCCTATGCCGTGCTGTGGCATAAACATCCCGACGTGAGCGATTTCACGGGCAGTCTCGTGGACGCGTTGGCGGGCGCGGAGCGCGTGGTGGAGGTCGGCGTGGGGAACCGGCCCGACGTGGCGGCGGGGCTGGCGGCGCGCGGCGTGTCGGTGGTGGCGACGGACGTGGTGGAGCGGGAGACGCCGCCCGACGTGTCGTTCGTAGTCGACGACGTGACCGCCCCCGATATCGCGGTGTACGAGGGTGCGGACGTGGTGTTCGCGCGGAACCTCCCGCCGGAGCTCCAGCGCCCTGTTGCGGACGTGGCGGAGCGGGTGGGGGCGGCGTGTCAGTTCACGACGCTCGGCGGCGACCCGGCGGTGATTCCCGTGGAGCGCCGGACGGTCGGACGGGAAACGTTGTTCGTCGGTTCCCGGAACTGATTTTTCGCGGGCGGAGCGAGTAGGGTGTATGAACGTGGACGCGGTCGTCCTAGACGTCGACGGCGTGCTGGTGGACGTGGCGGATTCCTACCGGCAGGCCATCGTGGAGTCCATCGAGTCGGTGTACGGGGAGACAATCCCAAAAGACGGGATTCAGTCGTTCAAGGACGCGGGCGGGTTCAACAACGACTGGACGCTGACGGACGCGGCGGCGCTGTTCGTGCTCGCGAAACGCGAGGGCCTCTCGATGAGCCTTGACGGTTTCACGGACGAAATCGGGAAGCGCGGCGGCGGGCTGTCGGCGGCGGAGGCAGTGGTCGAGGCGGCGCTCCCCGCGGACGCCGAGGAACGCGTGCGCGACGACTGGGAGCCCGAGCGGCTGCGGGAGACCTTTCAGGAACTCTACCTCGGGAGCGAACTGTACCGGGAAATCGAGGGCGGGGAGCCGACGCGGGAGACGCGGGGGTTCATCCACGACGAACCGATCATCGTCGAATCGGAGACGATAGCGCGCCTGACGATCGAGTACGCGGTGTGCGTGCTGACGGGGCGGCCGGAGGCGGAGGCCGAAATCGCCCTCGAACGGGTGGGCCTCGAGGTTCCCGTCGAGCGGCGGTTCACGATGGACGACTGGGAGGAGGGGAAGCCGCATCCGCGGGCGTTGGTGGCGCTCGCGGAGCGCTGTGACGCCGATAGCGTGGTGTTCGTCGGGGACACCTTGGACGACATCGAGACCGCGGTGAACGCCGCGAACGCCGACCCCGAGCGCGACTACCACGGCGTCGGCGTCCTCACCGGCGGATTGACCGGCGCTGAGGGACGGCGGAAGTACGAGGACGCGGGCGCGACCGCCGTGCTGGACTCCGTGAACGACCTCCCGGACTTCCTTGAGGGATAGTGGCGAATCTCGCGCCTACCTCGTTTCATCGGTAAATCCGGACGAGGACCGCGTTCCTTTGCCGTTCACGGGTGTGGTGTGTGGTGATGAGTTCCGAAACCCAGTTGCCGGAGTTCTCGGTGAGCGCGGAATCGAACGACGCGGCGCAGACGACCGTGTCGACCCGCGGTCACGAGTTCGTCGTGGACGAACCGACGGCGAACGGCGGGCAGGACGAGGGACCGACGCCCGTCGAGTACCTGCTCGGCGCGTGGGCGGGCTGTCTGAACGTCACCGGGCACGCGGTCGCGGACGACCACGACATCACCATCGAGTCGCTCGAAATCGACCTCGCCGGCGGCCTCGACCCGCGGAAGCTCCAGGGCCGCGCGGACGACGTGCGCGCCGGCTTCCAGCACATCGAGGTCGAGCTCGACGTGGAGTCGGACGCGACCGAGGAAGAGCTGGACGCGTGGCTCGCCGCCGTCGAGGAGCGCTGCCCCGTCGCCGACAACCTCACGAACGAGACGCCGACCACGCTCGGGTTCGCGTAGAGCCCGACATTCTTATTCGCGGCCCGGGTGACGTATCGGTATGCGAATCGCGTTACTCGGCGGCACGGGCGACATCGGCGAAGGCCTCGCGCTCCGATGGGGATACGACACCGACCACGACATCGTCATCGGGTCGCGAGACCCCGCTCGCGCCCGGGAGAAAGCCAACGAGTACGAGACGGAACTGGACAGCCGCGGCATCGAGCGGAAGGTGACCGGGTTCGAGAACGGGATGGCGGCGGACCGCGCGGACGTGGTCGTGGCGGCGGTGCCCGCGTACCATCTCAGCGACACCGTCGAGTCGGTCGCGGACTCGCTCGACGAGGACACGATTCTGGTGTCGCCGGCGGTCGGGATGCAGCGCGACGAGGACGGATTCCACTACAATCGACCGGGCGCGGGGAGCGTCACGGCGCTCGCGGCGGAGGCCGCGCCGGACGACGTGCCGGTCGTGGGCGCGTTCCACAACCTCGCGGCGGACCGCCTCGCGAACCTCGACGTGGAACTCGACCTCGACACGCTCGTCGTGGGGGACGACGAGGACGCGAAGGGACTTATCGCGGAGCTCGGCGGCGACATCGAGGGGTTGCGCGTGCTCGACGCCGGCCCGCTCGGGGTCGCGGCGGAAGTAGAGACAGTGACGCCGCTCGTTATCAACATCGCGATGAACAACAAGCGAATGCACGACGTCGGCGTGAAATTCGACTAGTCGCCCTCGATTTTTCTCTCTCGTTCGCGTTCCTGTTCCGACAGGCTTAACGCTGACTGACTGATTAGTCAGCATCGTGTTGAACGATACTTCACGGGGTGGTCAGCGTGAGTAGCACCGAGAACGGCGGTCTCGGGCGAGAACGCCTCGTCATCCTCATCGGCCTCATGCTCGGCATGCTCCTCGGCAGCATCGACCAATCAATTGTGTCCACCGCACTCCCGACCATCGTCGGCGAGCTCAGCGGGAACGGCAGCCTCTCCTGGATCGTCACCGCCTACCTCATCACCACGGCCGTGACGACACCGCTCTACGGGAAGATTTCCGACCTGTACGGCCGCAGCATCGTCTACGAGTTCTCTATCGTCGTCTTCCTCCTCGGAAGTATTCTCAGCGGCCTCGCCGGCGACATCCCCGTCCTCGACCAGTACGTCAGCGGAATGGTCCAACTCACCGCCTTCCGCGCGCTGCAAGGGATCGGCGCGGGCGGCCTCATCGCGATGGCGACGACGATTCTCGGCGACATCTTCAGCCCCCGCGAACGCGGCCAGTACATGAGTTACATGATGCTCATCTTCGGCGCGTCCACGGTCGCCGGCCCCCTCCTTGGTGGCTGGCTCACGGACAACTTCACGTGGCGGTACATCTTCTACATCAACATCCCCATCGGGGTCGCCGCCCTCGCCGTCATCCACCGCTACCTCGACCTCCCCGTCCCCTCGGAAACGCACACTATCGACTACCTCGGCGCGGTTCTCCTCACCGTCGCGGTCGGCTCCCTGATGCTCGTGACGTCCTGGGGCGGCACGACCTACGACTGGTACTCCACGCAGATACTCGGGCTCGCCGCCGTCGCGGCCGTCGCAACCGTCCTGTTCGTCTACCAGGAACTCCGCGTCGACGAACCGGTCTTCCCCATCCACTTGCTCCGAAAACGAACCGTCGCGGGCGTCGACATCCTCAGCTTCTGCGTCGGCGTCGGGATGCTCGGCGGCACCACCTACCTCCCCGTCTTCCTCCAGACCGTCCTCGGGCAGTCCGCGACGAACTCCGGACTCCTCCTCCTCCCGCTCGTCGGCGGCCTGATGATAACGAGCGCGCTCACCGGCCAGCTCATGACGCGACTCGGCTACTACAAGCCGTTCACGGTCGCGGGCGGCGCGATAGCCACCGTCGGCTACTACCTCCTCTCCACGATGGGGACGGGGACCACCCAGTTCTGGTCGAGTACGTTCATGTTCGTCACCGGACTCGGCCTCGGGTTCGTGATGCCGACGCTCACCGTGGCGGTGCAGAACGTCGTCACCCGGAAGAACCTCGGTGTCGCCACCACGTCAGTGACGTTCAGCCGTAGTCTCGGGAGCGCCATCGGCGTCTCGGTCTTCGGCGCAGTGCTCACGAACCAGATGAGCGACCGCGTCGCGAGCGCGGCCGCCAGCGGCGAACTCCATCAAGCCACGATAGCCGCGCTCTCCGACACCGGGTCGAACCTCAGCCCCGAGGTCTTCGACGCGATGACGGCCGCCGACATCCCTATCGTGAAGGGGTTGCTCGCGAGCAGCATCGACGTGCTGTTCCTCACCGGCGCGGTCATCGTCGGACTCGCGTTCGTCGTCGCGCTCGTCCTCCCGAACATCGACCTCGGCGAGGAAGCGCACGTCGACATGGACGCCGAACCGATGGCGGACGGCGGTCACTCTAGCGAGTGAGCGCACGACTACGCGTCCGGTAGCGAACGAAGAAGAATCCGCGATTACGCGCCCGCTTCCTCGAACGCGGCTTCGAGCTTCTCGGCCTGCGTCACGCCGACGAACCGCTCGACGATGCCGTCGTCGTTCTCCACGACGATGGTCGGGATGGAGCGAACCTGGTACTCGTTCGCCACGTCCTGCGCTTCGTCCACGTCGATCTTCTCGAACTGGACGCGGTCGCCCCAGTCCTCCTCGAGTTCTTCGAGGATCGGGTCTTGCGTCTTGCACGGGCCACACCAGTCGGCGTAGAAGTCTTTGAGGGTGACAGTCATCGGTCTATCAGGATTTGCTCTTCCGCTCGCATAAGGGTTTCTCAGAGCACGGCGCTTGCCGCCATCCATGGAAAGGTTTAGGCGGTCCGAGCCCCGATACCGGGGTATGAGCAGTGGTCAGAATTCCGGCGGCCTGATGTCGAGCGCGGGACTCGTCCGGTACTTCGACTCCGAGAGTTCGAACGCGATCCGCGTCGGTCCGAAGTCCGTCGTCGCGTCCGGCGTCCTGTTCGGCATCGCCATCCTCGTTCTCAGCATGATGGTCTGAGTTCCGGGGCGCATAAACCGGTCCCCCGCGAACCTCCGAGTATGAGTCTGACAGCCGGTGTCGTCGCCGTGCAGGGCGACGTCAGCGAACACGGCGACGCGATTCGGCGAGCGGCCGCGAACCACGGCCGGGACGCCGAGGTCGTCGAAATCAGGAAGTCCGGAATCGTTCCGGAGTGCGACGTGCTCTTGCTTCCGGGCGGGGAGTCCACCGCTATTTCTCGACTCCTCTCCCGGCAAGGTATCGACGACGAAATCGAACAGCACGTCGCCGAGGAGAAACCGGTTCTCGCGACGTGCGCCGGTCTCATCGTGTCGTCCCGTGACGCGCGCGACGAGCGCGTGGAGACGCTCGACTTGGTGGACGCGACTGTCGACCGGAACGCGTTCGGCCGGCAGACGGACAGTTTCGAGGCACCGCTCGACGTGGCGGGCCTCTCCGAGCCGTTCCCGGCGGTGTTCATCCGCGCCCCCCTCATCGCGGAGGTCGGGCCGGACGTGGAGGTGCTCGCGTCCTGGGACGACAAGCCGGTCGCGATTCGGGACGGCCCGGTCGTCGGCACGTCGTTCCACCCGGAGTTGACGAACGATAGCCGCATCCACGACCTCGCGTTCTTCGCGGAGGCCGAGGCGTGAGCGACCTCCTGGACGCCTCCGTGGAGGCGGTGAAGGTCGCGGGCAGTCCGGACGGCCCGGTGCCCGTGCTCGTGCTCGGCGTTGAGGACCGACGGGACGTGCTGCCGGTGTTCATCGCGTTCGAGGAAGCGGAATCCATCGCGCGCGGACTGGACGCGGAGGACTTCGGGCGGCCGCTCACGCACGACCTGACGCTCGACCTCGTGGAGGAACTCGGCGGGCGCGTCGACCACGCCGTCATCCGCGGCGTCGAGGAGGGAACGTTCGTCGCGGACCTCCACGTCGACACGCCGCGGTCGAGCGCTGTGGTGGACTGTCGGCCGAGCGACGCGGTCGCGCTCGTCTCCCGCACGAACGCACCAATCAAGGTCGCGCGCGAGGTGTTCGAGGACGCCCGCGAACCGCTCGCGAACTACGCGGACTTCGAGGACATTCGGGAGGTGGCGCGATGAGCGACGACCTCCTCCGCGACCTCTACGCCGTCATCGAAAACCGGAAAGAAACTCTCCCCGAGGATTCCTACACGGCCAGCCTGTTCACGCACGAGAAGGGCGAGAACGCCGCACTGGAGAAACTCGGCGAGGAAGCCACGGAGTTCGTGCTCGCCGCGAAGGACAGCGACAGGGAGGAACTCGCGCACGAGGGCGCGGACATCATCTACCACATGCTCGTCGTCCTCGCGCAAAACGACGTTGACGTCGAGGAATTGCTAGAAGAACTCCGCGAACGACGCGGATAGCTGGCATCGCCGAACGAAGTGAGGCGTTCACGCGCACGGAGTGCGCGCCTTTTTCGTCCAGGGTTTTGCCGTGAGCGGTGTGCGAGCGTGGCGAGCACACTCGAACGGGAAAACGGTGGGTGTGAGCGCCGATAAACGGCCTTTTAAGCCGTGCGCGAATAGGGTGACGTATGATTTTCGAGGATCTTCCGACGACCCCGAAGTCGGAGGAACTCATCGACAAGGCGTTCTCGCGCGCGGCGCGGTCGGGGCGAGCGAAACACGGGCGGGAGGCACAGGAGTCGATGCTGCAGACGGCGTCGAACATCCTCTCGGACAACCTGGAGAACGTGGTGACGGCGTGGCCGGACTTCGGCGAGGTCGACCCGTTCTACTACGAACTCGCGGACGCGGTCGCGGACGTGGACAAGATTCGCGCGAGTCTCTCGGAGGTCGGGTGGGCGTCCCGGAAGACGAAGGAGCTCGGCCGCGAGTACCAGGGGAAACTCCCGGGCGACGTGGACGGCGCGCGGAAACTCCGCAAGCAGGGGTTCGCGCGGATGGGGTCCGTGATGCGGGAGGTCGAGGACGACCTCCAGTACCTGAACGACGCGCGGAACAAGCTCTCGAAGCTCCCCGACATCCGGCCGGACGAGCCGACCATCGTGGTCGCGGGCTATCCGAACGTCGGGAAGTCGTCGTTCGTGAACTCGGTGACGAACGCGCGAAACGAGACCGCGGAATACCCGTTCACGACGACGGGCGTCCGGGTTGGGCACATCGAGCGCGACCACATCCGCTACCAGCTCGTGGACACGCCCGGCCTGCTCGACCGGCCGCGCGAGGAGCGCAACGACATCGAGAACCAGGCGGTGTCGGCGGTCGCGCACGCCGCGGACGCCATCCTGTTCTTCTTGGACGCGAGCGAGACCTGCGGGTACGAACTCGACGACCAGTACGCGCTCCTCGAGGACTTGCGTGAGGATTTCTCGGACGCGCCGTTCGTCGTGGCGTGCAACAAGAGCGACCTCTCCACGGACGCTGACGCCGATTACTACCTGAGCGTGGAGACGGGCGAGAACGTCGGCAGCGTGCTCGCCGCCGCGGTCGACGCCGTGGACTATGACGCGGAACTCCCGTTCGAGAACTAGGTTAGCCGCTCGCGGTGTCTATCTCGATGAACCGTACTTGTACCGCCACGTCAGTGCCGAGCGCGGCGTCTATCCTGTCGTCCAGCACGTCCGCGAGTCCGGGATAGGTGCCGCCCGGTGGCGCGCCGACCGTGATGATGACCCGTGTCGGTGACTGCGTGAACACGATGCCGTCCGTGAACTCGACGTCCGCGCTGAGGAAGGTGAGGTCGGCGTACTCGGGCGCGGTGAGCGCGGCCTCGGTCTCCGCGGAGACTGTCTGTTCGGTGTTCGCGTGCTGGTAGGACGCGAGCGTGACGCCGCCGAGGAAGACGGAGAGCACGGCGATAGCGGCGACGAGCGCGCCGACGCGCTTGACGGTCGCGGCGCGGGCCTCGGACTGCCGGAACCAGTCTTCGGGGCGATAGCCGGAGAGCCAGAGCACGCCGAGCGCGGCGAGGTTGATGGAGAGCATGTTCACGAGCACGAGCACGCCCGACCCGAGCGCCATCGACGGGAGGCCGTACGCGATGCCGACGCCGACGGTGGCGGCGGGCGGGATGAGCGCGACGGCGATCATGACGCCGACGAGCGCGGAGGAGACGCCGGTCGTGAGACTGATCGCGCCTGCGACGCCGG
>Ga0207813_100173_pt1 | contig 48130 bp, 54 predicted proteins | sample A23E3SouthBayCA_2_FD_187730 | JGI IMG/M metagenome (GOLD analysis project Ga0207813, IMG submission 187730) | Aerobic enrichment media microbial communities from Eden Landing Ponds, California, USA - A23 E3 (4) (SPAdes) | ecosystem: Environmental > Aquatic > Marine > Unclassified | place... | reverse complement strand
GAGGCCTCCCTGCGGTCGGCCTCGCGTTCGCTGCGGGCACCGCTCGCGGCAAAAACGTGGGGAAAAAGGCGCTCGCTCCCGGTGGTCGCTCGCGGGAGACCGACACCTACAACTGGGTCGTCACTTCGCAGCCGTCCTCGGTGACGATGACGGTGTGTTCGCGCTGGCTGACCAGACAGCCCTCCTTCTCTTTCAGAACGGGATAGCCGTGGACGATGTCCTGGCGCTGCAGACGGCGCAGAGCCATCCCGGCGCGGGATACGTCCAGCCACCGCCGGGCGAAGGGGAGCGTACCGAACTCTTCGGTGATCTGTTCGAGGGCCTGCCGGGCGCTCCGGTCGCGGACCGACCCCTCGCGCTCGAGCGCGAAGATCTCCTCGTCACTGCCCTCCTGGACCTTCCCACCGCCGTCCGTGGCGAAGGGCTCGATGGCGACCACGTCCCCGGTTTCGAGGGTCGTGCTCTGGTCGACCGCGCGGTTCGGGATGTTCGGCTCGGTGTGCTGGTTGTAGTGGCCCAGGCCGTGGCCGGTGAGGTTCACGACGGGGTTGTAGCCGTAGCCGTCGATGGTCTCCTCGATGGCGGCGCCGAGTTCGCCCGTCTCGACGCCGGGTTCGACGAGGTCGACGGCCGCCGCTAGCGCCTCCTCGCTGGCGGTCACGAGGTCGTCGTTGCCGGTGAAGTCGACGGTGACGGCGGTGTCGGCCAGCCAGCCGTCGATGTGGACGCCGATGTCGAGTTTCACCATCTCCTCGCCGATGGTGCGGTCGTCGTCGGGGGCGGCCGCGCCGTGGGCGGCCTCCTCGTCGACGCTGATGTTGACCGGGAAGGCGGGCTGACCGCCGAGTTCGCGGATGCGGTCCTCGGCCCACTCGCTGAGTTCGAGGTAGTTCGTCCCCACTTCGAGGCGGTCGGCGGCCTCGTTGCGCACCCGGGCGAGGATCTCCCCCGCCTCGCGGTGTTTCTCGTACTGCTCGGCGTCCAGATCCACGTCGCTCATGCCACCGGGTTCTCCCCGGGCGCCCAAATCGTTTCCGTGTCGGGCCACGATGCGGCGGCGACCGTCGCCAGGTACTTGCCACAGTGACGCCACGTTCCGCCACGTGACAGACGCTGACGAGTCGCCTTCCCCGGCCGACGGTGACGCGGCCGCGAGCGACAGCACCCTCACCCGCCGCCGGGTACTCGCGGCGGGCGGTGGGCTGCTCGGACTCGGCGTCGCCGGGTCGGCGTACGTCTACCTGGAACTCCAGGGCGACGACGGCGACTACGTCGCGCCGGAGTCGTTCCCGACGCTGTCGACCCGCGGAACCTTCGACGGCGACGGCGACGCACAGTTCGACGGCGAATACCCGACGCCGCGGACGGACGACGCCCCGGTGGCCGACGAAGAGCCCGCCGTCCTGTTCGTCCACGGCTTCCAGACCGGCCGCGAAGAGGCCCAGAACCAGGCGTACACGGCCGAGGTCGGCTTTTCGGACACCGAACGACCGCTTTCGACCGCGGTGTATAGCTGGGACTCCGACCGCGACTGGGGTGTCGCGAAATCCGTCGCCGACACCAACGGACGGGCGCTCGCGGCGTGGCTCGCCGACCGTTCGGGACCGCCGATCCACGTCGTGGCCCACTCGCTCGGTGCCCGCGTCACCTGTGAGGCACTCCGGACGCTCCGCGAGACGGACGAGTCCACTCCGCTCGCGTCGGTCTCGCTGCTGGGCGCGGCGATCCCACGACAGAGCGTCGAACGCGACGGGCGCTACGGCGCGGCCATCGAGGCCGCCCCGCCGCCGGTCGCGAACTACTACAGCGGCAACGACCGCGTCCTCGGCTGGATCTATCGGTTCTCCGACGGCACCCGGGCCGTCGGCGAGACCGGCATCACGGACGAGGACGCCGCTCCCGACGGCTACGTCGACGTGGACGTCACAGGCGCAGTCGGCGACCACTACTCGTACTACGAACCCGGCGAGGGCTGTCTCCCGGCGGTCGCCGAGCGACTCCCCTGACGGGGCACCCCAGACGTTCGACGCGCCAGCGACTGCCAGCCACCAACGCCTTTGAGGGGCGGCTTCGACCACCGGGTATGCGATCGCCAGTCCCCGACGCCCCCGTCGAGAACCGGGCGGCGTTCCAGCGAACGATCGAACACATCTGCGAACGAGCGAGTCGCCACCAGAGTCCCGATGGCGCCCGGCTCCATCTGGGCGAACGCGCTGCACGTCACTCCGCGACCGACGCCGAGATGGAAGCCTTTTCTCGACAGCTCTGGGGCCTCGCTCCCCTGGTCGCTGGCGGTGGTTCCTTCGAGGGAATCGACCGCTACCGCGAGGGGCTCGCCAGCGGCACCGATCCCGACCACGCCGAGTACTGGGGCGAAGCGGGCGACTACTCGCAGAAACACGTCGAGATGGCTGCCATCGGCGCCGCGCTGGCGATGGCACCCGACCGGTTCTGGGACCCGCTCGACGCCGACGAGCGCCGGGCGGTGGCCGACTGGCTGGGACAGACCAACGACGCGACGCTCCCGGACTGCAACTGGCTGTGGTTCCGCGTGCTCGCGAACCTCGGCCTCCGGAGCGTCGGCGCCGATCACGACTGGGAGCAGGTCGAGTCGGATCTGGACCGCCTCGACAGCTACTACATGGGATCGGGGTGGTACGCCGACGGCACCGACGACGGCGTCGGCGAGCGCGACTACTACGTCGCCTGGGAGATGCACACCGACGGCCTGCTGTACGCGCAGTTCGCGGACGACCCCGAGCGGGCCGCCCGCTACCGGGAGCGCGCCCGCGAGTTCGCGGGAGAGTACGTCCACTGGTTCGACGGCGACGGGCCAGCGCTCGCGTACGGTCGGAGCCTCACGTACCGCTTCGCACAGGCCGCGTTCTGGGGCGCGCTCGCCCTTGCGGACACCAAGCCCGACGACTTCTCGTGGGGCGAGATCCGGGGGCTGTGGGCGCGCAACGTCCGCTGGTGGCTCGAACAGCCGATTTTCACCGACGGCGGGTTGCTCTCCGTCGGCTATCGATACCCGACGCTGCTGACCGCCGAGACGTACAACGCCCCGGGCTCGCCCTACTGGGCGCTGAAAGCCGCGCTCCCGCTGGCGCTGGACGACGACCACCCGTTCTGGGCCGCCGACGAGGAACCGCTTCCGGACCTCCCGGACGTCCAGCCCCAGTCCGAGCCGAACCTGCTCGTCCACCGCGACGAGACGACCGGCCACCACTACGCGCTGGCCGCGGGCCAGGCTCCCGAGTACGGCCACGTGAAGTACAACAAGTTCGCCTACTCCTCGTCGCTGGGCTTCGGCGTCCCGACGCGCCGTCCTGGCCTCGCTGGCGCTGGCCACGACGGCGCGCTCGCGCTCTCGACGGACGGCCGCCACTACCGCCTGCGCGAGACCGGCGACGACCAGACTGTCACCGACGCGGCCGCCTCCGCCCGCTGGGGCCCCTTCGACGACGTGGCCGTCGAGACGTGGCTCGTCCCCGTCGACGCGTGGCACGTCCGCGTCCACCGGATCGAGACGGAGCGCTCGCTGTCCACCGCCGAGGGCGGGTTCGCGGTCGAGATGACCGGCGACGACGAGACGACCGAGGCCACCGACGAGGCGAGCACGCTCGTCCGAGCGCCCGGCGGCGAGAGCGGGATCCGCGATCTGGCGGGCGACCGCGACACCCACGTCGTCCCGCAGGACCCCAACAGCAACCTCTGTGCCCGCCGCCCCGCGACGCCGACGCTCACCGGCGACCTCGATCCGGGTGTCTCGTGGCTCGCGGCGGCCGCCGTCGCGGCGCCCGACGCCACGCTTGATTCCGTCTGGGACCGACCGCCAGCGATCGCGTTCGACGGCGACGGCTTCGCGGTCCGCGACGCCGACGGTGCAGAAGTCTACAGCGAGTAGCGATTCGCAGGCGGAGCGGAATTCCTGACCACAGACCCGAGGATCGTCCGCTGGCGTTGGACTTCCGTCGCCGCTCGACGCTTTTGTGGCCCACGGTAGGTTTCACTATTTTCGTAGCTTTCACACCTAACAAACATAACACTGGGCGCCGTAACCCTGGCTGAGGATGTCCATCGATCGAGAGACGTTCGAGAACGCGAGCGAGGACGAACTCGCGGAACTTTCCGTCCCCGACCGGGTGCTCGGATTCCTCGTTGCGCACGCCGACCGCGCGTTCAAGGCGCACGAAATCGCCACGCAGACCGGGTGTGAAGAGAGCGCGATCAGTACCGCGCTCTCGCGATTGAAAGACCGCGGACTGGTCGAACACAAGGCGACGTACTGGGCGGTGACCGGCGACGACGACCGGCTTCAGGAGTACGGCGGCTACGAGCGAGCGACTGCGCTGTTCAACGACCAGCTGGGAGACGAGGACCCGGACGCCTGGCGCGAACACGCGCCCGAGGAGCCGCACCCGAGCGTGGAGTCCGACTCGTGAAAGGAACGGATCGACCGCCCACTCTCTGACGATATATTTTGGCCCAAGAAAATATATGTAGGCGAAGCTCGTCGGTAGAGGTATGACAGAGGACGCCGCGCCCGATGGCCCGCCGCCGTTCGACAGACCGTTCGAAGGTTCGGACACGAAACAGCGCGTCTACGGAGCGGTGCTACACGCGCGGGACCCGATGACCGCTGTCGAGATCGCCGAGCGGGCGGACTGCTCGGCTGAGTCCGCGCGGACGCACCTGTCGTTCTACGCCGACCTCGGTATCGTCGTCCGACACGACGGCCGACCCGCGAGGTACGAACGCAACGACGACTACTTCGAGTGGCGCCGCGTGAACGAACTCGCGCGCGAGCACACCGTCGAGGAGTTACAGACCCGCGTATCGGACCTGACCGATCGGATCGAGGCGTACCGCGACGAGTACGGCGCCGAGTCGCCCGCTGCGGTCGACGCCCTCGCTTTCGACGCGGACCGGATCGACGACGTATACGCCGATCTCGGCGAGTGGGCGACCGCCGTTGAGGAGCGCCGCCTCCACGAACGCGCCCGGCGGAAAGCCGCCGGTCAGCCAGCGTCCTCACACAGTTGACATGGTACCCGCGGACGACGGCGCGAGTCCCGCGCCGATAGACCGCCCAGTCCTGGAGCGCCTGCGATCCCGGTTTCTCGGATCTCGCATATTCGAGTCGGCCGTGATCGATACGGACGGGCACTCGTGTCTCCGGGTCGAACTGTCGGGTGACTACTACCCCGGCGAGGTGGCCGCTCGCTTCGAGGTTCGCTGGTACCGGAACGACGATTTCAGTTTCCACTACCGGGAGGAGCGACCGGGTGGCGTCTGGCAGTGTCGGTGGGACCGACACCCGAACACGCACAACTCGCGGGATCACTTCCATCCGCCGCCGGACGCGAGTCGAACCGACGCGGCGGACGCTCAGTGGCCGGCCGATCATCGCGGCGTGTGCCGCCTCGTGCTCGACCGAATCGAGGAACGGATCGAGACACTCTGGACGGACGCGTAGGCGGGACGGACTGTCCCTTGCTTCCAGGCGCGGAGCGCCTCGCTAATCGTCCCCTACTCGGCGCCGACTGCGGGTCGGCGCTGAACCGCCTCTCCGGTCAATCGTCGCCGAGGATCACCCGCTCGGTCATCTTCGCCGGGTCGAGCACCTCGTCGGCCTCCTCTTCGCTCAGGTACCCCTCCGCGACGACGACTTCCTTGACCGTCTTGCCCTCCTCGAGGGCCTGCTTGGCGACCTTGCTGGCCTTGTCGTAGCCGATGGCGGGGTTCAGCGCCGTCGCCAGCGCCATCGACTGCTGGACGCGCTCGGCGCAGTGCTCGCGGTCCGCCTCGAGTTTCGCGACGAACTTCTCGGCGAACACCTCGCTCCCGTTGGCGATCAACTGCGCGGACTGCAGGAAGTTGTGCGCGATCACCGGCTTGTAGAGGTTCAGGTCGATCTGGCCCTCCGCGGCGCCCGCGGAGATGGCGGCGTCGTTGCCGACGACCTGCTTGTGGACCTGATTGACCGCCTCGGCGACGACGGGGTTGATCTTGCCGGGCATGATCGACGACCCGGGCTGGTTCTCGGGCTGGTCGATCTCGCCGAGACCGTTCCGGGGTCCGGAGGCCAGCAGGCGCAGGTCGTTGGCGATCTTGTTGAGGCTCCCGGCGACCGTCTCCAGGGCGCCGTGGGCCTCGTTCATGGCGTCGTGGGCGGCCTGGGCCTCGAAGTGGTTGTCGGCCTCGCGGAAGTCGACGCCGGTCTCCTCGCTGATGTACTCGGCGGCCTTGGCGGGGAACTCGGGGTGGGTGTTCAGGCCCGTCCCGACGGCGGTCCCGCCCAGCGCGAGTTCGCCCAGGCGCTCGCGGGTGTCCTCGACACGGGCGATGCCCTTCTCGACCTGGGTGCGGTAGCCCGAGAACTCCTGGCCCAGCGTGATCGGCGTCGCGTCCTGCAGGTGAGTCCGCCCCGTCTTCACCACGTCGTCGAACTCGGCTTCCTTCTCCGCGAGCGCGTCGTGGAGCGTCTCCAGCGCCGGGAGGACGTCCTTCTCGACGGCTTCGAGAGAGGCGACGTGCATCGCCGTCGGGATCACGTCGTTGCTCGACTGGCCGTAGTTGACGTGGTCGTTGGGGTGGATCTCGCGGGTGCCGATCTCCCCGCCGTAGAGTTCGGTCGCGCGGTTCGAGATGACCTCGTTGGCGTTCATGTTCGAGGAGGTCCCCGACCCGGTCTGGAAGACGTCGACCGGGAACTGGTCGTCGTGTTCGCCCGCGATGACCTCGTCGGCGGCGTCGGCGATGCAGTCGGCTTTCTCCTCGTCGACGAGATCGAGGTCCGCGTTGGCCCGCGCGGCGGCCTTCTTGACGACGCCCAGCGCCCGCACGAACCGCCGACCGAATACCTCGTCGCTGATCGGGAAGTTCTCGACCGCGCGCTGGGTCTGGGCGCCCCAGTAGGCGTCAGCCGGTACCTGCATCTCCCCGAGACTGTCCTGTTCTGTCCGGAACTCGTCGTCGCTCATACGTTCGTCGTTGCGCGAGCGACCGCGTAAAAGCCACCGGAGTCGTCCCGGGCCCCGCCCGACCGGTTGGTTTCACGCGTGCTGTGGCCGATTTTTCGATCTGATACTCCGTGCGGACGTTTATATCACTCTGGTCCTTCTTGACTGTCGACACCGATGGGCGACGATGGACCGGTCCGGCGACGCGACCATCGCCCGGGGCAGGCGGCCGACGGTCCGCCGGATGCGTCGTCCGTGGCCGACCGGGCCAGCAGCGACCACGTCGGCGGATCGGACGGTGAGGGTTCGGACGCGGAACTCCCCGCCGACACCCGCGAGACGGTGGTCGAGACGCTCGACCGGGCGCGATCGGCACTCGACGTCGCCGCCGGTTTGTTCGTCGCCACGGACGACGCTGGGGTCGTCGCGTCGTCGTGCGCTGAGAGTGGTGACCTCGCCGATCTCGCCCCCGACGACGCGCCGCCGATTCCACAGTCCGTGCTTCGCGAGACGCTCGACGCCGACGGGACCGTCGCCCTCCGCTCCGACGGGCCGGACCGGCCGGACGGACAGTACCTCTGTCACTGCGTCGTCGCCGACGGGAGTCTGTTCGGCGTCGTGGTGTTTCTCGACCGCGCCGCCGAGGGTGGCGAGCGCTCCACCTCCGCAGTCACTCGCGGGGTCGTGGCACTGGCCGCGCGGGCGGTCGGCACCGCGGTCGAGTGCGGTCGACTCCAGCGGTTCGCGGCCACCGGACGGATGTTCGACGAGACGCTTCTGGATACGGTTCCGGACGTCCTGTACGCGTTCACTACCGAGGGACAGATCGTCCAGTGGAACGACCGCCTGGAGGCGGTAACGGGGTACGAAACCGGTGAAATCGCGTCGATGGGGCCGCTCGAGTTCATCGTGCCCGACGACCGTGACGCCGTCGCGTCGTCACTCGAATCGATCCAGTCGGCGGCGGACGCGATCGAGGCCGACCTGCTGACCGCCGACGGCGAGCGGATCCCGTACCAGTTCCACGGGTCGCCGATACGGAACGACGACGGCGACGTCGTCGGGTTCGCGGGCGCCGGGCGGGACGTCTCCGAGTACCGCGACCACGAGCGGACGCTGACGGCGCTCCACGACGCGACGCGGGACCTCTTGCGCGCGGAGGGCGAACAGGGGATCTGCGAGACGGTCGTGACGACGCTGTCCGAGGTGCTCGACATCGGCGTCTCGGCGGCGTTTTGCTTCGACGAGGACGACAACGTCCTCCGACCGATCGCACAGAGCGCGGACGCGGACTCGGTCGTCGGCGATCCGCCGACGTTCGGGCCGGGTGAGGGGCTGGCCTGGCGGGTGTTCATGCGGGGCGATCCGGCTGTTTTCGACGATGTCCGGGAGGCCGAGGAGGTGTACAATCCCGAGACCCCGGTCCGGTCGGAGCTGCTCGTCCCGGTCGGCGAGCACGGCGTCATCGTGGCCGGATCGACCGACGTGGGTGCGTTCGACGACCGGACCCTCGAACTCGCGAGCCTGCTCGCGGCCAACGCCGAGGCCGCGTTCGACAGCGTCGAGCGGACGCGCGAACTCGCGGCCCGTGACGAGACGCTCGAACGCCGCAACCGGGACCTCCGCCGCCTCCACGAGGTCAACGACCGGGTTCGGCGCATCTGTCACGCGCTGGTCGGAGTCGAGACTCGCGGCGAGGCCGAGCGACTCACCTGCGAGCGCCTCCCCGACGCCGATCACTACGCGTTCGTGCGGATCGCCGCCCGCGACGGCGACGGTCTGTCGGCCCGAGCGACGGCTGGCGACGGGCAGGGGTACGTCACTGCCGTCGACGCCGAACCGGACGTGAAGCCGCCCGCGTCGCGGGCCGCCGAGACGGGCGAGGCGACGGTCGTCCAGCGCGTCGGCGACGAGTTTCGGAGGGCGGCGTGGCGTCGCGAGGCGCTCACGCGGGACTTCCGGTCGGTCGCGGCCGTCCCGCTGTCCCACGACGGCGTCACCGACGGCGCGCTCGCGGTGTACGCCGACCGGGAGGACGCCTTCGACGACGAGACGGTCACCGTCCTCATGGAACTGGCGGACACCGTCGCGCGTTCGATCCGGACGGCCGAGCGCCGCCGCGCCGACGGTGCTCTCGCGGTGACGCTCGGCGTCTCCGAGGGCCGGACGCTCCTGTTCGCCCTCGCGGCGTCACTGGGCGATCTGACGATCACACAGACTGTCGCACAGTCCGGCGACGCGTCACTGCTCTACGGCGAGACGACTGCCGGATCGGAGACGCTCCGATCGACCGCCGACCGACTCGGGCTCGACGGCGTCCGGGCCCTCTCCGAGGGCGACCCGACGCGGTTCGAACTCCGGACGACGGGGGAGACGCTGGCCGAAGCGGTCCGGACGGCCGGAGGTGACTGCGACCGAATCGAGTTCGCCGACGGCCGCGCCCGCGTCGAGGCGTCGTTCCCGGCGACGGTCGACGTGCGATCCCTGGTCGATCGACTCGAACGCCGCCACGGGCCGACGGAACTGCTCGCCCGGCGGCCGATCACGGATGCCGGGGCCGACAGGGGCCACGCACCGCTGGCGGCGCTGACGGACCGCCAGCGCGACGCCCTGCTCACAGCCTATCACGCGGGCTTTTTCGAGTGGCCGCGCGAGAGCAGCGCCGCCGATATCGCGGCGTCGCTGGGCGTCTCACAGCCCACGGTGACGGAACTGCTCCGGCGTGCCCAGGGGAATCTTCTCGACGACGTCGTAGACGAGTGACTCCTGTTCGGACGTTCGGCGAGATATCGCGATATGGGCCGTCTCCGTCGGTATCACGTCGGTCTCGGACTCGGTCGACGGTCCGATATCATGTGTGAGAAACGGTCTCCCGAGCGGCCCCTATCAGTATAGGTTCGGCCCGGTCGCCGCCCTATCAGCGTAGGGGAACGGATGAATCGGGTGCCCTTCGTACACCGATGTATGTGGTCACTGTTGGCTTCGGCACCGAAAACGGGGTCCACCGACAACGGTGACGGCCCCGGCGAGGCGCCGCAATCGAGCGAATCGGACTCTCGGATCGAGCAACGGGACGTCGACGCCGAGGCGCTGATGGGGAGCGTTCTCAACGGCCTGACCGAACCGACGGTCGTCGTCGACGTCGAGGGCGAGATCACGCACGTCAACGACCAGGCGCTGGATCTGTTCGCGACGACAGCCGACGCGGCCGCCGGCGCACACCCCCACGACCTCTGGGACTCCGACGTAGCCGACGTGGTCTCGACGGCCCTCGACGAACGCCGGGATGTCCAGGACGACGAGGTCGTCCTCGAGATCGACGGCGAGGAGACGCCGGTCAGCCGGACGGTGACGCTGCTGTCCGACGAGGGCGGGACCTGTATCGGTGCGATGGCCGTCTACGACGACGTCACCGAGCGGCGACGCCAGCGCCGCCGGAAGGAGACACTGGAGTCCTACCAGGAGACGGCCCTCGACGACCTCCGGTCGAAGATCGACAGTCTCGCAGAGGGGGACCTGACGATCGATCCGTCCGTGCCCGAACCCGACGCCGAGTTCGCGGAGATCGAGACCGTCCACGAGGAGTTCGCGGCGATGAACTCGGATCTCGGGCGGGCCGTTTACAATATAAGGCGCGTCGTCGAGTCGCTGACCGACCAGTCCGACGACCTCGCGACGACGAGCGACCAGCTCTCGGCCGCTACCGAGGAGGTGACCAGTTCGATCGAGCAGATCGACGCCGCCACCGGCGAGATGACCGACGGCGCCGACGACCTGGCCGACTCCTCGACGGCGATCAAGAGCAACGTCGACGACCTCTCGGCGTCGATCGAGGAGATCACCGCCACGGTCCAGGAGATCGACGCTCGCTCGGCCGAGGCCAGCGACCTCGCCGACGAGGGCGTCGAGGATGTCGACCACGCCGTCGAGCAGATCCGCGAGGCGACCGACGCCACCTCCGACGTGGCCGACCGGATCGACTCCCTCGAGGAGTCGATGGAGCGGGTCGACGAGATCGTCGGCATGATCGCCGATATCGCCGACCAGACGAACATGCTGGCGCTGAACGCCAACATCGAGGCCGCCCGCGCTGGCGAGGCCGGTGAGGGCTTCGCGGTCGTCGCAAACGAGGTCAAGAGCCTCGCCGAGGAGTCACAGGCCTCCGCGGAGGACATCGCGGAGATCATCGCGGAGATCCAGGCCCAGACCGACCAACTGGTCGGGAGCATCCGTGAGGCGAACACGCAGGTCGGTGACGGCGCCGACGCCGTCGAGGACGTGGGCGCCCGCCTCCACGACATCCGCGAGCGGATCGACCAGACCAGCCAGGGCGTCGGCGAGATCACAGACGCCGTCGAGAGCCAGGCCGAGAACGCCGAACGCGTCAGCGCGTCCGTCGAGGACAACTCTGCCCTCGCCGAGGAGATGGCCGCCTCGATCCAGGAGATATCCAGCGGGATCGACGAGCAGGCCGCCGCGATGGACGAGGTCGCCGACTCGGCCGAACACCTCAGCGTGATGGGCGACGACGTCTACGAACTGGTCGACACCTTCCGCGTCGACGCCGACGAGAACGCCGACCTGAACGACGCGGACGTGGTCTGAGCGGCCGCGCCGAGTATCAGCGATGTATCTGGGTCGACAAGAGTTTTAATCCGTCGGCAGAGACGCCGTAGTATGCAAGCAGTCGTGCTGGCGGCGGGCGAGGGAACGCGCCTGCGGCCGCTGACCGAGGACAAACCGAAGGGGATGGTCGAAGTCGCGGGCAAACCCATCCTCACACACTGTTTCGAGCGACTGGTCGAACTGGGCGCCGACGAACTGCTGGTGGTGGTCGGCTACAAGAAGCAGGCCATCATCAACCACTTCGAGGACGAGTTCGAGGGTGTCCCGATCACCTACACCCACCAGCGCGAACAGAAGGGACTGGCCCACGCCCTGCTGGCCGTCGAGGAACACGTCGACGACGACTTCATGTTGATGCTGGGCGACAACGTCTTCCAGGCGAACCTCGAAGACGTGGTCAATCGCCAGCGCGAGTCACGCGCCGACGCGGCCTTCCTCGTCGAGGAGGTGCCCTGGGAGGAGGCCTCCCGGTACGGCGTCTGTGACACCAACAAGTACGGCGAGATCACCGAGGTCGTCGAGAAGCCCGACGATCCGCCCTCCAATCTGGTGATGACCGGCTTCTACACGTTCACGCCCGCTATCTTCCACGCCTGTCACCTCGTCCAGCCCTCGGACCGGGGCGAGTACGAGATCAGCGACGCCATCGACCTCCTCCTGCACTCGGGGCGGACCATCGACGCCATCCGGATGGACGGGTGGCGCATCGACGTGGGCTACCCCGAGGACCGCGACGAGGCCGAGCGCCGACTGACCGGCGAGGTCACGGCCGACGAGGCCGCCAGCGCGGACGACGGCGAGGAAGCGAACCCCACGCCCGAATAGACCACACTCTGGACCGCGGCCACGATCTGTTGTTCTCACTTCTCACCGGGGTCAGTCGTGCGTACCCTCGACGGACCGTTCGACCGGGAGCGTCGGGTCGACCGCGGCGTACCGCGTCACCTCGCGACCGAGTTCGCGCAGTCGCTCGGCGATGTCTTCGTCGGTCGGTTCGTCACCGTCGAAGGCGTCGTAGGCGCCGCGGATGCCGACCTGGACGGGAACCGACTGACCGTGGACCGACCGGACGACCACACGGAGATGATCGAGCGTGCTGGCGTAACTCCCGCCGCCTGCCGTGGCGAGTAATCCGACGGTCGTGTCCTCGAACTCGTCTTTGCCGCAGTAGTCGAGCGCGTCTTTCAGCGTCGAGGCGTACGAGCCGTGGTACACCGGGGTCCCGAGGACGACGCCGTCGGCCCGTCGGACGCGTTCTTTGAACGCCGTGACCGCCTCGCCCTCCTCGGCGTCGGGGTCGAACGCCGGGAGATCGATCTCGCGGAGGTCGAGCAACTCCGTGTCGGCACCGCCCTCGGCGGCGGCGTCCAGCGTGACGGCCAGTGCGCGGCGCGTGTAACTCCCCTCGCGGCGGCTACCGCTGATCGCGACGACGTCGGGACGGCTCATCGTTGCTACCGCTACGCGATTGTGGCGATAAAAGCCTCTGGAAGGCGGAACCGCGCGGAAGGCGGAACCGGCGAGAAGCGCGACGAGAGCAACGACCCAGTCTGGGCGTGAACCCCGCTCACATCCAGAGCAGCTGAGCGTGGCGCGTCCCGTCGACGTCGAGGACGTTGGCCTCGTCGACGAAGCCGTGTTCGACCGCCAGCGCGACCGCCTCGGTGCCGACGATGTTCGCGACGGCACACCGCGAGAGGCTGTCGACGATCTCCTGCTCGGTCGCTTCTTCGCCCTCGTAGAACTCGGGGTCGACGGTGATCGAGACCGACCCGTCCTCGAAGGTCTGCCCGAGTATCTCCGGGTCACACACCGAGACGAGCACACCCTCGTCGGTGTCGCGCTCGTTGAGTAACATCACTCCATGAGTTCCGCTTCGGCCTGCTTGCGCAGTTCGTCGGCCTCGTCTGCGACTTCTTCGGCGCGGTCGTACTCACCCTCCTCTTCGAGGGCGCGGGCCTTCTCTTCGAGCACCTCGGCGTTCCGGAACCCGAGGCGGATCGCGTTGTCGAAGGCGTTGAGCGCGTCCTCCGAGAGGCCGCGTTCCAGCAGGAAGAAACCGCGGTTGTACCAGCCCTGCGCGAATCGGGGGTCGATCTCGACGGCGCGCTCGGCGTGTTCGAGCGCCTGCTCGGTGCGGCCCGACTCCCAGAGGGCGTACGCGAGGTTCGTCTCCGTCGTGGCGGCGTGCTCGGAGTCGTCGTCGATGTCCAGCGCCTCGCGGTAGGCGCCGATGGCCGCGTCCCACTCTTCGAGTTCGGCGTGGGCGGCCCCCTTGTTCGCCCAGGCCTCCTGTTCGATGGACTCGTCCTCGGCGAATCGCGCGGCCCGTTCGAGAGCGTCGGTGGCCTGCTCGTGGCGATTGATGCCGATGTAGCTGAGCCCGACGTCGAGGAGTTTCTCGGCGTCGACCTCGTCGCTGGCGAGGTTGCGCTCGTCGAGCAGGTCCGTGACCACGCGCGAATCGACCGGGTCGATCTTGTCGGTGTCGACCTCGAACTCGGGCGGGTCGATGTCGAACCCCTCGTAGGGGTCGCCGAACCCCTGTCCGCTGGAGAACTCGTAATCGTCGGGCTCGTCGGTCATGCCCCGCAGTTGACGCGGGACGGAGTTAAGGGCTACGTCCGCGCACCGGCTGACTCGGCGTCGGTAGCGTCACCGCCGCTGGCGCCACCGGTCCCGCCGGATCCGCCGTCCGACTCCTCGGAATCGGCGTCGCTCGACCGGCCGAGACTGACCAGCAGGCTCAGCGCGAGATAGACGACGGCCAGCGCCGCGATCGGGTTGCCGATACTGTTACTCGGGTCGTAGGGATCGGTGTTCACCAGGATCTGACTGAGTACCACGACGAGGACGGCGGTACAGCGCCGGATCGTCCGCTGGAGGGCGGCGGTATCGGTCACGGCGGCCAGTCGTGACCCGTCCACCTAAACTCACCGACGGTTGGAACGATCGGTGGCCACCCGGACCGGGGGGCGGCCACCAACCCTGAAGGCGGCGCCGGACGATTCGCGACCATGGGCAAACGGCTGTTCGTCAGCGTCGACCTCGACGGCCTCGGCGAGGCGGTTGCGGCCGTCCAGGACCGCTTCGAGGGCGCCTCGGGGCTGAACTTCGTCGACCCCGAGGGGGCACACGTCACGCTGAAGTTCCTCGGCGACACCGACCCCGATCGGATCCCCGCGCTCGCGGACGAACTCGCGGCCGCCGTCGACGAGGCCGGAGTCGACCCCTTCGAAGTCGAGTTCGGCGGCCTTGGCGTGTTTCCGAGCCTCGAGTACATCAGCGTCGTCTGGGCCGGAACCAGAACGGGCGGCGAGAAACTCGCCCGTCTCCACGAGACCATCGAAGACCGGACGGTCGCGATGGGCTTCGACCCCGAGGATCACGAGTTCACGCCACACGTCACGCTCGCCCGGATGGAACACGCTGGCGGCAAGGAACTCGTCCAGGAGACGGTCCGCGAGGCGGACCCGACCGTCGGCACGCTCGACGTAGCGGAAGTTCGGTTGACCGAGAGCGTCCTCGATCCCGATGGACCGGAGTACGCGACGGTCGAACGGTTCCCCCTGGGGTAGCCGTCGGGTGGCGTCCGTCGCGTTACAGATCGGACGGCACGGTCCGTCGTTACAGCCCGGGCATCACGGGCCCACCGGGGCGGACGCGCGTCGCGACGTACCCGTCGTCGGGCGCTGGCGCCAGTTCGACCCGGACCGCTTCGCCGGCCGACAGCGCTGCCATCCGCTCGCGGACCCTACTGTCCGCGTAGTCGACGATCTCGTACTCGGTCTCCCTGGCCAGCGGTCGCACGGTCATCCGCCCGGTCTCACCCATCTCGCTTGCGACCCTGAACGCGTCCTCGCTCGCCTTGCGCTTCGTCGTTGACATACGAGACCGTTGGCCGTTCCCCTACGTAAGTGTGATCGACTAGGTGACATAATGTCGGGGGTGGTGACTAGTCTATCCACATCCGATCAAATCCTGTGAGTCATATTAGGGGATATTACCACCACTGCTGTCCACGAGCGACGGTCCGTCGGGCGGGTCGCGACCGCTCTAGGTCGCCCAAAAACAATCAGATTCGTGATAACTCTTAAGCGCGTGGTCGGCCATGATCCGGGTATGGCGACGGCCACGAATCTCTTGCTGGTGTTCGTTGCGGGGCTGGTGACGGCGCTGGCGACGGGACTGGGTGCGCTCCCGTTCTTTCTCGTCGAGGAGATCAGCGACCGGTGGAACGTCGTCCTCTGGGGCGTCGCATCGGGGATCATGGTCGCGGCGTCGGTGTTCGGTCTGATCCACGAGGGGGTCGCCGTCGTCGACGGGACCCTCGCCGACGCGGCGCTGGCGATCCTGCCGGGGGTCGTGGCGGGCGTGTTGCTGGTGATCGTCGGCCACGAGGTGCTCGAGGGCGCCGATCTGGATCCGAAGAGCTACGAGGAGGCCGACTTCGCGAAACTCGTGTTGATACTCGGGATCCTGACGGTCCACAGTTTCCCCGAGGGCGTCGCCGTGGGCGTCTCCTTCGCGGAGCTGGGACTGGAGACGCCCGACGGCGAGACGCTCCTCGTCGCGGGCCTGACCCTGCCGGTGCTGGCGGTGTTCATGACCGTCGCCATCTCCATCCACAACATCCCCGAGGGGGTCGCGATCTCGATCCCGTTGCGGTCGATGGGCGTCAGCGAGTGGCGGATGGTGTGGTGGGCGGTGTTCTCCAGCCTCCCGCAACCGATCGGCGCCGTCCTGGCGTACTACTTCGTGACGCTGGCCGAGCGGTTGCTCCCCGCGGGCTTTGGCTTCGCCGCGGGCGCGATGGTCTATCTCGTCGCCACCGAGTTCGTCCCCGAGGCGCTCGAACACGGGCGGGCCCTCCCGGGCGGTGGCCGCCGCGAACTGGTCGGCGGGATCGCCGCTGGCGTCCTCGTGATGGTCCCGCTGGCGTTTGTCTGAGCACCGGGAGTCCCCGGGCGAGACGCGGGGATCAGAGCCCGAAGCGCCGTTCGGTGACGGTCAGGTTCAGGAAGACGGAGACGCGATCGGCGTCGTCGGCAGGGACCGTCTCGTCGCGATAGTCCGAGTGATCGAGGACGAAGAAGTACGGGCCGGATTCGGAGACGGAGACGCGACTCCCGCTCTCGCCGGTGGCAGCACCGTAGCTGTTGTCACCGGTCTCCGTCGCGGCCGTGCTGATCTCGTCGTGTCCGCCGGGGGTCAGCGCCGGTTCGTCCCCGCTGACGTACGTGTGATAGTACATGTACGCCTGCTCGCTCGTGAAAAAGTAGACGTGGAACGGGTCGCTCGACTGCGCGGTGTACTGGACCGCACCGCCCGGATCCGAGACGTCGGGGACCTCCTTGACCCATCCGTCGCCCGGTGGGATCGTGATCGACCGCTGGACGACCGTCACCACCTCGCTCCCGCCACCGACACATCCGGTGACGACGCCAGCGGATCCGGCCGCCAGCGACGCCACGAACGCACGCCGTCTCATCCTTCCTGTGTCTGTGCGACCGTCACATAGTATTCAGCCCCCGAGTGTCAGAGCTGATAATCACCGAGACGGCGGCCGACCGGGAACGGGTCCCGGACGGAGGAGCGGGCCGTTCGGACCCGTCGGTCGAGCGCGAAAAGAACACAAATATAAGCGGGGGCGCGGAACGTGGCCACACAATGGGCAAGAAATCGAAGGCGAAAAAGAAGCGGCTGGCGAAACTCGACAAGCAGAACAGCCGTGTCCCCGCGTGGGTCATCCTCAAGACGGACCGAGACGTGCAGCGAAACCCTCAGCGTCGCCACTGGCGGCGCAGTGACACGGACGAATGAGCGCCGGAGACTTCGAAGAGCGGGTCGTGACCGTCCCGCTCCGCGACGCGAAGGCCGCACCGAACCACCAGAAGGCAGACAAGGCGATGGCCATCGTCCGCGAACACCTCGCCAAGCACTTCGCGGTCGAGGAAGACGCCGTCCGACTGGACTCCTCGATCAACGAGGCCGTCTGGGAGAACGGTCGCTCGAACCCGCCCCGGAAGGTCAGGGTTCGCGCCGCCCGCTTCGAGGAGGACGGCGAGAGCATCGTCGAAGCAGAGACCGCAGAGTAAATCTTGCTTCGCGCGGCCTTCTCCGGATCGGCGTACGTGGGTGTCTTCGCCCGTGCGACCGACGACTGTCTGCTGGTTCGCCCGGACGTCGAGTCCGACCTCCAGTCCGATCTGAGCGACGAACTCGGCGTCCCCGCGGTTCCGACGACCATCGGCGGGTCGGGAACCGTCGGCTCGCTCGCGGCGGGCAACGAGAACGGACTGCTGGTCAGCAGTCGCGTCCGCGAGCGCGAACGCGACAGCATCGCCGACGAGACGGGCCTCCCGATCACCGAACTGCCGGGCCGCGTCAACGCCGCCGGGAACGTCGTCCTCGCCAACGACACCGGCGCGTACGTCCACCCGGACCTCTCCGCGGACGCCATCAGCGCCGTCGAGGAGGGCCTCGACGTCCCCGTCGAGTCAGGGACGCTCGCGGGCGTCCGCACCGTCGGCACGGCGGCCGTCGCCACCGACGAGGGCGTCCTCTGTCACCCCAAGACGACCGACGAGGAACTCGACTTCCTCGAGGACCTGCTGGACGTGCCCGCCGACATCGGGACGATCAACTACGGCGGCCCGCTCGTGGGATCGGGCCTGCTGGCCAACGAACACGGCTACGTGGTCGGCCAGGACACGACCGGCCCCGAACTCGGTCGTATCGAGGCGACGCTCGGCTACATCTGACCCACTTTTTACAAACGGGGGTATCCTCGGCCTCCGGCCTGCGGGTACCCCCGTTTCCAAACACGTGGTCCTGTTGAGCGAAGCGAAACAGGGCTCGGAAGTCGCAGTCGCGAGCAGAGCGAGCGAATCGCCTTCCGGTGGGAAAAACACCGTCTCGCTCCTTTCAGTCGCGAGACGCGAACCGGCTCGCGCCAAAGGCGCTCGCCGGAAATTGGTCACTCCGCTACGGCGCGCCCACGAGCACGAACGTGCTGTTGGTGTCGCCGTTGGTGATCTGTCGCTCGTCCTCGGCGCCAACGCGGAGGGCGTCGCCCGACTCCATCTCGACGGCCTCGCCCTCGACGGTCACCGTCGCGCGGCCGTCGACGAGGACGTACACCTCCTCGTGGCCCTCGTCGGCGTGATCGTGTGGCTTGCCCTCCCATCCGGGTCCGCAATCCAGAACCGTGACGCCGAGGTTCTCACACTCGAGCTCGTCGCGCAGGAAGTGCATCCCCTCGGCGACCGGTTCCACGTCCGCGTAGTCCACCTTCGTGTAGGACATACCTGACAGTTCGGGGCCACGACCCAAAGGTCTTCGCGTGGCCGACGTTCCCGATCGATAATCGAGGCTCAGCCGGAAATCGAACGTAGCGCCGCCAAAACTGGCGATATTCGGCACGTCGCCCGTCGAAATACCGATCGAGAAGGGATGGATCAAACGGCTGGAGTGCTCCGGTCGAGGTAGTTCCACAGTAGTTCACATGTCTGGTGAATACGATCTCGTCATCGTCGGTGGCAGCATCAGTGGCGCCTCGTTGCTGTACACGACGGCGAAGTTCACCGACGTCGAGTCCATCGCACTGATCGAGAAAGAGTCGGAGATCGCCGCGATCGAACCCAACGTCGTCGAGGGCCGCGACCCGGGGACGGACCTGCTGGCGCTCCAGACGCCCGACGGCTACGTCGTCGACTACGGCCGGACGACGAAGTCGTTCGTCGAGCAAGCCCGCGAGGAGTCGAACGTCGACGTGTTCACGGGGACCGAGGTCGAGGACATCACCGAGACGACCGAGGGGTACACCCTCACGACGCCCGAGGGACCCTTCGACTGCGAGGCGGCCGTGGTGGCCGCGGGCTCCCACAGCCTCCAGATCGCCAAGGAGATGGGCTACGGCCAGGAGAAGGTGCTCCTCCCGGTCGCAGGGAGTTTCTTCCTCGCCGAGGACTTCCTCGACGGCAAGGTGTACACCCTGCAGATGAAGAAACTGCCCTTCGCGGCGGTCCACGGCGACGCCGACGTCCACGACGACTCGATCACGCGCTTCGGACCGACGGCGAAGGTCGTCCCGACGCTCGAACGCGGCCGGATCTCGACGGTGAGCGATTTCCTCGACGTGTTCGGTCTCAACGCCGCGGCCGTCCTGAGTTACGCCAACATCCTCTCCGACCGGATCCTCCTGCCGTACGTCCTCCGGAACCTCGTCTACGACCTCCCGGAGGTCGGCCAGCGCGCGTTCCTGCCCCACGTCCAGAAGGTGGTTCCGGAGGCTGACGTCGAGGACATCGAGCGCGCACAGGGGTACGGCGGCGTCCGCCCCCAGATCGTCGACACCTCGGAGAAATCCCTGGACATGGGCGAGGCCAAGATCGTCGGCGACGGCGACGACCGGAAGGTCGCACAGCCGATGGACTGATCGGACCGACCTCGTCACAGCCACAGGGGCGCCCGCGACGAGCGTGGTGCGGTAGATACTTCCCGCTCGCTCACGGATCTGGTGACATGAGTGAGTTCACAGTCAGTGGGCGCTGGCAGGCCCGCGATGGCTGGCAGTCGTTCGAGAAGGAACTGGACGCCGAAAACGAGGACGTCGCGCGCGAGCACGTCCTCGCGGAGTTCGGCTCCAAACACGGGCTCAATCGTACGCAGGTCGAAATAGAGGGGGTCGACGCATGAGCCTCGGTGGCGGCGGTGGCGGCGGTCAGCAGCAACTCCAGCAGATCGCACAGGAGATCGAGCAGATCGAAGAGCAGATCGAGGAGCTCGAAGGCGAGGTCGAGGACTACCAGCAGGAGAAACGCGACATGGACGAGGCCGTCGAGGCCATCGAGACCCTCGAGACGGGCTCGACCGTGCAGGTCCCGCTGGGCGGGGGCGCGTTCGTCCGCGCGGAGATCGAAGACATCGACGAGGTCATCGTCGAGTTCGGCGCCGGGTACGCCGCCGAGCAGGAGCAGGACGACGCCGCCGACATCCTCGAATCCAAGAAAGAGCTGATCGACGACCGCATCGAGGACGTTCGCGAGGACATCGCGGAACTGGAGACTGAGGCCGAGGAGATGGAACAGCAGGCCCAGCAGCTCCAGCAACAGCAGATGCAGCAGATGCAGCAGATGCAACAGCAGGCCGACGACGAGTAAGGAGCGATGTTCGACGGACTGAAGGAGCGTCTCGGGTCGTTCAGCGACGACGTGGAGGAAGACGTCGACGAGGAGGCCGCCGAGGAGGCGGTCGACGGTGAGTCCGCCGAGGCGCCCGACGCGGAGAGTGGCGACGCCGAATCGGTGCCGGACGCGGCGGCGGAGGCTGACGCTCCCGGCGAGGCCGACACTCCGGACGACGAGGCCGACGCCAGCGCCGAGTCCGACGACGAGGAGTCAGATAGCTCCGGTCGGGGGCTGGGCGAGCGCGCGAAGCTGTTCGCGACGGGCAAGACCGTCATCGACGAGGACGACCTGCAGGACCACCTCGACGACCTGGAACTGGCGCTCCTGCAGAGCGACGTGGAGATGAGCGTCGCCGAGGAGATCCTCGACGGCGTCGAACAGAACCTCGTCGGCGAGACGCGGCGGCGCCTCTCCTCGACGGGCAACCTCGTCCGCGACGCGCTCCGCGAGGCGCTGTACGACGTTATCAGCGTCGGGCAGTTCGACTTCGAGGAGCGAGTCCAGTCGGCCGAGAAGCCGGTCGTGATCATCTTCACTGGCGTCAACGGCGTCGGGAAGACCACCACCATCGCCAAGCTCTCGCATTACCTCGAACAGCAGGGCCTCTCGACGGTGCTGGCCAACGGCGACACCTACCGCGCCGGGGCCAACGAACAGTTGACCAAACACGCCGAGAACTTAGACCGGAAGATCATCTCCCACGAGCAGGGGTCGGACCCCGCCGCCGTCATCTACGACGGCGTCGAGTACGCCAAGGCCAACGACGTGGACGTCGTGCTGGGCGATACCGCCGGGCGGCTCCACACCTCCGACGGGCTGATGGACCAGCTGTCGAAGATCGATCGGGTGATCGACCCCGATATGACGCTGTTCGTCGACGAGGCCGTCGCCGGGCAGGACGCGGTCAACCGTGCCCGGGAGTTCGACGAGGCGGCCGCCATCGACGGGGCAGTCCTCACCAAGGCCGACGCCGACCCGCAGGGTGGCGCGGCCATCTCCATCGCCCACGTCACCGGGAAGCCGATCCTCTTTCTCGGTACCGGGCAGGAGTACGACGACCTCGAACGGTTCGATCCCGAGGAGATCGTCGACCGTCTGCTCGGCGCGGAGTAGGCGTTTCCGGCCGTGGCGGCTCTGGCCGTTCCCGTGGCTCCGTGATCCGGGAGTCGCCGGTCACGGTGATCGTTCTCCCGGCCCGTCAGTCGCCGCGGATCTCCTCGACCGCCACGCGCTCGCCGCGCTCGGCGGACTCGTAGGCCGCGAGGATCACGTCGACGGCGGCGCGCGCCTCGCGTCCGGTGACCATCGGATCCAGTCCCTCGCGGATCGCGTCCACGAAGTCCTGGACGACGACAGCGTGTCCCTCGCCCCACTCCTGGGCGACAACGTCGGCGTCGACGGTCTCCGTCTCGGCGTGGAACGGTTCCTCTACGCCGTTCCCGACCCGGAACGACGAGATCTCGTCTTCGGTGAACGCGATCGACCCGTCGGTGCCGTTGAGTTCGACCCCGTCGTTCCCGCCCTTCGTGGCGACGCTCGCCTCGATCGTCCCGAGGGCGCCGTTCTCGAAGCGGAGCGCGATCGCGGTGGTATCCTCGACGTCGATATCGCGGGCGAGCGTGTCCGTCATCGCCTGGACCGACTCCACACCGCCAGCCACCCACTGGAGCGTGTCGATCGCGTGGATCGCCTGGTTGAGGAGACTCCCGCCGTCCAGGTCGCGCGTGCCGCGCCAGTCGCCCGAGTCGTAGTACGACTGCGAGCGGAACCACTTCACCCGGGCGGTCCCGAAGACGAGGTCGCCGATCTCCCCGTCTTCGACCGCTCGTTTCGCCCGCCGGGCGCTCTCGGTCGTCCGTTTCTGGAAGACGCCAGCGAGCGTGACCCCTTCCTCCTCGCAGACCGAGAGCATCCTGTCCAGGCGGTCGGCGAAGATGTCGAGCGGTTTCTCACAGAGGACGTGCGCGCCAGCGCGGGCGGCCTCGACGGTCACGTCGGCGTGGGTCCCGCTCGGGGTGCAGACGCTGACGGCGTCGACGTCGGCGTCGACGATCATCTCCCCGGTGTCCGTGTAGGCGGCGCAGTCGTGGTCGGCGGCGAACGAGTCGGCGGCGTCGGCGTCGAGGTCCGCGCAGGCGACCAGTTCGGCGCCGCTGGCGGCGGCGACGGCCTCGGCGTGGATCGGTCCGATACCGGCACAGCCAACGATTCCGTAGCGAATCATCGTCTAGGGTACCTGCCCCGAGGTGTAGTTAGGCGTGCCGGTGCCGGAAGAGCGCCGACCGGGAGAGCGGCCACTGGCGAACGCGCCGCGGCGAAAAAAGCGCGACCGACCCGGAATCGCGACGCGGTTACTCGTCGCGCTCGTCCGAGAGGTGTTCCCAGACTTCGGCACAGCCACACCCGTCCTCGACGCCGTCCAGGTGGGACGTGTCGACGTCGGTTTCGTCGTCAGTTTCGGCACCGTCCGCTTCGACAACCGCCGTAGTCTCGCTTGCCTCGCTCATTGAGTATCTTCTAGCAGGACTGCAGACCCCATAAACCCTCCACCACACCGTATGAATCGCCACAACTGGGGAAAATAGGCAACAATTACTGGTTCGTCCATCGGCCGATTCTCCCCCGTAGGGGTGTCCGTGGCGGGTGAGTGACGGATCGACCAGCTGTCGGGGAGATGACAGCGCTGACGGCTCGGTCAGGATACAGACGGCGACCAGCGGCCACTGTGGGTCGACAGACCCGATCCGCCCCCGACGAAAGCCCGTCGTGTATAGCGGCAACATGTGTGGGGTATCTAGCAGCGGTGGCAGGCCTGTCCGTGACGGGGAGATACAGGGACCCGGGGGACATGACGTTACCGCACACGCGCAAGGGGCGCGGTGAGCAGATTATGTACCTGATCTCTGACCCGACGACCGAGCGGCCCCGGGAGGGCCGACCATGAACACAGTCGAACAGTACAAACAGGAGAAACACCCCCTCGACGTCATCGAAGACGTCAAGGAGTATGCGGAGGGCGGTCTCTCGTTCGAAGAAATCGAGGAACGCGCTGGCGGCGGCGAGTGGGAGCGCCTGAAGTGGGCCGGGCTGTACAGCCACGGCCGCAAGCAGGGCTACTTCATGATGCGGACCAAGGTCCCGGGTGGCTACCTCACGCCCGAACAGGCCGAGGTCATCGGCGAGGTGGCCGAGGAGTACGCCGTCGCGCCCGAGGAGTACGGCGGCGAGGAGCAAAACGACATCTGGGGGGACGCGTTCATGGACATCACGACCCGCCAGGACATCCAGATGCACTGGATCCGGGTCGAGGACGTCCCCGAGATCTGGGGCAAGTACGACGAGGTGGACCTGACGACCATCCAGGGCTGTGGCGACTCGGCGCGAAACGTCCTGGGGTGTCCGGCGGCCGGTCTCGACGACCACGAGCACTTCGACGCCCAGCCGGTGATCGACGCCGTCTCGGACTACTTCACGGAGAACCGCGAGTACGCCAATCTGCCCCGGAAGTTCAAGATGACCATGACGGGGTGCAGCCACGACTGCGGGCAGTCCCAGATCAACGACGTCGGTCTGACGCCCGCCCGCAAGGAGATCGACGGCGAGCAGTACTACGGTTTCCACTGCAAGGTCGGCGGCGGCCTCTCGGACGGCCCGCGGATGGCCACCGAGATGGACGTGTTCATCCCGCCCGAGGACACCGTCGAGTTCTGCCGGGCGGCCGCCCAGACGTTCAAGGAGCTGGGAGACCGGAACAACCGCGGGGTCTGCCGGATGCGCTATCTCGTCCAGCAGCTGGGCACCGAGGAGTTCGAGAAGGCCGTGCGGCGTCGCTGTGAGGTCGACCTGCCCGAGAGCGGCGTCGACCTCACCGAGGGGTACGCTGGCGACCACGTCGGCGTCCACGACCAGAAGGCTGAGGGCCTGAAGTACGTCGGATTCAACGTCATCACCGGGCGGATGGGTGGCGACGAGTTCGCCGAGGCCGCCCGCGCCGCCCGGGAGTACGGCACCGATGAGAGTTCGGTCCGTCTCGCAACCGACCAGAACTTCCTCATCACGCACATCCCCGAGGAGAACCTGAGCGAGTTGCTGAACGAACCCTTCGCCCGCAAGTACGAACACGATCCGGGCCCGTTCTCGCGGGGCGCCGTCGGCTGTACCGGCTCGGAGTTCTGCAACTACGGCATCATCGAGACCAAAAACAGGGTCTACCGCTGGGCGAAGGCCCTGGACCGCAAGATCGACACGCCCGACGACCTCGATGTCGTGCGAATGCACATGTCGGGCTGTTCGGCCTCGTGTGCCCAGCCACAGATCGCCGACATCGGCTTCCGCGGCGAGACGGTCAACGTCGACGACCCCGAGGGCACCACCAACGAGGAGGGCGACAACATCGTCGAGGGCATGGACTTCGGCCTCGGCGGGGCGCTGGGGTCGGACAACGAGTTCATCGACTGGGTCGAGAACGCCGTGCCCGCCAGCGCCGTGATCCCGGCCCTGGAGGAGTTGTTCGCCGTCTACACCGACGAGCGCGACGACGGCGAGCGGTTCTACGCCTGGTGTCGTCGCGTCGACAACGACCGCCTGCGCGATATCATGCAGCGGGCCGACGCGAACGTGTCCGGCGGGACCGCCCACGAGACGGGCGGCCGCGGGAGGGCTGGCGATGACTGACGGCCACTCCCCGACCGACCGGGCAGATCGCCAGGCCGTACCGGCCGACGCGGCGCCGGAACTCGCCGAGAGCGACGCCCCGAGCGTCGCGACCGCCGGGACTGACGCCTCGACTCATGCGGCGGGCGACGACGCGTTCGAACTCGACGACGACCGCCTCCTCACTGACGGCGGTGAGCAACAGTCCGACGGCGGCCGCGACGAACCCGTACCCGGCGTGCCCGAGACGGACTTCGATGACGACGGGTCCGTCCCGAAGACGCCCGGCGTCGGCGTCGACCGGCCCGCGACCGAGTCCGGCACGATTCCCGGTGACCAGATCGGGCCGGTCGACGAGGAGTACGTCTATCACGACCCCGACGACGGAGGACCGGCGAACGGCCACGGCCACGGGAAGGATCACCAGCATGCCCACGACGACGGTGACGAATGCGGCTGCGGGAGTTCCTGTGGCTGTGGCGGCCACGGCGACGCCGAGGCAAAGGAGGCGTCGAAGGCTCCCGATCGACCGTCCCGCGGGTCCGGGGAGCGCCCGCAGAGGGTCGCTGCGGACGGGGGTGAGGCGAGCGAAGCGAGGCGAGCCTCGTCAGAGCTCGTCTCTGACGGTGGAGGAGTCGCCAACGCCACGCCCGACGGCAAACTGAAAGACGTCGAGTTCACCGAACCGGCGAAAGGGAAGAGTCAGGATGTCTACGAGACGGCGGCGGACATGCGCGTCCAGCGTCCCGGCGAGGAGGAACTGGACCTGGACACGCCGTCCTACGAGATCAGGTCCCAGATGAACGACATCGAGACGCCCGAAGACAAGACCTGGTTCATGGAACTCGACGAGGCGGTCATCGACGACGACCGCTGTATCCAGTGTGGGACCTGCGTCGCCTCCTGTCCCTCCGACTCCATCGGTATCGGCGACGACGGCCTGCCGGAACTGGTCAAGATGTGTACGGGCTGTTCGCTGTGCTGGGACTTCTGTCCCCGCGGCGGCCTGCGCTACGAGCGCCAGTGGAAGATCACCGGCGGTGACGACAACGTCAAGGGCGCGGGCGATCCGATCACGGAGTTCTCCGCCCGCGTCGAGGACGACTGGCGCGCGGACGCCCAGGACGGCGGCGTCGTCACCGCGGTGCTGGCGACTCTCTTGGAGGAGGGCGAGATCGACGGCGCGCTGATCGCCACCGAGTCCGAAGAGGAGCCCTGGAAGGCCGAGTCGTTCCTCGCGACGACCACCGAGGAACTGATCGCCAACGCGGGGACCATCTACAGCCAGACGATGGCGCTGGGGAACCTGGGTCTCGACCAGTGGGAGCACAAACTCCCCGACAAAGAGCCCGAAGACATGTCGCTGGCGCTCGTCGGAACCCCCTGCGAGATCGAGGGTATCCGCGCCCTGCAGGACTTCGAGTGGGACTACGCCAGCCAGGAGGACGGCGTCCGCGCGGTGGACTACACCATCGCGCTGATGTGCACGAAAAACTTCAACCACGAGAAGCTCATCGCCGAGCAGATCGAGGAAAAGCGGGGCATCGAACCCGAGGAGATCGGCAAGATGGACGTGCTCCACGGGAAGATGATGGCCTGGGACCACGACGGCGAGATGATCCTCGAAGAGGACGTGGAGAACTTCCACGACGCCGCGCTCAAGGGCTGTGACGAGTGTGCCGACTTCACTGGCTACTGCGCGGACCTGACGGTCGGGTCCGTCGGTTCGTCCGACGAGTTCTCCAGCGTCATCGTCCGCACCGAGCAGGGACTCGACGCCTGGGAACTGACCGAACCCAGCCTCGACTACCACGACCTGGAGGACCGCTCGGCGGTCGGCAAACTCCAGAGCTGGGACAAGAAGAAGGCCTTCGACTCGCTGAAGCGGCCGTTCGACCCCGACGCGCCCCGATTCATCGAGTACACCGACCACGCCGAGCAGTACGGCACCGAAGTGAATCCCCACGACCGCGGGCACTGATACTGTCGGCTATAACATATCGAAGGAATTCGCCACCCCGAGGCGGGGAATATCTTTACGAACTTATAGCCGACAGTATGAGGCTCGATTTCCTGCTCGCGGTCTCTGTTTTCTCGGCCAATCGGGACAGTCCCAACGAGGGACGGAGCCTCCGCTGTCCGGACAGTGGCCCGTGAGTCGTCAGTACGACCGAACGTCGAGTTCGGGGACGCGCTCGAACTGTCCGGTGTTGCGGGTCAAGACGGGTTCATCCTCGCGCAGAGCGGTCGCAGCGATGACGCAATCCTCGCCGGTCGATCGGCGTCCCGGCGTCGTAGAGTCGGCCCGAGATCCGACCGGCCCGGCGCATCACGTCGTGATCGGCCGGGACGACGGTTTTCGAATCGAGGACATCCAGCACCGCGGCTTTCTCGTCGTCCGGCCGGTCGGACCGCTCGACGCCCTCGTAGAGTTCGAGGACGGTGACCGACGAGACTTTCTCCGGCGTGCGCTCGCTTTCGAGGACCGACAGCGCCTCCATCGCGCCCTCGTCGCCGGCCAGTACGTCGAGGACGAACGAGGTATCCTGAATCATTCGTCGACGGCGTCCCGGAGGCGACTGCGGCGCTCGCGAGAGCGCTCGCGACCGTCCGCGATGGCATCTTCGAGTTCGGAGACGTCGTCGGCCCAGATGCCGGCGACTTCCCGCCACGACCGCTCGCCAGCCAGTCGCTTGACTACGTCGCTGAAGCTCTCGCCCTCGCGTTTCTCCGCGCGCAGTCGCTCGTAGGCCTCCTCGTCGAGCGAGACAGTTTTCGTAGCCATCAATACACAGTCGTGTATGCACGGATTTAGATCTGATCGCAGAATCGGTCCATCCGAAACGGTCGAACTCCTGAAACCGAGGAGACAGGGCGATTCGCGCCCTCACTCGACCGATTCGGGGACGAGTGCGGCCAGTTCCGACGCGGCCTCCTCGGGGAGTTTGTTGTTGATGAAGGTGCCGGCGCCGCGCTCGCTCCCGGCGAGGTACTTGAGTTTGTCCGCGGTCCGGTAGGGTGGATAAAACTCCAGGTGGTAGTGGGCGTACTCCTCGCCTGTGCCGTCCGTCGGTTGCTGATGAGTCGACATGACGTAGGGCATCTCGAAGCCGAACAGGTCGTCGTAGGCCACGAGCAGACGCTTGAGCAGATCCCCGAGGTCGGCACGTTCGTCGGCCGAGAGGTCCGCGATAGAGGGGCGGTGCTCTTTCGCGTAGACGTGGACCTCGTAGGCGTACCGGGCCGAGAAGGGGACGACCGCGGCAAAGGAGTCGTTCTCGGCGACGACGCGTTCGTCGGCGGCCACCTCGGCGGCGATCAGATCGCAGAACAGACACTCGCCGTGTTCCTCGTGGTACGAGGCGCTGGAGGCGAGTTCGCGTTCGATGGTCGGCGGGACGAACGGGTAGGCGTAGATCTGTCCGTGCGGGTGTTCGAGGGTGACGCCCATCTCCTCGCCCTTGTTCTCGAAGAGGAAGACGTACTCCACCTCGTCGCGAGCGCCGAGTTCCTCGTAGCGGTCGGCCCAGACCGCGGCGAGTTTGCGGAACTTCGAAGCGGGCAACTCGGAGGCGACCGTGTCGTGGTCGGACGTGTAGAGGACGACCTCACAGACGCCCTCGGCGGGTTCGACCGGGTGGTGGTCGTCGCCGTCGACCGCTGGCTCGGGCGGGTTCTCCTGCAGGGAGGGAAACCCGTTTTCGACGACCGCGACGTCGAAGTCGTCTTCAGTGATGGCGGTGGGGACGCCGTCGTCGCGGGGTGGACAGAACGGGCAGTAGTCCTTGGGCGGTTTGAACGTGCGGTCCTGGCGGTGCGTGGCGGTGATCGTCCACTCCCGGAGGACGGGGTTCCACCTGAGCTCCGACATGGCTACTCGTCCTCGTCGTCGTCGAACTCGTAGTAGAGCAGTCGGTTGCCGTTCTCGTTCTCGACTTCCCGGCGTCTCATATCCCGATACGCTAACTCGGCGGTAAAATAAGTCTCGGTACGGCGTGCCGGGGACAGCCCTCGAGCGGCTATCGGGTGTCGTGTCGTCGGACGCCGCCGTCGGGATTACAGACGTAGCTGTCCGGTTCGATGTTGGTCCGCTCCTCGTACTCGTGTTCGATGAGAGCGGTCACGTCGTCGACGGCGTCGGGGCGGACGAGGCTGATGACACAGCCGCCGAACCCGGCGCCGGTCATCCGGGATCCGAAGACCGCTTCGTGGTCGGCGCCGATGTCGGCGACGGCGTCGAGTTCGTCGCAACTCACCTCGTAGTCGTCCCGGAGGCTGGCGTGAGACTGGTCGAGCAGGTCGCCTACCCGATCGAGATCGCCCTCACGCAGGGCGTCGGCGGCGTCGCGGACGCGGTCGTTCTCGGTGACGACGTGGCGGACCCGCTTGCGGACCGTCTCGGGCAGTTCCTCGGCGTGGGCCTCGAAGTCGTCGACGGAGACGTCGGCCAGTGCCGTCACCTCGCCGTCGAGGTGGTCGTCGAGGATCTCGACGCCGCGGGCGCAACTGTCGACGCGGTCGTTGTACGCCGAGTCGACGAGTTCGTGTTGGACGTTGGTGTTGGTCGCGATGACCGTCACCTCGTCGCCGTCGACGGGGATGACCTCGTGGCTCTCGGTCCGACAGTCCAGGAAGAGCGCGCTGTCGAGTTGGCCGTGGACCGAGGTGTACTGGTCCATGACCCCACAGCCGACACCGACAAAATCGTTCTCGGCCTCCCAGCAGGCGGTCACGAGGTCGTCGCCCAGGTCGAGGTCGCTCGTGGCGGCCAGCCCTTCGCCGACCGCCACCTCCAGGGCGGCCGACGAGGAGAGCCCGGCGCCCATCGGAACCTGGCCGTCGACGACGACGTCCGCGCCGCCGACGTCGTGGCCGCGTTCGCGGAGTTTCGCGGCGACGCCCTTGACGTAGTTGGCCCAGCGGGTCTCCGGCGAGGGTTCGATGGCGCCGAGCGGGAACGAGACGGTCTCCTCGAAGTTCAGCGAGTGGGCCCGGATCTCGTCGTCGTCCCGCGGGCGTGCCGCCAGGAACGCGCGGTGGTCGATCGCCATCGGGAGGACGACCCCCTCGTTGTAGTCGGTGTGGCCACCGATCAGGTTGACCCGCCCGGGCGCGGAGACGAGGCTGATCGGACGGTCGGCCTCACCGAACTGCTCGACGAGCGCGCGCTCTGTGCGCCGAATTGAGTCGCGTGCGGCCATTGGTTTGCGTGTCACGCGGCCGCTCTATAAAGATCATCTTTTCGCCGGTCGGACGCCCCGCTCACTGTGTCCGTCGTCGTCACAGCGTGGTGTGCCACACGTAGATACTTGTGTGGCTGGCACGGATCGGTCGTCCGTGAACGACCGGACGTTCGTGTTGCTCGTTTCGCTGGTGCTCGGTCTGTGCCTGCTGGTCGTCGTGGTACTCTCACGAGTCGGGAAGCCAGCGTAGCCGATCCCGGTCGGCCCGCGTCGGCGCTCGACCGGAGATCACTCTCGACGGATACGCCCTCGCGTGCGCTACGACCGCGCTTCTTCCACGGCGGCGACGAACTCCGCGGCGTGTTCGCGGACGCCGTCCCAGTCTTCGCGTTCGATAGCGTCGTAGTTCACGATGGCCGATCCCGCGCCGACGGCGACGGCGCCAGCGTCGAAGTAGTCGCCGACGTTCTCGGGGGAGACGCCACCGGTCGGCATAATCGGCACGTCGCCCAGCGGTCCCTGCAGGGCGCCGACGTGGTCCGGCCCGACCGTCGAGGCCGGGAACATCTTCAGGATGTCCGCCCCGGCGGCCATCGCGCGGTCGGCCTCCGTCGGCGTCATCACGCCCGGGATGGCGACGGCCCCCGCGCGGTTACAGACCTCCATGACGTCTTCGTTGAGATTCGGCGCGAGGACGAACTCCGCGCCCGCCTCGATGACGTTCCGGGCGGCGGGCGCGTCCATCACGGTCCCGGCACCGACGACGGCGTCGGTATCGTCGAGGGCGCGGTCGACGTCGGCGATCATCTCGCTGACGCGGTCGGCGTCGGCGGTCACCTCGATGGAGGTGACTCCGGCCTCGTGGATGGCCTCGGCGACCGGTACGATGTCGTCCTCGTCGATGCCTCGCAGGACCGCTGTCACGCCGCTCTCGATGATCTGCTCGTAGACGTCGCATTTGCGTGTCATACCGACCCGTGCGACCCCGAAGGGCAAAAGCACCCAGTATCCGGCCACGATACCGGACCGACCGGAGGCGGGGATCAGGTCTCGTCGGGGTCGTAGGGGTGTGCGATGTCCGACTTGGGTGCGCCGGTCCCGAGCACTTGGACGGCCTCGTCGGCGTCGGCGGGGTTGTACGCCCGGTGGGGGCTGTCCGGTTCGGCGACGAACACCTCGTCGGCCTCGACGACGTACTCCTCCGCGGGCGTCTCGACGTGGAGCGTCCCCGAGAGGACGTAGAACGCCTCCTCGCGGCGCTCGTGGTAGTGGTAGGTCCGGGGGAGTTGCTCGCCGGGCGCCATCTCGTAGGTCGCCAGGTGGAGCGCGGCCAGTTCCGCCGCGTCGGAGATCCCCCGCCGATCGCAGGGGTAGTCCGGCGTCTCGTCGAGCGACTCGGGGTCGACGTGGTGGTATCCCATACCCGAACGTCGAACCGGGGCGGACAAAACTCCACGCGTCCGCTGTCGGCCGCTCTGCCGTCGGCACTCGTCGCTGACGCGGCCCTGGCCGTCAGTCCGCGGCCTCGCTGTCGCCGTCCGCGTCGTCCGCGTCGGCGTCGGCCTCGTCCGTCGCGTCGCCGTCGGGTTCGTCCCCTGTCGCGTCGCCGTCGGGGCCCACGTCCATCACTCGGTCGTTAGCCCCGCGGGTCCCGGTGTGTTCCCGGCCGAACAGATCCAGTGCGAGTTTCGCGCCGCCGAGGACGACCGGGCCGATGAACAGGCCGACGGCACCGAAGACGACGAGGCCGCCGAAGATGCCCACGACGACGATGGCGGAGTTGAAGGCGCTGGTCCGGCCGATCAGCATGGGGCGGAGATACGAGTCGGAGAAGGTAACGAGCAGGCCGTAGACGGCCAGCGCCGCGCCAGCGGTCGGGCGGTTGATCGCGACCAGATACACCGATGCAGGTACCCACACCCCGAACGCCCCGACCAGGGGCAGGAGGGTGAGGACGAACGTGGTGACGGTGAGAAAGACCACGGCGGGGACGCCCGTGACCACGAGTCCGACCCCGAGCATCACCGCCTGGATGGCGGCGACGGCGACGTTCCCCACGACGGAGGCCCACATGAGTTCGTCCAGTCCCGCCCGGAGTTCGTCGAGCAGTTCGTCCTCCACCGGCAGGACCCACTGGACCCACGCGACGAGCTCCGGCCCGTCCCGCAGGAGGGCAAAGAGGACGAAGAGCATGACCGTCAGGCCGATGAACAGCCCGGGGAGGCTCCCCGCGAAATCGATGGCGCTGGACGTGACCTGCTGGATGGCCGACGCGATCCGGCCCTGGTTGGCCTGATAGAGGTCGCTGATGTCGACGGCGTAGCCGTTGAACGCGAGCAGTTCCTCGATCGTCCCGATGTTGATGGCGCCCTGTCTGATCGCGCGGACGACGTCGAGAGACTGTCTGACAGCGACCGAGATCACGTAGACCAGCGGAAGCAACACGAGCAGGAGCGTCGCCGCGACGACGCTCAGCGCCGCGAACGTCGGTCTGACGTACCGCTCGGCGCGCTCCTGGAGCGGGTAGACGATGTACGCGAGGACCACGCCCAGCAGGACGAACTGGAGGTACGGGAGGAGGACGAGCGCGGCGACGACGGCGCTCAGGACCGCCAGCGCCGTCAGCCCCGGCCGCTCGACGACCCACGCGGGTGGTTCGAGTTCGTCCGCCATACCCGGTGGTGAAGGCCCTCACACATAATCCCAGTGATAGTACGGATCGAAAACGAGGAGGAATCGACGGGACTACCCGGCGCGAGCAGCCGGTCGGGACCGTCACCCCAGGAGCTTCAGGAGGGGGAACAGCGTCCCGAGAGAGACAAGCGTCGTGACGAAGACGTTCATCGAGGCGAAGTTCGCGTCGCCGCCGAGTTCGTTCGCGTAGACGAACGTGGAGACGGCGGTGGGCATCGCGAACATGACGAGCACGGCGGCGAAGGCCGTCGTTTCCACGCCCGCGACGGTCAGCGCGACCCACGCGATGGCGGGCATACAGCCGACTTTCACCGCGACGACCGACCCCGTGTCCCCGAGGTCGAACGCCGACGGATCGAGGCGGAGCGACGCCCCCACACAGAGCAGGGCCACGGGCAAGGCGAGTTCCGACGCGAGGCCGAGGCCGGTGACGGCGGGCGCCGGAACCGACAGGCCGACCGTCGAGACGACCAACCCCGCAGCGAGGGCCGCCAGGACGGGGTTGGTCGCGACGGTCCCGAGTTCGTCCCGGACGGCGGCGTCGGCGTCGTTGAGCGTCACCAGCAGGAGGACGGTCAGGGGCACCTGGAGGACGATGCCGATGCCGAGGACGATGCTCGCGACGGCGGCCGCCTCGGCGCCGAACGTCGTCGCCACGAGCGGCAGGCCCAGAAACCCCAGGTTGGAGTGGTACGACTGGACGACGGCCACGCTCTGACGGGCCCGGGAGTCCCGTCGCCGGTGGACGATCCACGCGAGGCCCGCCGTCGCGAGGAACACCGCGGAGACGGCCGCGACCAGACCCGGGGAGAGCAACGCCCCGAGCGACTGGTCGTACGTGGAGTAAAAGACGAGCGCGGGCAGCGCGGCGTAGAAGGCCACGGCCGTCAGCAGGTCGGTGCGTCGCTCGTTCAGGACGCCGATCCGACGGGCCGCGATACCGATCCCCAGGAGCGCGAGCAGATAGAGTAGCCGCCCGAGGACTTCCATACCCGGAGCCAGCCGATGTGTGCTCTTGTGTGTTCCGGGTCGTCAGTTCGGATGTGCCCGGTTGATACGGGCGGCGGTCCGTTCGGGCGTGCCCGGTTGATACGGGCGACGGCGGTCAGTGCAGGTCCGGCGCCTGCTCGCCCGCCGGTATCGTCGTCTCCAGCCAGTTCTCCTCGGGTGGGAGCGGACAGGAGAATGTGTCGCTGAACGCGCAAAAGGGGGAGTACGCGAGGTTGAAGTCGATCGGCACCTCGTCACCATCCTCGAGGGCTCTCTCGACGTCCAGTTCCATGTACCGGCCAGCGCGGTAGGTCTGCTGGCCGGTCGTCTTATCGCGGAACGGGACGAAAAGCGGATCGTCGCCGCCGGTCTCTTGGCGGTAGCCACAGAGCTCGTGAGTCTCGCCGTCGATCTCGAAGGCGAAGGTCACCACGCGGAGATAGCGGACGGTCCGCCCGTCGGTGGTCTCCATCTCGACGGGGCCGGGGTCGTCGTGGACCGTCGCGGTGGCGGTCACACGGTAGTCGGGGTCGGGGTCGAAGTAGTCCAGACCGTCGAAGTCGTCGCGGTGCTCGGGCGGGATCGGTGACTGGCGGTGTTCGGCGAGGAACTGGTCTTTCTCGGCGCGGTTCTCCCGGAGGCGCCGGGCCCACTCGTCGGCGTCATCGGTCATACCCGCCGTTGCGTGCCGAGGGGTTTGAGTCCGGCGGCTTCCGGGCGCGTGACCGCGTCCGGCTGGCGAAACGGACGACACCGGCCGGTAGTGTTCAGTCTAGAGAAGCGGACGTCACGGTATGAGACAGCGGTCAGGCTGTTGTGAGAATCTCACGTCGTACTTTCGGGATATACTCGGGGTAGTCGTCTGGATAGCCCATCCATCGACCGAGCCGTGCAGTCACCCGAATCGCGAGCTTCTGGGGCCAGACTGGGACGTGAGCGAGGTAGAGCAAATCGTCGTACGTCTCAAGAACCGGGGCGAGTCGGAGCGGATTGAGCGGCATGCCCGACCCCGTCGCCGGATAGTCGCCCGCGAGCCCGTAGGTGATGTACATGAACGACTCGGTGTTCAGCGCCGGTGAGACCGATCCGACGAGGTGGAGTTCCCCGTCACCGGCGTTCCAGAACCGGTGGCGGTCCCCGGCCGGAACCGTGACGTGCTCACCGGGGCCGAGCAGTCGCGTCTCTCCTTCGTGCCAGACGCCGAGGAGTCCGTCCTCGACCGCGAGATACTCGTCCTGTTCCGGGTGGATATGTTTCATCGGCCCGTGAGACTCGGGCGGTGGCCGCAACCACATCTCGAACCGTGCGGCGTCCGCCCCGGTCGTGTCGGGCGTCTCCAGGTACCGAACTCGCTTGCCACTACGGGGGGCCTCGATGAGAGGGAACGTTGTCATGCCAATCGGGGGCGTCTGGCCGCACAGTGAAGGCGGAGATACAAAGAGGTGTGCTGTCTCGTCCGGGTCGTGTTCAGGGAGGGACGCTGTGCCAGCGAGCGAACGCCTGAGGCCGTGATCGGACAGTTTCCGGTTCAGCGTGGCTCGCTTGCCGAACCAGACCGGACGGACCGACAAAAAGGCTTTACCGGGCCGGTAGCCTACGACGTAGCAAATGGTACTCGACGATCTCGGGAGTTCGCTGCGAGGGACGCTGGACGACCTCCGGGGGAAGTCCCGCATCTCCGAGGAGGACGTCGACGAGGTGGTCAAGGAGATCCAGCGGTCGCTCCTGCAAGCGGACGTGGACGTCGACCTCGTGATGGAGCTGACGGACAACATCAAGACCCGCGCCCTGGACGAGGATCCGCCAGCGGGCACGTCGGCCCACGACTGGGTGCTCCGGGTGGTCTACGACGAACTCGTCGAACTCGTCGGCGAGTCGACGGACTTGCCCCTGGAGTCGCAGACGATCATGCTCGCGGGACTGTACGGGTCGGGGAAGACCACGACGGCGGCGAAGATGGCGTGGTGGTTCTCGAAGAAGGGGCTGCGCCCGGCGATCATCCAGACCGACACCGACCGCCCCGGCGCCTACGACCAGGCCAAGCAGATGGCCGAGCGCGCGGAAGTGTCTTTCTACGGCGACCCCGACGGCGAGGACCCCGTCGAGATCGCTCAGGACGGTCTCGAAGCGACCGCGGAGGCGGACGTCCAGATCGTCGACACGGCCGGTCGCGACGGTCTCAACGAGGAACTGATCGACCAGATCGAGCGCATCGGCGAGGCGGTCGACCCCGACCGGAACCTGCTCGTTCTCGACGCCGCGATGGGCCAGTCCGCCAAGGACCAGGCCCAGGAGTTCGAGGAGTCCATCGGTATCGACGGCGTCGCTATCACGAAACTCGACGGGACCGCGAAAGGTGGGGGCGCGCTGGCGGCCGTCAACGAGACCGGCTCGTCCATCGCCTTCCTCGGGACCGGCGAGGAGGTCCAGGACATCGAGCGCTTCGAGCCCTCGGGATTCATCTCGCGGCTGCTGGGGATGGGCGACCTCAAGCAGTTGACCGAGCGCGTCGAGCGCGCCATGGAGGAGACCCAGGAGGAAGAGGACGACTGGGACCCCGAGGACATGATGGAGGGGAAGTTCACCCTCCACGATATGCGCAAGCAGATGGAGGCGATGAACAACATGGGCCCGCTCGACCAGGTGATGGACATGATCCCCGGGATGGGCGGGGGGCTCATGGACCAGTTGCCCGACGACGCCATGGACGTGACTCAGGAGCGCCTGCGCGATTTCGAGGTCATCATGGACTCGATGACCGACGAGGAACTCGAGAACCCCCGCACCGTCGGCAAGAGCCGCATCGAACGCGTCGCTCGCGGCTCGGGCAAACCCGAACAGCGCGTGCGTGAACTGCTCGAACAGTACAACGCGATGAACGAGATGCTCGGCCAGTTCCAGGGCATGGGCGACGCCGACATGGAGCGGATGATGAAACAGATGCAACAGGGCGGTGGGCCGGGCGGTCCCGGCGGCGGCATGGGCGGGATGGGCGGTGGCGGCGGTCCCTTCGGCGACTGAACCGTCTCGTCGGCCGAACGGACGGCCGTTGCCCGTCCGAATTTCCCGTCTGTGCGTTCGATCGCGCCGAGATACAGTTATTATCTCAGACAGCGTATCTCGGACGGGCACGATATGACGTCACAGGCTGAACTGCTCCGTCGCTCTCTCGACACGCTCGAAGACGTCTTCTACATCTACGACGCCGACGGACGACTGGCGGTGTGGAACGACAGACTGAACGAACTGTTCGACCTGACCGACGAGGAATTGACGGGGACGACGCCGGTCGAGTTCTTCCTCGAATCAGACCGGCCAGCCGTCGAACGGGCGGTCGCCGAGATGTTCGAAACGGGCGAGGCGGTCGTCGAGGCGCGTGCCGTGACCACCGAGGGGACGATCCGGTTCGAACTCTCGGCTCATCGGTTGACCGACGACGACGGTGAAGTTCGCGGGTTCTGCGGTGTCGGCCGGGACGTGACCGAACACCGTGAGCAACAGCGGAAACTGGCCGTACAAAACGACCGCCTGGAGAAGTTCGCGAGCGTTCTGGCTCACGACGTTCGCAATCCCCTGGCCGTCGCGACAGGGTACGTCGACCTCTGTATCGAGCGGGGGGAGACGGCCGAACTCGACCGCGTCTCGCGTGCACTCGACCGGATCGACCGGATCGTCGAGGACGTGCTCGTGATCGCCATCGAGGGACAGGCCGCGACCGACAGCGATCCGGTCGAGATCAGAGCCGTCGCGGGCGAGGCCTGGGAGATGGTCGAGACGGGCGAGGCGGTGCTGGACGTGACGACCGATCTCGTGGTCAGTGGCGACGCCGATCGGATCCGACGCCTCTTCGAGAACCTCTCTCGGAACGCCGTCGAACACGCCGGTACTGGCGCGATCGTCACCGTCACCGAAACCACCGCCGGGTTCGCCGTAGCGGACGACGGACCCGGCGTCCCGGCGGCCGAGCGCGAACGAGTCTTCGACCCGGCGATCAGTACCGCCGACCACGGCACCGGGTTCGGCCTCTACATCGTGCGAACCATCGCCGAGTCCTACGGCTGGACCGTCGCGCTGGCAGAGAGCGAGGGTGGTGGCGCGCGCTTCGAGTTCACGCTCGTTCCGGACGCCGACCCCGACGACGATCTGTCGTCCTGAACGTAGCCAGCCCACCGTCTGTGTCGCCGCGGCGCCTCGTGGCTTCAACAGCTGAAGCGCCCGTCACTGATTTAACACCGGTCGCCGTCTACCCCGCCACAGTGAGTGAGGACGCCGACCTCGAGACGGTCGCCGGTCTCCTCGAAGACGAGACCGCGCGGACCATCCTCACCGAAACGAGCCAGGAACCCATGTCAGCCAACACGCTACAGGAGCGGTGTACGGCCTCCGGCCCGACGATCTATCGGCGCCTCGAACGGCTCCGCGAGTGTGACCTCCTCGTCGAACAGACGCGGCCAGACCCCTCTGGGGGCCACCATCGGACGGTGTACGCCCCGAACCTCCGGCGGGTCACCGTCGAACTCGCGGACGGCGAGTTTACCCTCCGGATCGATCGCCGCGAGGACATGGCCGACCGCTTCACGCGCCTGATCGAGGAGATGTGAGATGACCGGGAACGCGCTTTTCGCGGCCGCGACGGCACTTCAGACGGCCAGTCCCGCGACTGTGCTCCAGGCGGGCCTGTTCGGCCTGCGCGGCGCCGAACTGGTCGTCCAGATCGGCGAGTTCGTCGGCGGCGCGCTCGGCCTCTTTATCGCCTATCAGGCGTACCGTGGCTACCGACGCAACGACAGCGAACCGATGTTCTACATCGCGCTGGGCTTCGCGATCATCTTCGCGTTCCCGTTCCTGTTTCTGGGCGTCTACGCGCTCGTCCCGGACGCGTCGCTCGTCTCCATCCAGGGAGCCATCCAGTTAGTCGAACTCGTCGGGATGGCTGCGATCATCTACGCGCTCCGGATGTAGCGCTCCTGGGTGGCACGGGTACCCGACTGTGGCCGCCGCGCCGGTACGCTTTCCCGTCGACGCACCGATGGCTCGGACGGCATGAGTACAACGACGACGGTGGAACGTATCGTCCTCCTGGCGGTGGTCACGGTCGGATTCGCCGCGCTGTCGTGGTGGCTGTTCGTCGCCTACCCCGACTCCCTGCACGAACTGCTGGGTATCCTCGTCGGAATCTTCGCGGTACTGACGGCGTTGCGGTTCGGCGCGAACGCGGCCGACTCGCTGGCCGCACCGTACAACGTCGCAGAGGTGGCCGTCGAGGGGCCGATCACGCGCGACGGCGGTGGCGGTCCGGCCCCGACCGGAGCGATCGGCACCCCCGCCGACGACATCGTCGAACAGATCGACCGCGCCGACGATGACGGCAGCGTCGAGGCGCTTGTGGTCAAACTCAACACGCCCGGCGGGGAGATCGTCCCCAGCGAGGATATCCGGCTCGCCGTCGAGCGCTTCGACGGCCCGACCGTCGGGTACGCGCTGGACACGTGCGCGTCGGGCGGATACGACATCGCCAGCGGTTGTGACGAGATCTGGGCGCGCGAGGGGTCGATCGTCGGGTCGATCGGCGTCATCGGCTCGCGGGTCAACGTCAGCGACCTCGCCGACCGCCTCGGGGTCTCCTACGAGCGCTTCGCTGCCGGGGAGTACAAGGACGCTGGCCAACCACTCTCGGAGATCGACGAGGACGAACGGGCCTACATCCAGGGCCTCGTCGACGACTACTACGAGCAGTTCGTCGAGACGGTCGCACAGCGCCGCGAGATCGACGCCGCGGCCGTCCGCGACACCGAGGCGCGCGTCTACCTGGGTGACCGCGCCTGCGAACTCGGTCTGGTGGACGAACTCGGGACTCGCGAGGACGTCGAGGACCGTCTCGAGGCGCGCCTGGATACGGAGACGACGATCCGGGAGTTCGAGCCACAGCGCGGACTGACCGACCGGTTCCGTGCGGGCGCACAGGGTGTCGCGTTCGCGCTCGGTGCGGGCGTCGCGCAGACGTTCACGGGCGACGCCGACGGGACCCGATTCCGGCGGTGAGCGGGCCGTCGTACCGTGTCGACCCGCCGAGCGGTCGCACCTCCGCGTCCGGTGTGGTTTAGTCCCCGCGTGGCGACGGGGGACGTATGAGCGAGAGTGACATCGCTGGCCCGCGCGTCGGCGTCCGCACGCGGAATCTCGGCGAGGACCGACTGAACTACGTCAGGCAACTCGGCGCGACGGACGTGTTCGTCGATCACGCCGACGTCGAGGAGGAACCCGACGAGTTCAACGACCGGACGGCCGCCGAGACGGTGGCGGTCGGACCGGGATCGATCCCCTCCGTCGCGGAACTGGAGCGGGCCCGCGAGCGTCTCGAAGACGCAGGACTGCGTTTCACCGGGATCCAGTCGCTGCCGTACTCGCTGTACGGCGACATCATGTTCGACCGCGAGGGCAGAGACGAGGCGATAGAGCAGATCACGACGCTGATCGAGAATCTCGGCGAGGCCGGGGTGCCGATCCTGGGCTACCAGTGGAATCCGCGTGGTGTGGTGCCGATGCGGACCACGCCGGTCGAACTCAGGGGTGGCGCCACCGGGACGGCATTCGACATGGACGAGATCGACGAACCGGACGCGCTGGCCGACGAGATCGACCGCGAGTACACCGAGGCGGAGATGTGGGACTACTACGAGGGGTTCCTCGAGACGGTCCTCCCGGTCGCAGAGGAGGCGGGCGTCAGCCTGGCGCTGCATCCCGTCGACCCGCCGGTGATCGAGTCGCTCGGTGGGATCCCGCGCCTCTTTCGCAACGCCGAGAACTTCGAGCGCGCGATGGACCTCGTGCCCAGCGACAACCACGGCCTGAAGCTCTGCCTGGGCTGTTTCTCTCAGATGGGCGAAGACGCCCCGGAGATCATCAGGCGGTTCGGGGAGTCAGACGACATCGTCTTCGTCCACTTCCGGGACGTGGCCGGGTCGATGCCGACGTTCAACGAGACGTTCGTCGACGAGGGGAACTTCGAGACGGCGGAGGCGGTCCGGGCGCTGTACGACGTGGGATTCGACGGAGCCGTCATCCCCGACCACGTCCCCGAGATGGTCGGCGACGACGACTGGCGCTCGCGGGCGCGCGGGTTCACGATCGGCTATCTCCGCGGGGTTGTCGACACCGTGCGGACCGAACGGCGGTAGCGGTAAGCGGAGAGTGCTGAGCGGGAACTATCTCAGAAATACGGGAATATTTTTGCTTGTTCCCGTACAACGATGAAACGTACAATGTCGAAATCGACGGACGAACGGGGTCGTATCTACCTCCCGAAGGAAGTCCGCGAGCGGTTCGGTGACGAGTATCGCATCGTCGAACTCCCGGGCCACGTCGCACTCTTCCCCGTCGACGAAGACCCGCTAGACGGGCTCGAAGCGGCCGTCGGCGGTGCCTTCGCCGAGACGGAGGCCGCCGATCTGAAGACAGAGGCGCGCGAATCGACCGCCCGAGCGGTCAGAGAGGAGGCGGCGGATCAGTCCCGGGACAGCGAGGAGTGAGCCGTGTACGTCGAAACCGACTTTCTCACCGCGTTGCTAAAAGACGACGACTGGCTCCGAGACGCCGCAATCCACGCCATAGAAGAGCACGACGACATCCACACGTCGATACTCGCGTACGCCGAGATTCTGGTGCTGTTCTACGACCGCGAGACCGCGGAGTACGAGATCGACGCTCCGCGGGCGATCACCAACATGCTCGAACTGGTCCCTATCGTCCCGAGAGAACACGAGGACGCGGTCCTGGCCGCCGCGGCGTTCATCGACGAGTACGATCTCACCCCGTTCGATGCACTCCACGCCGGGCTCGTCACGACCGGCGAAGAGCGTATCCTCTCGACCGAACAGGACTACGACGTCATCGGGCTCGACCGCACGCCACTGGCACCGGGCTCGTCCGAGTGAGCCTCTCGTAGCGCGCGGCGTTTTCGGAGCGCGGCCGCTGGATACGGTCGAGGGGTGACTGTTCCGTCCCTCTCGGCGAGAAGAACGATCGCACTCACAGCGACCGAAAACGGCGCGGACGGCGAACCAGAACAGACCGGTCGAAGAAACCACTCACTCGGGCGGCGCGTCCCACTCCTCGCCGTCGTCCTGTGGGTCGTAGCCGATTCGGGCGCGGGCGTGTTCGAGGTCGTACCAGCGCCTGCGGTTGTCGCTGACGCCGTTGAAGATGTCGAATTCGACGTCGTCGTCCTGCAGACAGCAGTCGACCTGGTGGGCGAAGTCCCGCCGGGACTGCCACATGGCCTTCATGCGGGCGACCTGCTCCTCGTAGGCCGGACTGCCCCGGTCGAACTCGCCGTCCTCGACGCCTGCCTCGGCGTCGCCATACGGATGGTCGTACTCGGGCATCCGGACGCTACAGACCCGCAGCGCGTAGAACTGTTTCGGGTACTCGTAGTTCTCGACGTAGTAGCGTCCGAGGTCCTCGCCGAAGCTCTTGGAGGCGCCGTAGAAGGAGTCGGGCCGGACCGGATCGGTGTGATCGAGGACGAGGTCGTGGTCCCGCGTGTAGATCTCGGGGGCGAACTCCTCCTCGTACTCGCCCATGACGTGGTTCGTCGAGAGGAAGACCAAGGACTCGACCTCCTGGCGGCGGGCCGCTTCGAGGGCGTTGTACATCCCGACGATGTTGGGTTCGAAGATGTCCGACCACTCCCCGTCAGTGTAGGGGTAGGCGGCCATGTGGACCATCGCGTCCTGTCCCTCGGCGGCCGAGCGGAGTTTCTCGGCGTCGGTGACGTTGCCCACGACGGTGTCGTACCCGCCGTAGGGGTGGTCGTCGGGGCGGTCCGAGCGATTGTAGTAGGTGAACTCGTAGCCGTCGCGGTCGTGCAGGTGGTCGATGAGGGCGGTTCCACACCGGCCGTACACGCCTGTGGCGAGCACGTCCATACCGGAGCGAGTCGCGTTCGGAGCATAAAACGTCCGGTGACGGTCGGATCTGCCCGCACGTGGGCGGTGCCCGGATCACCGAGCCGTCGGACCACCAGTGCCATTACATCTATTACGTGCCGTTACATACCGGCTATCATGCCCATCGACATCGAGCGCTTCGAAGAAGGGCCGGTCGACGAGCTTCGGGCGAACGGGCGAACGAACGCGGAGGAGATCCTCGCGTTTCTCGCATCGTCGCCCGATCAGGCGTTCACGCCCAAGGAAATCCACGAGGCGACCGATGTCGCTCGCGGGAGCGTCGGCGTCGTCCTCTCCCGGTTGGCGGATCGAGACCTCGTCCGACACCGCGGGGAGTACTGGGCGATCGCCGAGGACGAGGACGTCGAGAAGACCCTCTCCGCGATGGCGACCGCTCGCCAGGCGACCGATCGACTCGGCCCGGAGGATCCCGAGGAGTGGGGGGCCGGTGTGGATTCCGACGGCGAGGAGCAGTAGATGACTGCCACGCAGGGGGAGGTGTGGTGGGGACCAGCGCCGCACAAATCCGATCCCGCGTATCGTCCGTGGCTCGTCGTGAGCGACGCGTCACACCCGTTTTCCGCCGAAGAGTGCATCGTCGTCGGGATGACGACTCGGAAACACCCCGATGGAATCCCCGTTCCCGACGAGGGCTGGGTTCGAGGCGGATCGGAGAAAGAGGCGTACGTGTCACCCTGGTACGTGACGACGATCAAGCACCGGGATCTGGACGATCAGCAAGGGACACTGTCGGACTCACTCGTCACGGACACGATCGAAGCGCTCCACGACTACACGTCCCTGTGAATCCGAACGAGACTTCGACCGGACCGTTCCAGACCTCGGGCGGCGGACAATTTTGCCTCCGGTTCGTGACTCCGCCGTCTTCGATCAGGCGTCCGCGCGGTAGCGTTCCAGCGCCTCCGCGTCGATCTCGATGCCGAGACCGGGCTCTTGAGGCACGTCCAGCGAGCCGCCGGTCGGGTCGAAGGGGTCCTCGAGCAGGTCGCTCCGGAGTGGGTTGGGACTGCGGTCGAACTCGACCATCATCGGGTCGGGGACGTTCCGCGTGTGGGGGTAGTCGGGGACGCTCGCGGCGAACTGGACCGCGGCGGCCAGGCCGACGGCGCTGTTCCAGACGTGCGGGCGGACGGCGACGTTCTCGGCCAGGGCCATGTCGGCGATGGCCCGCGCCTCCGAGAGGCCGCCACAGCGGCCGAGGTTCGGCTGGACCACGTCGACCAGGCGGTCGTCGAGCAGGCGCTTGAACGCGAAGCGGCCGTAGTGGGCCTCGCCCGCCGCGAGGGGCACGTCGACGTGATCCCGGACCTCACGATAGCCCGAGAGGTTCTCCGGAGGGACCGGCTCTTCGACCCAGGTGAGGTCGTACTCGGCGATGGCCTCGATGGCCTCGATGGCCTGTCGGGGCCGGTAGTTGCCGTTGATGTCGACCATCAGGCGGGCGTCCTCGCCGAGGATCTCTCGGGCGGTTCGGACGCGCTCGCGGTCGGTCTCGGGGTCCGAGCCGATCTTGATCTTCGCCGCGGTAAAGCCCTCCTCGACGGCCGTCTCGATCGGTTCGGCGATCGGTCGGTCCCGCTCGGTGAAGTACATGGTCGAGGCGTAAGGCAGCAGGGAGTCCCGTTCGCCGCCGCCCAGCAGGCGGTAGGCCGCCCGGCCGGTGGCCTTCCCGCGGATGTCCCAGCAGGCCACGTCGACGGCGCTGCGGGCGGCCTGGACGAAGACGCTCTGTCCGAAGTGGTAGGGATCGGTAAACGAGTCGGTCGCGAGGCCCTCGACGTCGAAGGGGTCCATGCCGAGTACCGTCTCTTCGAACAGCTCCGAGACGGTAGCGGCGGCGATCGGTCCGGGGGCGAACGCCTCGCCCCACCCGACGGTGCCGTCGGCGGTCTCCAGGCGGACGAGCGTCGTCCCGCGGTCGCGGCCGAACCCCCGGGCGTCGCCCAGTCCTTCGCCCGGCGGGAGCGAATGTTCGATCGGGATGACCTCGATGTCGGTGATCTCCATGCCCGAAGGCGAGACGGCCGGGCCGAAATAGCTTGCGCCCGGCGGTTAGACGGCGCTGGCCGGTCGCCAGCGGAGCGCAAGACGGGACGGTGGGTTTTTGTCGACCGGTCCGCACGGGTCGGGTATGCAACTATCAGACGACGGTGTGCGCGACCACCTGCGCGGCGTCGCGACCGGACTACTCACGCCCTTCGACGAAGACGGCGAGATCATCCACGAACAGATCGCCGAGAACGCCCGGACGCTGGTCGGCAAGGGCATCGGGACGTTCCTCGCGACGGCCAACATCAGCGAGTACCACTCCCTGTCCCAGGCCGAACGCATCGCCGCGGCCGAGACGGCGGTCGAGGCGCTCCCGGATGACGTCTGCGTGCTGGCGGGCGTCGGCGGCTCCACCGCGGCCGCCCAGGACCTCGTCGAGGCCTACGACGACATCGGCGTCGACGCGATGATGGTCATGCCACCGGACCACACGTACGTCCACGAGCAGGGCCTGCTGGACTACTATCGGGAACTCGCCAGCGTCACCGATCAGCCGCTGGTCCCGTACGTCCGCGGGTTCGACCCCTCGGTTTCGTACCTCGAAGACCTGACTCACCTCGATTCCGTCGTGGGCATCAAGTACGCCCTGCCGGACCCGGTGAAACTCGGCGCGGGCGTCGAGGCTGGATCGGACGACGTGGTCTGGGTCGACGGCCTCGCGGAACCGTACGCCGTCTCCTTCTGGGCGGAAGGCATCGAGGGCTTTTCGGCAGGGGTCAGTAACTTCCGACCCGAGGTGGGCCTGGCGCTGTTCGACGCGCTCTCGAACGAGAACTGGGCGCGCGCCCGGAAACTCCGGGACGCCTGTCTCCCCTTCCAGAACCTCCGCGAGGAGACCGGTCAGAACAACGATATCGCTGGCGCCGTCAGCGTCCCCGTCGTCAAGAAAGGGCTGGAACTGGCCGGAATGCACGGCGGCGAGGTGCGCGAACCGATCCGCCCGCTCGACGAGGCCACCGAACAGCGCGCAGAGGAGCTATACGCGCAACTCGACGACGACATCGAACGACTGATCGAGTAGCACCGCCGCGTCAGTTCTGCAAAAAAGAACAGTCAGAGGGCGAGCGCGCCGATCAGTCCCACGGCGAGGCGGGTTCGAACGTCCAGCGCTGGTTCCAGCCGCCGTTGTCCGACCACTGGAGGACGTTCGCGCCGTCGCTGGTCGAGGCGCCCTCGACGTCGGCGACCTTCCCGCTGTTGACGTTCTCGAGAGTGTACTCGCCGGGGCCCACGCTGTTGATCCGCCAGCGCTGGCACGAACTCCCGGTGTCGCTGTACTGCCGGACGTTGTCGCCGTCGCTCGTGCCGGCCGCGGCGACTTCGAGCAGGAGCCCGCTGTTCGCGTTCGTGATGGTGTACTCGCCGTTACCCTGGTGGGTGAGCGTCCACTCCTGGCAGGTGTTGTCGGTGAAGCCGTACTGGTCGACGTTGTCCCCGTCGGACGTCCCGGCCGCGTACACCTCCAGCAGTTTCCCGCTGTTGAGATTCCGGATACGGTAGGTACCGTCCAGAATCGGCGCGGTGGCGCTGCAGTCGTACGAACCGCTGCCCGGCATCGGGCTCTGACTGCTCGGCCGACCGTCGCAGGCGACCACCGGCCAGTCCTGGCTGTTGAACTGGATCCGGTCGGCCATCAGCGTCCGGGTGGCCTCGTCTTGCTCTTGGACTCCCTCTGCGTGGTAGATCATCCACCAGTCACCGTTGGAGTCCTGATAGGCCGTGTTGTGTCCCGGGCCGGTGAACCGGTCCGTCTCGGAGAGGATCTGAACGCCCGACTGGAACTCGTTCAGATCGCGCAGGTCGTCACCGTTCTGGTTGACGTACGGCCCGAAGAACGACTCCGAGCGGGCCACTTCGACCTCGTAGGTGCTGTCGTACCCCTCACAGCACTTGCCCGTCGAGTAAAAGAGGTAGTAGTAGCCGTTCTCCTGGATTATCATCGGCCCCTCGCCGACGTCACCGGCGATCTGGAAGTCGGTCCCCGCGACGTAGTCGGTCCCGTCCGGTGTGAGCTCGACGCCGTAGAAACCGTAGTAACTCCCCCAGACGATGTACGGCGTGCCGTCGACGACGACGAACTCGCTGTCGATACAGTTGGTCAGATCGAGGTCGGCCTCCCGGAACACCGGCCCCTGATCCGTGAACGGCCCCTCCGGCGAGTCGGCCGTCGCCAGACCGATGCCGGGGTTCTGGTCGCTCCCGAAGATCGACAGCGAGTAGTACAGGTGGTACTGCCCGTTCCAGTAGTTGATGTCCGGCGCCCACGCGCCCGCGTCGCTGTTGCTGTGCCAGCCAGGTGTCGAGTCGAGCGCCGCGCCGATGTACTCCCAACTGACCAGGTCGTTCGACTTCGCGATCGGAATGACGTCGTAGGGGTTCTCCGTCCCGTAGACGTAGTAGGTCCCGTTCCCGTCGTCGATGACAGAGGGATCCCCGAACCCGATCGGCCCCGTTGGATTGTGATAGTGCGTCGAACTGTCGTCCGCGGCGGCTGTGCCACTGAGACCGGCCGACCCGGCCGCACCGACCGCACCGACCCCGATCGATTTCAAAACACTGCGACGACCCATACCCGATCTATCATTATCTTCCACCATGCACTCTCCAGGGATGGACTATCCTGTGTTAATATTTTCCATGTTAATCGGTGTCTCACCGCATTCCTGTAGGAAAATTAGCGATACCTATTTGTATATGTTATATAATTATGTTAATTCGATATAATCTAAACCCGCATCGTCATTCCGGTGACAGGTCGATGCGGCAGTCACGAGAAGCGATCGGCGGGGGGAGCCGCCACCCCTGGCTCC
>Ga0207813_100172_pt1 | contig 48600 bp, 54 predicted proteins | sample A23E3SouthBayCA_2_FD_187730 | JGI IMG/M metagenome (GOLD analysis project Ga0207813, IMG submission 187730) | Aerobic enrichment media microbial communities from Eden Landing Ponds, California, USA - A23 E3 (4) (SPAdes) | ecosystem: Environmental > Aquatic > Marine > Unclassified | place... | reverse complement strand
TTCTAACTCGATGCAACCGCTATCACCACTGGGGCGGTCGAACGAGAGCATAGATCACTCAAATCTTTGACCGCCTCGTTCCTTATCGCAACGCTACCCATTGGTGGTGGTCGTTGTACGACCTGTGTTGGAAGACTGTCCAGACGGTGGTTCGGTGATGTCGGGTTGGTCACGCGGCTCAGGTGCAGGGACGTTGGAGGGGTCGATACCGTCAGTCCAGAGTCCGCCGTCCCAGTTGAAGACGCCGCCGTGCTTGCTGGCGTATCGGATGAATGCGCGGAGCGTGTTTCTCCGCGGGGCGTTCTCTTCGATGGCGGTTTTGTTGCCGACCATGATGAACTGGTCTTTCGGGCGGGTGCAGGCGACGTTGAAGCGGTTCTTGTTCCCGGCGAATTGCAGGCCGGATTTCTCGGTGTTGACGGCGCTGAAGATGATCGTTTCTCGCTCGCGGCCTTGGAAGCCGTCGACGGTTGAGACTTCGACGCTTCCGTAGTCGGTGAGTTCGTCGCTGATCAGGGTGCGTTGCCCGCGGTAGGGTGTGATGACGCCGAGTTCGGATTCTGGGATGCCGTGCTCGTCTACGAGGTGGGCGACGAGGTCGGCGACGACATCGACTTCTGCGGTGTTGACGGAGCCGCTGAAGCGTTTGCGCCAGGATTGCTCGCCGGTGACGTCCACGAACGTGACGGGTGGGCCGTCACAGATGGCTTCGACGTTCGAATCGGGGTCGTCCGCGGGGTCCCATTCGAATCCGCTTGGGCAGGAGTCGTCGATGGTGATGTTCCCGTCGTAGATGAGGTCTTGGGAGAAGCCGATGATGTCGGCGTGGCTTCGGTAGTGGTATTCGAGCCACTGGTCGATGTCGTATCGGTTACGGAGGAACGAAAAGATGGAGGCGTCGTCAGGTGGGCTGCCGTCGCTCGTCGAGAGGGTCTTGAGGACTGGCTGGAGCTGGTGGTGGTCGCCGACGACAACCCATTTCTTCGCGTTGATCATCCCGAGGAGGCCGAGCGGGACGGGGATTTGGCTCGCTTCGTCGATGATGACCGTATCGAACTGGACCTGGGCCAGACCGCCGAGCTGGGAGCGGATGATCGTCGCACCGGTGATGTCCGCGTTCTCGATGGAGGTTTTCTCCGCCTCCGACTGGAGCTCCTGTATCTTCCGCCGCGTTTCGGAGAGCTTGGCTTGCTTCGCATCGATCTCGTCCTCGACCTCGCTCATCTGCGTGTTGCTGACAGGCCCGGTTTCAGCCGCTCGTTGCAACACCTCGTATTGCTCCTGGTCGTGCTCCAGTTGACTCCCCATGTTGCTGATCTCCGATTTGAGGGCCTCGACCTCGTCCAGCAACTCTGAGACGGAGTCGTCATCGCTCTCGTCGATGACTTTCGAGAGCATGACTTCGGACGTGCCTTTCGACATTTTCTCCGGTCGGCCGGCCCGGACGAGCCGGTGAGTGTCCTGATGGCTGAGTTTCTCGATGACGTTGTCAACGGCGATGTTGGTGTGCGAGGTGACGAGAACGGATTCGCCGCGGTTCGCAAGCTCGTGCGCGGCTTTGGCGATAACCTCGGTTTTCCCGGACCCGGGAGGACCAACGACGAGTGAGAGGTCACCGAGTTCGAGGCCGAGGATGTCGGCCAGCACGGATTGCTGTGAGTCGTCGAGTTCGAAGCCGTCGAGACTCCGAGTATCATCTACCTCGGCAGGTGTCGGCGGAGTGATTGTGGATTGGTCCAGCGTGTTGTACAGGTGAGGGCCGTTGACAGCGAGTTTCGCCACCGTCGGGTCTGGGTCCTGTTCGTTCCGCCAGCCTGCGAAGTCACGGCGAAGTTCTCGTAACAACCCGAGTTGCTGGGTTGTGGCGATCATCGTTTCGGAGCTGCAGACCGTGATGTCCTGTCCTGCTTTGAGGCTTGTGGCGACGCCGCCCCAGTAATCGACCTGAATGTCGCGGTTGTCGATATTCACCACGCGGCCCATGTCGTGGAGGCTGCCGTCGATAATCTGGCCGATTTGCCCGCCTTCTTCGATCCACCCGGGAAGCGATGTTTTAGAGCGAAGGACGAGGAATCGTTTCTCGACATTTTGGCTCAGAACGGTGACGTCAAGCTGTTCGCGCCATTTCGAGTCGCTCTGCTCTTCGCCTTCAGCGAAGACGAGTCCGGACCAGCCGGGAAATCGCGTGCCACACGTCGTGCAGCGGTAACTGAACGCTGTGTCGAGTGCTTCGCCGCAGTAGTCACAGTACTCGTGCGGGTTCTCGTCGTCGTCATATGCGTCTTCGATTCGCTTGAGTTCCATCGTATTCGCGTCGAAATACGACCGGACGTTCTCGACTTCGGCGGCGATGTCGTGCCGTGAGATGTCCTGCAGAAAGTCGTCGATGTAGTTTCCGAGGATTGCGAATCCCATCGTTAAATCGCCCTCTGTACGGGAGGCGACCTCTGAGCCGACAGCATGTATCGTCGCGGCGACCGCGGCGTCATTCCCGTAGCGCTCCTTACAGAATGCAATTCCTTGCGTTGGGTGTTCGTCGAGCCACGTGACCTGCGTACCGAAATCGGGTAAGTCGTAGTTCAGATACGGCGGCTGGTTTTCGGTGAGGTAGCCACCATCAGCGAGCACGTTGACGAGGTGCATCGTTTCGGGAGAGACATCGAGGTCAACGGCGATTTGTTGATACACCCGCCAGGGAACCATGCTAATGTGAACCCAAGTCGTACATTTATAGATTTGGCAAGAGGGTGATGAGTAGAATGCCCATCGTTGATGTGCCTATAGTCTTTCTATGGTAGCTAAGTGAACCGTACTGACCAGTACGACGAGTGAGGTTTTACTGGTGTTACGCGGTGATTCGTGCCTCAGATGGATCTGGGGCGTACCCAGCCTCCTGCAGGTTGGTGAGGACTTGATCGATAGTTTCGAGAGTATTATACAGGTTTTCTGTGGTACGGCCGTTGCTGAGGAAGTCGTTGCTGTCGGTGTTCTCGACAAGGAGGTTGGCGTGGGCGACGTCGTTGCGGAGGTCAGTGACGTCGTGGAGTCGGGAGTCTGCGCCGCCTTTCGTGGAGAACCCGCAGGTTTGCCAGCAGGCTTCGACGCTGGTGGCGATGGTTTCGAGCGTGGAGAATTGCGCGTAGTGGAGTTCGTCTAACGCGACGTTGGCGGCTTGTGCGTCTTCGTACCGGTCTTCGATGTCGTCGAGTTCGTCTGTGGTGACGGGCGTGGTTTTCCAGTCTGGTTTCGTGTCGAGGATGAGTTCGCGGAGGTGTTCTTCGAGGTAGGTGATGCGGTCGAAGAGGTAGATGCGTACGGGGGCGGTGTTGAGGTCGGCGCGGGTGAGGATGCCGGTGACGTGGTTGGGGCCGCCGAGGAAGTAAACGGGGTTCTCGATGAGTGCGGACAGGACGTCGGTGAACGACGTGTCGCCGCTGATCATGTAGTCGATGGTGAGCGGAGTGAGGTGGTCGTCGAGTGTGTTGCCGTCGTCGTCGGTCGTGACGTCGTCTTTGTGGATGAACCCGGTTGGGCCGTTGTCAGCGTAGACTGGAGCGGCGTCGTATCCGTTCTCGTTGAGCCATGCGGCAGCGTCGCTTGGTGGTGTGTCGTGTTCGAGGTGTTCGACGGAGTGGGTGGCGAGTTCGGCCGCGGTGCAGTCGTAGAGATCTCGGGGCATAGTGACTGGTGGGGAGGACGGCATCTTCAAAATGGGGAACGTGAGATGTGGGTGGATCAATCCTCCATCCACCACAAGGTTAATGCTTGTAAAGCATATATTTTGAATTGATTATGCCCAAAGGGCATTTTGGGTCGTCGGGAGCGAGTATCGAATACGGTGCTGCGGGCTCCCTCTTCCCCGTCGATGACCTGGATGCGACGGTGCTCCAGTACCGAGATGCCCAGATCGCGCTTGACGACGTCGATGGCTCGGACGTCATCGTCGTCGCCCCGACAAGCCTCGCAACCAGTTACTTCCTCACCGGGCACGCGCTCACCGCAATCCCCGTCGACAGTCTCTCCACTGCAGTTCAGACCCGGCTCGCCACCGAGCTTGACGACCCCGTAGACACGTTCGAGCTCATCCAGATCGGCAAGTGGAACAGTACCAGCGCAAATCACTCACTCGCCGAGTTCACCGACGCCTGACCCCCAACGCTTGGACGTACTGACGCAAACAACGCCAGCAGTACACGACTCCCAATGACTGAGACACTCGCCGACGAGTACCCGGAAGCCGCCCCGTACATCCAGCAAGCCGTCGACGAACACGGTGAAGACTGGGTGTTGGAGAATTACTACCAGCAACTGTACCCGCTCGGACGAGTGGTGGCGATGCCTGAGAAGGACGAACTCCCGTTCTACGACGCGGACGAGCACGACACGATGACGGAAGAGGAACGGACCGAAATGTATCAGGCGTGGGCCGAGTATCGGGAAAACCTCCGTACCGGAACGAAACCCGACGAGTGACGACCACCCTACATTTTTCTCGACGGTAGTTCTTGAGTGACGTATGGATTTGGATCGGGCGCGTGGTGTCCTCCTTGGGTTAGCGTGTGGGGATGCGCTTGGCCGGCCAGTCGAGTTCGACTCTGCGTCGGAAATCAGTGCTGAGCACGGTCGGCTCGACGAGATGGTCGGGCACGGCACGTGGAACCAGCCAGCCGGGACGATCACGGACGACACCGAACAGGCGCTGTGCATCGCACGAAGTCTGGTAGAACACCAAGCGTTCGATCCGGCGGATGTCGCCGACCGGTTCGTCGCGTGGTACGACAGCGGGCCGTTCGATATCGGGCGCATGACGATGCGGTCGCTCAGTCGCCTCAAACACGGCGACCAATGGGACGAGGCAGGCCAGCACGTCTGGGAGCAGAGCCGAGAAGGGCAGAACGCAGGCAACGGGAGCGTGATGCGGTGTCCACCACTCGCCATTCCATACGCGAATGACTGGGGCCGACTCGCTAAGGTGAGTCCGGAGTCCTCCCAGATCACGCACGCCGACCCGCGCTGTACGGCGGGCTGCGCGATTCTGAACCTCACAGTGGCTGGCCTCCTTGACGATGCGGACACCCCGTTACAGGATGCTCTCGACTACATCGGTACGGACGTGCCTAATGAGCTCCTGACGGCACTCCGTCCGCTCGCTCGTGGCGACTCCCCCGACACGCTGGAAACGTCAGGGTACGTTGTGCATTCGCTGCAGACGGCACTCCACGATGGCCTCGTCGCGGACAGTGCCGAGGACGCGATTGTGACAGCCGTAAACCGCGGCGGTGATACGGACACGATTGGCGCGATTGCGGGTGCAGTCGGTGGGGCGCGGTTCGGCGCGTCACAGCTGCCGGATCGATGGTTGGATGCTATCGACGAAGTCGACGAACTCGAAACGTTGGCCGAGCAGCTCGTGGAGGTGGCGTGATGTACGTGTTGGCGTTCGACCGGGACTGGACCGTGGACGTGAATCCGCATCCTCGGCGAGAAGCGGTGCCGTTGGAGTGGGTGCGGTACTGGGCACACGAGGCCGGACATGAAGTCTGGGCGATTGGGAATCAGGACCTCGTAGAGGAAGCAGACATCCCTGGCACAGTAGAGTCGATTCGGCAGCGTGACGGGCACGTCGATGCGCTCGGTGAACAGGACGAGTACGGGTACTACGAGTGGTGGCCGGAACGTGAAGAACGCCTCCGCATTCTCGCAGAGTTGTTCCCGGATGCCGAGGGATACATCGCCGTCGACGATCTCGATTTGGGGCACGTCGATGGCTGGGAGCACTACCACGCGTGGGACTTCGTCGAACACGTCCGGCAAGGGGATCTCGGGCTGTCAGCACCGCCCTCGACGGACCTGGCTCCGGATGGCGGGTTTGAATCCGGTGACGCAGTTCGAGATGTCCTCGAAGAGGGATACGTGTTCGAGCTCACACACCGGACGGATGACGGGCAGAAGACGCATCTGGTCACGCATTTCGACCCGGACCGCCCGTCGATGACGCCGTTGAAAGGCCCGCCAGCGTTCTGGTTCGAAACCGTGGGAGGTGACGAGAAGTTCTCCGTTCGGCTCCCCGAGATTGAGGCGCTACATTCTGTCTCGTACGAACGCCTCGCGGACCCGTTAGCAGAAGCTGCGTTCGCGGCGGTTCGAAAGCAACTCGAAGATAATCCTGCCTCGGTGGATAGGGAAACGGTCCAGTCGATGTTGTCTGATGCAGCAGCGGACGCGACAAGCGTGGATCGCCGTGAAGCGCTCCGTCTGGCGATGGCCGCAGTGAAACACCGTGACGACGCCCGCGAGATCGCTGTCGATGCGACGTTCGCGTTACTGGCTGAGGAGCCGACGGCGCTTGACCGAGCGGCGCTCAAAGCACTCCACGAGGCTGCGACGGACGACCCAGCGGTGCTGAAAGCGTACGTGGCAGAGTTGGCGGCGTACGCGAGTCAGGACTCGATGTATCAGGCAGCGGCGACGCACTGCTTGATGGAGCTCGCGGAGGCTGACCCGGCTAGCGTCCTTGACGCCGTGCCTGCTTTGGAAGCGGCGGCGACGGCAGAGACGGAGGCAACACAGAGTTACGCGGTGTATGCGTTATCCAGTATTGCCGCAACGTATCCTGAAGAAGTGTTCCCCACAATTGACGCCTTGATAGAGGCGATGCAGAGTGCGGATGAGACGATACAGACGAATGCGTTAGCGGCGCTCGGGAAGATTGCGTCGAACTATCCGGACGCCGCAGAACCCATCGTGAACGAGCTGGTGGCGGTACTGGACGCTGACGCGAAACGCGTTCGCAATAATGCGGTTGGGTTGCTCGGTGATCTCGCTCAGGAACACCCAGCGGTCGTGATTGAGTACGCTGATCAGATCGCCGCGCGGCTCGAAGACAACAATATTCAGGCGCGTGTGAACGCGTCGATTGCACTCCAGCGAGCGGGTGAAGCGGACCCGGCCGCGATTCAAGCTCAGCAGGACCAGTTAGCAACTGCGTTGCAGGATCCGAGTCCGGAAGTCCGGGCGAATGTGTGCACGCTGATCGGGAATGCGAACGTACGCGTGCCTATCAAGACGCTTGAGGAAGTGAAGGAGAACGATTTGGATGAGACAGTACGTGAACGAGCGGGATGGGCAATCTCACGACTGAGCTGAGACAAGGGTGGGTGGCGTCTGAAGTTGTATCGGTGTCGAATGGGGATTGATTTTGATTCTGTGTGCGCTGAGCGGCTGTAGAACTGACTTTCTCTAAACTAACCCTCAACGACTACCTTTATAGGCGCTGGATTTAGAGTCTATGTACGCTGAGCGGCCATGGACTCAACAAACGGCGAAGAGACTCAACGGAAGAGCCTGTCAACGCGCGAGTCGCAGGCACTGTCACGGCTCGCAAGCGAGAACCGGCAGGTCATCACCATTAGTGACATCGCGGAAGTCCTCGACGTTCCACGGAAGTCGGCTAAGGACATGGCGTATGCCCTCAAGGAGAAAGGCTGGCTTGATCGGATCGCACACGGGAAGTATCTCATCCTGCCGCTCGCTGCGGGCGAGAACGCCGTGTATACCGAGCACGAGTTCGTGATCGCGTCAGCACTCGTGGAGCCGATGTACATCGGGTACTGGAGTGCGCTGAACCATCACGGACTGACGGAGCAGATGTCCCGGACGGTGTACGTCGTGACGACAGAGCGCGCCCAAGAGCGTGAAATCCACGGGGTCACGTATCGTCCGGTGACGGTCACGGAGCAGAAGTTCTTCGGCTATCAACCGATGGCGGTCGGATCGAATCAGGTGAACATTTCGAGCATCGAGAAGACGCTGGTCGATTGCGCCGACCACCCGGAGTTCTGCGGGGGTATCAGCGAGCTTGCGAAGGCGATGCAGAACGCTGTCGACGCGCGATGTGCGTGGGACCGAGTTGTCGAGTACCTGCGGCGGGTCGGGAACGGTGCCGCAACGAAACGCCTCGTGTATCTCGCCGACCAGTTGGACATCGACCTTCCGGAGTACCGGGACCTCGTCGAGAGCTTCACGACTGGGTACCCGCTGCTCGATCCAACGCGAGAAGCGACGGGAACCCGGGACAGCACGTACCAACTTCGTCTGAACGTTGACCCCGAGTCGTTCCTTCCGGATGACTTCTCATGATTTCTGAAGCGCAACTCCGACGGCTGGCCAGAGAGCTGGATGTTCGCCTCGGCTATGCGGAGAAGAACTACGTCAATTCGTGGATTCTCTGGGCGATCTACACGAGTCCTTACGGTGACAATCTGCTGTTCAAGGGCGGCACTGCACTTAGCAAGCTGTACTTCCCGGAGACGTGGCGCTACTCGGAAGATCTCGATTTCGGTGTCGAGGGAGCGTACCACGGGAGTGAAGCGGCGTTACAAACCGCATTGGAAGACGCGACGAGAGCCTCCGGTATCGACTTCGAGGTGACCAAACACCGCGAACTGCAGAAAGAAGCGTATCCGACGCACTATGTTGATATCGACATCCAGTACACCGCTGTGCTCGGTCACAAGAATACGACGAGTTTGGACGTGATGATCGATGAATACGTGGCGTTCGGTTCGGTAAACCATCGCCACAGCTACGAGGACGTCCCAAAATTCGAGTTGACCGCGTACAGCCTGGAGGAAATCTTCGCAGAGAAGTTGCGAGCGCTCTATCAGCGGTCACAGGCTCGTGATTACTACGACCTGTATCGGATGCTTACGGAGGCCGACGTTGATGACTCGGTCATTCTTCCGGCATTCACGCGGAAGTGTGAACACGACGGTCTGGACATCGACCTTCGGGACGGGCTTCCCGAAGAGAAGCGGGATGAGATCCGTGACGGCTGGCAGAATACGCTTCCCGATTTGGTTGCAGACCTCCCCGAATTCGGCCGAGTCTATGACACACTCGAAGACTACGTCGATTCGCTGGTGAACGAACAGGAACGCTAGTCCTGGAGACGGGCAACGGCACGACCGATTTCCCGGGCGTATTCGCTTTCGTTCACATCGTACCGCTCTTCTATGCTATCGCGCCGGTATCTTCGGCGACAACCGTTCCCTCTTCACAGACAGGGCACTGCTCGTCGACGAGTTCATCGATGGTCTTGACCGCGTTCGACCGGCACTCTGGACACGCTTTCTCATCTCGATCCAAGTCCAGATCCACCTGCGTTTCACAGTGGATACAGAAGCAGTACGTATTGAATCCAGTGCGACGGTCAATCTCCTCCTGGGAGGCATCTTCTCCGACCACTTCTCGCGCTCGCCCCATCTCTCCGGGATGCGGGCAGTGGACGCGTTCGCCGTCATCCGCAATCGCGTACATGTAGTACCCCCAGCCGGACGGCATCTCGAACTTACAGTCCGGATTCGTACAGTAGAAATCGAATATCTGGGGCATCGATGCGCCGATACACCGGGATACCAGTAATCAGTTTCCCTGGACCGAGTCGTATTCGGCTTGACAGCGTTCCGTAGAACCGCACACCTCGTTTCCGCACTGCGTTATCACGTTGGCGCTGTGCGGTCACTTATTCTCGTCAATAGGTTGTGTCGAGGATGGTGAGATCCCGTTCCAGCTGGGGTTCGATTTTGGGGCTCCGACAGTCGAGGTCGAGTTGTTCGTGTTGCCAGTGGCGACCGTCTTTTCCGTTCCAAACACCATAGACGGTCACTTTCGGAAGCCGAAGGACGCCGAACAGGATTGCGAGGTAGTAGAGTAGTTCGGCTGCTTGCGTCCATGACTCTCCGGATTTCCGCGGGATGTCTATCGGGTAGTCGATGTGTTGTGCTGGGACGCCAGCGTCGATGCTTCTGTCGACGAACCCGTGATCGTTGCTGAGTAACACCGCTTGCTTTCGACTGTTCTGGTTGAACTCTTGATAGGCAGCGACGATTGCTTCGTCACCGGTATCGCACTCAATGACATCAACGGTTCGGTTGGTTCTCAGGCGACGGTACTCGTAGAGGCCGAGGAACCCTTCCCGATTGGATCCGGCTGGCTGATTGTCGAGACGTGTGAACTCGTCGCCGAAGGCTTCGGTCAGCTCGTGTGTGTTGTACTGCTTGTAATGCCAGTCCAACTCTTCTTTGACGCCAGTTGCGAGAGCGTAACCGTTGGTTGGTCGTCGATCCCGGTTGTCTGTGGCTCCTGTTTCACTGTCGATGCCCAGAACTTCTGGGAGTCTCCAGGCGATGATGTTGGCATCTAATCCGAGGACCACAGGGTCGTGACCGGCTTCGAGATCGGCATAACCGTGTCGTTGAATGAATTCGCCGACGTCATCGTGATTGGCTAGTTGGACATGGCCGCTGGCGACCGCTATGCGGGTGTACGTCTCAGCATCTGGGAGATCCTCGTAGGCGGGTTGACCGTGCTTCGCAGGAATTACTTCACGATTGTCCTGGTACGTCATCGTGCCCTGCGTGAACCGAACCGTCGCTTGTCCATCGTCCTCCAGTTCGATCCGGACGAGTTCGCCGATGTCCTCGCAGGGGTGTTTGACGGGGATCGAATCGACGTCCTGATCGTACAACGCATTCAATAGAACCATCAAGCGACGGCGTTCGATTTGCATTACAGCACCTCCTTGAAGTCGATCAGGTCAGTCGCGGTTCGCGGGATTTCAGCGTAGAATTGCCCGTAATAGCCTCCTGCTTTCCGGTGGAAATAGAAGACGTGGTCGGCGTCAAATTTGAACCCTGCTTGGAACGCGATGGCAGACATGAATTTTCGTCCGGGAGTGACGTCAACAGCAATCGTATCGCCATTTTCCCGCGCTGCTTCGATAGTAGATCGGTAAAACTCGATGATATCGCGGAAGTCAGTCTCATGATTCAACTCGTGCGCAGACACGTCGGCGTCGCCACCGTACGCGTCGATGATGACTTCGAATTGGTCGGTGGCGTCTGCGACGGACTCAGCAACCCCTGGATTCGAAAGTACCCAGGCTTCATCCGGAACATATCCACGGTCACAGGCTGCTGTCAGCGGATTCAAAATCCCCGGCATGGTGGGCGTGCCGTTGGTCACCCAGATTCGAGCCATTAGGTATTGAGAGTCATTGCACTGTCAATAGTGTTCGCGTGTCCGTACTCTACGTCCCACAGTTGACGAGGGATACAACGATTTTGGGTGGACGTCGCTCAAGGGGGTGGACGTGCGACGAGCAGGTACTCTACTCTTTGAATAGGTGCTCAAAGTCCTCGAACTCGTCTGGTTTCGTCAGTCCACCTGGCTCAAACACAGGATGGTCTAGGTCAAGATCGTACTCTTCAGCTACCCACTGTCGATAGGACTCATGATCGTGAGGGAGTCCCGGAGCGTGTGTTTGATGATGCGCTGGGTGGAGAAATTCGATCTCCGGGTTTCGTCGTAATTCAGGGTCGCACACAAGACACGGGACGTAGTTTCCAGCCATGAGGCAAGAGTCATCTCGTCATGTATTGACTGTAACGACGATACCCTGCGAGGTACGCCAGATCCAGGAATCACTACGTATTTCTGCCGTTGACGGCGCTGCTTGATGTATGTCTCCAGATATCGGGATGGAGTGGACTGTCGAGTGGGCTACACCATCGGCGACCGGCGACGAGTTCTTTGAGAACCTGGTTCTGAGCCGGGAACAGGCACGCGAGTATGGTGATGAACTCGTAATGACGTTACGAGTCGATGAGCAGGTATTGAAGGTACGCGGGCTTGATCCGCGAGAACCATTTGCGTGGAAGATCGATGACGAGGCGTTGGTAACCAAGTCAGTATCTCGCCGAACATTCGAGGCTGTCGCGGACGGTGACCGGCATGATTCTCAGTATGCACGGCAGGTTTTGGAGAACCGAGCAAAGCGTAGACTTAGCAAGTCTCTGTAGTACTGGTGATGGTGCCGTCTTCGATACGATGTCCTGCTGTGATATCGGAGCAGGGTTATTGCAAAAACGGAGGCTGTCTACTGGTTCCAAAGATTTCATTGAGGTCGTCACGGTCAGTACTCGGACAATCGCTCCCAAGGTCAGTTCTACCGAATTCGGCGAGATGCGTACTGATACCGCGATTTACCGGATTTTAGCCTTTCTAGCTTGAGGCTGGTTCGTTCGCGGGTGGCAAGGGTTCTTATTCACGAGTTCCATTTAACGGGTTTAGACCGATGGCAAAGACCGCGAAAGAGGAATCATCTGAAGTGGCGTTCCCATCCGAAGTTCGGTGTCCCGTGATTGGTGGAAACCAGTTTCAGCTTCCAGCACGACTCGTGCGTGAGGTCGGATTTAAGAGCCCGCGATGGGAGACTGTTCAAAGCGCGAAAGTTGCGTGGTACTACCACGAAGAGGATGAGAAGGCAGTCCTCGCAAACAACACGATAGATAGACCATCGCTAGAATTGGTGGGTGCCTCTGCACTCTCCGGTGTCAGTAACGATGAGCTGGAATCAGGCGATGTGAGCAGTGCACGGGTGACCATCATCAACTATCTGCCTAACCCCCTCTACGAGAGACTCACCACTGATCGACTCGTACTGAAGCCGTTGTATACCACCCACCATCCTCAACTGAATGGTACTTGTGTCTCCATCTACCCTGCGGGGGAGTATGATCGTGGGGCCCTCCCAAATGTGACTCACGACCAAATCCCGGCCGCCGGTAACGAAGAAAGTACGAACGACACCTCAGATGTCGTTGGAACATACCATAATCACGCCAATTCCGTCTGAACTTAAACACCGGATGCCTTCATCCCGGTTCAACTGTCGGTGAGATTGATGTCGGATCAGCGTCTCATCAATACGCCAAGCCCCTCAGTAACAACCGACCTGTCTGAATTCTTATTGTACTACATCTTGATGTGACAAGATTTGAAAATACAGGACGGCAGTGGGATGCACGCATGCAATTACACACAGCTATTTTCAGCTTTCCCGAATCTGGAAGACAGGAGGCAGTTGAGCTACAGAACGACGAATGGGTTTGACATAGATTTCAACACAGCCGTGTGTAATCATGACAGATTTAGAATGTCCTCGGTCGGCATGATCGGGAGAGCAGTTGTGAGGTTCGTGAGTACTAGGTGTACGACCGCCGCCGACCTAGACTAGTATTAAAAATTTGCCGGTGATACATATTTTGATCGCCTACAAATCACCACCACACACATATTGGTATTTTGATAGGTTCTATTTTACTACCACCGTAATGGGGAGATATGGCGAACAGCCCAGAAGACAACTCAAACGAACCCGAGGGGTACCGTGACTGGAGCCACGATCTGGCCACCCTCCAGGAAATCGGGGAAGAACTCCTCGAAGAATGGAGGACAGAGCACCCACAATCACCACGGGATTTCCCGGCGGTGCGATGGCTGGCCGATAACGGCTACTCGCACCTCCGGTGGGTACTTCGTGAGAAACACGATATGGGAACGCCCGAATTCTTCATTCTACTCACCTCGGCAGGCGGATCGGAAGAGTACGAATGGAGCATCGACGACGTCGCTACCATCGAACGGGCTAACGCATACCTTGATGATCGCATCGAGTGTCGTGGTTGGCGGCCCTCCACGTCGCGGACACAGCGTGCGCGGATCAACGAGGTGCTCCGTCGGTTCGCAGACGAATACGGCGATGACAGAATCCTCGCCATCGCAAACGACCCCGAACGTAAGACCGACGTCTACGAATCCTTCAAGGAGGTCGTCAAGAGCCTTCGAGAGGAGCTGACCTCGGATGATTCGACCCATCATCATGTGCGCGCTGCACATCGATTCTTGGAGTGGCTCGACCGATCCGACCGAATTGCCTACGATCCGATGGAGAACATCGAGAATGAGTTCCGATGGGAGTGGCAGTCTGACTCGACGCCTCTGACACCAGACCAGATTCGAAGACTGTGGATCGCTGCCGAAACGGACGACGAGCGAATGCTGGTAATTGGGTACTGCGTCTGGGGTGTTCGTACGAAGGAACTCTCCGCCGTCCATGTAGACCAGATCACGCTCGACGTACACGATTCATACATCGAGTTCGAGGAACCTGACCGAAAGAACGGACAGGGCCAAGTCTCCCTCATGTTCGGTCTCGATGCACTCGCTAACTTGCTCGACGAACGTGCACAGCGACCAAACTGGAATGGGTACCTCTTTCCGAGTGACGCAGCGAACCGGTCGTTCTTGAGCCCTAAGCAGATGCGTCGGCGGTTCAAGGACTTGTGCCGGAAAGCTGGCGTGAAAGTTGACGGTGATGTGGGTACTCCAAAGCACGGCCGAGCCTTCTACTACAACATCTTGGCGGATGCAGAGTCGGACCTGTTGGAAACCGCGGGTGAGATCGCCGAGGAACAGGGCGCTAACGATGCCGAAGCCGTCCGAGACTTCTACCTCACTCCTGAAAAACGGAGACGGTACAGACGTACCTTCTTCAGGCAACATATCCGTCGAATCCTGCCGGACGACGCCCACACTCAGTACAGCACGCGCACTGACTTCGACAGCTCACTCGATGATTTCGAGTGAGACGTGCACGCCACGAAACTCCAAACTAACAACTCAGACCAATGCCCGACCATCCCGGTGACGTAGAGTTTCTCAAACAACACCTCTCGGGAGATTCGCCAGAGGAATTACTCGAACAAATTGCGTCCACTGTCGTGGACCACATGGCGGACTCATTTCCCGAGTTATCGCTGAAATCCCGTCCCATGGAGGCGGTTTTGGGTGAATTCCGTGGAAAGAAATTGGAGGAAGTCGAGTCAACAGGCCAGTATCGGCGGAAACTGGACTACCTCCAGACGTACCTTGAAGACGAGGCGGATATCGAATCGACTGAGGATCTCACGAGTGAGGACGTTGAGCAATACGATACATGGCGGAAGTACGAATCCTTGCCTCGGGACGAACCGTTAGCGGACACTACGCTTAGCGACGATATGTACCTCTTCCGCGAGTTCGTTCAATACTTGATCGAGCATAGGATGGCTCCGGTTCGCTTCGAGAAGTGTGTCGAAATCCCGGAAATAGACTATGCCGGTGGCGAGGGCGTAGACAAGAAAAAACTCGACCCGGAGATAGCAAAAGCAGCGCTGAACTACCTTCGGAAATACAAGTACGCCGATATCGAGCATGTCTCGATGGAGTTCATGTGCCAATCTGGTCCCCGGAAAAGCGGATTGATCGGCCGTGATGTTCCTGACTTCGACTACGAGGAACGGGTTCTCAAGTACGAGACCGAAGAGACGACACCGCTCAAGAACGACGAGAGTAGCGAACGGGAGATAACCCTGTACGGAGATGTTCCAGAGATCATCCGAGACTATCTCGAAGATCAGCGACCGCCTGTAACTGACGAAGAGGGGAGAGAACCGTTGCTCACGAAGGGCGACGGGAGAATGAGCCCGTCGACGCTACAGAAGATTGCCTACAAATGGACTCGACCGTGCATGGTCGGATTAGACTGTCCTCATGACCGTAACCCCGAGGACTGCGAAGCAGCACAGAAGAACAACTCCGCCTACAAGTGCCCAAGTAGCCGGGCTCCCCATCATATCCGAACTGGGTATATCACCGACCAGAAGAACAGAGGCGTCTCGGCGGACGGAATCGAGCAGCGCTGTGACGTAACGCCACGCGTCCAGAAATTACACTACGACCACCCGGACGACGCTGAAGACCGCGAACGCTTCGAGGACGAGTTCCGGAATGCCGACGATGACCCCGACTCCGGATTCAACCACAACTGACAGTTGATCTCATTACCGTCTGAACGTAGAGGATGAGCAAATCAGGTAGGTTCCAATACCATCCTGATCTATTGATCGATTTCCGATCTGGGTTATTCAATCACTGATATTTCGAGGGTCGGAGAGATTCAGGATGTGATGATATCATTCGCACAGAATTTGACCGTTGTCGCCTCTCCGACTTGGCTCTACACAGTTCTAAGATAGCTCACCAACTGTCATTTGCCCCTTGAATTGCAAAGTCTACATTCCATTGTTCCACCTGCTCTACGCACTCGCTTAGAAGACGTCCAACATTATGATACTCGCTCCTTGCCTCCGGATCAAAATCTGTATTTAGACCTGGATTCACGCCGTAGATTGTATACTGCCAGTCACTTGGTTTGAAGTCCTCTTTGAGGGAGTCATAGCGGTTTTCACCTCGCACAAAATGCTGGAGAGTGCCCGGTGTCCGACGGTCATTGATGTGATCAATCAATCTCATACTGGACGCATATCTCAGTGACCGTACGGCTTGTTGATAGATCTCTGTAAATCGGCCCAAACTGACTCCGGCCGAATAGCCGCCTTTGCAATGGTAAAGATTAATTCTGTTCTCGTCGACACAGAATTCAATAAAATCAGCCACTTCGCCGCCCTCATCATCGCAGAACAGGATATGCTGATCTTCATGCCTTCGTTCTTTCAGCCATTGAACTAGCGCTTCAAACACCGATGACGGCTCATTATCATCCCATCGCTCAGTTAGACTACCTTCATTATTGCTACAATACCAGTTCGGTTTCTCGTTCGCACCTTCAGAGATATATTCTGACCAATCAACTGTCGTTGAAGCCTGATATTCACTGGGAACAAAACCACTCAAATCAGCTTGAGACGATTGTTTCTGGCCGCCAACGACAATTGATCCGGAACTCGTATGGAATCGAGGTGGATACGCTTCAAGAAATTCGTCTCCACTGATCCCATTAGGAGCGTCGCCTTTTTTACGCAACGACACATCATACTCGGCTAATTCGCCCGTCCACTGATCCGTCGAGACATCATAAGAGCAAGATAGTTCAGTATTATAGTCTTCAAATTTCATTACTACATCAACCGTCGTACTTCCGGCCTCTGGGGTAGATTCCATCTCCAAATACGGTTTCACGTTTTCTGACCCAGGAAACTGCTCTCCAGACAATTCAATCGGAGTAGCTGCCAATCTTGGATGGAGAATTATGGCAAATGGAACGGACTCGAATCGATCTATCGGTTCTCCTGTATTCAGCGATTCGAGATTTTGGATCCCTGGCTCCGAATCGTCTGAGAGTCGGTCAGCCATGCGATCACACCAACTTCTAAAGTCTGAGATGGGTTCTTTCGAATTCGCCCAAATCTTCGATTTCTCGCCGCTCACTCCACGCGTTTCTGATTCTTCCTCAGCGCCAAAAGTCGCAAAGACATGACCATGCGTATATGTACGTTCATCTGAATGATGGACCGCTCCCTGTACGTCCTCCCCGTAATAGGTTTTATATTGAGGTTGATTTCCGGATGGAACGGTGGTATTTGTCAACCCAGTAGTTTGATATTTTGGGTTTTGCAGCGATTGCATGACCTTCGAAAGGCGCTTACCGTCGATTGTAGATAGGTCATCAATATCGTTGACCAGCGCCTCTCGCAACTCACCGGCTTGCCTCCGGTTTGATGTGTATTCGAAAAGGAAATCGTGTTCAGACGGTGCATAGAACAAGTGGAGATCGTAGCGTTGGGTTTCAAGAATTGTCTGTGTTCCCCACGTTGGTGAATCCGTGCTAATCGTAATGTAGCCCGCGAATGGCGAAGAAACCGCTGCTTGAAGCGGAAAGACATCCCAGCGAAGATCAGGAACCTCCAAATTGAAGTCCGCATCCGTCTCCGCGAGTGAATACACAGTAACTGTTTTGTAGAGTTCAATATTCTCCTCATTCACTGCTGCTGGCGTCCTGTCCCGTGTATGGTTACTGGGCCACCGCTGCGGGTCTATATATTCGCCAATGATGTCGGGTACGATCTCGGACCAACCAGTATTTTCGTAGTAGAGTTGTCGGACGGCGTCTTCAGTCCCCTTATCGGAAATGACGTCGTCGGTTGCAATGATAGTCGCCGCCGCATTGTCGTCGGGTTGTCGCGCGAGCCTACCGATGAGCTGGATTGTCATGCGTAGTGATTTCGGCGGCTCGTGAAAAACGGCGAGTTGGAGATTATCAATATCGATGCCTTCTGCGAACTTATCTACAATAACGACACCGTCTATCTCCCCAGTACGCAACGCTTGGATTGCCTTCTTATTATCGTTCTTGTCAGCGTTCGAATGGACTGCGGTAACCTCTAATCCATCACATTCGTTATATTCGTCAGCAAGGTCGTTCGCTTTCTCAATCTCATCCGTCCGAACCAGCATTGTAGCATCGTCGTTTGTTTCTTTGAACGACTTTAGTTGAGATTCCGCATTATCAATGAGAGGCTCTTTTCCCCCATTTTGCGTTGTCAGTTTGATTTTATGATAGATATCATCGTCGTGCGCCTTATCAACGGGATAGTGGTAAATAAGCCGGCCTGGGAGGATGTCATGATCTCGGCGGAAGGGTGTCGCTGTCAGCAGGATTTGCGGTATACTATTGAATTTAGAGAGGATTTCTTCCCAGGCTGGTGCACTCGAATGGTGTGCTTCGTCGACTAACACCAGATCAAACATATCCTCCGGTGGTGGCGCTATATCCGACTCATCTTCTTGTGTGTACTCTGAACTGATACTATTTGGTAAGGTCACAACCACATCAGTTGAAGAATATTCCTCCCAATCGTGTTCATCACGAGGTCTCTCATCCAGTATTTTGACTTCGGGCGCAGGCGCATCTGCAGCGACAGCCTCGGCCATCTTCAGGCCTTCAAGACGCTCAAACTTTCCTCGTAACTGAGTCCGAATCGAATCAGACGGCGCGATAACCAGTACTCTATTCGCTTCATAATCGAAAGCTGCAAGCATCATTAAAGCGGTTTTTCCACCTCCTGTGGGGATTGAGATAATTGCAGGCTCATCGCCTTGCGCGGTTTGGTGGCTTTTCAAAGCCCAATAAGCCCCTCGCTGACAGGTCCGATACGACTCTGCTGTGCTCTGATCAGAAATTGGAAATGTGATTTCATCCGCATAGTCGGCGAAGAATGATGTCATGTCTATTATTTACGCCACTCCGAGGGTGCCTACTTAAATATGGGCACTACTGATTACTCACGTTTCAACGTGAGTTTGTCTACAGATCATCCAGATATTCTCTCCTCTGTTCCATTTTTTCGCGCTCTGTGCGCCGGTCGTAGTGCTGTTCAATTACTCGCTGGCTGACGTTCGCACGGTCGCTGACTACCTTGTCCGGCATGTCGCTGTTTAGGCTATGGGTGATACTCCCTCGCCGGATTGCGTGTGGGCTCACGCTTGATGGGCAACGGTAAGCAGTATCGCGTTCTAACGCCGAACACTCACCGAGGTCTCGGTCGTGCGGGCATTCGGCGCTGTAGGTACAGGGCCGAGTCCACCGGTAGACGTACGCTCGAAGCGTTGTCTTGTTCGTACGGCCCTCACGCGACGCGAGTAGCGGCTCTCGTCCGTGCTCGTCGCTGACTGATGGCCGCTTCTCGGCTAGCCAGTCGTCAAGTACGTCGCAGAGTTGATCTGAAAGCGCAACCATCCGTTCGCCCTTCCCCTGATTCTTAATCGGCGTCCCCGATTCTGGACGATGACGAACCTTCACACACTGGTCGTCTGGATCGTAGTCGTCGACGTCCAGTGCATGCACGCCACCGACACGCATCATCGTGTGCCACATCAGTGCGATTGCGACGTGCTGGATACTCGCGTATTCATACTTCTCCAGATGAGCGAGTACCTTCGAGGCACTGTCGCTGTCCAGCATCACGTCTCGGGAGTTCTCGTCAGGGGTGATCGACGGAGATAGTACCTTCTGACTCAGGTCTTGTTCTACGCCGTCGATGGATTCCAGCCATCGGATGAACACGCGGAGCGTGTCCATCTGTGTTTTCTCGCTGACCTTATTCAGATCGCCGTCTTCGCGCCGCCAGAGCCGATACCGATGGAGCTGGCGACCGGTGAGCGTGTTAAGATTCTCAATCTCCTTCTCATCACACCAGCGGACGAAGTGACCGAGACGGTATTTATGCCCTTTCAGAGAGGCCTCCGAGAGTTCGTTCTCTTTGTCTGCAAGGTACAATTCGAGTGCGGTTTCTGCGTCGATTGGTTCGAGACTCATGGTTGGTCTTCTCCAGTCAAGCGAACCCCACGAGTCCCGGTTACTGCCCGTTCTGAACCAACGGCTACATCGCCCGAAATCGCCAAAAGGAAGGGTTGTCACGCCGCGTGACCAAGGCCTGCAGCGCCCATCTTCCTGCGACGAACTGACGTGAGGAGCGGAAGACGTACCGCGAGGGATTTGAACCAGAGAGCGAGCGTTAGCGAGCGACCGAGGTTCAAATCCTGCAGCGCCCATCGCCGATTTCTCGGTCGTAATCGCACGACAACGGCGGGGTGCTCGTCGATGCCATCGGCTCTGGGTGCACTACCGTTAATTTCGTTCAGCCCTGAAGCGTCGCTGGTTTCAAAGCATTATTATTATCACGACTAGGAATCACACTATGTATGCGTCGCCGCGCCCTCCTCTCGTCCGCCCTGACCGCCGCCTCCGCTGTCACTGCGGGCTGCAGTGCCGTTGAATCGCGCACGGAACACACGAACCCGGTTGTAAAAACCAGCGACAACCCCCGAGATGACGAGAAGTATCTCGAATTCCAGCAGGACAGCACTGAGTTCGCCACTGTTGGCGTTGACCCGAGGTTTGCCCCCTTACCGGAACATTTCCACACGTGGATTTCACACACAGAGGACACCGAACTGCAATCGCTCACACAGCGGTTCGTGGCACTAGGCGGTGACGGCACTCCGCCACAGCTCTCGCTCCAAGACCCGTTTATGGGAGACTCCAAACCTCACCCATCCGTGTCACTATTCCGTGACGGGAGGGCTGCGGTCGTCGAAGTCCATCGGTTCGGTGAACTCGCCAACGAGACCATATTTATCGACTTTCCGGTTATTCAATGGCCGGAGTCGGCCCGGCGACCCGTCGTCGAAAGCACCGCCGAACTCGCTCAACCGGGGTTCCCCGACCGAACACACGTCCTCGACGGACAACTCGAATTCGAGTTCAACGCCGAGACTGAAGGCAGCGAATGAACCGCTAAAACACCCTATTCGCAGGCTCGTTCTTGAACCTGATTCGGTCAGATACTGGAGGAATGAACGAAGTCATTCTGCTGCATACCCTCTCTGTATCGGCCACCCTGTTCGTGGCAGATGGTCAGCATGTATATGATGCGGCGCCATGATGACCTACTAGCAGTTCTCAGCTGTGGAGCCCACACGGTGAGAGAGGGACAACAGGGGCAACGGCGTTCCACATTCCGAAACTACTAGTCGCTGCCGCAGTGGCGTTGCAGGCTCCGGTTCGACTGTCGAACGAATCAATTCTGTGGCGTGAGGTGGCGAATTCACCGTTCTGATCTACGGAAATTCTGCTTCACTATCCGACCGAAATTGTGGCAGTGATCGTTTAATCGCGGTGTTGTCGCCTGAGAGTGTGGTGGTTCTTCATCGGCTGTGTTAACAAACTACTATCTATAGTTAGTTAGTTTTATTATCTTTCTCTATAGTCCTAATAATTGATGGCGCACATCCACCTTGGAGAAGGCTCGTTCCCGCTGTGGGCACTGGCCCTCTGGACTGCTCTCGGCACCGTACTGATTAGTACGGTCGTGTATCGTGTACGGAAGGGCGGTATCGAGACCCACCAGATCGCACTTGCAGGAATCGCTGCAGCGGCGAGTTTCGCAATATTCCAGCTGAACATTCCCGTGTGGGGCGGTATTCACATGAATCTCACCGGCCTCGTCGGTATCTTGGCTGGTCCCCTGCTCGGGGCACTCATCGCACTGGTCGTGAACATCTTCTCGGCGGCACTCGGTCACGGTGCCGTCGGACTCCTCGGAGCGAATACCTTGGTCAACGCTTCGGAAGCGATCGTCGCCTACTACGCCTTCCGAACGCTGGTCCGGATGGATTGGGATATCTTCCCGGCGAGTGCGAGTGCGGCGACGCTCGGACTGTCGGCCGGTGCAATCCTGATGGGCGCGGTCATCGTCATCAGCGGCGTCAACGGAAGCGCGCTCCCCCGAGCCGACCTGACGGTTGCCGTCGCTGGACTTGTCGGTCTGAACCTTGGTGTCGCAGTGATCGAGGGGATCCTCACCGGGTTCGTCGTCCAGTTCCTCGTGTCGGTTCGTCCGGGTCTCGTCGGACTCGGTGACCGCTACAGCCGCGAGGGCTCCTCGGGGGTGACGGCCTGATGGACCGCTGGAAGCAGTACGGCGGCCTGGTCGGACTGCTGGTCGTTTGCTTCGGCGCGGGATCGTGGGGATTCACCTCGACCGGCGGAGCGCTTCCGTGGGCCAAGCGATCCGCCCAAACGCTACAACGTGGAGTGCAAGAAGGCGGCGGCACACTCATCGACTTCGGCCGGGGTATCGTCGTCGCCGGTCCGATTCGAAAGGGCGGGATGATGCTCGAATACACCGCACTTGTCGTCATCTTTGCCCTCGTCGGAATCGGACTGTACGTCTACGCGGACCGCTACCACGGCCTCGACGAACAGGAGCGCGCAGCAAAATAACCGTGACGACACTGTCGAACCACGTCCCCGACCCCCGACTCATCACGGCCTACGCCGAGCACCGCAGCAGCCCACTGCATCGCGTGAACCCGTGGACGAAACTCGGCGTCGTCGGTGCGCTCGTTCTTGCGGTCACGGTACTCGACCGGCTGGCACTGCTGTCCGGGCTGTACGGTGTAGTCCTGGTAGTCTACGGAATTGCTGACCTGCCGTTCAGACGATTAGTGGGCTGGTACACGCTGCCGCTGCTGTTCATCGTCTCCGTCGCGGGGCCACTGGCGTTTCTCGAACCTGGAGTGCCGATTGGCGGGTATCTCATTACACCCGTCGGCGACTTTTCGGTCACATGGGCTGGTCTCGTACTGTTCGCGGAGCTTAGTTTCAGGTCGCTGACCGTCGTCACGTTCACGCTGATGGTCACGATGACGACGAAGTACACGGATGTCGCCTACATTCTCGGCCGTGTACTCCCACAGCCGGTTGACCAAGTCGCGCTGCTCACGTACCGGTTCACTTTCGTGATGGTCGAGGTGCTGGAGGGCCTAGTGAAGGCTGCACTTGCTCGTGGCGCGAATATCTCGGATTTCTGGCCGAACAAGCGCCTATACGCCCGAATTCTCGGAGTGACGATGTTGTCTGCAATCGAGCAGTCCGAGCGACTCGTCAAGTCGATGGAAGCACGCGGCTACGATGGGGACATTACCCTCTATAGTGATGTCTCGCGGCCGCCCATCCACGAGATCCTCGTCGTCGTTGGATCGTACGCAGCGACCGTCGGCTATGCAGCAGTCGTGGCGTACGGGGTGACGATATGAGCCAGAACACATCACCGGTCGTCTCTCTACAATGTGAGGCACATACCTATCCTGATGGAACTGTCGGGATGCACGAAGTCGAGTTCGTGGTCTATCCTGACGAGGTAGTCGCACTTGTCGGTGGCAACGGCGCGGGGAAATCGACGCTGCTCGAACACCTGAACGCGACGCTCGTACCCGGCGATGGTGACCTCGTGGTTGATGGGGTTTCGATCACCGAGGACAACAAAGTACACGCCAGAAAGGAAGTCGGATTCGTCTTCCAGGATGCCGACACGCAACTCGTCGCACCGACTGTTCTGGACGACGTGATGTTCGGACTTCAGAACTATGGCATCACGGGGAAAGAGGCCGAGGAACGTGCTCGTGAAGCCCTCGCCACCGTTGACGCCGGCCATCTTGAAGACCGGATCCCGCACTATCTGAGCGGCGGCGAGAAACGACTCGTGGGGCTGGCCGGAGTGCTGGTACTGGAACCGAGCGTGATCGTTCTTGACGAACCGCTGGCCGGATTGGACCCCGAACGTTCACGACTGGTCGCCAACCGGATTGAACAGGTCCACGAAGCGGGAATGAGTGTCGTGCTTTCGACGCACGACCTCGAATTCGCAGCCGAAGTGGCCGGCCGGGTCTGCGTGATGGCCGACGGAAATATAATCGGCAGTGGCACCCCGCGCGAGGTGTTCTACGACGATGCGCTGCTAGACGAAGCGAATCTGCATCCACCGAGTCCTGTTCGCGTGGCTCGGGGTGCGGGGTTGGATTCGAGAGCTCGGCCGATTACTGAGAGGGACCTCGAAACGCTCCTTGTAAACCAGTCTCGGGTTGAGGGTGTTTCGTCCACCGGGAAACCCTCGGACTGATCGTAGCCAGTAGGGCGGTTGAAAGAGATACGACCATTTCGGTCAAGATCATTCCGTCGAAAACATACCATGCGGACTCTGACAATATTTCGGTAGAGACGGATGGAAGCCATCAGAAACTACTAGCAGTTCTTAGATATAGCGACCGCGTAGTTGGAGGGGGACTTCTGTGGAAACGGCGTTCCATATCGAGAAACTACTAATAAACACCGTCTGCAGAGCGTTGGCTACCGTGGTTATATCGATCACATCCACCGGGCATGGAACGCGCGCTTAGATACTGATCTCTACGGCCAGCGGAGTCAATCCGAGACTGTCAACTCAACACTCAAGCCGAAGTACGGTGCGTTCGTTCGCTCACGACGATGGTGGAAGCAATTTCGTGAACTCACTATTGTCTCTCAGTCACAACATCGACCGATCACTCTGAGTGGCCAAGACAGGGAACTCTCAAATTTCTTAGCACAGTCAGTTCCCTGAATGTATATCTCCATCTGTTTGAAATACCGTGATTAAAACCAGCACGAGTGTTCCAAACACGATTGCACTTCCGATCATGCGAGCGGTGGTTGATATTGCCGTTTCATACCCTCGAATCGCAATAGCAATATCACCAAGCGTTGCGACCCCGAGTCCGAGTAAAAAGACGCAAGCGATGAGGAGATGTCGAATTGATCCGAGTAGTTCGTTCGTTTTGGAGGACATCAATAGGAATTCTAATAGTATCTTCATAACCCTACCGAAACAGACAGCTACAGGCCAACACGTAGTCTTCAGCGAACACCCGTTACAGGAGAAATATGTCTGAAGTAGAGGATTTCAACAGAGCCACCCGAAAACGAAGTGCTCAGGTCGTGGTTCAGTCGCGGAATCTACTGGCCGTTGTTAATTACGGGCGTTCTACATCGAGAACTGACTAGTAGACACACGTCTGTAGAGCGCGGCTACCGTGGCCGATGCGCTGAATTGAATCCTCCAATCTCTGCTATGAGTTTGGAGGGCTGCTGAATACAGCGCGCGAGTCTTGCACGATGACTCGGTCTGTTTGAGCCAGCTCAGCCCGGTCAGTACAGTCTACCTGGAGTTCACCGCGAAATAGTTTAACTTATGAAATTATTTTATTGATATAAAATGTCGGTTCCGCTGCTGAGAACGCGAAGACGAAAATAATATCACTAAGTGATATAACCTAGTTATCAATGGCGCGAACACAGCTTCAACGTGCCCGTAACGGTGAGGTGACGGCAGCGATAGAACGGGTGGCCGAGCGGGAGAATCGTGACCCCGAGTTCGTCCGGCAGCAGGTCGCCGACGGACAGGCGGTTATCCCTTACAACCACGCCCACGAGGCGCTCGATCCGATGACCATCGGCCGGGAGTTCGCCACCAAGGTCAACGCCAACATCGGCAACAGCGAGGAGACGAGCGACCTGCAAGGGGAATTGGAAAAGCTCCACGCGGCGATTCACTACGGGGCGGACACGGTGATGGACCTCTCGACAGGGGCAGGCCTCGATGATATCCGCGAGGCTAACATCGAACACTCGCCGGTGCCTGTCGGAACGGTCCCCATCTACGAGGCGATCAAGTACGTCGACGATCCGACCGAGATTACCCATACCCTCCTGCTCGACGTCATCGAGAAACAGGCTAAGCAAGGGGTCGATTATATGACGATCCACGCCGGTGTGTTGATGGAGCACCTGCCACTGACTGATGGCCGGAAGACGGGTATCGTCTCACGCGGGGGGTCGATTCTGGCCCGGTGGATCGAGGAGAACGGGATGCAAAATCCACTCTACGCGGAATTCGAGGAGATTTGCGAAATCTTCGCCGAGCACGACGTGACGTTCTCGCTCGGGGATGGCCTCCGTCCCGGCTGTCTCGCCGACGCCAGTGATGAGGCCCAGTTTGCCGAACTGGAGACACTCGGAGAACTCACGCGAACTGCGTGGGACCACGGTGTGCAGGTGATGGTCGAGGGGCCGGGTCACGTCCCGATGGATCAAGTGGCGGACAACGTCGAGCGCCAGCAGGAGGTATGTGACGGAGCCCCATTCTACGTGCTCGGGCCGCTCGTCACCGATGTCGCGCCAGGCTACGACCACATCACGAGCGCCATTGGCGCGGCCGAGGCGGGGCGGGCCGGTGCCGCGATGCTCTGTTACGTCACGCCAAAGGAGCACTTGGGCCTCCCCGACCGAGAGGACGTGCGCGACGGGCTGGCAGCCTACCGTATCGCCGCCCACGCGGCCGACGTGGCGACCGGCCTGCCGGGTGCCAGCGACTGGGACAACGCGCTCTCGGAGGCGCGCTACGAGTTCGACTGGCGCCGGCAGTTCGACCTCGCGCTGGATCCGGAACGAGCCCAAGAGTACCACGATCAGACCCTCCCGGGTGATAACTACAAGGAGGCGCGATTCTGCTCGATGTGCGGTGTGGAGTTCTGCTCGATGCGGATCGACCAAGACGCCCGCGATGCCGACGGCGAGATGTCGAGTATCGACGACGAGACCGACCTCGACGCCTCGCCCGCTGCCGAGGCCAACCTCCCGCCGGTCGGCACCCACGACACGAGCGGTGTACCCGAGGAGATCGAGATCGACGGCGTTACCTTCACGCCGGAACGGGACCACGCAGACGACTGAGTGTTACAAGACAAAGAGCAGATTTCCCGGTGCTTCTATGGATTGACTTTGAGTTGGGTTTGCACGCTTAGTGAGCGGCTTGTTCACCGTGGTAGAGATGAAACAAGAGGAGGTGCCGTGCTGACTACATCTTCTGTATCGGCCACACCGTCACTAACGGAGGCCGAGTAATTGACCGAAGCACTGCTGCAGGCAGGGCGCATATTCATCAGATCACTATCGCAACACTGCTCAGGCTGGTAGAAATATTCTCAGATACTGGTGTGGATATTGACGGTGTCGGTGTTCAGGCTTTTGATCCGAGTAGTTGTTGGATGGCCTCTCTATGTTCAGCAGCCGATTTCTGACAGTATTACGGAATATATTGGTGATTTTGAGCCACTAGTAGTTGTCAGTGTATCCAACACCCTCCGGTTTCGACCATCTCAGGTCCAGCAAGGGACTTCGTTCGCCGACCGGGCACTTGCAGCGCCCATCGCTGTTCATTCTCCGTAATCGAACGACAACGGCGGGTTGAGCGTCGATATCAGCGTCCCTCGGTGCGAGGAGGTTGCTTTCGCTCAGAGACTGAACGATCCTGAACGACGACGGGTCGATTCCGTGATTCGCTACCGCTACGGCGTGGCGCGCGGCCGCTGATCATTGAGTCGTTGAGTGCCAAACAACACGGACGGCACACGGCTGGCCACGATACTGGAGAGTGAGATTGCAAGAGGGGCACGCCCCATCTCAGAAGAGACCGGCAATAAATCCGAGTCCCATGACGATGAGGACGGTCGCTGAGAACAGCGGGAGGTACGGTGTGTACTTTTCAACCGTTTCTTCACACTCCTGATAGCCAGCGATGAGGAGCATCGTCAACCCGACGATACCGACAACGACCGTCAGCGCGTACGCAGTCATCAGTTCCAGACAGTACGTCGAACCGGCACAGAGCCCGATGATCTCGAACTCTTCCTCGTGAGCGAACCCGAGGACGAATGCAAACCAGGCAATCCCGAACAGTCCCCGGTCGGTGCCAGTAGCTGGCTCGGTTCCGTGCTCGGGGGAATCTCTCCCGATACCACTAAGTCGAGTTTTCACACGGTCGTAGAGCCCATCTGGGGAACGTTCCTCCGCAAGTGACACGACGTGGTCGTTCTGTGCAGATTGGCCTTCAGTGTGCTCACTATGGTCGTGGTCATGAGAGTGACCGTGGTCGCGGTCGTGACTGTGGGAGTGGCCGTGCGTGTACTCTCGAATTCCGAGGCCGATGAGCAACACCCCTGCGACGATGCTCACTGGACCACCGATCGTGAGCCCGTCGAGGATCGAAACCGGTCGGTTCACCTGGGTCAGCTGGAAGTAGGATTTCGCGTAGAAGAACGCACCAACCATCGCCAGACTGCTGATGAGGTGGCCGATGCCGATAAGCGAGCTCGCGGCGAACCCGTAGAGCCACTCGTTGGATTGATCGAGCGCGTAGCTCGCAGCAACCGGCCATCCGTGTCCGGGTTCGATGCCGTGCACGAGTCCCAGAACGATCGTGCCAGCCAACAGTGGAAAGGCCTCACCGTGGAGCATTGTTCGTATTTCTACCGTTGCGCGGTATAGCGATTGTTAAGACTGAAACGGAGGTCCCGTAATAATCGAGGAATCAAGAGGACAGAAGACGAATCCGGAAGATATGCGCACGAGTTTGAACGTTTCTGAGGACGTTCTCGACGCGTTCGACGAGACGTGGCAGGCTGAAGGGTTTGACTCTCGCTCACGAGCGATTCGGGAAGCGATGCAGGAATACATCGAAGGGCATTCACAACTCGAGGAGGTTTCGGGTGAGGTCGTCGCGGTTCTGGCCTTCGATTACCAGCATCATGAGGTGATTCACGACCTACATTCCGTCCAGCATCAGTTTCAGGACGTCATCGAGACGATGAGCCATACCCATCAGGGGGACTGGTGTTTGGAGACGGTCTTCTGTCACGGCGATTCAGCTCGGATCCGAGAGCTCGTGTATCGGCTCCGTGATTTCGATGGAGTCGGCCGCGTGAAGACGATGCTCCTCCGACCAGCAACCTGACCTTCCCGGATAACGGACTACGATTGCGGACTGGCACTGGCGTTAGCTCACGATATCTTCGGACCACTCGCGTAAGCGTATGCTTGACCTCGTCGAACTAGTCGGCCTTCTTCCCGTGAGTCGTCACTGATGCACCCGGTGCTGACGAGGACCCACTCGCCGGCGGGTGCTGGGTCGTATTGCGTCCGTTCAGCCTCTAGTGATAGCGGACAATATGACACACAGGCCGATAACCGTCACGAGGCCCCGCACGAGCAAGACGACACCGGGCCCAGCACCCATCATGTTTGTGAACGTAGCTGCCACGAAAACGCCCGTCGTCAACAGGCCAATGCCGATAGCAAGAGCCCGCATCTTTGTGGAGGCGTTGCGGCGGTACCCGCGATAGGCCAGCATGGCGACGAACAGACCGACGACGGCAGTTACCCCGCGAGCTACCGATCCCACATCAACCAGGTCTATCACCAGCAGCGTTTCTGCGATCACCGCATCTCACCGCCGTACACGGTCCATAGAATCGTTCCCAGCCCAAACAGTTCACAGGCACTAACGAGTACTGAACGAGCGACCGTCCCGAAATCGGTAGCCGTCGGCAACCCCACACGAAGTAGCTCGGGGACCGTTATCAAGAAGATGAGGCCGACGGCGAGCCAGAGCATACCACGGTGAGCTGGTCCCTGACGATAGCCACGAACTAGAACCACGGCGATGGCGAGTGAAAGCACTACTGAGAGCAAAGAAAGGACGAACACAGCAACTGCGATCACTGGAGTAGTTCCGGTCGCGTTCAATTGGAGCAGGAGCATTTCAGGATAGCCCCTCGAACAGGTCCGTGAACCGATCGGCCGGATCAGTCGGCGTGCGTGTGACTGTCACTTCGTAGGTCCCATCGACGAGCGTGACGGTGACGGACTCAACGGTAGCCACGTAGCGTTTGTAGTGGTGGCCGTCGGGGTCCAGTTCCTGCTGTTCGGTCACGAGTTGTGCGTCCTGTAACCGATCGAGACGGCGATATGCCGTCGCGTCGGACATCTCACAGGCGGTACAGAGTTCATCGACTGACATCGGTTCAGTTGTGAGATGAACGAGGATCGATCGGGCGTACTCGTCGTCGAGCAACGCCAATATCGCATCCTCGTCCTCACTCATACGCATTTCAGGGCCAGGAAGCGGTAAAAAACCCGGCACAGCTTCCGGGTCGGAAGCCGTGCCTGGGTCACTACGTATATTCGGACTCTCGGCTCGAGTATGTCGTTACAGTCGACAGTTGACCGCATCCTACCGACCGCCCTCCGTGAGAGACGTCATCAACTCCTCTGGCCCGTCTGGAACACCGAACAACGCCGACTGCGTGCACTGCTACGTGCGCTCCTCCCGATAGTGCTGACCTTCGGTCTTCTCGCGATACTCCAGACCGCGATCCGAGCCAGATTCAACCATCCCGTACGAGAACTCCTCGAACTGGCTGGGATCGGCATCGTTCTCGCCGGGGCTGTCCTCTTCACTGCCCGGGTCATCGATCGACGCCCCGTAAGTGGATTCGGCCTTTCATTCGACCGGGAGTGGTGGCAGTCGGTTGTCGTGGGAGGAGTCATCGCAACCGCAGTCAACGGTGGTGCACTCATTGTCTCACTCGGTGCTGGCTGGGCCACGTTCGTCGGCGTCATGCAGGGGTCTGGTGACCTGCCGTTCGTGCCTGCGATGGCGATCGTGTTCGTGTATATCGCTTTCGCAGCCACGTGGGAAGAGTTCGTTCTGCGCGGCGCGATGGTGACGAATCTCGCCGAGGGAGCAAGCGAGTCCGTTCCCCGGTGGATGGCTATTGGACTCGCGGTGACGCTCAGTACGCTCGTGTTTGCGTTTCTACACGGCGCAAAAATATCGCATGTTAGCCAGTATGGATACTACCTGACTGCGGGGCTAATATTCGCTGGAGTATACGTTCTGACCGGGGAGCTCGCTCTCGGGATCGGGTTTCACGTGTTCTACAACTTCACACAGAGCGCGATATTCGGACTGGGACACTCACAGCGGACGCCGGAACTCCTCGCGGTCGATATCGTCGGTCCATCACGCTGGATCGGCGAAGAAGGACTCGTCTTCGTCGGCTCCGCCATCTTCGGTGGCCTATTGCTGGTTGCGTATATTCGCTGGCGAGATGGACCACTTGCGCTCGACGATGAGATAACCAACTACACCGGCCGATAACGAATTTCATTCGACACACATGCCAACGGCGTTTCCCCACCACACTTCCGTCGATCACACGCCTCGTGAACGAACCAACGTCGTCGTCGACGGTGAAGAGCGGACCGACGTGCTCCAGACGGTGTCCTCGGAAACCGCACAGCGGATTCTGGTGACGCTTGAGGACGAACCGGCAACGACGTCGGACATTGCCGACGATGTCGACACGTCCCTCCAGAACGCGAAATACCACCTCGGCCACCTTCGCGAAGCCGGCCTCGTTGCGGCAGTAGACACGTGGTACTCGGTGAAAGGAACTGAGATGACCGTCTATGCACTCGCCGTCGAGGAGTTAGTCATCCAGTTTGGAGACTCAATCGCAACGACACAGGGGTGACTCGGCGGCGACTGTTTGGTCGTGATCGTCGGTCCGGAGTCGTCAGATCGAGGAAACCGTAGACCATGTCGCGAACACCGGAGAGATCGATATCATCCTCCTGTGGGGTAATCCCACGGCTTTAGCTGTGGGGGGATGTCAGTCTGTGAGATATGGAAGTGGAGTGACCGGAGCCATCATCGGCGTGCCGGTGAGAATGTGGAGCAGTGCCGGAATGTGCGATGCCCCGTAAACTACGAGCACTCGCTCAGCACCGGCATCCGGCACTGTCCAGAGGTTCGCCGCGATACGAAGATTTCGTTGGAACCACGAGGTCATGAGATCCAGGGCAGTATGCTCCCCGGGCTCGCTCTCCTCAAATCCCGTTGCATACAGATGTTCGTCCTGCATCCGCGAAAACGACCCCGGATCGAGCGTATTCATCCGACGATAGTGCTCAACCAACGATCCGCTGTCGAGTCGTCGCTGTTCCTCCTCGAGCAGTCGGGCGAAGTCCGGTAGCGGATACTCGACTGCATCGGGATCGGCCAGCGGCGAAGTCGGTAGTTGCTGTTGCTCGGCGTCCGTCAGTAGTGCCGTAAGCGGTTGGTTGTGATCGACGGCGCCGATCGTTTCGTGGCCGAGAGTTTCAGCGAGTCGGAATCCAAGCTGAACGATCTCGCTGGATCTCTCGACGTCCCAGCCATCGACTGTCGTCCTATCCGCGGCATCGTCACGGTATGCGGTGAATGCCCGGTCGGCGATCTGTTGTTCCGTAGCGGGATACTCTATGGCGATCCTGTCTGGATCCCACACAGCTAGCCGGTCAGTGATCGTTTCGAGTTCGTGTTGCCGTTGCTGTCCCAGGATATCCCCCGCATCGAGTGCGTACGTATTGGAGGTCCGATCCGGCGTCTGAGCGAGATGACTCGTCCCAAGGAGCATCACTTCCCGTTGTCCCTCCTGGGGAGTCGGCCATCGATCAGCCGCTTTGGCTGGAGATACGTCCGCCTCTTGCCGGACCCCACTACACCCGGCCATGCCGGTTATTGCGGTGGCGAGCGTGGCTCGGATGAATGTCCGCCGTGTCCGCGATTGTTTCGATGATCGGCAGGCGATAGTTGCTGTGCATCGATCAGGCATAGAGGCCCTCAGTCAGACTGAGAGTTCCATTACCGATTTCGATAACGGCCGTGTACTCCGGAGAAGAGTCAATCCGACAGTGTCCAGATGTTTCCTCCGCATCGTCGAGGGTAACGGTGATCTCACAGTCGACACTCGGAAGCAGATCACATTCGCTGACGACCTCTCCTGGCGGGAGGTAGTATCGCTTCTGGAACGTCGTGTTACCGGGATACGTGACTACAGTCAGATGTAAATCGTATCCACGCCGATGATCGTAATTTCGAATCAGGACGTCTTCGCTTCTGTCTGCTATGGAATCAACGACACGTTCTGGCTCCCGTGCTCGGTTACGAGACGGGAGATTATCTGTACCTCGCGGGGAGGGCATATCTGGACGTTACTTGCAAGCAACCAAAGACTGGCGTAGGCTCAAACGCAAATTTTAGCTCGATGAACGGAAGTTATCCTACTGAGAAGTATCTCGGCAGCTCGAAGATATTTTCAGCCTCCGATATTTTTACATGCAGATCATCTGAAACGGCACGTATGCCCTCCATCACACGACGGAAAGCCGTGACTCTACTCGCGGGCGTAGTTTCGGTCGGAGCGATCGGCAGTGCTGTAGCACACACCACTCGGAAAGACGCGCCACACCTGATCGTGAACAATCAAACGGAGACCGAACTGGCCGTTACGACGGTGATTCGCACCGCGACGGATGGTGAGGTACTCGTCGACGACACGACGCCGATATCGGCGAAGGGTGATCACGGGTACACGGGCCTGGCTGCCAACGAACCACTCGACGCGACGATACGGACGGATACTGGGCTGGAGAACACGTACCGGTGGGAGCGAACCGATCCGGAGAACGCGCTGTCGGTCGGTGTCTCCACGGACGAGATCGGCTTCGCCGTTGCAACGCCACCCTAAGTGGTGACTTAGCATGGGTTCGAAATACCGGCGCGGCTTCGACATCACTCGCGCTAGCCTACGCGTATTCACCCGAGAACCGAGCCTTCTCCTCCTCCCAGCGTTGAGCCTCCTCACCGTCGGGAGCGCGTTTGCTGGCCTCGCAGCGATCGGCTTCCGGCAGGGACTCGTCGAGTCGCTTCTCACCAACGACTTCTACAAGTACGGTGCGTTGTTCTGTGCGATTGGAATCTCCTCGAGCGTGTCGACGTTTTTCAACGCCGCCGTGGTACACTGCACAGCGGAACTGTTCGATGGCAACTCGACGTCCGTTCGGGATGGACTCGCCGCGGCGTGGCGTGCTCGCCGGCAGATCGCCGTGTGGGCCGTCGTCGCGGCGACGCTCGGGACGGTTCTGTACATCCTCGACGAGAAGTTCGGTGTCGTCGGGAGCCTGACGCGGACCGTCTTCGATCTCGCGTGGGCGCTCCTGACGTTTTTCGTCGTGCCGGTCATCGTCCTCGATCGGCGACGGAGCCTGCGCCGCCAGCTCCGTCGGAGTGGCTCGCTGTTCCGGGAGACGTGGGGTGAAAGCGTCTCTGCCACCATCGGCGTGGGTTTCGTCTTCCTGGTCGCTGCGCTACCGGGCGTCGCGCTGGGTGCGGTGGGATACTTCGCTCTCGATGGTGTGGTCGCCGTTGGATCGCTCGTCGGTGGCGGCGTGATCGTCGTCACCGCCATCGTGGCTTCGCAGACGGCGTCCGCGATCGTCCGAACGGCACTGTATCGATACGCGACGACGGGCGATCAGGTCGGGCCGCTCGATCGCCGGGATCCGGACACGGTCTTCCCCGAGCGCTGACGAGACCGATCGTCAGCACGGGCAGCCGACGATCGCTGGACAGGGATCTGCAACACATCGCCGACTCAAATCGAAACCGTTCGTTTCGCCACTCTCGGCGAAATTACGGTCACAACCGCTCGAAACGATCAAATCTCATTTTGATACTACGTTCGAGCTAATACGCGACGACGTCACGTCGTGGATACGATGGTTACGGTCTCCGCATTCAAAGACGGATTTGCTGCCCTCCGAGCGAATCCGGTCCTGCTCGTCGCTGGCCTCCTCGTCGGGGGCGGAAGTCAACTGCAATACGTCGAACACCTGATCGACTCACCGCTTCTTTCGGCAGGTGTATCGCTCGCGTGGCTGATCGTCTTCCCTTTCGTTCTCGGCGGCTTCATCGGTATCGCTCAAGCTGCGATCGAAGGGAGGGACGCATCCCTCAGCCTGTTTTTCACGGCAGCCCGGACATGTTACATCCGGCTTCTCCTCGGAACCGTGTTGTTCGTGCTGTTCGTCCTCGGGACTGCTATCGGACTCGGACTCGTCGGGTTCGTCCTCGGTATCGGATCGATGGCACTCGGTGCGATTCACGAGATGGCCGCCTTCGCCGCAGGCGTCGGGTCGCTGCTCGTCTGGCTGTTATCCATCCTCGTCGTCATCATGTTCGTGCAGTTTTACGATGCCGCAATCGTCATCGAAAACCGGGGCGTGACCGATTCCTTCCGGCGGAGTGTTGCGCTCGTCCGCTCGAACCTCAAAAGCGTCGTCGGATTCTCGCTCGTGTGGATTGTCCTGTTGAACGCCTTCCTCGTCCCCGAGTATCTGCTCCAGTTGACGGTGACTGACGCTGGGGCTGCTGACGTATTACCGGTCGGCCTCGGTGTTCCGCTCGCTGTTCTACTCCCGATCGGACTCGCCCTGTCAGCAGTTGGCTTCGCGTACTTCTATACGGTGTACACAGCGTACTACCTGCGATTGATCGCCGAGTCACCGCTCTCCACGGCGTCAGTATGACTACGCACCAACAACTACGTGCGATGGTTTCGAACGGCCACTAACCGGAACGGATCACAACGATTCACCCCACCACATTCAACAGCACCTATGTCACGACTCCTTCCGACACAAACGGATGCGGCCGTCGAACGGAGCGATAACCCCGCCGTCCTGAGTCTCGACGACGAGGCGACGCGAGACGTGATCGAAGCGTTGTCCTCCGAGACTGCCTACGAAATCTTCAGGCTGCTCAACGAGACGCCAGCGACACCGGCACGGATCGCCGAGCAACTCGACCAGAGCGTTCAGAACGTTCACTACCACTTGACGAACCTCGAATCCGCCGGGGTGATCGAAGTCACCGACACTTGCTATTCCGAAAAAGGCCGCGAGATGAGTGTGTACGTCGTTTCGGAAGACCCGACGCTGCTCTTTCTCGGCACCGAGGACGACCGGCCGAGTCTCAAACGCGCGTTCAAATCCTTCGCTTCGCTACTCGGCCCCCCATCGATTCTGCTTGCAGCCGGCGAATCCATCTCTCGGTTCGTTACTGCCGAATGAGCGAACACACCGACTCGATCCGAACTACTTCCTCCGACGGCGACACGATCAGGAGTGACGTGACACCGACGATCAAAGCCCGAGACGATATCGAGGGGTGTGGCTGTCTCGAATGCCGAAACATCGAGACGACCACCACTAATCGAACCGTCCTCGACGCACTCGTCTGGTCCGTTCGCCTGTTTCGGTCCTCCCCGTCGATCATCGCCTTCGGGGGCGTGATCATCCTCGTCAACCGGCTCCTCGAAACGGACAGCATCACCGTGCTTCCGATGCCCGCAGTCGGCGTCCTCGAGACCGTGACGGCGTTCGCGTTCATCGTCTCGATTCGTGCCTACGTGGGAACGGTCGTCGCCGGGGAACTGACCGGCGACCCCGTCACCGTACGCGAAGGACTACATCGAAGCCTCGCTCGAACGCCGGCGTTAGTCGGCGTCATCCTGCTGGTCGTCTTTTCGGTGATGACGATCCCGTTTTTGATGTTGCTCCCACTCTTCGTTCTGGTCGGCGCTATCCCGGGCAATCCAGTGGAGATAGTCGGCTTTCCGGTCGCGGCGGCGGTCGGTGGTGTCGTCTTTGCCGTCCCGTTTCTCTCTCTCCTGTTCAAGTTCTGGTTTGCGCCCGAGGCGTGTGTCATCGGCCAGTACGGCCCGATCGAATCGCTTCGGGTTAGCTGGCACATCACGACGAACTATCGGAGAAAGTTCCTGCTCATCGTCTTGGTCGCTATCGGAAGTACATCCAGTTTCTATCTGCCAACGTATCTGCCCGAGATGGGAACGAGCTTGGCTCCGTTGACTCCTGTTGTGCAGGTGATCTCATCGAGTGTCGGTGAATTACTGTCCATCGTGTGGGCGAGCGCTTACGCGCACACCTACGTCCAAGGAATCGTTTCGTGAACCACTCCTCGCACCGATAATCTAATTCGCTCGAATCGCATCGCCGACGAGCTCCGATCACGACCGCCTTCTTTGGGGCCGAACTGGTATCGGTGAGTGTAATCTCGTACTGGTCGAAATCAGCCAGAGCGAACTCACCCTCCATAGAGCCGATCGAATCGCCGTTTGCGTCGGTTATCCGGGGTCGAACGGTGACATTTCCTCTGGTAGATAGGCGTATGTTTCCCAGCCTGAAATCCTGCGGTGGGGTATAATTACTGAGGATTTCACCGGTCCGTATGGACTGGGCTTTCAGGATTCGGCGAGGCGTACCATCCTGGGTGCTGAAACTCGTACTAGCTGTTTCGATCCCGACTATCACTAGCCTCGAATATGTTAATATAATATGAATCGGCGGGCGTTCTTGTCGACGGCGGTCGTCGGCGCGAGTGCACTCTCGGGATGTCTGTCGATGATTCCGTCGTCGGATCCGGCCACGGCCCTGCCGGACGCCCCCACAGGAGCGTGGACACAGTACGGAGCCAACGGGACGAATACGCACGCGACGAACGCATCCGGTCCATCGCAGGGAAACCTGGCATGGACGTCGGAGGCCTTCACACGCTGGCAACCGGTGGTCTCCGACGGGACGGTGTACACGACGAATTTCGACCCGAGCCACGACGGGAGTGCCATCGCACTGGACGCACAGGACGGCACCGAACGGTGGCGAACCACCCTCGACGCCAGCGGGGACAACGGGACTGTCGTCGTCGATGATCGCTGTATCGTGGCGTACGACGCGGAACTCGTTGCCCTCGATACCCAAACGGGCGAGCGGATTTGGACGGAACCGACGGATGGGTTCGAACGGCTCGTCGTGGACGAAGCCACCGGGACCGTACTGGTCGCTTCCGATATCGGTATCGAAGCATTCGGTGCGGCGAATGGGGAGAAACGATGGGAAACCTACACGGTAAGCGGACCCGTCCGAGCGCCCGCAGTGTACGACGAACGTGTGTTCGCCGTCGGAAACGTGGATGGAGTGGCGTCTCTCGTTGCTTTCTCGCTGGAGGATGGCTCGGACCGCTGGCGGAGCGAACTCACGTCCGCTCCCGAGTCCGCTGCGCCCGTTGCGACCCGAGACGGAGTGATCGTCTCCGACGACCGAACGCTCGTCGTCCACGACAGAGACACCGGCGACCGGCGACGCGAGTTCCGTTCGTTCGGCGAGGACGACGTCGTCCCTCGAACGGTTGCCGCCGCCGACGGGACTGTCTTCGTTACCAGTGCGTCCGGTGTCGTGGCCGTCGACGGCGAAACCGGAACCGAACGGTGGCGTCGCGACACTCCGGTGTACAAGCCGGGGATCTGCGTTGGAACCGAAACGGTCGTGTTTCCGGTCGGCAACCCCGAATTCGCACCCGGGAAGAAGACGATTAGCGCGTTCGATCGCGAATCGGGAGAGTTACGCTGGCACTACTCGTTCGACCCGGGCTTCCATCACCAGGTGACGTCACCACCGGTGCTGGTCGAGGGAGCCGTGTTCTTCACGGCCACTCACACCGACGGTCTCGGGGCCCTCGGCGACGTGCCCGCACAGGATAGGTGACGAGCAAGGACAGGAGGTCGGTCGCTGTGGCCATTCGGGGAACTCGAGTGAACCGCACCGGCACTTCCACGTTCAGGATCACGGGATACCATACGTCGGAGCGGGCCTGCCGGTCCAGTTCGTCGCCGCGATGGACCACCCCAAACTTGGCCGGAGTGAGCGTTCGGAGACGTATCTTCACTGCGGACAGACCGGGACATCGGACCGGACACCGGATGTATGAACACGGACGCTCCACTAGCGATTGTTTCCGGAACGCCCCCGAGAACCGTCTCACGCAGAACCGAACGTCGCCGTGACGGTCGAAACAACTACCGGATCGGGAAGCCCACCCCGTCGTATGAACCCGTACGTGGTACTCGGGACGGCAATTCTCGCTGAGGTCATCGGGACGACGTCGCTCAAACTCTCGCAGGGATTCTCACGCCCACTGCCGAGTCTGGGTGTTCTCGTCGGGTACGGTGCCGCGTTTTACTTCCTCTCGCTTGCGCTGGAGGATCTACCGGTGGGTGTCGTCTACGGAACGTGGGCCGCCATCGGAATCGTCGCCATCGCGGCTATCGGCGTCGTCGCCTTCGACGAACCGGTCGACCTCGCAGGAGTCGTGGGCCTCGGTCTCATCGTCGTCGGCGTCTACTGTCTCAACGTCGTCTCCGGAATGTCGGCTCACTAGTGTCCCTGCAGATCGAACACGCTCCCTACCGAGGGCCGAACACGACTTCCGGGGCGAAGATGGTGAGGCCGAGTAGACCGACCAGCCAGAGAATCGCGGCGAGACGCAATCCGCCTGCGATCCGTCGGCGGTCCGGTGGAAGGGACTCGGCGAATCCGGACAGTGCGAATCCAACCGCCATGATGAGCGAACTGAGGGAGGACCCATCGCGTAGAATGCCGTAGTAGAGGTAGATGCTCAACATAACGAATGCGCCAGCGAACATGACGAACGCATTGAGTCTGCCGGAGGGTTCACTACAGACGACGGCTTTGATTTTGGAGGGCACGGATCGGTCTACTCTCGCGACGATGTAAATAGGTGGAGCAAACTGGAGTGATTCGCTGTCGCTGCTCAGCGATCGCCGCCCAGACGTCTACAGCCGGATTCTCGGGACGGTTGTGGCCCTGACGGTTACACTCCCACTCTCGTATTGGTTGGTCTACGAACGTCAGTAGCCGATACGTGCACCCGCTGTAGTGAGCGCCCCCGAGATAAAGTATATTGCTTCGTATGATTTCATCAGAGCCATCAAGATGGATTTTCAGCCACCTCCGTTCGGCTGGCTCTATCGACCCATATTAGTTCGATATCTAGTCGGTGAGACGGTGTAGGACGCTCTCAGCTTGTGACTCGCCTGTATCCAATTCGGAGGAGTGTACCACTCCCGACGACCGTCAAAACAGCCACACCAAACGCGACTCCCGAGTGAACGATATCCACCAACGGGAACGGGGTATACCGTCCGAGTATGCGCAGTACGACGAGCAGAAGCTACAGGACGTACAACCATGCCTGCTCGTTGGAGGGCTTCACGCATACCCTTCGGTTGGAGGGTATCCCACTTACCGATACCGGGGGGATGCGACAGTGAGAGAGAGAGGCAACTCGGTTGAAATCGTCCTTTGGTGACATTTTTGTCACTCGGCACAGTTCGTCCCCGCGAGGAGTTACTCGCTTGTTTGAACGCCGACCGCTGCGATGACCAGTGCCATCCCGAAGACGAATAGCCCGTAACCCGCGATTCCGGCCGCGAACGACTGCTAGAACAGACCGGTCACGCTTCCCGCACCGATACCCCCGCCGAGCATCCCTACCTTCCGTGACGTTCCCTCACCGTACATCGTTCGGATCGCCTCTATGTTGTCGAGCGCAAATGCCGTCGACGTCCCGTATATGAGCGGAATCAGTACCACGAGACTGAGATTGTCGGTGTTGACGACAACTGTCAGTGCCATCACTCCGAGACCGACAGCCACCGAGAGGACGTAGCGAGTGGACCACCGCATGGTGATGTCTCGTCCACGCTTCACTTTACTGTCCGAGGTTGTACCTCGTACGCCAGTCCTATCAGACTCCGATATTTCGACCGACCCATGTATCAATGATCGCAGCTGTCTGTGAATTAGCTACTCCGAGATCGTCACCCTCGTACGGCTATGATCCCCTCTGCGTCCGAACTACGGCTTTCTCGCCATCGCAGACCGGCAACGATGCCGACGAGGAACGATCCGGTAGCGAGAATCACGACACCGACCTCTGCAGTCCCCGAGACGATAGTTGAAACCTGTAACAGGCTGTACGCCAGCCAGAACGAACCCATACAGAGCACCATACAGAACCGTTCGCGTGACCGATTACCGCTGGCGTATTGATACACGGCGAAACCGAGGACGACCAGCCAGGCGATTCCAAGAACGGTACCGAGTGTCGAATCCGGAATTCCGAGCAATACGGGGAGGGCCACGTATCGTCGTCGATCAGGAGCGACAAACGATTTTTGGTGAGTTATCGACAGACGTCACTTGAGGACCGGTCGAGCCGCGAATAGAGGCCGGTCGTCGAACAACTGAAAGAGCCATGATTACAGTGTGGCACTCGGACACCGTATACACGAACGACAAATACGGCGAGACAGCACTTTTCTCGTTCGCTCCGGAACGGGGGATATGGTCCCTGCTCCCCGGACAGTGCTCCTCGGTCGTCGCCGAAGTCGCTTTCAGTGGGCGCTCGATACACTCATCGCTGTCTCGATCCTCGTCGGAACGTTCGGTGCGTACGCGGTCGGACTCGTTCGGGTGTCTGGTGGTGTGATCATCCTGCCGGCAGCAGCGACGCTCGTCGGATTCATCGTCGCCGTTGGCGCCGGTGCTCGACACGCTGGATTGCTTGTTGCGTGGCTCGGCCAATTTGCAGCCTTTGTCGGCTTTCGGGCCGATTGGGCCTTTCTCGGGCTTTCGGGTCACACGTTCAGGGGGAAACTCGCGTTCCTCTTCGATCCGATCGGACTGGCTGTGATTGGCGTCGCTACCCTCGTCATCGGCACCGCCGGGTTCGGCGTCGGGTATCTCGGTCGATCGAGTATCGAGCGACTCGGTGGGCACGTGCTCTCTCGATAATCCCCATGACTGGACACGCACTTTCGGCGATCGGAGCGGGTATTTTCGTCGGTATCCTCGGGATGCTAATCAAGTACGTTGGCCTGACGGACTTAGTCGCCGGATACGACCCAGAGAAGGTTGCAGACGAGGAGGAACTAGCCGACTTCATCGGCACGAACGCGCTCTACGTTGCGGCCCTGACGGTCTGTGTCGGTGTGCTGGAACTTCGATCGTCGACGGCCGACAGTGAGTGGTACTGGATCGTGTTCGTGATTGCCGTCGGTGCCGTCGCCGTCCGGATGATTCACGGCGCTCGACGCTACGAGTCGACTGCCGAACGGAACAACGCGAACTGAACGGCTAGCAGGCGATAGATTCGCTCGGGAACTAGTACAGCCCGCAGTAACCGGGGCGGAGTGCATATACTCGATCAGTGTGCCGACGGTGGCGGACGCCAGTATCCGACGACTGATCGGTTGTAGCGTCCGGTGGGTTAATTATCACCTCGGATCCAGTATCGGCGAGCAAGGATGAAGCACCGTACTGCAGCGGTTCTGATTGGTCTCTTGGTGGTGCTGTGTCTTGTCCTCTCGATTACGTATCCGTTCACCACAGCCACGCCACACGCCACGAACCCTCACGGTGAACGGTTCACTGTCGGAAACGCAGACACGTACCGCGCGACGGGGGAAATCGCCGTAGAAGGGGAAGTAAAACTGGCATTCGAGGGGGTCGTTGCCCCGGACGGGTCGTGGTACCAGAAAGTGGTCGAGGACAACGTCACCTCGGAGGCGTATTATTCCTCGGGAGATGGAACGATCTACCGACGGTATAGGATAACGGGGCTTGATCAGACCAAGCAGTTTCGAGAGCGGATCACCGAGGACGAGGACGAGGCCCTTCTCCGGGAGAATAAGGCGGGAAACCGCACGACGTTCCTCGTCGAAGAGACAACCGCCAACGCAACCGAGCCAGTTTCCGGAACAGCATCGGTGTTCGTCAACGAGCTCTCTCTGGTCAGATACGCGGACGGCGGGAGTGATTCGTCTGCGGTGACTCTTTACGAACCACGATCCGGCTGGTACGACGGACGGCAGATGTATCGAATCACGGATCCGTCGGGCACCGTACGAGCGAATCCCGATACGCACGTGGTGAGATCAGCAAACGTGTCGTGGGAGACGACGACGCCTGCGGGGTCGTACGCGGAGTACACTCTGGTCAGCTTGACCACCGATGACCCGACGGCCCGAACGATCACGTTCGAATTCGATCCGGGTGACGACGACCTTGAGCAACCGGCTTGGGTCACCGAAACCGAGTTCGAGTAGCACGGGCGAAGTATCAGCTCACGGCCCAGGCTCGTCGTCTCGCAGCCCGTCTTCTCCCAACTGGACGGTGATCCGCGTGAGCAAAGACCCGATTGGAAGTTCGCAACGATTAGGCGATGCCCGCTCGAATGCGAGGATATCATGCCCTCCACGACCGGCGATATCGCCATCCAGGCGACCGATCTCCGGAAAACGTACGGGAGCGAGGTCGCCCTCGGTGGCGTCTCGCTCTCGATTCCGACGGGAACGGTCTACGGATTCCTCGGGCCGAACGGGGCCGGAAAGACCACCACGATGCGACTGTTGACTGGACTGTCCCGTCCCACATCCGGAACAGTCAGCATCCGTGGCGTCGCCGTCGACGACCGACGCGACATCGCGTCGCTCGTCGGGTATCTCCCCGAAACCCCGCCGCTGTACGAGGAGTTCAGCGCCCGCGAACAGCTCGAGTACGTCGCCGACCTGCGAGATATTCCGCGATCCACCGCCCGCGACCGCATCGACGAATACCTCGAGCAGTTCGAGTTAGTCGACGACGCCGACCGCCGCATTAGCGGCTACTCGAAAGGAATGAAGCAGAAAACGGCGTTCATCCAGAGCGTGATACACGATCCTGACGTCCTGTTTCTGGACGAGCCAACGTCTGGGCTCGATCCACGCGCCGCCCGTCGGATCCGTGACTCGATCACCGAGTTCGCGGACGCCGGAACGACCGTCTTCCTCTCGACGCACATCCTTCCGGTCGTCGAAGCAGTCGCCGACGAGGTTGGTGTGCTCTTCGATGGCCACCTCGTCGCCGAGGGGACGCCTGCGGAGTTACAATCCCGCGCGGAGACCGGCGAGGGCGGGACACTGGAAGACGCGTTCCTCGCGGTGACCCGCGAGAGTAGCCCGGAGGCGGTGTCGGAGATAGAATGAGTGTTCGACGCGACATTCGCCACGGAGCGCGTATCGGACGCGCCGAGTTCGTTCGGAGCGTTCGGCGACAGATCAAGAACAAGCGCAGACTTCTCGGACTGCTCTTCGCAGTCCTCTTTTTCGGCGGCAATCTCTTTTTCGTCCTCCCGACGGCGTATGTCCTCGGGCGGACGGCACGATCCATCACTACAGTTCCGTATCTCGCACCTGCTGCAACGGTACTGCCCGTTGGGATCCTCGTTCTCGCCCTCCTTCGAACGTTGGAACGGATCGGTAGCAGTGACACGGAAGATCTGTTGTTGACGACGGTGCACCCCCGAGCCGTCGTCGTCGGACTCATCACGGCGGAGGTCGGTCGCGTTACGGCGTGGTTCGGCCTCCCCCTGGGCGCAGTTCTTCTGACGTTCGCACTTGGACTCGGTTCGCCATCGCTTCCCGTGGCGGGTGCCCTGCTTCTACTCCCGGTCGGTTGTTGGGCCGCCGTCTGGGGCTACGCTAGTGGGCTGGCTCTCTTGCGCGTGTTCCGACACCTCCCCACCATCCGCCGCGCTCTGAAAGTAGGGGGTGTCGTCGCGATGCTCGGTCTGATCGTCGCATCCCAGTTCGTCGGGCAATACGTCGTCGAATCGGGGGCTTCGATACGCGCAATTCGCGAGGGACTCACGTTCGCGCCGTTGACGGACTACGTCGCGCTGGCGTTCGTGGGGACACGACTCGAACAACCGACGTCGGTGGCAGCACTCGGCGTACTCGGAGCGTTGCTCGCGACGACACCGATCGGCCTCGCAGTCGCAACGCGACAGGCATCGGCGCTGTGGTTCACCGAGAGGCCACGTTCCAGCGAGTCGACAGCGGAGACGACATCCCCCGGTGGATTCCGGGCACCGGACCCGTTCGCGTGGCGAAAGTCCGGGCGTATCGCGTGGGGAATACTGCTTCGCGGTGTTCGGAACCCTGGAGAGCTCGGCCACCTCGTGATGATTCTGTTTTTGATCGGACCGCTGGGCACGACGGTCGTCCAGTCGTCGGGCGACGCACTCGGACCGCTCGTCGCCGGAACTGGTGTGGGGATCGGGACGTATCTCGCGGGCGCGACCTTCGGACTGAATCCGCTCGGAGACGACCGGCCGCAGTTGCCACTCCTCTTGCTCACCACGACCGAAACCCGGACAGTGGTGTGGGGACGTATCGTAGCTGGCCTCGCCATCGGAATTCCGGTCGTGGTGCTCGTTTCTCTCGTGTCGGTGCTGCTTGGAACGGCGCCGGTGTCTGCGATCGTGTTCGCTGCCGTCGGTGCCGGAATGTGTCTTGCAGCAGCGCTGTTTGCGGTCGGAATTGGTGCAGTGTATCCGATCTACGAAGAACGCGAATTCTGGGGGACCGAGACAGTCGTCCCCTCGACGCTCGTAATGATCGGATATCTGTGCGTCGTCGGCAGTGGAACGACTATCGGATTGAGTACGACGTGGTACACGCTCACCGGTCACGTCGCCGTAACGCCCGTGCTAAGCATCGGCGTAGGTGCATATCTCCTGCTGACGATCGGGATGTCGTATGGGTCATATCGGTACGCACTGCGGCGATATCGTCGATATACCCTCGATTGAGGGATTGCAAATATCGGCGCCGTTGAAATCATCGTCACGTCCGACGAGGAGAAGACAACACGATCACGCCGGGAAAATATCCGACAGTCCCGGAGAGTTGCGCGAGGCCCTCACTGCTCTCCATCCTGCAACGAGCAACCCGGTGCCGAGGTACAGCGAGACCGACGACGGTGTCGACGAGTGTCGCTACGCCGGTCGGGGTTCGACTTCGTTCCAGTGAAACGACCGTCCCAACCACGACCCTGAGAGAAGCGACAAAGGCTGTCGTCGATGTGAACCGATGAGGGGAACGTTGCTTCCTATACACCCCGTATTCAGCACGACCGCTGACATCGATCACTCTCGGGAAATATCAACTAGACAGTATTTTAGTTTCGAAAGATCGAGACGATCGTACCGAGGACGAAGACAGCACCGAGCCCGATGATATACAACGGCTTGTTGCTACTCTCGTGTTTGAGGAACGCATTGCCGGGTGAGTCCGTCGGGACGTAAGCCGTTACACTGGCTCCCGGTTCATACCCACCCAATTTCGCTCTGGCGTCCTCTTTGGTCTCGAACTCGTGTGTAACACCACCGGGGTACATGTGTGAGGACGTATAGGTTTCTCCCTCGTAGGTGTAGTTGAAAGTGGCTTGGGGACTGTAGTCGTCGGTTCCGCGTCGCTCGTTGAGTCGTTCGATCGAGGTAGAGACGATCGTCGCATCGACCGTTTCTGTGGAGTCTAATGCTGCTGATTGAGACGAATAACTGTACGCCCCATACCCCATCGCCCCGAACCCGACGATCAACGCAAGTGCGATCCGGAAGGTCCCCGAGGGGCCATCGAAGTCGAATTCCATACCGGAAGCGTGGGACTAGTAGATGGTAAAAGAAGAAGACCTGTTTCTCGCTGCGTAACGACGCGCCGCGCATTGTCGGCCTCGATATCGCGAACTGTCGATCTATCGACGGCTCCGAATAGTGAGGACGGCGACCGGGCAGAGGGCGATACCCGCGCCAAGCGGATCCGAGAGGACGACATGGACGGTACACTGGTTCTCCGGGCGGCTGCGACGAAGTCGACTCGACCCCGGGTAATACGTCCACCACTTCGAGCCCGTCGATTGGCTCTTCGATTGCGTGGCGTGTGACCGCACTCCAGGTGCTTGTCCATTCGCTCTCTGCCGGCATCGCCCACGTCGGCCGTGACAGGGGAGAGCCCGGAATCAGAACACTGCGTCTTTCGGGTCGAGGGCCACAGTCGTTCGGGGACAGAACGATTCCGAACGCGGGGGTTTCGTCCCGTGGTTCGCCATCTCCACGCTGTGGCGAACGGCCTCCAATCGGGCCTGTTGACTGCCTCGCGCATCTGAACGACTGCGTCGCAGCGAACTCGAGAGCCGGGTGCAGCATTACGGGTCGAACGAACACGACGGGGAGTCGGACATGTTACGTCACGGGGCAGTCGGCTACTCCGTGAGTGGTGGAATTGTTATTCGAGTGTGGCAAAATATCGGGTATGGATGCGCGCACGGTCAGCTATGCAATCGGGGCTGGTGTCGGCGTGTTTCTCTCCGTCTTCGCCTTCGCACCGGCGGGGATCCCTGCAGGGGTCGTCGCGGGCGTCGTAGCGGCGGCGGTCGTCCTCCTGCGAGTTGATGACGGTCCCCGCCGAGAACTCTCCACCGCGCTCGGACCGGGACGGGAGGTTATCGGGTCGCTGGCTCCGGGACACGAACGCATCCTTTCATAGTGATTAATCTGAATCTTTACCGGTAAGATACGGCCAGATATTCGGTTCGTTGATCGCGCTCAGTCCTCGTAGAAGGTAGTCTTTCAGCGTCGAAAGATCTGGAATGAGGCGGTACTTGAACCATTCTTGGAGTTGGTCCCAGCACCCTTCGACGGGGTTCAATTCGGGGAGTTTTGACGGGAAGTACCACACTTCGAGATCGTCTCCGCGTACGCACGAGACCGAACTGTCTCCGACAGTTTCGGTCTCGCGCTCATCGCTGACGTGTTCCCAGAGATCCTTCGCGTAGAAGTAGCCAGCTCGGTCCAGAAACACCACTAACTCTTCACCGAACTTGTCAGTAAGTGCCTCTAACAGCCGAATTCCGTGCTTCCGTGTGAGATTCTCTTCTGTCCAGCAGAAGAAGCTGTCACCGTCGTCGGTGACAGCGCCCAGCACTGTCACCGACTTCCAGGACGTTGCCGTCTCTATCGTCGGATCTGAACCGATCGGGTACCAGCCACGCCGCTGGACGGTTCCGACGTGCTTGGTGAACTGATCGACGACAACAACGGTTTTCTCGGTTAGTTCGGGCCGTTTTTTTCGACTGTCTCTTGGAACTCGGCTTTCTCCTCGGGGTCGGCCTCGTGGTGTTGAGGCCGTGCTGTCCGTAAGGACAGCCCGGCCTCTCTCAACAACTCGTACGCGTAGTTCTCGTGGTATTCGACGCCGTACTCCTCTTTGACGTGGTGGAGCAAGAGCTTCGCTGACCACGCTTGCTGATCGTAGCCGAGTTCAGTCGGTGGCTGTTGCAGTTGTTCGAACAGCTGTTCACGCTCTTCTCCCTCGATCTTTGCTGGACCTCCTGGTCGAGGAGCGTCGTAGGGGGCCTGCTCGATCGGTTCTTCCTCAAACCGATCGAGCCAGTTGCGGATCGTTTTCTCAACAACTCCATGACGGTCAGCCAACGTATCGATTTGATCGCCCTGTTTGCGCCCGATCGCCGCGAGAACGCGTTCTCACGGCTTCCCCTCGTCTATCTGATCTTTGAGGTCGTAGAGTTCCTCAAGCGTTACCTTGTCAAGCCGACCCATTACCAATCCAACTACACCTAACAGTAAATAACTTCCTTAATCACTATCAGTCCGGTTCACCACGGGTGATCCGTGGCACTCGATCACGAACTTGGCTCCGCCGCTCTCGCCCTCAGTGACCGAGATTTCCCATCCATGGGCCTGGACAATGTCCCTGACGATAGCGAGCCCGAATCCTGTACCCTCCGTGTTTGTCGTATATCCCTGTTCGAACACGGAGTCACGCTCCTCGCTGGGGATCCCCGTCCCGGTGTCTTCAACATAGAAGCCGACTCCGTCGGGTAAGGAACCGACTTTGACGGTCAGGTCAGCCGACTCGTTGTGCTCGACGCTGTTTCGGAACAGGTTTTCGAACATGTTCCGAAGCCGATTACGGTCAGCATCGAGTTGGAGTGTAGTTTCGACGACGAGGGTCGCCCCGTCAGTCTCGACGCTCTGCCAGGCATCGTAGGAGATCATCTCGAGGTCAACCTCGTTGGTTTCAGTAACCGTTTCA
>Ga0207813_100169_pt1 | contig 48891 bp, 52 predicted proteins | sample A23E3SouthBayCA_2_FD_187730 | JGI IMG/M metagenome (GOLD analysis project Ga0207813, IMG submission 187730) | Aerobic enrichment media microbial communities from Eden Landing Ponds, California, USA - A23 E3 (4) (SPAdes) | ecosystem: Environmental > Aquatic > Marine > Unclassified | place... | reverse complement strand
AGTCGACGGGGCGCTCGTCCGAGACGTGCTCGGTCGGCAGCCGCTGTACGTCGATGCTGCGAGTGGTGACTGGAGCTTCGAACCCACAGCGTTGAGCGAGCCCGAACTCCTTGACGCCGGAACGGTCGCCGAGAACGATCGACGCGAGGCGTGGACGCTTCCAACCCCCGACGTGGAGTCCGACCACGCGGCCGCCGTCGACGCGGTCGGCGCCGCTATCGAGACGAGTATCCGCGAACCCGATCCCGAGGGGCTCGCCGTCGCGTTCTCCGGCGGCGTCGACTCCGCACTGGTGGCCGCAGGGGTTCCCGAGGCACCTTGCTACGTCGCAGGGTTTGCGGGTGCAGCGTCCCACGACGAGACGGCTGCCCGCGACGCGGCGGCGGCGATGGACCGCGATCTCCGGGTGGTCGCGTTCGACCACGACGACATCGTCCGCGCGGTGCCCGAGATCGCCCGCGCGACCGGGCGGACGAACGCGATGGACGTCCAGATCTCGCTCCCGCTGTACTTCGCCGCCGAGGCGGCCGCGGCCGACGGCTACGACCGGCTCGCGGTCGGACAGGGCGCCGACGAACTGTTCGGCGGCTACCGGAAGGTGGTCGATCCTGCCGATGACCACCGCGTCGACGCCGACAGCGTCCGCGGCGCGACGCGGGAGGTGATCCGGACGCTCCCCCACCAGCTCCCGCGGGACGTACTGACGCTCCGGGCCGCGGGGGTGGAGCCCGTCGCGCCGCTGCTGCACGACCGCGTCGTCGACGCCGCGCTCCGCCTGCCCGCCGATCTGCTCGCGACCGGCGACGAGCGGAAGATCGCCCTCCGGCGCGCGGCCGAGGGGCTGGTCCCGGAGTCAGTGCAGCACGCCGAGAAGAAGGCGGTGCAGTACGGCACCTACGCCGCGCGGGAACTGGACCGACTGGCCCGCCAGGCCGGCTACAAGCGCCGGATGGACGACCACGTCGGCCAGTACATCGAGGCGCTCTTGGCGGGCGAGGCGTAGCTTACGCGTTCTCCGCCGCGTCGATGGCTCGCTCGGCGAGCGCTTGCGTGTCGGCGTCGATGTGGCTCTCCCGGAGCTCCTCGCGGTCGTACCACGCCCAGGCGTCAACGCCGGCTTCGTCCGGGCCGGGGTCGATCTCGCGACTCGGGACCGTCGCGAAGTAGATGTGGTCGATGTGCTGGTGGTAGACGCCGTTACCGTCGCCGTCGATGTCGTACAGGAGCTGCTCGCGGGGCGTCGGGAGCGTCTTACCCGCCGGCGCGCCAACGGGGTCGGTGTCGTCGAGCAGCGTCGGTTCGAGCCCGATCTCTTCGCGGGTCTCGCGCAGGCCGGCCTCGTGGGGCAGTTCGTCGCGGTCGACGTGCCCACCCGGCGGGATGTGGATCTCCAGTTTCGGATGGTAGTGGAGGGCGGCGGCGCCGTCGTTGACCACGTAGACGGTGGCGGTGAAGTGGCGTGTCGTCTCCATGGCTCGGCGTTGGCGGCGCGGGGTTTCGGGGTTGCGGTTCGGTAACGGTGGCGCGGCCGCGGGGTGTACAGCACTTCACCGCGAACGAGCGGTGCGAGTGAGCGGGCCAAGGAGCCCCGAAGGGGCCGACGCAGGCTTTTGGTCGACCTTTTGCCAGGGCCCTCCGGGCCCGCAGCAAAAGGTCGGGTCGCAAGAACTACTTGCCGGGCCCTCCCAGGCTGGCGTATGGCACACAAAAGCTCGTCCGATCTTGGTTTGGGCATCGGCGTCACCCTCACCGTGGTCGCGCTGGTCGCCGCGGCCTGGCTGGCGGTGGCTTCCCCGAGCGCGACGTTCGACAGCGGGATGCACGTGGCGGCGGTTCCCTTCGCCATCGCGATGACCGTCGGCGTCGGCGCCGTCGCCGCGATCCACCTCCTCTGGGGAGAGTAAGCGGGAAACCGTTAAGACCGCCAACCCCCTATCGTTACGCGAATGACCGACTACACCGAGGAGGAGGCACGCATCGTCGCGTACCTGCGCCACAGCGTCTCCTCTGGGGACCGGTACTTCCGGGCCAAGAACATCGCCGAGTCCATTGGCCTCTCGGCGAAGCAGGTCGGCAGCCGGCTGCCGACGCTGGCCGAGAAGTCCGACGACGTGGAGATCGAGAAGTGGGGGCGCTCGAAGTCCACGACGTGGCGAGTCGAGCCCCAGGGGTAGGGACCGCTCGCGAACCGTCAGCGAATCACCGACAGCCGCCGCTGTAACTCCGCTGCCACGGCGTCGGCGATCTCCGCCGCCGGCCGATCGTCGTCCGGCGCCCACTTCGAGAAGAATCCCGCCCGGCCGAGGTAGCCGACTGCCTCGTAGATCTCCCGTCGTTCCGCGAACCCCTCGGGCAGCGATCCCGCAGTCTCCCGGTACGCATCGAACAGGACCGTCTCGAGTTCGTCGGCCACGTCGAAGTACTGCGACTCGAGGAGCTGGCGGCGCGCCCGATGGAGCTCCCGCGCGGGATCGCCGACGTGGGCGATCTCCCAGTCCAGCAGCCCCACGCGGCCGTCGACGAGGAACCCGTTGGGGTGGGCCGGGTCGCCGTGGAGCAGCGCCGCCGGCGCACCGTCGAGCAGCTCCCGGTTGGTCTCGACGGCGTCGATGACCCGATCGAAGCAGCCCGGAAACCGCTCGCCCGGCGCGATACGGCGCTGCTGCTCGATCTGTTCGATCAACACGTCGGTCCACGACCCCGTGTCGAGCGCGAGCCCGTCGGCGTCCCCGCCGACGATCGTTCCGTGGCGGGCGAACCGCTCGGCGTGCAGCGTGGCGAACGTTCGACCGAGTTCGCTGACCAGTTCACGGCGCTCGGGGGTGTCCGCCGCGGCCCAACGGCGGATGAGGCTCTTCCCGTCGACGGCCGAAGTTGCGAGGTAGGGGACCTCGGCCCTCGGGTCCGCGGCGGCGATGGTCGGCACCGGCACGTCGACGCTGGCGTCGACGTAGGCCAGCAACGCCCGTTCGCGGGCGATCCGATCGCTCTCGCCGGTCGTCGAGATTTTCAGGTAGAGCGTCTCCCCGTCGGCGAACGTGAGTTCGACCGTCCGGTTCAGGTCGTTCCAGGAGGGGCCGGTCGACCCGACCTCGGCGACCGACCGGTCGGGAAACGCGTGCTGGAGGGCGGTTTCGAGCTGCTCGTCCATGGTCGCGGGTGGCCCGATCCCGGAAAGGGCTTTGTGGTGTCGCGGGGAGTGATAGCGTGTGTCGGCGGTGGTCCCGAGCCACCGGAGTCCCTACCCGTTATCACCCCCCGCCCCGTAATCAAGTTATGACCGTCCGTGTCGAACGGACCTTCACGTTCGATGCCCCGGCCGAGCAAGTGTGGGAGTTCATCGCCGACCCCGCCAAGCGAGCCGAGGCCATAAGCGTCGTCGAATCGTACGAAGTCACCGACGAGGACGGCCGGGAGGCGGTCTGGCAGGTCAGCCTGCCGATCCCGGGCATCGGCGCCACCGTCGCCGTCGAGACCGAAGACGTCGAGCGCGACCCCCCGAAGTACGTCGAGTTCGTCGGCCGATCGAAGGCGCTTCGCGTTACCGGCAGACACACCATCGACTCCGAGGGCGAGGCGACGACGCTGCGCAACGAGTTCGTCGTCGACGGCCGACTCCCCGGCGTGGAGCGGTTCTTCAAGAAGAACTTCGAGAAAGAGCTCGACAACCTCGAAGCCGCGCTCCGGGCGGATCTGGGACTGACACCATGACCGAGCCCATCGGGCACGACGACGCGATCACGGTCGCGCTAGCACAGCACCGAATCGAGGCGGGGCGCCTCGAACGGAACGTCGACCGCGCGGTCGCGGCCATCGAACGCGCCGCCGCCGACGGCGCCGACCTCGTCTGCCTGCCCGAGATGTTCAACGTCGGCTACTTCGCGTTCGACGCCTACGCCCGCAACGCCGAACCGATCGACGGGCCGACGCTCGAGCGGATCGCCGACGCCGCGGCCGCCCACGGCGTCGCCGTCCAGGCCGGCAGCATCGTCGAGGACCTCGCTGCCAGCGCCGAGGCGGGGTTCGACACGCCCGAGCCCGACGGGCTGGCAAACGCCTCCGTGTTCCTCGACCGGGCTGGCGAGGTGCAGGGCGTCTACCGCAAACAGCACCTGTTCGGCTACGACTCCGCGGAGACCCAGCTACTCACGCCCGGCGAGTCCCTGCCGACCGTCAAGTTCGAGGGGTTCACCGTCGGCATGACGACGTGTTACGACCTGCGTTTCCCCGAACTCTACCGGCAGCTCGCCGACGAGGGCGTCTCGCTGGTGCTGGTCCCGAGCGCGTGGCCGTACCCCCGCGTCGAGCACTGGCGCACGCTCCCGCGCTCGCGAGCCATCGAAAACCTCGCCTACGTCGCTGCGGTCAACGGCGCCGGCGAGATGGCCGACGACGAGCTCGTCGGTCGCTCGACGGTGTACGACCCGTGGGGGACCCCGATCGCGACCTGCGACGACGACCCCGAACTGGTGACCGCCGACCTGTCTCCCGGACGGGTCGACGACGTACGCGAGGAGTTCCCGGCGCTGCGCGATCGCCGGCTGTAGCCGGGGCGCTGGCGCGGCTGGTCGTTCACGGGCCGGGACCCGTGGATTTATGTCCATGACTCGGGTAGACGATATCGTCGACTGCCACGGCGCTTTTCTCGCCGTAATGTCGACAGCAAACCGCGCTCGACCACGTGGCGAGGGGTCCGCCACAATCGGCGCACGGTCGGACCGACTTACGGGGGCCACCCGGTCCGACACAACTCCGCCTTCCCGCCACCCTCTCCACCCTTTCCGAACCGCTCAGCGACGGGTGAGTTCGACCCGACTGCCCGACTCGGCCGCCTCGTAGGCGGCGCCCATGATGGCCACGTCCGTCAGACCGTCACGACCGTCTGGTTCCGGCGGCGTCCCCGTCAGCACGCAGTGGGCGAAGTAGTCGAACTCCTCGCGGGTCTCGTCGGCGCCGACGCCGGAGAACTCGATCTCGCCGGCGTCGCTACTGATCCGGACAGTACGCTCGCCGTCGGGCACGAACGCGTTCTCGATCCGGACGCGTCCGTCACTGCCGACCAGTTCTAGCCACGTGTCAGCGTCGCCGGTAAAACTCGCCGTGAACTCGCCGACGACGCCGTCGGGGAACGCGGCGAGGACGTGTACGTGTTCGTCGGCGAACCGCGGGCTGTCGGGGTCGGCTGGCTGATCGCCGAACGGGTCGTCCGCCCGCGCCATCGCCTCGACGGCGCCGGGGTCGGCGCCGAGCAGGTATCGGGTCGTGTTCAGCGGGTACACTCCCACGTCCATCAGCGCGCCGCCGCCGGCGAGTTCGGCGTCGAGGCGCCACTGCCCGGGCCCCTTCGAGCCGGCGAGGACGGGGAAGGTGAACTCGCCAATCGCTTTCGTGGGCTCGCCGATACCGCCAGCAGAGACGTACGAAGCCAGCGCTCGGATCACGGGGTCAGTCTGCATCCGGTAGGCGGTCATCAGCGTGACGCCGGCCGCCTCGCAGGCGTCGACGGCCGCGACCGCGCGCTCCGTGGTCGCCTCCAGAGGCTTCTCACAGATCACGTGCTTGCCGTGGGCCGCCGCAGTGCGGATCTGGTCGAGATGGAGCCGGTTCGGCGTCGCGACGTAGACGGCGTCGTAGGCGTCGACGGCGTCGCCCTCGGCGTACCCCTCGTAGTCGAGCAGCACTGCGTCGTGGGCGTCGGCGACGCGAGCGGCCTTTTCCGGATCGCTGGAGACGACAGCGCCGAGGTCGGTGTAGTCGCCCGCCTCGATCGCCGGGATCGAGACGTTCCGCGCGTAGTTGCCGAGGCCGACGACAGCCAGTGAGACGGTGCCGTCGGGGTCGGTGTCCCAGTCGCGGGTCGACGCGGCGTCGACGAGTGCTTGCAGGTCCATGTCTGTGACTTGGCAGCACTCGGGAAAACGGTTGCCGAACCGGCCGGGTCGGGGGGAGAGCTTTCACCCGCGAGTCGTACGCTCACCTATGGAGCCAGTGAACGAGGCAGCGATCGCGTGGGAGGAGACAGCGCACGGGGAGACCGGGTTCCGGCGGAAGAAGCTCGCTGCGGCCGCCGCGGCGCAGTGGGCGGACGGCGACGCTGGCGGGCCCGCTCTCGGCTGTAGCCTCTACGAACTCCCGCCGGGGAAGCGTTCGTGGCCGTACCACTACCACACCGGTAACGCCGAGTCGTTCTACGTGCTCAGCGGCACCGGCCAGCTCCGTGCGAGCGAGGGCGAGCATCCGCTCGAACCCGGCGACTACGTCGCCTGTCCCGCCGGCCCCGACGGCGCGCACCGCGTCGTCAACGACGGCGACGACGAACTGCGGTATCTCGCGTTCTCGACGATGGAGGACCCCGACGTGACGGTGTACCCCGACTCCGGGAAGGTCGGCGTGTTCGCCGGCTCGCCCCCGGGCGGCGAGGCCGAACGCGACGTGTCGGGCTACTACGAACGGGACAGTGACGTGCCGTACTGGGACGACGACTGCTGACCGCCAGTGGTTAACTCTGCTTCGGTAACGACGGTCACAAAACATAATCCAGATTACTGTTTTGTGGGTGCCGGCCCCTACGTCTCTGTGTATGAGCAACACTGATCCAGTCGTTCCACGGCTCGATACAGTCGGCACGCGAGAACCGATCCGTAGCGATCCGCCGCGCACGCTCGGCGGTGTGTTGGCGACGATGGCGCTGCTGGTGGGTTTCCTGTTCGCCGCCGCGGCGCCGCCAGCGCTGCTCGTCGGGATGCTGCTCGGCGTCGCCGTCGGCGCCGGCGCACCCGTCGTCAGTGACCGGCGTGACGCCGACGAGGCGACACAGCTCTGCCTCCCGTGGGCCAGTGTCGGTATCCGACGCTAAATCAGTCGCACCGCTTACACAAACGGAGTTCACCGAACACTTTTTCGGGTGTGCCCCGTGGTTCTGTCCATGAGCGAGAGGCTGCAGTCGATTCAGGAGTGTGGCGACTGCGTCGAACCCGCCGACGCGTTCGGGCTGGTGGCCAACGAGACGCGGCTCTCGATCCTCGAGGCGCTGTGGACCGCCAACTCGTCGCCAGTTCGGTTCACCGATCTCCGGCAGGCCGTGGAGATGCGCGACAGCGCGCAGTTCAACTACCACCTCGACAAGCTGACCGACCAGTTCGTCCGGAAAGTCGACGCCGGCTACGAACTCCGGCACGCCGGCGAGAAGGTGGTTCGGGCGGTGTTCGCCGGCTCCTTCACCGAGCACCCGACGATTGATCCCATCGACGTCGGCGATGCCTGCGTGGAGTGTGGCGCCGAGCTTCGGGCCGTCTACGACGACGAACAGCTCGCGATCCAGTGTCCGGACTGTGGCTACGGCCACGGGGAGTACGCGTTCCCGCCGGGCGGCCTGACCGACCGCGACGACGACGAGATCCTCGCGGCGTTCGACCAGCGCGTACGCCACCTCCACTGCCTCGCGAAAGACGGCGTCTGTCCCGAGTGCAGCGGTCGGATGGAGACCACCGTCGAGCACGCCGAGGCGTGCTGTGTCGGGAGCAGCCTCACCGCAACCCACCGCTGCTCGCAGTGTAACCACCAGCTCTGTTCGGCGATCGGCCTCGCGCTCCTCGACGACAGCGAAGTGGTCGGGTTCCACCGCGAGCACGGCGTCTCGCTCTCCGAGCGCCCCTACTGGACGCTCTCGTGGTGTGTCACCGACGAGACGATCGAACTCGCGAGCGAGGAGCCACAGCGCTTCGAGGTGACAATCGACTGCAAGGACGAGGCGCTGACGGTGACGCTCGACGGCGACCTGACGGTGCTCGACACCGAGCGCGCCCCGGCCTGAGGGGCCGCTACCACGCTGGGGCTCGCTGTCGTTGACGCGTCAAACTTCGTTCGACAGCTACCGGTCGACTTCGCCCATGATCGTGTCCAGACTGCCCAGCGTCGCGATCAGGTCCGGGACCATGCCGCCGTTGGCCATCTCCGGCAGCGCCTGGAGGTTGGAGAACGACGGCCCGCGGATCTTGAACCGGCCGGGTTGCTGGGTGCCGTCGCTGCGGATGTAGATACCCAGTTCGCCTTTCGCGGCCTCGACCGTCTCGTATACTTCGGCGCCTTCAGGCGGTTTGATCGTCCGCGGGACGCTGGCCTGGATCGTCCGGTCGGCGTCGGGCCACGACTCGAGCAGATCGGTGCACTGGTCGACGATCTTCGCCGACTCCTCCAGTTCCCGCAAGCGGACGAGCAGCCGCGCGTAGTTGTCACAGCGGTTCTCGACGGGCACCTCCCAGTCGAGTTCGTCGTAGTAGCCGTAGGGATCGTCCCGGCGGATGTCGTAATCGATGCCGGAGCCGCGAGCGACCGGCCCGGTACAGCCGTACTGTTTGGCCGTCTCCGGGTCGAGGTGGCCCGTGTCGACGGTCCGCATCTGGAGGATCTCGTTCGCCGTCAGGAGGTCGTGGAACTCCTGGACGCGCTCGGGGACCTCGTCGAGGACCGCCCGGACCGACTCGAAGAACTCCTCACGGGGTTCGGGCAGGTCCCAGACGACCCCACCCAGCCGGAAGTAGTTGAACATCAGTCGCTGCCCCGTGATATCCTCGAGGATGTCCTGGACGCGCTCGCGGGCCTGGATCGCGTACATGAACGTCGCCGTGAAATCGCCGATCACGTCGAGCGCGTAGGCGCCGACAGCGAGGAAGTGTCCGAGCATCCGGCTCAGCTCGGCGGTGAACGTCCGGAGGACCTGTGCGTACTCTGGGACCTCGATATCGGCCAGGGACTCCGCCGCGCGAGCGTAGGCCCACTCGTTGCAGAGGCCGGCGCCGCTCCAGTCCCAGCGGTCGGGGTAGGGCATGATCTGGTGGCGGTAGGTGCCGGACTCGCACATCTGCTCTTCACAGCGGTGGATGTAGCCGATGTCGGGCTCCACGTCGACGACCTGCTCGCCGTCGAGCGTCGCCTCCAGATGCATCACGCCGTGGGTCGCGGGGTGGTGCGGCCCGATGTTGAGAAACATCGTGTCCGTGCCTCCCGCATCACCAGCGCCCGCTGGTCGGTCCGTCGGGGACTGCTCGTTCTCTCGGAACGGCACGATCTGGGGGCGATCCTGATCGTACGCCCGACTCAGCGGGTGGCCCTGCCACGTCTCCGGCAGGAGGATCCGCCGGAGATCCGGGTGTTCGTCGTACTCGATGCCGACGAGGTCGTACGCCTCCCGCTCGTGCCACGCTGCGGTCCGATACGCCTCGGCGCCGGACTGACTCCGCTTCTGCTCGTGTGGCACCGGGACGGCGACACCGAGCTCTCGGGTGGGGTCGTCGTACGCCCGGAGGAGGTAGACGCTCTCGGCGTGGGTGTCGTACTCCTGGCCGACCACCGACGAGCAGTGATCGAGAGCGAGCCCCGTCCGGAGCGCGTCGAGCACCGCCGATACCGCGTCGGCGCGGATCTCCAGCGTCGGGATGTCGCCGATCTCTCGCGAGCCCACGACGGCGTCCCGCAAGCCGGCATCGGCGATGGTCCATCGGGCGTCGGCGGCGAGCGAGTCGGCGTCGTCGGCAACCGTCTCGGTAGCCGGGACTTGCTGAGACACGCGCCCAGGTTCGTGCGCGTTCTACTGACAGCTTCTGCCTCACTTGATCGGTCATTTTTAAGCCGGATCCGCCCAACCGCGTCGTCGATGAAGTACGTTCGTCTGCGTGTCACGTTCTCGGCCGAGACGATCAATCCCGTCCACGAGGCGATCTGTGAGTCCTCGCGGGTGGAACGGGACGTGTTGCTCTACGAGGACCGCTCGGGGTCGGGACGGAACACGCTGCTGTACCGCGTCGACGGCGACCCCGACGCGTTCACGGGGATGCTCGAGGCGGCACCGGGGGTGCGCGAGTGGGAGTTCACGTCGACGAAAGACGGGACGTTCTACGCGTTCGTCGAGGAGGAGACGCCCGACGGCGACGAGGAGATCCTCGAGGCGCTCTCCCGGACGGGCATCATGACCGTCCCGCCGATCGAGTTCGCGGCCGACCGGACGGCGACGTTCACCCTGATCGGTACGTCGGGCGCGATCCGGCCGGCGCTGGAGGAGTTGCCCGACGAGATGGGGATGGACGTGATCCGGGTCGGGGAGTACGACCGCCGGCGGGAGCTGTTCGACTCGGGGCTGACGGGCCGCCAGCGCGAGGCGGTCGCGGCCGCGGTCGACGCGGGCTACTACGACAGTCCACGGCGTGGATCGATCGATGACGTGGCGCGGACGCTCGACGTGGCGGCGTCGACGGCCGCTGAACACCTGCGGAAAGCCGAGAGCCGTGTGATGGCGACGGTGCTGGACATCGACGACTGACCCCAGGTGCCATCACCCTTCGTCGACGCCCGAGAACTCGAAACGCACGCCGCTGTCGTCGCTCTCCGTTAACTCGACGGACCAGTCGTGGGCCTCGGCCACCTGTTCGACGATGGCGAGGCCGAACCCCGTCCCGTCGCTGGTGGTGTAGCCCGTCTCGAACACCGAGTCGCGGCGGTTCCCAGGAATCCCCGGGCCGTCGTCGGCGACGTAGAAGCCGTCGTCGAGATCACCGACCGTGATGGTGACGTCGGAGCCACCGTGCTCGACTGAGTTGCGAAAGAGGTTCTCGAACAGTTGGGCGAGGCGACTGCGGTCGGCCGAGACGCTGCCCGTGACTGACAGTTGGAGGTGGGCGTCGTCGGTCGGGACGCTCGACCAGGCGCGCTCGACCGCGTTCGCGAGATCGATCTGTTCGGGGTCGGTCGCGGGGCCGCCCTCCTGTGCCAAGCTGAGGAGGCTGTCGATCAGCGCGTTCATGCGCTCGTGTGCGTCGGCGACGTGGTCGAGGTGTTCGCTGTCGCACTCCTCGGCGGCCAGATCGACGCGGCCCTGGGCGACGTTCAACGGGTTTCGCAGGTCGTGGGAGACGATCGACGCGAACCGCTCCAAGCGGCGTTCGCGCTCCTTGCGCTCGCTCACGTCCCGGCTGATGACGGCAAACAGCGCCTCGTCGGCGGCGTCGATGCGCCGGATGTTGACCTCGACGGGGAACGTCGAGCCGTCGGCGCGCTCGTACTCGCTCTCGAGGCGGCGGCTGTCGCCGGGCTCCATGCGATCCCAGATCTCGGCGGCCGACGCCGAATCGATCGAGCAGTCGATATCCCAGACCTTCATCCCGATCAGCTCCTCACGATCGTACCCGGTTTTCTCACAGAGCCGTGCGTTGGGTTCGGCGATCGTGCCGTTGGCGTCGTGGAGGTTGATCATGTCCGGCGACTGCTCGAACAGCGCCTCGAGCCGTGCGCTGCTCTCTTGGAGCCGGCTCTGTCGGCGCTCACGGGCGGTCACGTCGGTGATGAACCCCTCGATTCGGGTCAGGTCGCCGTCCTCGTAGACGCCGCGGCCGCGCTCCCACATCCACCGGGTCTCGCCGTCGCGCGTGCGGATCCGGTAGCTGAGTTCGAACCGGCCGCGCTCGTCGAGGGAATCCTGAACGCGGGCCCAGGTCTCCTCGCGGTCGGCGGGGTGGAGCACGTCCGGCCCCCACTGCACGTCGCCGTGTTCCAGCGATTCGGCGTCGTAGCCCGTCATGGCGGCGACCTCACCCTCGACGGCCTCCATCGGCCATTCGGGCTCGTTCCGGCAGCGGTACACTATCCCGGGGAGGTTGCTGATCAGCCGTTCGAGCCGGCGCGTTCGACGGGTCAACAGCGTCTCGGACCGGTACGCCTCGACGGCGTTCTCTATTCGGTTTGCCAGCACCGCGTACTGGCTGCTGCCGCGTTCCTTCTGGAGGTAGTCAGTGACGCCGGCGGAGATGGCGTCGCTGGCGATCTCCTCGCTTCCCTTCCCCGTGTAGAGGATAAACGGCAGATCGGGGTACGCTTCGCGGACCGCCTCGAGCAGTTCGATCCCGTTTTTCTCGGGCATCTCGTAGTCGGAGACGACGCAGTCGATCCCGTCGTCGAGCCGTTCGAGCGCGGCGTCGGCACCGATCGCCGTCTCGACGGCGAACTGGTCGTCCTGGCGCTTGAGATACGTCGCCGTCATCGTTGCGAGGTCGGGATCGTCGTCGACGAGGAGAACGCGGATCGGGGCGGGGAAGTGCTGCATCGCTGTACGCAGGCGTGGAGTAGCTCCGTCGGAAAAAAGGCGTGGATGGGCGATCTGTCGGTGATTAGTGGGTTTCGGCAGAAAACGCGACGCGCGCTCCCGGCCGAACCAGTCGTCGCGTGCGAAAACGAGAATAGCGTGGGAGCTCCCGAATCGGTCGCAGGCGCTATTCGTCGTTTCCGGTCTTGATGTCCGCGCTCAGGCCCTGTGCCATCTCGATCTCCTTCGAGTTGTTCAGGGTCCAGGCGGTGCGCTCGGTGACGGCCTCGATGACCTCTCGGGCGCTCGGGTAGCCGTTGCCGGACTTCTTCACGCCGCCGAAGGGGAGCTGCACCTCGGCGCCGATGCAGGGGAGGTTGCCGTAGGCCAGCCCGACCTCGGCGTTGTCGCGGTAGTAGTTGATCTGGCGGTAGTCCTCCGAGATGATGGCCCCAGCCAGGCCGTACTCGGTGTCGTTGTGGATCTCGACGGCGTCCTCGATGTCGCCGCTGTACTTCAGCAGGGCGACGTGGGGGCCGAACACTTCCTCGTGGGTGCAGCGCAGATCGGCCTCGGCGTCGGCCTCGTAGACGAACGGCCCGACCCAGTGGCCGTCGTCGTGGCCCTCGGGGATCTCGTCGTCGTCGAGCTCCTCGCGGTCGACGAGCACGTTGACGTTCTCGTCTTTCGCGAGCTGGTTGTATCGGGACACCTTTTCGACGTGCTCCTCCTCGATCAGCGGCCCCATGAACGTGTTCTCCTCCAGGGGGTCGCCGACGGCGACGCTCTGTGCGTTCTCGACGAAGCGCTCCTTGAACTCGTCGTACACGTCCTCGTGGACGATCAGGCGCTCGGAGGAGACACAGCGCTGGCCGGTCGTTTTGAAGCTCGACATGACCGCCGAGTGGACGGCAACGTCGAGGTCCGCCTCGTCGGTGACCACGATGCCGTTTTTCCCGCCCATCTCACACGCCGCGAGCTTGCCGGGCTCGCCGCCGACCTTGGAGGCGATCTCGTGACCGACTGCCGCGCTGCCAGTGAACAGCACCGTGTCGACGCGGCTGTCGTCGGTGATGGCCGCGCCGGCGTCGCCGAACCCCTGGACCATGTTGAACACGCCGTCGGGGATGCCGGCGTCCTCGAACATCTCGGCGATGATCTGGCCACACCACGGCGTCTGCTCGGCGGGCTTCCAGACGACGGTGTTGCCCTCGACCAGCGAGACGGCCATGTGCCAGAACGGGATGGCGACCGGGAAGTTCCACGGCGTGATACAGCCGACGACGCCTCGCGGCTTGCGCCGCATGTAGGCGTCCTTCGACGGGATTTCGGAGGGGACCACGTCGCCCTTGGGGTGGCGGGCGTCGCCCGCGGCCCACTCGACCATGTGCCAGGCCTCGGTCACGTCGGCTTTCCCTTCCGAGATCTCCTTCCCGCACTCCTTGGAGACGATCTCGCCCAGCTCCTCGTGGCGGTCCTTGAGCTCGTGGTAGATGTCCCAGAGGTACTCCGCGCGGTCGATGTGGGAGAGCTCCTTCCACTCCTCGAAGGAGTCCTCGGCCGCCGCGAGGGCGGCGTCGACGTCGTCCTCGGTGCCGCGCTCGAACTCGCCGAGCGTCTCGCCGTTGGCGGGGTTCTGGCTCGTGAACGTCTCGCTGCCGGTGCCTTCGACCCACTCACCGTTGATGTAGTGCTGGTAGGGTTCGCTACTCATGTGTCCGAACGGTGGGAGCGTAGTCGTGATAAAGCCTGCCGGTCGCCGCTCAGTGATCCTCCCGCTCGGCCTCGCCCGCACGGGTCTCGATCTCCCCTTTCAGCGCCGTGAGCGCGAACGTGTGGTCCGGGCGGACGCTCACGAAATCGAGGAACTCCCGGGCCTCGAGCAGTGCTTGGGCGTCGTAGTGAGCCAACGCGGCGTCGACGTCGTCTTTCGCGCCGATCAGCGGTTCCAGCGCCGCGAGCGCACACGCGAGGTCGTACGATCGCGCCGCCGTCATCGTTGCGCCGCCGCCATCGTCCTCGCGGACGTTCGTGGCGTCGATCACGTAGATCTCGCCGTCACCGGGAGCCCGCGGCTCCCGGTTGCCCGAGGAGCGTCGCTCCTCGCTGTCGACGACCAGCACGTTCTCGGCCCGGAGATCGCCGTGGGCGAGTCCGTGCTCGTGCATCCGGTGGAGCGCGCCGAACACCTCGGGGGCGAGGCGTCGTTCGGTCGGCTCGTCGAGCTCGTCCAGCGTGTCGAACTCGGGCAGGTACTCCATCACTAGCACGCCCATCCCATCGATCTCCAGCGCCTCGACCGGTTCGGGGGCGTTCACGCCCACTTCCCGAAGCCGCTCGGTGGCCTCCAGTTCGTGCTGGGCCATCTGGTACGGGTTCCCGTAGTGGCCGAAAAACCCCTCCGTCCCCGAAGAGAACGCACCGAGGTTCCGCGTCGCGGTGAACAGCGCGTGGACAAGCGAGTTCTGTTCGGTCACCAGCTTCACGAAGTACTCGTCGTCGAGCACCAGCGGCGTCGAGAGCCAGTTGTGGGCGTCCAGAAATCGGACGTGGACGCGCTCACGGTCGTAGCGCGCCGCGAGTTCGCGTACGACCGACTCGATCCGGGACCACTCCGGTTGGCCCCGGACGAGTTTCTGTAGTTCCATCACCTCCGTGTTGGGCGGGCGCGGGCTTAAACGACTAGGCCGGAGTAACGGCCCGGGCTGGGTCACAGTCGAGACAACTCAGAATGTTCGAGCAGTGTAAACGGCTCGCCCAGCGCGGGCTACTCGTCGAGTCGGGCGTCGATCGATCGCTGGACGAGCACGTGGACGTTGTACAGCAGGATCGCGACCGAGAGCAGCGTCGTCGCGAAGTACACGACCAGCGCGGGCGGCCCACCGATACTCGTCCCCAACACCCCGCCGGCGAGGCCGAGAACGGTGAGCTCCGCCCACGTCACGACGATGCGCGAGCCGAGGTTCGGTGGCGCACGCGCCGCGGCCGCGCTCGCCTCACCCATACGTCTCCTCCGCCTCGATCGGACCGCTGAACACCGAGTACAGCACGCCGAAGTACGAGAGCACGATCGGGAGCAGCAGCGCCATCATGATCGTCATGATGTTCAGGGGGAGCGTCGAGACGATCCCCTCAGTGACGGTCAGCCCCGTGGCGCGGTCGACGACCGGGAACATCGTGACCGCGATCACCGTGACGAGGCCGAACACGAGGCCGGCGGTCGACGCGAATGCGGCGAGGTACTCCCCGCGGCGCGTGGCGACGAGGTAGCCCGCGACCAGCGCGGCCGAGAGCAGGACCAGCGCGGTCACTGGCAGCGAGAGGAGCGCCGACTGGAGCGCCGGCGTCGTGACGTAGATGGCCACGAGCGTCAACGCCACGAGGCCCAGATACGCCACGACTGCACGGATTCCGTACGCGCTGGCGTCGTCACGCAGCGAGCCGCGCGTTTTGAGCCCGAGGAAGGCGGCGCCGTCGGCGATCGTGAGCGCGACGACTGCGAGCCCACCGAGCACACCCGGGATCGAGACGATACCGGGGACGCCGGTAAGCCAGTTGATCGCGAACATCCCCAGCAGGAACGGCGTCAGCGCGCTCCCGACGACGAACGCCCAGCCCCAGTAGCGCCGCCACTGGTCGTCCTCCCGTTCCTCGTACATCTCCGGGGAGAGCCCGCGTAGGCCGAGCGCGGCGAGGATGGCAAACATCAGCAGGTAGTAGCGGCTGAACAGGTTGGCGTACACCTCGGGGAACGCCGCGAACAGCGCACCGCCGAACACGACCAGCCACACCTCGTTGCCGTCCCAGAACGGCCCGATGGCGGCGAACAGCGTCTCCTTCTCGTGGTCGTCATTGCGGGTCGCAAACAGGATCCCGATCCCGAAGTCGAACCCGTCGAGGAACAGGAACATCCCCAGTATGAAGAAGACGAGCCCGAACCAGATCTCGGGCAGCGGCAGGCCGAACAGCGTCGCGCTCGCGAGATCAGTCATCGACGCTCACCTCGGCTTCCGCCGGAGCGTCGACGCTGGGCTCGACACCGTCGTCCGATATTTCAGGCGGGCCCTCCTGGATGATCCGGCGGATCACGTAGGTGTACAGCGCGAGCAGCAGGACGTAGCCGCCGACGAAGCCCGCGAGCGTGAACGTCGCTTCCGCCCCGGTCAGGCCGGGGGAGACGCTGTGCTCTGTGAGCATCACGTCCTGGATCACCCACGGCTGGCGGCCGACCTCCGTGACGATCCAGCCAGTTTCGACGGCGACGATGCCCAGCAGCGACGACCCCATGAACGCCTTATGCAGCAGGTCGTCCTCGACGAGCTCCCCGCGGAACCACCGGTAGCTCGCCCAGAAGGCGAGGAGGATGAACCAGAACCCCAGCCCCACCATGATACGGAACGCCCAGAACACGAGGGCAACCGGCGGCGCCTCCGTCTCGAAGGAGTTCAGCCCCTGAATCTCCGCCTGCGGGTCGCCGCCGCTTGCGAGCCAGGACGCCCCACCGGGAATCCCGATCCCCAACAGCTCCTTCGCTCGCGGATCGAGGATCTGAGAGAGGTCGGTCGGGAACGCGACGATGTACTCCGGAACGTACGTCTCGGTCTCCCAGAGCGCCTCCATCGCCGCGAACTTCTGTGGCTGGGTCTCGTACACGTGTCGCGCGTACAGGTCGCCGTGGATCACCTGCAGCGGCGCCGTGATCACCAGCGCGACGATGGCGATCTTCAGTGTCTTCACCCAGAAGGCGGCGTTCTCGACCTCGTCGCCGCGGACGTAGTGTTTGTAGACGAAGTAGGCGGCGACGCCGGCCATGAACAGCGCGACCGACTCCACGGCCGAGTTCTGCATGTGGAGGAACATGTACTGGAACCGTGGGTTGAAGTACGCCGCCAGGGGGTCAGTCAGACGGACCATCTGCTCGCCTCCCTCGCTGACGAGTTCGTACCCCCGCGGGGTCTGCATCCAGGAGTTGGCGATCAGGATCCAGACCGCCGAGAGCCAGGTGCCGAGACCGACGAGAACGCTGGAGAGGAAGTAGAAGGCGTCGGAGACGCGATCCCGGCCGTAGATGAAGATACCCAGGAACGTCGCCTCGAGCATGAACGCCATCATCCCCTCCGTCGCCAGCGGCCCGCCAAACAGCTCGCCGGCGAACGTCGAGAACGCCGCGAAGTTCGTCCCGAACTCGAACTCGAGAACGAGCCCCGTGACGGTCCCGACCACGAAGCTCACCGCGAAGATCTTCACCCAGAACCGCCGGAGCTGCTCGTAGACCTTCTCACCCGTCCGGATCTCCTTCCACGTGAAGTAGATCAGGAACGGAGCCAGCCCCATGCTCATCACCGGGAACACGATGTGCACGATAGTGGTGACCGCGAACTGGAGCCGACTCGCGATGACCGGGTCAACCATCGACGGCGCCCCCACGTTCGGGCTGACCGACACCGGATCCCAGTGGTGGGATCGGGTCGGCTCCCTGCCTAACAGTAATTCGATCGAGAGACATGACTCTACGTCGTATCTAGGGCGAGAAACAGTTAACTTTGACTGGTACGTTCATCGAAAATCGCCACCTGAGGGGTCATCGAAACGTCAGGACTACGGCCCGTCGATGACCCAGTTACGCACCGGCCTAACCCGCTTCAGGTGCTCAAACGGGCGGTAGGTTGATGGCGGTCCTGTGCCCTCGTTTACGGGAATGGCCACAATCCGGACTGACAACCTGACCAAGTACTACGGCGACGTTCGCGGTGTCGAGGATCTCTCCTTCTCGGTCGAGGCGGGCGAGGTGTTCGGCTTCCTCGGTCCCAACGGCGCCGGCAAGACGACGGCGATCCGGACCCTGCTGGGGTTTCAGTCACCGACCAGTGGCTCGGCGACGGTGCTCGGCGCCGACGTGACCGACGCCGCGGCGCTGCGGGACGCTCGCGCACGGGTGGGGTATCTCCCGAGCGAACCGGCGTTCGACGACCGGATGACCGGGCGGCGCCTGCTCTCGTACCACGGCGCGCTCCGGGGCGACGTGCGCAGCGACGAACTGCTCGATATGTTCCATCCCCCACTCGACCGCCCCGTTGGCGACTACTCCAGGGGGAACCGACAGATGCTCGCTATCGTGCTGGCGTTCATGCACGATCCCGACCTGCTGATCATGGACGAGCCCACGTCGGGGCTCGACCCGCTGAAACAGGAGACGTTCCTGGAGTTCGTCCGGACCGAACGCGAGCAGGGGACGACGTTTTTCTTCTCCTCACACGTCCTGAGCGAGGTTCGGAAAGTCTGTGACCGGGTGGGAATCATCCGGGACGGCCGGCTCGTGGAGGTCGCCTCGGTCGACTCGCTGCTCCACCGCAGCGGAAAGCACGTCCGACTCACGCTCGGCGACAGCGTCGACGGCAACGCGTTCGACCTACCCGGCGTTCACGACGTGACCGTCGGCGGCGGAGCCAGGCGCGAGCCGAGCGACCGCGGCGACGACGTGACGACCGTCTCGTTCACTTACACCGGAGCGTACGAACCGCTGCTCCGCCGCGTTCTCGAACACGACCTTCGCGATCTCTCCATCGAAGAGGCGCCGCTGGAGGACGTGTTCATGCGGTTCTACGACGAGGCGGCGGAGGAAGCTGCCCCGCAGCAGTCGGTCGACGGCGACGCCGCCGACGGGGAGGCCGAAGATGCTTGAGACGGTGCGCTACGAGGCCGAAAAGCGGCTGCTCGGCTCGCTCGCGCTCGCGGGCGGGCTGGCGGGCTTTGCGGCGATGATGACCCTGCTCGCGCCGGGCGTGTTGGGCGAGGTCGACGTGGCCGCCCTAGCCGAACAGCTCCCGCCGTCGTTCGTCGAGGCGTTCGACCTCGAGCTCATGGGCTCGATCGAGGGCTTTCTCGCGATCGAACTGTACGAGTTCCTCTGGCTCGTCGGGCTCGGGGCCTACATCGCCTACAGCGCGGCCGGCACGCTCGCCGGCGATATCGAGACCGGGCGGATCGACACGCTGCTCGCGGCACCGATATCGCGAGAACGAGTGTTGACGGAGACGTATCTCGGCTTGCTGCTGCCGATCCTGCTCGCGAACGTCGCCGTGTTCGCGACCGTGTTCGCTGGCACGCGGTTCGTCGGCGACCCGATCGCCGCCGTGGACCTCCTCGTCGTCCACGCGCTCTCGGTGCCGTACTTCTGTTGCTGTGCCGCCTTCGGCATGCTCGCGTCGGTCAGTGCGCCGGGTAGAGTCGTCGCCGAAGGCGTCGCTGCGGGCGGAGTCGTCGGCGCCTTCCTCCTCCAGACAGTGAGCGAAGCCGCCGGGTTCTCCTGGCTCGGTGCCGTGGCGCCGATGCGCTACTACGACCCGACAGGGGTGCTGACAGCGAGCGAGTACGACCTCGCGGGTGCCGGGATCCTGCTCGGAGCCACGCTCGTACTACTCGCCGGCAGCGCCCTGTGGTTCCGGGAGGTGGATGTATCGTGACTGGGCCCGCCGACCAGCGTCGCTCAACGACACTGGCGGTCGCGCGGTTCGAGGGGCGCAAGCGGCTCCGCACCACTGCAGTCGCCGCGGCGGTGCTCTCGGCGTACGGGATCCTGTTCGTCTGGGTGGGCCCGGATCTCGTCGGGGGTGAGGAGCTCCAGGTGCTGCTCGACGCGATGCCGCCGGTGCTGGTCGAACTGCTGGGGTTCGAGAGTCTCGCGTCGCTGTCGGGGCTACTCGCCGGGGAGTACTACACGTTCGGCTGGCTGGTCGGGCTCGCCGGCTACGTCGCCTACACCGCCGCCGGCGCCGTCGGCGGCGATATGGAGACCGGGCGGATGGACACCCTGCTCGCAGCCCCGGTGTCGCGGAGCGCCGTCCTCCTGGGGAGCTTCCTCGCGCTGTTGGTGCCGATCGTCGGGATCAACGCCATCACCGCCCCCGTGCTGTATCTCGCGACCGTCGCCGTCGGCGAACCGCTCTCGGTCGCCGACCTGGTTGCACTGCACGCGCTCTCGGTCCCGTATCTCCTCTGCTGGGGGGCGGTGGGGCTCCTGCTCGGGGTGGTCGTCGGACGGAGTCGGACCGCAGGCCGAGTCGCGCTGGCGCTCGTGTTCGCGTCGTGGCTCACCGAGTCGCTGCTCGACGTGAGCGACTACGCGTGGGTCGGCGCCGTCACGCCGACGCGGTATCTGGACACGTCGGCGGTGCTCGTCGACGGACAGTACGACCTCGTCGGCACAATACTGCTGCTCGCGGCAACCGTTTTTCTCGTGGCAGTGAGCAGCCGAGCGTTCGCTCGGCGCGACCTCTAGCTCTCGGCGACGGCAGTCTGCTCGTCGCTGTACTTCTCGGTGAACTCGCCGATGAGGTTCCCCATCTTCGCGTACCAGTCGTTCAGCGTACGCTGCATGTCCTGCGCGATCTTCTCGGCGTCACGCGGGTGGTAGACGTGGTGGTACCCGCCCTGCTCGTAGTTCTCCTGCTCCTTCTGGATGAACCCAGCCGAGAGCAGTCGCTGAACTGACCGGTAGGCAGTGGACCGCTCGCGGTCGACGCCGTCGGCGATCTCGTCGACGGTCAGCCCCGCAGACCGGTCGTTCAGGAGTCGGAACACCTCCTTGTCGATCCGCTTCAGGTCGTGGAAACACTCCAGCAGCCCTTCACACTGCATATCTGACTGGAGCATTTCGCGCATGGAGTCGGCCATTATCTACCTGAACTATCGTGGCGCTGCTTCAAAAGTGTTTTGTGTGGTTACCACAATACTGCACATGGGAAGGAACGTTTCGCCTGCAGTGTACTCTCAGAGACAGGTGACTACTCCGTAGTCAGAGGCGGTTCGCGAGGTGTTGCAGCGGGCAGTCGGCGATCCGACGTCGACTCCCGATCCGACGGTTGGCGGCGTTCTACGGTGCGCGAACGACGAGGAGGAACGTCTCCGAGCGGTCCGCGCCGAACTCGATCTCGAAGCCGCCGGCACGGAACTGCTGTTTCGCCTCCTCGAGGCTGAACCGCTCCGAAGCCGGCGGGCCAGCCTCACCGTCACCCGTGGCCGACCAGTCGGCGACGGCGACGCGGCCGCCGGTTTCGACGACGCGAGCGATCTCGCCGATCGCGTCCTCGGTCGCGAACTCGTGGAACGTCATCGTCGAGAACGCGCCGTCGAGTTCGCCGTCGGCGAACGGCAGATCCGCCACCTCGGCGGCGACGAGTTCGACTTTCTCGGGCGTCCCCTTCTCGCGGTAGTACTCGTGCATCTCCGCCTGTACGTCGACGCCGTACACCGTTTCGGCGTGGGCCGCCACGTCGTTGGTGTAGAACCCCGTCCCACTGCCGAGATCAGCGAGTACGCCGGTCTCGTCGGCGCCGACCGCCCAGACGAGCTCTTCGGCCGACACGAACCGGTACCGTGAGGCGGGGTCGTCGAGCTTCTCCGCGTTCGCCGCATCGAACGTGTGGAATCCCATCGGTTTGACCACGGATCGAACGGGCAAATGGGTACCGTTCTCTGCGGAAAAACAAGCAGACTCAGTCGGCCGTGAGTTCGTCGAACAGCGACCCGACACGGCGCTCGATCTCGTCACGAATCCGGGCGACCGTCGCCGGCGGTTGGCCGTCCGGGTCGTCGAGGTCCCAGTCACGGCTCTCGCCGCCCCAGCCCGCAGGACAGACATCCGTGGCCGAACAGCCCATCGTGATCACGTACTCGCTCTCCCGGAGATCGTCGACGCCGACCTCGCGAGGCGTCCGATCGGCGATGTCGATCCCGATGTCGTCCATGGCGTCGACGACCGGGGGGTGGACGTGGTCGGCCGGGCGGGTACCGCCAGTCACGAGGTCGATCTCGCTCCCGAGACCGCGCTGTTCGTGCTCCCGTTGGGCGAAGGCGTACGCCATCTGGGACCGCCCGGCGTTCTGGACGCAGACGAAGGCGATCGTGGTCGTGTCGGCTGGCTCGTCGGTCATTGTGGATCAGTCCCCCGTAATCGGAGAGCTAACGCCACTACTTCCCGGGAACAGTCGGTCTTTCGTCGCCAGTGCGACCCGAACCAGCGCGAGCATCACCGGCACTTCGATCAGCGGGCCGACTACCGTTGCGAGCGCGACGTTGCTCCCGACGCCGAAAACGGCGACGGCGACCGCAATCGCGAGTTCGAAGTTGTTCGAGGAGGCGGTGAACGCGACACTGACGCTCTCCGTGTAGGAGAATCCCAACGCCGCGCTGACGCCGTAGGCCAACGCCCACAGCCCGGCGAAGAAGATGAGGAGTGGGACCGCGATCAGCACGATCTGCCCCGGGTTGGCGACGATGTAGTCGCCTTTCAGTGCGAACATCACGACCACAGTGAACAGCAGGCCCAACAGCCCGAACGGGCTGATCCGCGGGATCACCCGGCCGTAGTAGGCCTGCCGACCGATCGTTCGGAACGCCGCCTTCTGGGTGAGGTAGCCAAGCAGTAGCGGCAGCCCGAGGAACACGCCGACCATCTGGGCGATCAGCGACATCGACACGTCGACGGCCGTGCCGCGCATCACCGTCAAAAAGAGGAACGCGTAGGGGACGAACAGCGCGATCTGGAGCAGGCTGTTGACGCCGACACAGACCGCACAGAGCTCCTGGTTCCCCGCGGCGAGTTCGTTCCAGATCAGCACCATCGCGATGCAGGGCGCGATCCCGACGAGGATCAGCCCCGTGACGAACCCGGGCCGGCCGCCGAGGAACGTCGTCGCGAGCCCGTACATCACGAACGGCGCGATCAGCCAATTGAACACGAGCGTGAGAGCGATCTCCGAGCGCGCGGTCCGCGTAACCGTCGGGACGCGGCCGTAGTCGATCTCGGCCATGATCGGGAAGATCATCACGAACAGCCCCACCGCGATGGGGAGACTCGTGCCGTGCCACGTCACGGCGTTCAGCGCGTCGACAAAGCTGGGCGCGAACCGCCCGAGCCCGACGCCCAGCACCATCGCCAGCCCGATCCAGACAGTCAGGTAGCGGTCGAGAACCCCCAGCGAGTCGCTCACGACTCCGCCTCCCCGTCCGCGACCGCGAGCAGGTCGTCGGTGAGCGCGGTGCTGTCGTAGTAGCGCCAGTTCCCCTCCTTCCGGCGGGTGGCGAGCCCGGCGTCGACGAGGTCGGACAGCGCGTGGCTGACCGCGCTCCCGCTCACGTCGACGACGGGCTCCAGCTCACAGACACAGAGTTCGCCGTCAGCCGCCGACAGGATGCGGGTCAGGCGGTTGCGCGTCTCGTTCCCCAGCGCGGCGAAAGCGTCCCGAGTGTTTTCGTTCGTGGATGCCGACGCCGCGAGATCGTCGAGCTCGGTGAGACGTTCCTCTACGTCGGCGTCACAGCACTCGCCGACCTCGTCCGCGATCCGCCGCCGAAGCCGCTGATCAGTGTCGCTCATCGACCACTGTTTGAGAGAGTGTTCAGATAGGTGTTTCGGTGTGAACAGCTGTTCAGATAGCTACCGGCCGACTCCCGGCGTCACAGTCGTCGATCGCGGACGTGAATGTCGTTGGGGCTGGTTGGCCAACAGTCATACTCGTCGGGGGTGATAGGCAGCGACAACTACAGCGTTTAACATCTCGCCCCTGGAGGGCAAGGTATCGGGATGCCCGCTATACAAACTCACGAGCTCTCCAAGCGATACGGCGACGTGACCGCCGTCGACCGCGTCGACCTCACGGTCGAAGAAGGCGAGATATTCGGCTTCTTGGGCCACAACGGCGCCGGGAAGTCGACGGTAATCAACATGCTGTTGGACTTCGCGCGGCCGACGGAGGGCCAGGTCGAAGTGTTTGGGATGGACTGTCGCGAGCACAGCGTCGACGTCCGGGAACGCATGGGCGTGCTTCCGGAGGGGTACGACGTGTACGACCGGCTGACGGGGCGCCAACATCTCCAGTTCGCGGCGGAGTCCAAAGGCGTCGAGATCGAGCCGATGTCGATCGCCGAACGCGTCGGCATCCGTGACGCCGTGGACCGGAGAGCCGGCGACTACTCGAAGGGGATGGCCCAGCGGCTGGTGCTCGGGATGGCGCTGATCGGGGACCCGGACCTGCTGATCCTCGACGAACCGACCTCGGGCCTGGATCCCGGAGGCGCCCGGCGGATGCGCGAGATCATCCACGAGGAGAACGAGCGCGGCGCGACGGTGTTCTTCTCCAGCCACATCCTCGAACAGATCGAGGCGGTCTGTGATCGCGTCGGAATCATGCACGAGGGGCGCCTCCAGGCGGTCGACACCATCGACGCCCTCCGGGAGTCCGCCGCGGGCGGGACCAAGCTCCAGATCAGCGTCGACGACCCGAGCGAGACCCACCTCGACACCATCGAGGCCGTCGACGGCGTCGATTCGGCGTGGATCGAGGACGAGACGTTCGCAGTCACCTGTCCGAGCGACGTGAAGATGGACGTGCTGGTCGCGCTCGACGCGGCGGGCGTCGACGTACTCGACTTCTCGACGGAGGAGCCGTCGCTCGAGGACCTCTTCGTCGAGTACACCCGTGAGGGAGGGCAGTGAGTTGGACCGTCGTTGCCCGGAAGGAGCTTCGGGACGTGTGGGGATCACGGCGCACGCGCTGGCTCCTCGGCGCCGTCGCGTTCGCCTTCATCGCCGGGGGGTACGCCATCGTACTCTCGGGGTTTCCAGAGCCCTCGAGCGCCGACTACGCCTCGTACATGGTCGGCGTCGTCGCGCTGCTGGTGCCGCTGGTGGGGCTGTTGCTCGGTCACCGCACCATCGTCGGCGAACGCGCCTCGGGCGAGATGACGCTGCTGCTCTCCCTGCCGTACGACCGACTGGACGTGGTGGTCGGGAAGTTCCTCGCCCGGGCGATCGCACTCGGCACCGCGGTGGCGGTCGGTATCCTCGGCGGCGCCGCGCTGGTGAACTACCCGTTCGGGAGCTTCGAGGCCGGCACCGTCGCGGCGTACACGCTCGGGACGGTGCTGTACGGCGCGGCGTTCGTCGGCGTCGGGCTGGCGGTGTCGACGGCGACGACCTCGACGGCGGTCGCCAGCAGCGCCGCCTTCGGGGTGTTCTTCCTGTTCGTGGTGGTCTGGTCGCAGCTCCGCGGGGTGTTCGTCGCCGCGCTCGGCTATCTCGGGCTGGCCGACGGGCGGCTGCCGACTTGGGCGCTGTTCCTCTACGGCGCCGAGCCGGGGATGCTGTACCGCCGGCTCGTGGACGGCTTCTTCGCTGGCGTGGAGCAGGGACCGTATCTCGGGCCGGAGGCCCCGTGGTTCCTCGGGGAGTGGGTTGCCGCGGCCCTGCTCGTCGTCTGGGCGCTTGGTCCCGCGACGCTCGGCTACCTCCGCTTTCGCTCGACCGACCTATGACCCGGAACAGTGACAGCGAGTGGACGGGGGCGAACCGATGAGTTGGCGCGCCATCGCCCGGAACGATCTCCGGGGCGCGCTCGCGACTCGCGGGGTCTGGGCACTGACGGCTGGCCTGCTCGCGTTGTTCGCGGGGCTGGGGTACGCCGTCCCGCGACTCGCGGGATCGTCGGACGTGCCGTTCTCGGTGTACCTCGAACTGCTCGTGACCGTCGTCGTGCCGCTGTTCCCACTGGTCGGCCTGGTTCTCGGGTACCGCGCGGTCGCCGCCGGCCGCGACTCGGGAACTGCGGCGTTGGCGCTCTCGCTTCCGAACTCCCGACGCGATCTGGTGCTCGGGAAGTTCCTCGGCCGTGCGGGAGCGCTGGCCGGCGCGCTCGCGGTCGCGGGCCTGCTCGGGGGCGGCTACCTCCTCGTCGGCTACGGCGACTTCGCGGCGGGCGACTACGCCATCGTGCTCCTGTCGACGTTCGGCTACACGCTGGCGTTTCTCGGTATCGCAATCGGCCTGTCGGCCGGGCTGGCCAGCGTTCGACGCGTCATCAGCGCCACCTTCGGGGCGTACGCGCTGCTGGCGATGCTCTGGCGGACCGTCGTGGACGTGATGATGCTGGTACTGTTCCGGTTCCGGCGACCGATGGAGTCGCCGACGTGGGTGGAGTTCGCGCGGTTCGTCGAACCCGGCACGAGCCTCCAGTACCTGCTCGGCACCGAGTTCGACATCGGTACCGCGCCGCCCGAGGCAGTCGTGGGGACAGAGCCGTTCGTCTCCACGGCGGGCGCGGTGACGGTGCTACTGGCGTGGACCGTCGTTCCGGTCGTGCTGGGGTACGTGCGCCTGGAGCGCAGCGAGCTCTGAGCCGACGAGTCAGACTCGCTCGAAGCGGTGCCGGACGATCTCGCTGTCGTCGTCCCACTCAAACTCGTCGTGGGACATCCGGAGGATCTGCTTGTAGTGATCGAGGTCGCGTGCGCCCTCCGCGCGGGCGTCCGCGTCGGTCAGATCGCCGAGCGTGCGCTCGGCCACCTCGACGACCTCGAACTGCTCGCCGTCGATGTCGAACCGGTCTCCTTCCGCAGCGTAGCGCTGGCCACGGTGGATCTGGGTCACCTCACCGTCGAGTGCCTGTTCACGCATCCGCTCGCTCGGCAGCAGTGTGTCAGCGTGAGCGTCGCTCATCAGCGGGAATTGGGGCCCGAGCGCGTAAATAGCTCCGGACACCGGCCTATCGCGCTGGCGTGACGACGCCCATTCGGGCGGGGGACGTAAGCCGCTCCAGCCCCTACGCCCGGTATGGCCGAAACGTCCCAGAAGCCGCACCGACTCGAGACCGGCGACGAACTCGACGCACTCGTGGCGGACCACGACGTCGTGCTCGTGGACTTCTACACCAAGGGCTGTCCCGTGTGTCAGTCGATCGAACCGATGGTCGGCAACGTCGCCCGCGCGACGACGGCGACGGTGGGGATGCTGAACCCCCAGACCGAACTGGACCTCGTCGAAGAGTACGACATCCAGGGCGTCCCCACGCTACTGCTGTTCGAGGACGGCGAGATTGCCGGCCGGATGGCCAGCGGCTTCGAGGGCACCGAGTCGATCGTCGAGTTCGTGACCGAGAACAGCTCCGCAGAACGGCGGTGAGTCGTCGGACCCACCGCGGGATTCATGCACGCGGATCACTTACGTCAACCATGGACGAAACCGGGGTGACAGCCAGCTATCCCTGCTGATCGTGCCGTCGTCGCCAAGCGCGTCGACGAAGGCGAGGCCGACCTCGAGGAGATAACGGAGCTGACACGCGCCGCCGGCTACGAAGTCGTCGGCGAACTCACCCAGCGGCGCACGCAGGACGCCGCCTACCACTTCGGCGAGGGGAAAGTAGACGAACTGGCCGCCCTCGTGCGAGAGACCGACGCCGACACCGTCGTCGTCGACAACGAAATGGGCCCGTTCCAAACGTACAACGTGGGCCAGAAGCTTCCCAACGGCGTCGACGTGCTCGACCGCTTCACGCTCATCCTCGAAGTGTTCGGCCAGCGCGCCCAGACGCGCAAGGCCCAACTCCAGGTCGAACTCGCGGAACTGCGCTACGAACTGCCGCGGGCCGAAGCCAAAGCCAGCCTCGCCAAGCGCGACGAGCGCCCCGGCTTCATGGGGCTGGGCGAGTACGACGAGTCGCGCGAGCAGGACATCAAAAACCGCATCTCCCGCATCTCGGAGGAGCTCGACCGCATCGCCGAGAAAGAGGAGAAGCGCCGGGCCCAGCGCCGGGATCAGGGGTTCGACCTCGTCGCGCTAGCGGGCTACACCAACGCGGGCAAGTCGACGCTGCTGCGCCGACTCGCCTCGGAGCTCGACGTCGACGAGAACGAGAATCGCCATCCGGATCTCGACGAGACCGCGGAGTCCGAGGACCGGCTGTTCACCACCCTCGGTACCACCACCCGCAAGGCCGACACCGGCACGCGCGAGGTGCTGCTGACCGACACCGTCGGGTTCGTCTCCGATCTGCCCCACTGGCTGGTAGAGTCGTTCAAGTCGACGCTCGACTCCGTGTACCACGCCGACCTCGTGTTGCTGGTCGTCGACGCGTCCGAGCCAGTCGAGGAGATGCGCCAGAAGCTGGTGACCTCCCACGACACGCTTTCGGACCGCAACGAGGCGCCGATCGTCACGGTGTTCAACAAGGCCGACAAGCTGACCGACCCCGAGATCGATCGCCGGAAGCGCGCGCTCTCGGCGCTGGCGCCGAACCCCGTGATCGTCTCGGGCAAGACCGGCGAGCACGTCGACGCACTCCGCGAACGTGTCGAGCGCGAACTGCCGGACTGGGAGCAGGAGCGCCTGCTCCTCCCGGTCAGCGACGAGGCGATGAGCGTCGTCTCCTGGATTCACGACAACGGCAACGTCCACGAGGAGTCCTACGGCGACGAGCAGGTCGTCGTCGAGTTCGAAGCGCCGCCGGCCGTGGTGTCGAAGGCGCGAGCGAAGGCCGCGGATCTGGAGCCCCCGGCCGTCGACACCGAGGCTTAGTCGAGTTCGCGTTTCTCCTTGCGCACGACTTCTACGCCGGAGATCGCCGTCCCCGGGTAGCCGCTGGCCTCGACCTCGTCGGCGTCGTCGACGACCTCCTTCTCGGCGGCTTTCACCATGTCCCAGACGACGCCCAGCCCCGTCGTCACGCCCTGGATCGCCTCCATCTCGCAGCCGGTCTTCCCGGTCGTTTCGACGGCGACTTCGAGTTCGATCCGGTCCGCTTCGACTGCGAACTCGGTATCGACGTTCGTGATCGGGATCTGGTGGCACATCGGGATCGTCTCCCAGGTATGCTTGACGGCCTGGACCGCGCCGATTCGGGCGGTCGCGAGCACGTCGCCCTTCCCGATCTCGTCGGCGCGGACGGCGTCGATCGTGGGCTCGGTCAGGTGAATCTCGCCACGCGCGACCGCGCGCCGACCCGTGTCCGGTTTCGCGCCCACGTCGACCATCTGCACGTCGCCGCTCTCGGTGGTGTGGGTCAGTTCCGTGTCGGAATCGGCGCCGGTGGCGGCACCGGCGTCGTCGGTATTGGCGTCCTCACTCATCGTCGCCCCCTCGGAGCGCCAGCGGGATGGTCTCTTGGAGTTCGGTCGCGCGCAGGCCAGCACCGCGATCCAACAGTTCCGCGGCGCGGCCGTTGACGTAGCTCCCGACGCAGGCGGCTTCGAACGGCTCCGCCCGGGCGAGCAGTGCGGCGACGACGCCCGCCAGCGTGTCGCCCGTCCCACCCACGGTCATCCCGGGCGTCCCAGCGCCGCAGCGTCGGATCGTCTCGCCGTCGGTGATCACGTCGACGGCGCCCTTCGCGAGGATCGTGTGCCCGAGATCAGCGGCGAGCGCACGGATCTCCTCGCCCGCGCCGACGATGTCGTCGGTCTCGGGCCCGCTGAGTTCCGCCAACTCGGAGCGGTTCGGCGTGAGCACCAACTCCGCGTCGGTGTCGACCGCCGGCACCAGTGCCAGCGCGTCGGCGTCAACGACGGCAGTCCCCGAGAACGCCGCGAGGAACTGCTCGGCGGCCGCTTCGGTCTCGGGGTGGCGACCCAGCCCTGGCCCGAGAATCACGATGTCGTCGTGAGCCTCGGCCGTCTCGACCAGGTCCGGGACGTGCTCGGGCGCCAGATGGTCGGCCTCGGCGCCGTCGCCGGTACCGTCGTCGCCGTAGGGCTGCACGATCAGATCCTCGGAGTAGCCCGCGATCGGGTCGAACACCGACTGCGGGCAGGCGACGAACGCGAGGTCGGCGCCGGCCGAGAGCGAGGCCCCGGCGGCGAGGGCGGGCGCGCCGGTGTAGGGCCCGCCACCGATCACGAACGTTCGGCCGCTGTCGCCTTTCCGGTCGCCGCCGGCGCCCAGCACGGCGAGATCACCCGGCCCGACCACTGCTTCCGCGGCGGCCGGGATCCCGATGTCGGCGACGGTCACGTCCGAGTGGTCGGCGAGGCCCGGCTTCAGGTCGTGGAACGTGACGACGTGGTCGGCGTCGACGGCGCCAGCCGCGGCCGCTCCGGTGTCTGGATCGACGCCGGAGGGTACGTCGACCGCGAGTACGGGGGCTTCGGCGTCGTCGATGGCCTGAGCGACGGTCGCTTCCGGTTCCCGGAGGTCGCCCGCGATGCCCGTACCCAGCATCGCGTCGACGATCAGGTCCGGACCGTCGAGGGCGAACCCGCGGGAGTCCGTCACCAGTGCTGCCTCGGTCTCTCCCGCCTCCAGCACGTCCCAGTTCGCGCGGGCGATCTCGGTGGTGATGCTCTCCGGGCGCCCCAGGAGGTGGACCGTCACGTCCCGATCGTCGAGGAACCGGGCCGCCACGAGGCCGTCACCGCCGTTGTTCCCACGCCCGCAGACCAGCGCCACGCTGTCGCCGCGGGTCGTGAGTTCGCGAACCCGACGAGCGACAGCGTTGCCCGAGGACTCCATCAACGCCCGGAGCGGCACGCCGAGTGCCGCGGCGTTGCGGTCGACCGCGGCCATGCGTCTGCTCGTGATCATGCCCCCGGCTTCGGCGTGGGCCGGATTAAGGGTGTGGGCGACGCCGGAACGCATACCGGGCCGGCCGCCGGAGAGCAGGTGTGAAGCAGTTCCCGCCGCTCCCGATCATCGACGACGACGCGGCGCCGACGTTCGACGGCCATCTCTGGCTGCTGGAGGTTGTCGAAGGGACGCCGCTCCGGTTCCAACTGCAGCAGTCCGGCGCGGTCCGGTTCGGCGGCGCCCACGGGACGTGGGCCGACGACGCCATCCCTCGCCCCTGCCGCCGTGCAGTTCGGCACGTTCGGGGGCGACTCGACCGCCAGGCGCTGCGGCGCGCCGTCGACGACGTGACGGCGTTGACGTTTCTGGGGCGGGCGACCCACCGGGAGCGGATCGACTACGACTGGGCGCGCCTGCCGCCGTTTCTGGGGTCGGACGTGTGGTCGAGCGACGCCGACGCGTTTCGGCCGCCATCGGCGAGCGAGGCGATTTTCGACCGACTCGGCCTCGATCCGCGCAATCCAGTCGCCCAGGAGGTCAAGGGCCGCGACTTCGACCCGACTGCGTACGAACGCCCCGCGTCGGCGTGGTACGACGGCCCAGTGGCGGGGGTCGAAGTTCGCGACAAGCACGGGAACCGTGGACTGCTCGAACATTCTGAGAATTCTGCACCGTCCCCCGGCGTCGTCGACGCGACGGACGCCGAATCGCTGGCCGAGGCGGTTGCGATGGCGCAGCGCTTCGAACGAGTCGTGGCACGGCTGCGAGATCGCGGTCGGCAACCGACCGTCGACGAGCTCCGGGAGCGCGTGCTCGAAGATATCTACCGCGAAGAACACGGCCGGCTGTTCGATCGGGAGCAGCCGATCGACGAGTCGGCGTTCCGAGCGGCCGTCGCGACGCGGGCTCAGCGGTTCCTCCGCGAGTGACGGGGCCGCCGCCTCAGGCGCTATCCCACACGACCGCTGTGGGGTCCGTCGTCGAGACGAGCCGCTCGATGTCCGGGGCAGCGAGCGCCTCGCCGTACAGGCGGGCATCGTAGAGCCGCCCCTCGTACGTCGGGTCGTGGACGCCGGTGTCCCTGTCGCGGTAGTGATACCCCAGCGCGGCGCCGATCTCGGCGACGTGCAGCGGGTAGCCGTCCTCGGTCTCGTCGACGAGTTCGCCGTCGAGGTACAGCCGGGCGACCGACTCGTCGTACGTGTACGCGACGTGCTGCCACCGGCTCTCCGCCAGGCTACTGAGCGGGACGGCGGTGAAGGCACGATGCTCGGCGTTGTCGGGGTCGTACACGCTACCGTGGAGTTTGCCCCGGCGGAGCGCGACGACGAGGTAGTCCCACTTTAGCAGGATCTGCCACCCGCCGCCGAGATCAGTCGGCCGCATCCAGAACGCGACCGTGCAGGCGTCTTCGGTACCGTAAGCGGGCGTCCGGAGCTTCCCACCGTCGATCGCGTAACCGCTCGCGAGTAGCGCCTCCGCCGGCCCGTCGGGCTCGCCGGAGTCGGCGGCGACCGCCGAGGTCTCGCCGAACGGCGACGTGGCGTCACCGATGCCGCCGAACCGGGCGTCGGCGTCGAGTTCGCGAACCTGCTCCCGTCGGTCCGTCGCGTCGCGTCGAATCGCCCTGAAGCGCTCCGTGGCCCACGCGGCCGCCGCGCCGTCGTTTCGGAGGACAGCGTGGAGCCGGCCGTCGTCGTAGGTGAGCAGGAACGCCTCCCGTTCGTCGCCGGCCCGACAGATGGCGAGCGCGTACTCCGGAACGCTGCCGACCGAGACCCTCCCGTTCTCGCCCAGCGCGACCGCCCGGAGCCACCCGGGAAACGTCGACGACAGCGTCTCGAACAGCGACGGCGAGACGACGAGGTCGGTGTCGCCCCCGTCGTTTGCCCGCTCGTAGAGCGTCTCGAGCTGCTCCGGATGGGCGATTTGTGAAGCCACTGCCTGGACCTCGTCGGCGGTCCGAAGCGCCGAGCCCAGTGCCGCGAGCAGCCGCATGCCGTCGGCCGCGGCGACCAGCGATACGTCCGCGCCGCGGAGGAACTCGACGGCCACGTCGCTCTCCTTCCACAGCGGCGTCAGCGCCGGCGCCGCCGTCGCGATGGCGTCGGCGTCGCGCTCGAACTCGCGGGAGCACTGGAGGGCGAGCACGCCCGCGAGCGTGGTTTCGTAGCCGCCGCGGACCTCGCGGACCATCTCGTTGTCGATCAGTTCCTCGACCGCGCGGTCGATAGTCGAGCGCGACGCCTCGACTCGATCCAACAGGTCGCGCTTGTCGAGTGGACCGTCCCGGAGGTAGTCGAGGATCGTCGACCGACGCTGCGCGATGTGGAGTATCGTCATGTGGGGCGAAATCGATTGAGCGAACCCGCGTGCCGAAGACCGATAAAACCCGTTGACAGCGTCGGCTGTTCACGCCGTGACGAACTTCGCCACACGATGGGGTAACCAGGTTGAGTCACTGACCTCGGTACGTCGCCGTAGGGAGGTGGGGACCGGCGACGTGCAACCCGACGGACCACCGTCGCCGCGGCTGTGCTGCAGCCCGCGTCGACGACGAGTTTTCCACGTTCCGACCGCTGGGTACTGGTCAGACTTCGACGACCGGGTTCACCAGCTCGCCGATGCCTTCGATGTCGATCCGCACGGTGTCCCCTGGCTGGAGCGTGAACGCCTCGTCGGGGACGAGCGAGGTGCCGGTGAGCAGCACGCCCATCTCCGGCACGGCGTTGTGCGCCCGCCAGTATTCGGCGAGCTCCTCGCAGGTGCGGGCCATCTCGGCGGTCGAGGTCGCATCGTCGAACACCGTCTCGCCGTCGCGCTCGATCCGCATCGACATCCCGAGATCGTGGGGGTCGTCGACTCCGCCGGCACCGACGACACAAGGGCCGAGCGCACAGCAGCGGTCGTACACCTTCGCCTGCGGGAGGTAGAGCGGGTTCTCGCCCTCGATAGCGCGGCTGCTCACGTCGTTGCCGACCGTGTAGCCGACGATCTCGCCGTCGTACAGCACCAGCCCGAGTTCGGGTTCGGGGACGTTCCAGTCCGAGTCCCCCCTGACGCCGACGGCTTCCCGTGGTCCGACGGTCCGGCTCGGGGTGGCCTTGAAGAAGATCTCCGGCCGCTCGGCGTCGTACACGTCGAGGTACACGTCCGCCATCCCGCTCTCCGCCTCGCGGGCCTGCTCGCTGATCTCGTAGGTCACGCCCGCAGCCCACACTTCTTCGGCCCGAACCGGGCGTTCGAGGTCGACGATAGAGAACTCGACGACGGGTGCGTCGTCGAGCAGGTCGGCGGCCAGCGAATCGACCCGAGCGCCGGCCACGTCGGCGGCCGCGGCGAGATCGCGGAACGACCGCAGTCGGGGCTTGACCGCGGTGAGGTCTTGGGCGCGGTCGCGGGCGACGACGAGCAGGTGCGCGTCGCCGTTGTGTTCGGTACGGTAGTAGCGCATGCGAGACCTGCGGTCCGTGGTGGGCATAAATCTCCTGTCACCTGGTACCCGACGTAAAGCATTATCCCCGGACCGCCACAACGGTAACGTATGACGAGGCGCTCCAACCTCATCGACGGCGAGTGGACCGACGCCGAGAGCGGCGACACGTTCGACACGTACGACCCCGCGAGCCCCGACGAGGTGGTCGGGACGTACCCCGAGTCGGCGGCCGCGGACGCCGAGCAGGCCGTCGAGGCCGCGGCAGCCGCGACCGAGGAGTGGGGCTCGACACCCGGCCCGAAGCGCGGCCGGATCCTCTCGCGAGCGAGCAGCATCCTGGCCGACCGCAAGGGCGAACTGACCGAACTGCTGGTCCGCGAGGAAGGGAAGACCGAGCGCGAAGCCGGCGGCGAAGTCCAGCGCGCCATCGACATCTTCGACTACTACGGCTCGAAAGCGCGCGACATCGGCGGGAAGGTGAAAAGCGCCAGCGGCGGCGACACGGTGCTCCGGACCAAGCAGGAGCCGGTCGGCGTCGCCGCCCTCATCACGCCCTGGAACTACCCCATCGCCATCCCGGCGTGGAAGATCGCGCCCGCGCTGGCGGCGGGCACCACCGCAGTCATCAAACCCGCGACGCTCGCGCCGGGCTGTACCCACGCCATCGCCGAGGCGCTCGACGAAGCGGGGCTGCCCGACGGCGCGCTGAACGTCGTCACCGGCCCGGGTAGCGAGGTGGGCGACACCATCGCGAGCCACGACGCCGTCGACGCCGTCTCCTTCACCGGCAGCACCGGCGTCGGCAACGCGGTGTACGACACCGCGACCGCGGACGGCAAGCGCGTCCAGTTGGAGATGGGCGGCAAGAACCCGACGATCGTCTCCGCTGCCGCCGACGTGGGGACGGCCGCGCGCATCGCCTCGTGGGGCGCCTTCGGCGTGACGGGCCAGGCCTGTACCGCCACCTCCCGCGCCATCGTCTACGAGGACGTGTACGACGAGTTCGTCGACGCCATCGTCGAACAGGCCGACGGGATCGAGCCCGGCGACGGGTTGGCTGGCGGCGACATGGGCCCGCAGGTCACCGAGGACGAACTTGAGGGTACCCTCGACTACGTCGAGATCGGCCGGACGGAGGGTGCGACCCTCGAAACCGGCGGCGAGGCGCTCGATCGGGAGGGCCACTTCGTCGAGCCGACAGTGTTCTCGGACGTCGACCCCGACAGCCGACTCGCCCAGGAGGAGATCTTCGGGCCGGTGCTCTCGGTGATCGAGGTGAGCGACTACGACGAGGCGCTCGAGGTGGCAAACGGCGTCGACTACGGCCTCTCGGCGGGGATCGTCACGAACGACCACCACGAGGCCAACAGCTTCGTCGAGGACATCGACGCCGGCGTCGTGAAAGTCAATCAGCAGACCACCGGCGTGGAGCTCCACATGCCCTTCGGCGGCATGAAGGCCTCCTCCAGCGAGACCTACCGCGAGCAGGGGGAGGCCGGGATCGACTTCTACACCATCTCGAAGACGGTGTACGACAGCTACTGAGGCTGGTTCCGCGTCGACGCCCCGTCGCGTTTTTCTTGCTGTCCCGTCTTCCGACTGTCACAACGCCTTTGCTCTGTCGCCACGACGACGCGGCTATGGATATCGAGACGCTCGCCGACGAGTTCGACCGGCGAGACTGGCAGGAGATCGAGGCGACCGACGACCCGGTTCGCTTCGCGATGGTCGGCGTGGGCTGGTGGACCCGCGAGCAGGCGATGCCCGCCGTCGAGAGCGCGGCGTTGTGCGAGACGACCGTGATCGTCAGCGGCGACCGCGAGAAGGCCGAGAACGTCGCCGCCGACTCCGAGACCGTCGAGCACGCGATCACCTACGACGAGTTCCACGAGGGTGCCGCGAGCGACGCCTACGACGCCGTCTACGTCGTCACGCCCAACGCGCTGCATCTCCCGTACGTCGAGACCGCCGCCGAGCTGGGGAAGGCGATCCTCTGTGAGAAGCCGATGGAGGCGACTATCGAGCGCGCCGAGCGCATGGTCGAGGTCGTCGACGAGCACGACGCGACGCTGATGATCGCCTACCGGATGCAGACCGAGCCAGCCATCCGGCGAGCGAAGGAGTTCATCGACGACGGGCTGATCGGCGAGCCGATCTTCGTCAACGGGAACATGACCGAGCCGATCCTCGAACTGGTGCCCAATCCGGACCAGTGGCGGCTGGACGGCGAGCTCTCCGGCGGCTGTGCGGTGATGGACATCGGGCTCTACCCGCTGAACACCGCCCGGTTCCTGCTCGACGCCGACCCGGAGCGCGTTCGGGGCAAGGTGGCCTCGGTGGCTCCGGAGTTCGACGACGTGCCCGACGAACACGCCGCGTTCCAACTCGACTTCCCGGGCCACGTGTTCGCGGTCTGTACCGCCAGCCAGAACGCCCACATGGCGAGTCACATCGAGGTGCTGGGGACCGAAGGGCGGGTCAGTGTCGAGCCGGCGTTCTACCCGTGGGACGATCGCGCGCTCACGATCGAGCGCGGGGAGACCAGCGTCGACGTCTCCTTCGAGCAGATCGATCAGATGGAGGAGGAGTTCGAGTACTTCTCCCACTGCCTGCTGAGCGGCGAGGACCCCCACCCCGACGGCGAGCACGGCCTGGCGGACATCGAGACGATCAAGGCGGTGTACGAGGCCAGCGAGTCGGGCGAGACGGTGGAGCTGTAGCGGATCGGACTGTTCAGCGACCGCCGTGTTCCCTCGGATCGGCCCAACGTCTTAAGTACGATAGGGCAGCATCTCCGGCCATGACCGACGACTACGCGATCGAGGGGATCGATCTCTCCGACGATCGCTACACGGTCGAGCAGGGGCTGATCCGTAACAAGTTCCGCGCGCTCGACGCCACCGGGGACGTGGTGCTGCGCGGGAAACAGAAGATGCTGAAGCTGAAAGAGCAGTTCCCCTTCGTCGACGCCGACGGGACCGAGGTGTTCGAGGTCAACGCCGGCAGCATGCTCGACGTGGCGGGCGACTACACCCTGACCGACGCCGAGACCGGCGCGGACGTGGTGGTCCTCGACAACGACTACTCGCTGCTGCAGGACACCTGGAAGATTCGCGACGCCGACACCGAGGCCAAACTCGCGGAGATCAACTCCCGTGGCGCGCTCACGACGATGGCGCGTAACACCCTACCCTTCGGCGAGCTGATTCCCCACAAGTACGAGATCACCGACGCCGACGGGACCCACGTCGGCAGTATCGAGGGGCAGTTCTCGCTGCGCGATCGCTACGACGTGACCATCGACGACGCCAGCGATGTGCCGACTGAACCGGTCGTCGCCGCCGCGATGGTGATCGACGCAATCCAGGACCACTGACGAGGCCACCGACACCGTCAGCCGTCGCTTGCGAGCGGCGCCAACGCTTTGCCACCTCCGTCCGAACCTGTCGGCCATGGTTCACTCGACGTGGGGCGACTGGTTCGTCCGCGAGGAGATCGAGGCGGCCGACCCGGGCGACGGCGTCGTCGGCTGGTACCTCGGCTGTAACGGGTTCGTGCTGCGGTCGGCGTCGACGACGCTGTACGTCGACCCCTACTTCGGGGACGGCGACCCGCCGAACATCGTCCGGATGATCCCCGTCCCGATCGACCCGGCCGACGCGACCGACTGCGACGCCGTGCTCGTCACCCACGAGCATATCGACCACATGCACCCGCCCTCCTACGGCCCGTTGGTGGCGGATCTCGACGCCGATCTCTACGCGCCGGCGGCGTCCTACGAGTCGCCAGACTACGAGGGCGCGATGCGGGCACCCACGGATCGCCGCACCGTGATCGCCGACGGTGACGAGTTCGAGGTCGGCGACTTCACCGTCCACGTCTGCGGGGCGAACGATCCGGACGCGATCGAGCCGGTGAGCTACGTGATCGAACACGAAGTGGGGACGTTCTTCCACGCCGGCGACAGTCGGCCGGCCGACACCTTCGAGCACCTCGGCGAGCGCTTCGACATCGACGTTGGGGCGCTCGCCTTCGGTTCCGTCGGGGAGATCTACAAGCCGGAACTCGGCCGGGGCGAGCGGACGCGCTGGTACATGGACGAGAACCAGATCGTCGAGGCGGCGAACCAACTCGAACTCGATCGGCTGCTCCCCTCCCACCACGACATGTGGCAGGGCGTCGGCGCCGACCCGAAGGTGCTCCACGAACACGCCGCCTCCTTGCGCTACCCGCGGATGCTCGAGGTGCCACATGTCGGCTGCTCGTTCCGACTCGACGAGCCCGGGCTGCGGCGGATGGGTGCCCTCGACGGTCGATAGGTGGAACGTTCGGCAGAACTGTCGATGCCGAGGTGTTTTACCACAGGCCCCCGGAGGAAACGGGCATGCCACCAACTATCACGAAAATCGTGAGTCGGGAGTTCGAGTACCCCCTGGAAGACGTGGGCACCGACGAACACGGCTTCAACCTCGTCTACGAGCCCGGCGAGACCACCTACCGCAAGCTGTTCGGCGTCAAAGTCCACACCGACGTGGGAATCACCGGCGAGTACGTCGGCGGGAACTCCCCCGCGGCGGCGCAGTACAACATCATCGCGAAGTACCTGATCGGCAAGAACCCTCTGGAGCGCGAGAAGCACTGGTCGGAGATCAAACGTGCACTTCGGAAGTACGACCGGATGGGGATGGGCCCAATCGACATCGCGCTGTGGGACTTCGCGGGCAAGTACTACGACGCGCCGATTCACGAACTGCTGGGCACCTATCGAACCGAGATCCCCGCCTACGCGTCGACGTACCACGGCGACGACGCCGGCGGGCTCGACTCGCCCGAGGCGTTCGCGGACTTCGCCGAGGAGTGTCGTGACCAGGGGTTCGGCGGGTTCAAGATTCACGGCTGGGGCGGCGGCGACGCCTCCCGCGATCTCGATCGGGAGGTCGAGGCAGTTCACGCCGTCGGCGAGCGCGTCGGCGACGAGATGGACCTGATGCACGATCCCGCCTGCGAACTCGAAACGTTCGCCGACGCGCTCGAACTCGGGAAAGCGATCGACGAGCAGGACTTTTTCTGGTACGAGGACCCGTTCCGCGACGGCGGCATCTCCCAGCACGCCCATCGGAAGCTCTCCCAGAAGCTCGACACGCCGATCCTCCAGACCGAACACGTCCGCGGCCTGGAGATCAAGTCCGATTTCGCCGCCAACGACGCGACGGATTTCCTCCGGGCCGATCCGGAGTACGACGCCGGGATCACTGGTGCGATCAAGGTGGCCCGCGTCGCTGAAGCGTTTGGGCTCGACATCGAGTTCCACGCGCCCGGGCCGGCCCAGCGACACTGCATCGCCGCCTGCCGCAACTCCAACTACTACGAGATGGCGCTGGTCCACCCCGATTGCCAGAACACCCAGCCACCGGTGTACGAGGGCGCCTACTCCGACATGATGGGGGCCGTCGAGGATGGTACCGTCTCGGTGCCGGAGGGCCCAGGGCTCGGCGTCGACTACGACTGGGCGTACATCGAGGACAACACGACCGGCGGGGTCCACACCTACGAGTAGGTCCGTACGCGCTCGTGCTTAGTCCCTCACAACGGGGCGTTTCTGCCGCGAGTCGAGAACGGCCGACGGATATATCGTCGTTTAGACGTAACTACGAACGTATGAGTTCTGAGAAAGTCATCGACCTGCTGCGAAAGGCGTACCAGGACGAGATGGAGACGGTGATGAACTACCAGACAAACGCGATCGTCCTCGACGGCGTCCGTGCCGAGGAGATCAAGGAGAGTCTTCAGGCGGACATTCAGGAGGAACTGGGCCACGCCGGACAGCTCGGCAACCGCCTCAAGCAGCTCGACGCCCGGCCGCCCAGCTCCGCGGACTTCGTCGCCCAACAGGACTCCCTCCAGCCGCCCGAGGACTCGACGGACGTGCTCTCGGTGATCCGCGGCGTGCTCGACGCCGAGGAGGACGCCATCGACACCTACCGTTCGCTCATCGACGCCGCGGAGGCCGCCGATGACCCCGTCACCGAGGATCTCGCGGTGACGATCCTGGCCGACGAGGAAGCCCACCGGACCGAGTTCCGCGGGTTCGAAAAGGAGTACCAGACCGACTGATCCTGGCTGCTCGGGGCGCTGCCCATCTGCCAGTGATGGGTACTCCCCCGATCAGTAGCAGGTGCCCAGCGACGAAGGACAGCCCAGCAGGCCCCCGCCCTCGAGGCGGGTGAGTTCCGCGCTTTCAGCTATGTTGCTTTGCCGAGCAGCCCGAACTACGGCGATTAGTGATGATGTTGCTGGCGAGGTATCTCTGGAGAGTGGCGTGATCGCCACGGGTAGGGATGAAAGCGACATCGGGAAGAGGAGGCATTCTCCCCGGTTGCAAGCCGTCTTCCGTTAGCGTTGGCTCCGAATCGGGTTACAACAGGATGGTCGATCCAGGACTTATTCGGTGAAAAGTACCCGGGTTCGTCGAGTTCGAGATTCATGAAGCTCATTCGTGGATGATTCGCCAACGGCGATCTGCCTTCTCGCGCTTCGAACTGCGGTCGTAGTGCTTGTCGAGAACCTGTTCACTCGCGTCGAGCCGATCCGAAACGCCACCCCCCGGAACCCCGTCGTTCCGGTACTTCGTCACCCGAGCATTCCGCACGTCGTGGGCCGAGCGCGAACTCGGGCACTTACTCATCCCCTGCGAGTACCCGCCGTTGCGTCGCCAGATGCGGAACTCGTAGGGACCGCGTCCCCGGAGTTCGTTCATGTCGTCGATGCCGCCCTCTTCGCGGCACCACTCGACGAACGCCCGAAGGTGGCTCTTGTGCGAGGTGCGAGTCCACTCGGCGGCGTCGTCCTTCATCGACTCCTGGTGGAGCTCGACTGCCTTCGAGGGTGTCACCGAACTGAGGTCGTCGCTCACGCTTCCCCCTCGAGAACACAGAGCTGGCGCGACCACTTCGACTGACAGTCCGCGCACGCCCGAATCGGTTCGTCGTTCGGACCCCGACAGTTCCGCAGTTCGCCGGTTCCGGAGCACTCCGGTATCTCACACCGGTTCACGACTCAGAACGCCCCGGTTGCTCCGTGGGCAGCACTTCCTTCGTCGACTCGTGGACCGTCACCGGCTCGACTGCCAGCGTGTGCCGCGTCGACGCCGGCACCATCTCCACGGTCCCGCGGTCGTCGTCGACGATCTCCCACGCCCTCGGCGACGCGTTCAGTCCCTGCTCCGCGAACTCCTGGATCGACTCGGTTGTCTTGTCACCCATCGGGGCACCGGCGACGGTAAGTGCCCGGCCGGTCTGGCCCACGTGTGCTGCAGGCCGGATTTCATCACCCTTTGCGTGTTCGTCCCGCTCGATGTGTTGGTAGCCGACACCGACGGTGTCAAGGGCGATCTCGATCTCGTGTTCGCTCTCTGGATCGTCGGGACTCCACGAGGCCGTGTAGTTGCGGCCTATAAGCGAACCGAAGGCAAAAATGCCGATGGCGAGGCGGGCCAGTGCGCGGACGTTCTCGGTCCATTCGTCGGCGTCCCAGCCCAGCTTGCGGGCCATGTCGACGGCGCGGGCCGCGTCTGGTTTACTGTCTTTGTCCACCCATGCCCGGACTTCGCTTCGCGAAATACCTTCGAAATCGTTCGACTGATCGCGGTTGGGTCCGTTGATCCAAAATCAACAGGGCAACTGTGGGTCCGAGGTTTACCTTGTAACGGCTGTCTCTCCAGCAATTCCATAGGCCCAGGAGTTGTAAATGAGATTCGCGATGTTCTAAGTCCCGATACTGTAGACAGTCAAGCCGCCAATAGCGAATTCGACACCGTACTATTCCGAAATTGTTGTGATAGCGATTTCTATGATAGGAATAAAAACCCGAATCTCGTCGGAAAGGCGATATTCTATTCTCGATTAGGGGAACGTGACTTCGGTGTCGAGGATGATCGAATCTGACGGCACGTGGATTACTTGAACCTGAGTGTCACCATTTGTGGAGATATTTCCACTATCGATCTCGAATGAATCCCCCACACTAAATTCACCATCGGAGATCGAAAAGGTTGAATTAGTGAAGTCGTCACTCTCGTTCTCCACAGTAACGCGAATATCACCAGCAGCGATCGGGTCGCCACCATTGTGTGAGATCGAGAGATTGCCGCCACTGTCCGCTTCCGCGTTCAACTGCGCCTGTGGCGCCTGCTCGAGACTGTCGCCGAGCCCAAGCACGAACGTTCCGATCACGGCTGCCAGAATCACAGTTATTGCAACCATGAGGATGACGCCGATGACGGGTGACACACCACGATCGTCGTCGAGTGCTGCTTTGAGTTGCTGAATCATAATTCAGAGTTCAACGTCAAGGAGGATCGATTCCGACGGTTCGTGAATGATCTGGAACTGGTCACCGGAGGTTGCAGTACCATTCGTAACAGTCATCGTGTCTCCGACCGCGAACTCGTCGTTTGCACTAAAGTCACCCGTGTTACTAGCCTCAAGATCATTTCCCGTATTAGATCCAATGTTGACAGTTAGATCACCGACGCGAATTGCGTCGCCCCCAGAATGTGAAAGAGTCACATTATTACTGGTACTATTCAATTCAGCGTCCAGCTGGGCCTGCGGCGCCTGCTCGAGACTGTCGCCAAGACCTAAAACAAATGTCCCGATAACAGCCGCCAGAATCACCGTAATTGCGACCATGAGGATAACACCTATCACAGGCGACACGCCACGATCGTCGTCGAGTGCTGCTTTGAGTTTCGAAATCATGTTTTCCTACGACCCGGAGGTAGGCACACATTACCGCATGAGAGTATGCCTGCCTGGCCGCGTCTAACGCTGAAAAGGTAGCCAGGGGTTAAAACATGCAGGGGCAAATTATCACTCCCGAGAACATTCAAACAGCCAAGATGTACAGAGGGGTCGACGACAGGGGTCGACGCCGACCCCCTCGTGTACCGAGTCGTAGGAAAGCCCTGTTACTAAGGGCGAATTATCCTCATACTCCTATGGGTAAAAACCCCGTCGCCGAGGGCAATCGGGAAGGCAATAGTATGAGCAGGGGAACCTGGGGGTCGCGAATCGAGAAACCAACACTCCCCGATTTGGCGCACCGCCGCGCACTGCCTATATGCAAATCCGGCCGTCGCACCGCATTGATCACGCCGCCGTCTGTAGCCGCGACACGCGGTCCACGGTTGCGGCACTCCTGTTCCTGTGGATCAGGATAGCCGACCTTGCGACCAGTGGCGTTGCCTGTCTGGATTCGCGGACGGCTATCACAGGAGAGACAGCGATGGGCGACGTTGTGTGCGTCGCCGAAGGTGCGTCGGAAGTCGGCGCAGACGTGACTGCCACAGCATTGGCACCTGCCCGAATCGGTGCCGTTCCCGGAGAGCCGCATCATGCGAACCATGCCCCGTTTGCGAACGGAACCGCACGACTGCGACGGGCCACAACCCGTGACGGCTTTATATCGGTTGAGCGGTCCCTAACTGAGAACGCTTTAACCGGAGATAACGGCCGATTGAATGCCTCTACGTGCTGTTTGGTGTTGGCACCGAAGCGGGCCGTGAAGGAGTGGGCGCTGCAGGACTTGGTCACTCGGCGTGACAGCGCTTCCTTTTGGTTATTTCGGGCGTCCCGACCGTTGGAACGGAGCGGGGAGTACCCGGGGCTCGTGGGGTTCGCCTGACCGGAGAAAACTGACCATGAGTCTCGAACCAATCGATGCCGAAACCGCGCTCGAACTGTACCTCGCAGACAAGGAAAACGAACTCTCGGAGGCCTCGCTCACGGGCCACAAGTACCGGCTCGGGCACTTCGTCCGCTGGTGCGACGAAGTCGAGGGGATCGAGAACCTCAACACGCTCAACGGCCGCCAGCTCCACCGGTACCGGCTGTGGCGACGGGAGGACGGCGACCTGAACAAGGTCAGCGAGAAAACGCAGATGGACACGCTCCGCGTGTTCATCAGGTGGCTGGAGTCCATCGACGGCGTCGAACAGGACCTGAGTCAGAAGGTGCTGTCCCCGTCGATCACGCCGGACGAGAACTCCCGAGACGTGATGCTGGACAGTGACGCTGCCTCGCAGCTCCTCACCCATCTGGAGAAGTACGAGTACGCGAGCATCCAGCACGTCGCAATCGCCCTGATGTGGCACACGATGATGCGCGTCGGCGGTGTTCACGCACTCGACGTCGATGACTACGATCCGGACGAACAGTTTCTCAAGGTTCGGCACCGGCCGGACACCGGGACACCGATCAAGAACCAGGGTGACGGTGAGCGAATGGTCGCCCTCTCCAATGAGATCTGCGACCTCCTCAACGACTGGGTCGAAACAAAGCGGCCGTCCGTGACTGACGAGTACGGTCGAGAACCGTTACTGGCTTCGCGGCAGGGACGGACGAACAAGACGACGCTACGCGCCTACGTCTACCAATGGACCCGTCCCTGCACCTACAGTGCCGAGTGCCCGCATGACCGCGACATCGGTGAGTGTTCGGCATTAGACCACGACTCGGCCTTCAACTGCCCGTCAAGCGTTAGTCCACACGCGATTCGCCGGGGCAGCATCACGCATAGCCTGAACAGCGATATGCCGGACAAAGTGGTTAGCGATCGGGCGAACGTCAGTCAACGAGTCATCGAACAACACTACGACCGCCGGACTGAGCGGGAACGAATGGAGCAACGGAGGGAGTACTTGGACAACCTGTAACTCACGTCCGGGAATCGACGGGAGAACTGCCTGCAGAACGCTTTTTTCACTCGTCAAACGCATCGCGCTTTCCCGTATCAACGAATCCCGAGTCTATCCGTCTGACGTGCCCGTACGTTTCGAGTTGCGCTAACTGTTCGGCAACGTGACTCCGGTCGAGACCGCGCTCCTCGGCGATCGCCTCGACCGACATCGGGTCTTCTTCGTCCAACACGAGCCTGACTTCCAACTCGTTCATGTACTGTGCGTAGTACTCATCGACGGTGTCTTCGAGCGGCGTCTGTACCTCGTACTGCTCGTCCAATTTGTCGAGGGATTCGCGGATATGCGTCGTGAATCGCTTCCCGTCGAGTAACGTGACCTGCGCCGTGATCTCACGGCCGATCGCGTCGAAGTCCAGCCCTGTCTGGATCAGCGTGTTCATGTCGTCGATGTCGTCAGGGCGCTTGGCGACGGTCTTGAACAGGAAGATATCTTCCAGCGCAGTGAGTTGGACAGTGAACTCGCTGGATGTGAGGTACTCTTCACTTCGCTCCTGCATCCCGTCGCTGAAGATGAGTTTGTTGGCGACCTGCCGATTGAACACGTCTATCCGACAGCCGTCGTCGTTTTCCAGACAGAGCCTCGCGCCGAGCTGTTGGTACGTCTCGTCAAGTTCGGACACTTCCTCGTACCCCTGGTCGCCGAGCGCAGCAAGTAATCGGTCAAATTCGTCCTCCGTCGTGACGACCAGGTCGATGTCTTTGGTCGTGTCTTTCAGCCCTCGGAACGCCATCGCCCCGCCGCCGATGAGGAACGCCGTGACCTCGGCGTGTAGCGTCGCGCCGAGTTCCTGCAGCTCCGCCTCGATATACGCTGCGTCGAACTGTGGGCGAGGCGTCATACGGATATGTCGTAGTCAGCGGCCGTCGATTTGAACGTATCCCATTCTGGCAGCCTCTCGCTGGACACCGCGCCGTCGGCGTCGAGATACGCACAGAGCTCCGTCACGATGCCACGAAGATCGATCTCGGCTTCTAGATCGTAGCGTTCAGCCGTCCGGGTGAGTGTCTCTGCGTCGATTTCGGACGCAGCAATCAGTAACAGGCAGTACGATCGGTACCGAGCGCCGTCGTCAATCAGCAGCAGGTGGCACACGACATCTTCCGGCGCGAGTTCCGTTCGGTGTTCGGACCGGAAATAGTACTGCTGCTCTCGCGTTAACAGAGAGATACCGTACTCATCAAGCGCGTCCGGCCCGGTCTGGTGAAACAGTGGCTCAGTTACGTCCCCTTGGCAACTGAACAGGTACTCGTCGACGTCGGTCCAGATAAGCCGGACGCCAGCAGCGTGGTGGCTCGCCTCCTGTCGATGCATGTGGCGTACGAGCGCCCGCGCAAACGCTGCCAGTTCTTCGAACTGCTCGGTCAGGGCAAACCGGTCGTTGCGTTTCGTGACGATCCCGACGTTCCGGAGCTGTTTGAGTCGGCGATACACTGTCGCTCGACTCACGCCAGTCCGGTCCGTGAGCTCCGCCGCGGTTCGCTCGCTATCCAGTTGATAGAGGAGTTGGATCGTTGATCCAGCCAGGAGATCGGGGAAATCGACGTGCGGGAACTCGCGTGTGAGATCGGCGAACCGTTGAACCGGTTCGACGTTCGATAGCGCCACCCTGTACCGACCGTTCTGTTGTTCTCGGGTGACCAACCCGTTTTCTGCAAGTCCCGACACGACGCGGGACGTATGCCCTGGGTCCCAGTCGAGTTCGTCAGCTAACTCCCGCTGTATCAAGCTCGTAGCTGCCTGCGTGCTCAGATGTGAGAGGACGGTGAGTTCCGATTCAGAGAGCAATCTGTCTCAGAATAAGCAACTTGTATATAAATATCTTGCCCCATATGAGAATCTGTATCCGGTAGGTGGCCCTCCGAATCCGTGTCCACCCTTCGACGAAAATCGTGCATTGAGGAGTGCCGTTTCGTGTCACCTGCCCCCGGCTCTCAACTCGAACGTTCAATAACTGGGGTTACGATAAGAACCGCATGTACATCGGCGTCGATGGGTGATCAGCAGGATGGATCGCCGTATGGTTCAACGAAAACAGCTACGAAGGCTCCGGTCTATACGAAAGATGGTTTACGCGTATCCGTAGCCCAGCTCTGTGATGGCGAATACAGAAACCTATCTGATCTCACCATCTGCCTTCCTACACCGCTCGGGCAAACCGTTTTGCTGTTTCTCGAACCACTAGCGGGTATTGATGCCCTCGAAACAGCCACGAACTCCCGAAATCGAGGTCACAGAAGATGACTCTGGATTCAAAGCGGAAATCTACGATGGTGAATACTTGATCCAGATTCAACCGCACGAGAACGGGTATCAACTCAGTTTGGCATCGAAGACCGGAATGGGTGATACGGCGTTCCTCCGAACGTATGAGCGGGAGGAGCGATTCCGTGAACTGCTTCAATCGCAATTCGAGGCTATCGATGCAGCTGCGGTATTTGAAGTTCTGGAAGAGCACTTCGACGAAGAGGAGTATCGGATTGTAAATCTCAAGAAAAGCGTCAAGACGTTCCACGGGCGTGGCGCGGATCTCTATGTGGAGACCGGCGAGACAGTTCCGACGTTGACCGATGAGCGAGACTATCGGGACGACCAGTGGTCACCGGACACGACCTATCGGCTTCGGATCTGGCCAAGCAACAATCTGTGGGTTGAAGTCCAGGATACCGATACTGGAAACCGTATCGCGGACTACTGGCCGAACAGCCTTCTGGAAGACATCCGGAACGAAGAGAAAGATGATCACGACCGAGAGCGGGGACCGACCGCCGTCCCAAGTGTCCATGCACCTGTGGGTGCTCCAAAGTTGGATGACGCACCTGTCGTGCACACTCACATCGACTGTTCGCACTTACAACAGCTATCAAGCACCCGATTCAACCCAGGCGGTGAGAAGCCTCCCAAAGTCCCCGCAGGTGAATTTGGGGAGTTGCCGCTTCGCTGGTGCTCCACGTGCCGACATCGGGAACCTACGCCTGAGGCGATCCGTAAGCAGTACGGGCCCAACCCCACGTAATTCCCTCAGAAAACAAATAATCAGTCGTGATCGAACCCAGAGTTCGGATCATCGTCGGCGTTCCGGAACTCGTCCTCGAAGCGCTCGCGCTCCTCAGTCTCGTCTGGAAGGTCGTAATGAAGATCCTGCACTCGTGGTGAGACATCACACCGCTGCTCAATTCCTTCCGCTGAAACGCCCCGATTCTTCTGATCGGTGATGTAGCCGGTCCGGATGTGATGCGGCGCTCGACTACTGGGACACTTGAACGCCGCATTGTTCGTCTGCGCCGCTTCGCACTCTTGGGGATCACGGTCGTGAGGACAGTCTAACCCGATCATGCACGGTCGGGTCCACTTGTAGGCGATTTTCTGCAGCGTCGACGCACTCATCCTCCCGTTCCCTTTCGTGAGCAACGGCTCTTTGCCCGCTTCGTCAGTTTCAGGCGGTCGCTGATCTTCGAGGTGATCCTGAATGATCTCCGGGACATCACCATAGAGTGTTATCTCCCGCTCGCTACTCTCGTCGTTCTTCAGCGGTGTCGTCTCGTCGGTTTCGAACTTGAGTACCCGTTCCTCGTAATCGAAGTCCGGAACATCACGACCAACCAACCCGCCTCTCCGAGGCCCAGACTGGCACAGCAATTCCATCGAGACATGCTCTACATCAGCGTACTCGTATTTTCGAAGGTAGTCCAGCGCTGCATTCGCTATCTCTGGGTCGAGTCGCTTCTCGTCGACACCGTCCCCTTCGGCGTAGTCTATCTCCGGAATTTCGACGGACTTCTCGAAGCGAGCTGGAGCCATCCGGTGCTCGATCAGATACTGGATGAACTCACGGAAGAGATACATATCGTCCCGCAGTGTTGGATCAGAGAGGGGCTTCTCGCGGGACAATGACTCGTATTTCCGCCACTTATGGTACCTTTCCACGTCTTCACTTGTGAGGTCCTCAGTCGTTTCGACGCATGCGTCCTCGGCGAGGTACGTTTGAAGGTACTCCAACTTCCGCTCGTACTGCCTGGTGGAATCGACTTCCTCCAGTTTCTTCTCTCGAAACTCCTGGAGGACCGCATCCATCGGCCGAGACTTTCGGGAGAGCTCCGGGAACGACTCCGACATCTCATCGACGATCGTTGACGCGATCGCTTCGAGGAACGCCTCCGACGGGTCCTCGGCGAGTCGTTGTTTCAGGAACTCTTCGTCGTCCACGGTGTCAGTCATTGGTCTGTGGGTTGGAATGGAGGTGCGTGCTGTCTCACTCGAAGTCGTCCAGTGACCGGTCGAAGCCGGGCCCGTCGCTC
>Ga0207813_100168_pt1 | contig 48998 bp, 56 predicted proteins | sample A23E3SouthBayCA_2_FD_187730 | JGI IMG/M metagenome (GOLD analysis project Ga0207813, IMG submission 187730) | Aerobic enrichment media microbial communities from Eden Landing Ponds, California, USA - A23 E3 (4) (SPAdes) | ecosystem: Environmental > Aquatic > Marine > Unclassified | place... | reverse complement strand
CCACGGCAGCTCGTAGTTCACCATGATGTGGCAGCTGTGCTGGAGGTCAATCCCCTCGCTCGCTGCGTCGGTCGCAAACAGCAGCCGGGACTGGCCGTGTTTGAACTCCCCCTCGATGCGGGCGCGTTCCTCCTTGTCGACGTCCCCGTGGATGACGAGAATCTCGTCGGCCCAGGGTTCGTCCTTCACGAGGTCGAGCAGATAGTCCAGCGTGTCGCGATACTCGGTGAACAGTAGGAGTTTCTCGTCGGGTTGCTCCTCTAGCAACTGCTGGATGTAGCGGCGGACCGGATCCTGGACTACCTCGAGACGTACGAGTACGCCTCCGTCGAGCACGTGACCTGGCTGGTGCTCGTCGAGACGGGGGTTCGCATGGGTACGGCGCACGGGCTCGACGTCCGGGACTACAAGGTAGAGGGTGAGACGCGGTATCTGGAGTTGCGGCATCGGCCGGGGGAGGACACGCCGTTGAAGAATGGGCACAATGGGGAGCGACCGGTTAGTATTACGGAGGAGGTCGGGGCGGTTATCGACGATTACCTGGAGAATCGGCGGCACGACGTGACTGACGGGTTTGGTCGCGAGCCGTTGTTAGTGACGAGTCAGGGGCGGTTGTCGAAGTCGACGATTCGGTCGTACGTGTACAAGTGGTCCCGGCCGTGTAAGGTCGGGGCCGAGTGTCCCCACGACCGGGCCGTCGAGGAGTGTTACGCTGCGGTGGAGGTGGAGAGTGCGTCGAGGTGTCCATCGAGTCGAACGCCGCATCCGATTCGGCGGGGGTACATCACGGAGCTGTTGAAGCAGGGAGTGCCGGTTGATGTGGTGGGTGAGCGGTGTAATGTTTCGCCGGCCGTTATCGACGAACACTACGACGTGAGGTCGGAGGGTGAGAAGATGCGGCAGCGGGAAGAAGTGCTTCAAACGGCATTGAACGACGGAGGGAATTGACAGTAATTGATCCCAGAAAAAATAGAGAATCTTTCTCAGCCACTGGCGCGTTGGCCGTGTAGTTCAGTCCTCATCCGGGGGAGTGACGCCTAAGGAATCAAGAGATGCAATCTTCCGGTACTTGCCGCGCCCCACTTTCGAGACAATGCCGACCCGTTGCCAATCATTTAATCGCTGATAAACAGTCCGTCTGGGGATCGAACTGTTCTCGATGACTTCGCTGATGGGTGTCTCCCCATCGAGTGATTCGTACAAATCATACTCTGCGGCTCTCTCTCCTAGGGCTCCTCGTGCTGCTTCGCTTGCACTGTCCCATGCCATGATCTTCAACCACTGCCTGATGTCTTGATTGAGCTCGATTAGCGTGTCGAGTTTCGCACTTACATCTTCGTCATTCATGGCCACCTATTCGAAGCCCTTCCAGAAATAGGTTTCGAGGGTTCTAGACGGACCATGAACAAAAATATTAAGGCAGTTCATGCAAAACTAGCCACGCGTAAGATGTCCAAATCCGAGGCCGAACTGCTGGAGGAGATGCTGAAGTGGCTTAAGTTCCTGGGCAGGCAGGAGGCCCGAGACGTTGTTTTCGACGCGCTCAGCTTTGATGACCAGGAAAAGGAGAGAGCCGCAAAGATCACATACCAGCTTACGAACGGCGAGAACTCGACGAAGGACATCGAGCGATACATTGCATTTAGCTATCGCTGGGTATCGAACCTGCACCAGGAGTGGGCGTCAATGGGGATCGTCGAGAAGGACGGGCCTCAGGATCCGTACGAACACATCCTGACTCTTGACGAGCTCGGCATCGACTACCCCGAGATTCCCGAACCAGATCACGAATAATGCGAACCCGTGAACCCTTCCGTCACAACTTAAACCATGACTGACCAATCGGAACTGCTGGAAAGCATCGACCACCGGCTGAAGATGCTGGTGAAACTCGAGGTCGAGAAAAAGATACAGGAACTCGATACGAACAAGGAGAAAGTGCTGGCACTCCACGGGCTAGGTTTCAGCACTAAGGAGATGGCGGAGCTGATCGACACCACGCCCGCAAGCGTGAGGAGCGCTAGATCATCCCTCAAGGAGGAGGGCGAGATCGATGAGTGACGAGAAAGTTCTGGCCGAGCTCCGCGCCATCCGCGACTTGCTTATCTTGAACGGTGGAGAGGAGGTTGGAGCACTGGCAGACGGACTTGGGGAGCAGCACATCGGGCTTCTCGGCGAGCTTGAGACGGGCGAGTGGACCCGTTCGAGCGAGGTCCTTCCCTTGGTAGCCGATGATGCCGGAGTATCAACGGAGGCAGTGCGACAAAAGAAGGACCGTCTGCTCGATCGTAACTTCATCGAGCAACGCGGCAATGCTAGCGGAACCGAGTATAGGAAGACAGGGTTGGGGTTGGCTGCTGAGAGGGCCCATCAATTATGACCATGGTGGACGACGAGGACATCTGGCGTAAATTGCAGGAGATGGACGACAAGCTCGACAACATCCAGGGGGACACCAACGTCCAGTCACAGATCCTCAAGCAGCAGAGCAAACAAGCTCTCCTTGATATGTTCATGAGGAAATTCGGGAAGTCCACCAATCGGAGGAAGGTGTGGTATTATGCTGACGAGAAGCGGACCGTTGACGAGTTGGTCGAACTCACGGGGATCGACAGGAGCCAGATACACAACCTCACCTCGGAAATGATAGATATCGCGCTTATCTCAAAGGCGGAGGACGGCCGGAGAAAGGTGTACTATCGACGCGAAATAACAGAAGGAATCGGCCTCGAGGAGCACGTCGAGGACTATGTCGATGACCTATGAACTAGATCTCGGAATCTATGCCTCGGCCTGGATCGCAATAACTGGGACATTCATTCTGATGGCGAAGTGGCTGAGAGAGAAAATGGCGGCCCTCTACAGTGATTATATTGGTAGTGTCGACAAGATGAACGGCAAGCTAGGGCTTGACAGAAGTGTTGATGCGGCTGATATTGCTCGGGATTACCTACTCCCGGTCGGTGGGGGCGCCATTGATGCGTATACCAGCAGGAACGACTACCCCCGGAACGTGTATATATCCGAATTGGATGCAGATGTCGGACGACCGATTTCGCTCATTGTCTTCGTCCTTATTTTCGTAATTGCGATCCTTCTGGCATTCTCCGGCCCAGTGGTATACTACTTCTGGGGAACTTCCTTTGCGGCCGAATATCTCGTCATGCTTTATGCAATAGTGGGCACTAATCTTCTCGCGTATCTTGTCCTATAATCCCAGTTGAACTGTTCCTGCGAAAATTAACACCGAGAGCAATTGAGAACTCAGGGACGTTTCATTGATTATTGGTTTCTATTAGGGCCATATGGTTAAAAGTCGAATCATTACCTTGTTTAAGGAAAAATTGGCAAACCGATCGAGCATTCCAATTTTTTGATAACTGACGCTACAGCTTATCCAGATACTGCCTCCGTTGCTCCATTTTCTCCCGCTTCGTCCGCCGATCGTTGTGCTGCTCGATCACCCGCTGACTCACGTTCGCCCGCCCCTAACCGCCGTCTCGGGAATATCCTCCTTCAGGTGATGGGTGATACTCCCTCTACGAATCGCGTGCGGACTAACCGATGACGGACATTTCGACTCCGCCCCAGTCTCCGACGCCTCGCAGTCCTCGGGCTCCCGGCCGTGTGGAAACCCCTCTCCGTACGCACAGGGCCGTGTGAACGTGTAGATGTCCTTCGGGATGGTCGTCTTGCTCACCCGCCCCTGCACCGTCGCCAGCAGCGGCTCACGGCCGTACTCATCCGTAACGTTCGGTCGCTGCTCGGCGATCCAGTCGTCCAGCAATGTACAGATCCAGTCGGCCAGCCCGATGAAGCGCTCGCCGTCCAGGCCGTTCTTGATTGGCGTCCCGGTCTCGGGCCGATGGATCACCTCCAGGGCCTGGTCCTCCGGGTGATAGTCGTCAACGTCCAGCGCGTGGGCCGCACCGAGCCGCAGCATCGTGTGCCAGAGCAACGAGAGCGTGACGTGCTCCCTGGTCGCGTACTCGTAGCGCGCGAGGTACTTCAGGGCCGCCTCGGCTTCCTCGGACTCGTGCTTGACGTCGCGGCTGTTCTCCTTCGGCGTCGGATCGGGCGAGAGCACCTTCACGTACAGCTCCGGGTCGACGGCGTCCACGGTGCCGAGCCACCGGACGAACACGCGCACCGTGTCCATGTTGGACTTCATGCTGACCTTGTTCAGGTCGCCGTCCTCCTTCCGCCACAGGCGGAACTCCTGGAGCCGCCGACCGGTGAGGTCGTTCAGATTGTCGATACCCTCCTCCTCGCACCAGCGGATGAAGTGGCCCAGTCGCGACCGGTGCGAGCGGAGTGTCGCGACCGCGAAATCGGTTTCTTTCTGTGTGAGATACAGTTCCAGCGCCGTTTCCGGATCGAGTGGTTCGAGAGGCATGGTTGGGTTTGTTTCGAACCACCGGACTGCGAAACCCAACCGCTAAACCGCCGTATTAGGGCCCGAGGGACCTGAATACTGTGTATTACCTTCGTTTCTGACACTTCGGCGAGGGCCTGCAGCGCCCTTTCGTTTTCGGGAGGGTCGGGATACACAAGACAGCAGGTCAGGGTGGTTCAGAGAGGAATACCATTTTGACCGACCGATGTCCAAACGCCCGACCCATCGACCAGATTGTTGGGTGACTCCCCCGAATTATTTCTTCTATGCGAATGACATCCCGGCGATGAACAACGACTTCATGGACCGCATCGCCAACCCGGAGCATCCGGAACTCCAGCGCCTCGCCGAACAAGCTCGGAGCGGAGTCTATGAGGCACTCACCGAGTGGGGGTGGACCGACCCCGATCCCGAGACGGTCCGGAACTTGTCGTTTACCTACTACCACGATTGGGAGCGTGATGACCCTGATTGTGTGTTTCTCGTCCAGGATCCTGGTCCCGTGTACGATCGTCATCGCCAGGAGTTCGGAACAATCCGCGATATCGGGGGCGACCCCGATCCGCTCGACCTGGTTTCCCTGCATCGTCGGTTTGCCGCGTCCTGGCTCGTCCAGCGGAACAGTGACTTCGCGAGGAAGTTCCTGGACACCTGTGCGGAGTACGGGTACGTCAGTCCGGGAAGCGACTGGGAGGGCTATGTGACGGGTGGTGGATTCTTCGATGACGTGTACCTGACTGACGTGATCAAGTACCGAACCGACGCCCACGCCGCCCGCCACCACCGACCCGCCTATCGTGGGTACGTCGAGGAGGAACTCCGGTACGTCGACCCGGAACTGTTGTTCGTGTTCGGTGGCGATGCTTGGGAGGTCGTTCGCTCCGCGATGGATCCCTCGCCAGTGGTTGACGTGGACGTGGACGCGAGTAAGGTCACCGACGCTCACGGGCACCCGTTCCGGGTGACCTCACCGGTCGAGACCGTCGTCGTCCCGCTCGTCCACTTCAGCGGTCGGATCTATCACAGCCTCCTGAGAGACTCCTACTTCGAGTATCTCGACGACGGCTTACAGACGGTGACGAACGCCACCCAATAACCGGTCGCCTGCTGCCAATACACTGCAGCCAAGTGTGGCGATTGAGGAGCTTGCGGTCGAAGTGTCTTGTCCTCGGGACAACCCATTGACGGGGGCATCACGGTCAATCAGCGATCGGTTTCACCGTTGTCGGGCAGATATTCGCAGTCGTCTCGAGGCCGAACCGGCGGACTTGCCATGGACTCGTCTGGGACCGCGATTCACTGCGTAACCGTAGTTCCCGATCGGGTGGCCCAATACACTCTTAAACCCAGATTGCTGACAACAGCTCACCAACAAGTCCACCAATGGGAAGTCCTCTCACCGAACCAGCGGTGTTGGCGGCCGCGAAAGACACGCTCTATCCGTCTCTAGAGACTAGGCCAGACCACTACGCGGTCACGGAAACCCAGTTCACCACACCGACGTGGGGTGGGTGGGAGATCCCCGAGGAGGTCCGCCACCGCCTCGCGCCCTACAACACGATCCGGCTCGCTGACGGTGAACCCGACTTGCTCGGCGTGGGGATGCCCGCCCTCGAGGTTTTGAACGCCGACGCCGCCACGACGCCGGTCACGGTGATCGAGGCCAAAGGCCACAATGCCGACCCCAGCGCGGCCGACGTCCGAACCGGTATCGACCAGGCCCACGCGCATCTCTCCGAAGTCAACATCGGGTATGTCGCGGCCCCGATCCAGAGCATCACCGACCAGGCCCGGGCGTTGGCCCGGGATCTCAACATCGGCGTCATCGGCGTCGAAACCCCCTCCGACGCGACGCTCATCGAGCCCGCTCGCGTCACCGGCGTCGGCGATTTCTCCACCACCATCGATGCCATCCGATTCCAGGCCACGACCCATCGACTCACCGAGGGCAGCTTCCCGGTCAACCATCCCAAGAACTACCTCGGCTATGCCCTTGCCCTCGCAGCAGCTGGCGACACGGCTGCCGTCTACGCCGAACATGTTATCAACAGTGTCTCTGCCGGTCGCCGCGGGGCCATCCTCCTCGGTCTCGTCGACGATCGGCCTGCCGGAGAGTCACTCACGCATCTGGGTGCCGAAGTTGTCCGTTTCGCCCGTGCCCACCACGGGACCGTCGAGGCTGCACTCGACGAATTCGCTGCCTGGAAAGGCCGGTCCACTCCGTTTACCGACCTCGCACCGCGGTGGGCACAACTCGCCCGCTCGGTCGCCATCCAGTACGAGCCAACCCAACTCATCGTCGAGGCCCTCGAACGGCTCCATGACCGTGGTGTCGAAACCGCGGCCATCGACGATGTCGTCCGGGAAGCCTGCTCGATCAACCAGCCACTCGCCGTCGAGGTCTTCTTCACTCGAACGCGGCGCGAGGACGTCCTCACCGCCGATGGCGACATCGACGAGGCCGCACTCAGCGATCCGACCGTGTACAAGACAGGGATGCACTTCCAGTACAAATACCATCTCCGACACGTCGGCCTCCTCACCCATGGCGGGACTGACGACAAAGACGAGGTTCTGACCGACGAGTGGGCGTTAGAACACCCGATTCAGTAGGACACCCGTCCACCCTATTCGATTGGCCAGCTCCGAACCGACCCGGGGACTTTAGTCCTCCAGGTACACCGCAAGACCATGGAAATCGGCCTCGTGAGCTGTACGAAGACCAAACGCGACCACGCCGCCTCACCGGCAAATCTCTACGACGAATCGGCACTGTTCCGAAAGGCTCGCCGCTTCGCCAGGGCGAACCACGATGCTTGGTACATCCTCTCGGCCAAACACGGGCTCCTCGACCCCGATGGACCACCCATCGAGCCATACGACGACACACTGACCGGGGCGTCGGTCGCGCGGAAACGCGACTGGGCCCAAACCGTCGTCACACAACTCCGCGACCAAGGCCTCTTGGAAGACGGGATCCGACTGGTGTTCCACGCGGGTCGTGATTACTACGAGGAACTCATCCCGTTACTCCAGGAAGCCGACGCCGCGGTCACGACCGAGATACCGACGGAGGGCCTGCAGATCGGAGAGACGATGGCCTGGTACAACGACCACCAGTAACCGCCACCAGGTGCGAGGGTTCGACAGCGAGTTACCCTGCCCAATTGGGGCGGTAGACCGCTCACGAACCGCCGAGGCCCTGCTGGGCGTTATTCGAGGTCGAAGCGGTCTAACCGCATGACCTTCGCCCACGCCGCCACGAAGTCCTCGACCAACTTCTGTTCCCCATCAGCCGCGGCGTACACGTCGGCGTGCGACCGCAACCGGGCGTGGGCGCCGAAGATCAGGTCGAAGCGGGTGGCCTCCCACGCGGCGGTGCCGGTGTCCCGGTCCCGGATCTCGAAGACCTCCTCGGCCTCGTCGACTGGTTCCCACTCGTAGCTCATGTCCAGGAGGTTCTCGAAGAAGTCGTTGGTCAACGATCCCGGTGAGTCGGTGAGGACGCCGCGATCGGTGTCGCCGTAGGTGGCGCCGATCGCCCGGAACCCACCGACGAGGGCGGTGAGTTCGGGCACGGTCAGGTTGAGGAGGTGGGCCTTGTCGATCAATCGCTCCTCGAGGGTGTCGTAGAGGTCGTTCGTCTGGCCGCCGAGGTAGTTGCGGAACCCGTCGGCCTTGGGTTCGAGGACGTCGACGGAGTCGACGTCGGTCTGGGCCTGGGTGGCGTCGGTCCGCCCCGGGTCGAAGGGGACGGTGACGTCGTACCCGGCGTCGGCCGCCGCGGCCTCGACGCCGACCTTGCCGCCGAGGACGATGAGGTCAGCAATGGAGACGCGGATGTCGTCGGCCCGCCCGTCGTTGAATGCCGACTGAATCGATTCGTAGGTGTCGAGGATCGAGTCGAGTTCGGCTGGTTCGTTGACGGCCCAGCTGCGCTGGGGTTCGAGGCGGAGGCGGGCGCCGTTGGCGCCGCCGCGCTTGTCGCTGTCCCGATACGTGGAGGCCGACGCCCACGCGGTCTTGACGAGTTGGGCCCGCGAGAGGGCTGACTCCCGAATCCGTGATTCGAGGTCGGCGATCTCGGCGTCGCCGATGATCTCGTAGTCGGCGTCGGGGATGGGGTCCTGCCAGACGAACTCCTCCGCTGGGACGTCGGGGCCCAGGTACCGTTCCGGGGGCCCCATGTCGCGGTGGATGAGCTTGTACCACGCCCGGGCGAAGGCGTCCTGGAAGGCCTGGGGGTCCTCGTGGAACCGTTCTAAGATCGCGCGGTAGTCGTCGTCGCGTTTGAGGGCGACGTCGGTGGTCAGCATCATGGGGGCCTCGGACTCGTCGAAGGCCTGGGCGGGTGGCGCCTTCGCGATCGACTCCCGCTCGGCTTCGGTGGCGGGGCGCCACTGCCACGCACCGCCAGGGCCCTTGTGGGGTTCCCACTCGTAGGTGAGGAGGTTGTCGAGGTAGCCCATGTCCCATTGCGTGGGGGCGTCGGTCCAGGGGCCCTCGATGCCGCTGGTGATCATGCCCGCACGCTGGAAGTCATGCTGCCACCCCAACCCCTGTTGGTCGAGTGGGGCGGCCTCGGGTTCGGGGCCGACCTCGGTCTCGTCGTCGGCGCCATGCACCTTCCCGAAGGTGTGGCCGCCGGCGATGAGTGCCACCGTCTCCTCGTCGTCCATGGCCATGCGGTCGAACTCCTCGCGGATGTTCGCGGCGGACCCCTCGACGTCGGGCTCGCCGTAGGGGCCCTCGGGGTTGACGTAGATCAACCCCATCACGGTGTTGGCGAGGGGGTCTTTGAGGTGGCCGACCTCGCCGTCCTCGTACCGGTCGGGAGAGGTACTCTCCCACTCGGTCTCGGGGCCCCACTCCGTGGCTTCGTTGGACTTGTAGGCGTCCGTGCGGCCGCCGGCAAACCCCATGGTCTCGAAGCCCATCGACTCGAGGGCGACGTTGCCCGCCAGCACGATGAGGTCGGCCCAGGAGAGTTTGCGACCGTACTTGTGCTTGATCGGTTGGAGGAGGCGTCGCGCCTTGTCGAGGTTGACGTTGTCCGGCCAGCTGCTCTCGGGGGGCAGCCGCTGTAAGCCGCCGGAGGCGCCGGCGCGGCCGTCGCTGGTGCGGTAGGTGCCGGCGCTGTGCCAGGCCATCCGGATGAACAGGGGGCCGTAGTGGCCGTAGTCGGCGGGCCACCAGTCCTGGGAGTCGTTCATCAACGATTCCAGGTCTGATTTCACCGCCGCGAGGTCGAGGCTTTCGAACTCGTCGGCGTAGTCGAAGTCCTCGCCGTACGGGTCGAGGGCCGCGGCGTTGTCATCGAGGATGTCGACGCGCAACAGGTTGGGCCACCACTCCTGATTGGACCAGGTCATCACCCGCTAATGCGGGCGGTCGCTCCTTAAGGATGCCCCATTCGAGAAGGAAACTTCGGCGCGACCGAACAAAAGTGGGGTAGGACCCAACATCTGTTGGGTCACCCCGACCGGGTCGCCTAACAGTGACCGGTGCGGGTCATCGTCCCGTCCTCGGCCATGTCCTCGGCCATCGCCTCGATGGCGGTGCCCATGTGGGAGTCCATCCAGTCGACGGCGTCAGCCCCCATGTGGGTGGTCATGTGCGATTCCATCCACCCCGCCCAGTCACTGGCCGTGCCATCGACCGGGGCTGGACCGGCATCGCCGTGGCCCGCGATGACCGCCGTGGTCACGACGAGGCCGACGAGCAGGGCACCGATGACGACCAATCCGCGTAATGTGGTGTGTGTCATGAGTTGTTGCCTCACCCACTCCTACGCCCGCTCTGTGGTTACCCACGTGGGTGTGAACCCGGCGCCAAGCTCGTTCGAGAGCGTTCCTCCCCTGATCTGGGGGCGTCGCTGTGCCGAGACCGTTCATGCCCGCCGGGGACGGCGGGCTCGGGCGGGACCACAACGCAGTTACGGCCCGCGACCCCACGACCCGGCCCGCGGTGGTGTTCGATGGTTCTGGATGCACTCATCGCCGACCTGGAGACGGCCCTCGAACCGGTGCGTGAACTCCTGGTCCCGTTCCTCTCGGCGCCCACCGTCATCGCCGCGTGGGTGGCCCTCGTCGCGGTCGCCGTCACCGTCCTCGTCTGGGACCTCCGCCGACACAACGCGGCCCTGTCCTCGCTGATGCAGGTCGTCTGGACATTGGTGGTCCTGTACTCCGGACCGTTCGGCCTGGCGTTGTACTGGTATGCCGGCCGCACCCAGATCCCGGCCGACTCGCTGTGGCGACGCGGCGTGCGCTCGACCGCGCACTGCTACTCGGGGTGTGGCGCCGGCGAGGTCGTCGGCATCACCCTCGCCCAGGGCATCCTCGCCCTGGCCGTGGGCTGGGTCGCCGCCATCACCTTCGGGTTCGCCTACCTGTTCGGGTACGCGTTGACCGTCGGCCCCCTCCTCCAGGACGGCGAAACCCTCTGGACGGCGATGCGGGACGCCGTCTACAGCGAGACCCCCTCGATCACCGTCATGGAGGTCACCGCCATCGGCGCCGACCTCCTCCTGGCCAAGGACACCCACATGGGCCACCCCCTGTTCTGGATGGCACTCGCGGTCAGCCTCTCGCTGGGGTTCCTGGCGGCCTACCCCATCAACGTCGCGTTGGTGTGGGGCGGCGTCAAAGAGGGGATGGCCAACCCCGCCGCCCTCGACCAAGGCCACCCCGCGGACTGACCGCCTCACTCCGCGGTGAGGTCCTCGCTTGGGTAGACCCGGTAGGTGCGGCCCTGGCGCTCCCGGTAGAGCAGGCCCGCTCCTCTAAGCTGGCGACGGTCTGGCTGATCTTCGCCTTCGAGAAGTCCGCACGATCCCGCAGCGCCAGCTGGGTGATGCCCGGGGACTCGATCACCGGCTCGAGCACCCGCCGTTCGTCGGCGGGCAACACGTCGAGGACCGCGGGCCGGGGCCGCGCCGGGGCGTCGGTCCCCGTCGGGAGGTCCGGCCGCAGGAGGAGGTAGCCGCCACCGACGACGGCGGCGACGCCGACGGTCGCGGCCACCACCACCACGGGATCGGTGCCGTGGACGCCGGGCATGGCCGTCCCCATCATCGACTCCATTCCGGAGAGGGACTGTTGGGTGCGGTAGGCGTCCCAGGTCAGGGCGGCGCCGACGATGAGGACGACGCCCACGAGGAGGGCGGCGACCCGGTCGGCGGTGTGGCGGTCCATGGGTCTGTCGTGGGTCGCGGTCACCGGCGTCGGCCCAGCAACGCGTAGTCGTGGTCAGGTGTGTACCGGCGGAACAGGAGGCTGTTCGACAGCACCGAGACACTGGAGAACGCCATCGCCGCCGCGGCCAGCACCGGTTGGAGCAGGCCGAGACTCGCCAACGGGATCATCGCGGTGTTGTACCCCAACGCCCAGACGAGGTTCTGTTTGATCTTCGCGAGCGTGGCATCCGAGATGCGGATGGCCTTCACGACGTCGACGGGGTCGTCCCGCATCAGGGTGACGTCGGCGGCCTCGATGGCGACGTCGGTCCCGCTGCCGATGGCGGTGCCGACGTACGCGACCGCCAGCGCCGGTGCGTCGTTGACGCCGTCCCCGACCATCATGGCCTTCCGACCCTCGGATTGGATGGCCTCTACGGCGTCGGACTTGTCCTCGGGGAGGACCTCCGCCCGCACGTTGTCGGGGTCGATCCCGACCTGGTCGGCGACGGCGCGGGCGGTGCGCTCGTTGTCGCCCGTGATCATCATGACGTCGACGCCGCGGGCCTGGAGCTGGGCGACGGCGTCGGCGGCACTGGGCTTGACCGTGTCGGCGTCGGCGACCACGCCGGCCAGGGCGCCGTCGACGGCGACCAGCATCGCGGTCTTGCCCTCGCGCTCGAGGCGCTCCATCGTCTCGGCGGCGGGGCCGGGGTCGATGCCGTGGTCGGTCAATAGCTTCCGGTTGCCGACCAGGACCTCCCGGCCCTCAACGGTCGCGATGATGCCGTGGCCCGGCACGTTCTCGAAGGCGTCGGGATCCCCGACCTCGATGCCGCGGTCGGTGGCGCCCGCGACGATCGCCTGGGCCAACGGGTGTTCGCTGCCGCTCTCGGCGGTGGCCGCCAACCGCAACAGGTCCTCCTCCGAGAGGGTGTCCGGGGTGGTGAGCTGGCCGCCGTCGGCGGCGGCACCCCCGTCGGGGGCGGTGGCGTCGTCGAGGACGACGACGTCGGTGAGCTCCATCTCGCCTTCGGTGAGGGTGCCGGTCTTGTCGAAGACGACGGTGTCGACGTCCTTGGCGCGTTCGAGGATGTCACCGCCCTTGAACAGGACGCCGTTCTGGGCGCCGATGGTGGTGCCGACCATCGTCGCCGCCGGAGTCGCCAACCCCAGCGCACAGGGGCAGGCGATCAGGACCGCCGACGCGAACACGATCACCGCGAACTCGAAGACGGTGACCGTGCCCCCGGCGACGGCGGGGCCGCCGGCCACCGCGCCCCACAGCGGGAGCCAGTCGACGACCCCGGCCAGGGTCGCGGGGAACAGATACCAGACGACCGCCCAGAGGACGGCGTTGGCGATGACCGCGGGGACGAAGTACGCCGAGATGCGGTCGGCCAGATTCTGGATGTCGGGTTGGCGGGACTGGGCCTCCTTGACGGTCTGGACGATCTGCTGGAGGGCGGTGTCCTTGCCGACCTTCGTGGCCTCGACGAGGAGGACGCCGTTCTCGTTGATGGTGGAGCCGACGACCTCGTCGCCCTCGCCTTTCTCGACGGGGACGGACTCGCCGGTGACCATCGACTCGTCGACGGCGCTCTGCCCGTCGACGACGACGCCGTCGGTCGGGATCTGCTCGCCGGGCCGGACCTTCATCCGGTCGCCGACCGCGACGTCCTCGAGGGGGACCTCGCGTTCGGTGCCGTCGGCGTCGACGACGGTCGCGGTCTCGGCCTCCATCTCGAGGAGTGTCCGCAGTGCCTCGCCGGCCTGGCCCTTCGAGCGGGCCTCGAGGTAGTTGCCCAGCGTGATGAACACCAGGATCAACGCGGCGGTGTCGAAGTACAGGCCGCCCGCGATCACCCCGAGGAGGACGGCGACGGAGTAGGCATACGCCGTCGTCGACCCCAACGCGATGAGGACGTCCATGTTGGCACGCCCGTTCTTCACCAGGGCGGTGTAGGAGTTCTTGTAGAACGGCCACCCCAACACGAGCTGGACCGGCGTCGCCAGCAGGAACTCCACCCACCCGAACTCGACGCCGAACACGGTGGCCGGGAGGACGTCCCCGCCCAGGAGGAACTTCTCGGCGAGGAAGAACAGCAACGGCGCCGCCAACGCCGCGCCGAACAGGGTCAACCGCAGCTGGCGGCGGATCTCGGCCTGGCGGGCGGCGTCCCGGGCGTCGGTGCCGTCCTCGGTATCGCCGTCCTCGCGGATGGGGTCGTAGCCCGCGTCCTCGATGGCCGCGTAAAAGGCCTGGACGTCGGTGTCGGCGGGGTTGTACGTGACCTGGGCCTCGTCGGTGGCGTAGTTGACATCGGCGTCGATGACGCCGGGCACCGCCAGCAGGGCGTCGTGGTTGGTGTCGGCGCAGTTGGCACAGGACATGTCCGCGATGCCGACGGTCACCGTCTCGGTCACGGGGTCATAGCCCGCGTCCTCGATCGCGGCGAAGATCTCGGCGAGGCTGATCTTCTCGGGGTCGTAGGTCACACTCCCCTCGTCGGTGGCGAAGTTGATGTTCGCCTCGAGGACGCCGTCGAAGGTCTCGAGGGCCTCCCCGATGGTCTGGGAACAGTTCGCACAGCTCATCCCCTGGATGTTGAGCTGACAGGTCCGTTCACTCATTACCCACTCATACACACCCCACATTCAATCGGTTTGTCCTTCAGAACCCACAGTGTACAGGGGCCTGTACTTTGGGTTCGAAAGCAGTTCTGGGGCGGGGGCCGGTGATTCGCGGGGCGACCCGGGGCGTGGTGGCGTGTGCAGCCACGGATCCGGGGGTGGTGGCCCGAATCACGCCGATTTCGGGGGCGAGGACTCGCCGTGGGCTCGCCAAGGATTGTGAGTGACAACCCGCTTAAAACGGGAGGTCCTACGGATGGCCATGCCGACACTCACCGTCGAAGGCATGACCTGTGGCCACTGCGAGCAGAAAGTCGAGACCGCCCTCGAGGGCGTCGACGGCGTCACCGACGCCACCGCCGACCGGGACGCCGGCACCGCGACCGTCGACGGCGACGCCGACCCCGCCACCCTGGTCGCCGCCGTCGAGGACGCCGGGTACTCCGCCTCGGCCTGACCTCCGGCACCCACGGCCTGACCGCGCCGACCACGGAGGATCGACGAACGGGGACCGTGGTATCCATTGATGGTCTGGCGACACGTCTGTAGGGACGGACCGTTCGACCCGATTCACCGGCACGGGGCCGCAGTCGGTGCTCTCGGTTCGTACTATGCCAGTCGATCCCGTGTGCGGGATGAACGTCCCGCCAACCGATGCCGCAGCGACGACCGACTACCACGGCCACACCTACCAGTTCTGTTCGACGGACTGTCAGACCCTGTTCGACGCCGCCCCCGCCACCCACGTCGACACGCCACACCCACACCTCGTCGACGCCGATGGCACCACCATCCCCCGGCTCCCGTACGGTCGAGCCGGCGGCGAGTTCGACCTCTCGATCGCCGACCCCACCGCGTTGTGCGAGAGGGACAGCGTCAGGTTCACGAAGACCGTCGCCGACGACGACGTCCGGAAGTTCGCCGAGGCGACGGGTGACACCAACGCCGTCCACCTCAACGACGCGTTCGCCGCCACCACCCGGTTCGGCCACCGAATCGTCCACGGGACCCTCGTGGCGGGACTGATCAGTGCCGCCCTCGCGTGTTTCCCGGGGTTGACCATCTACATCGCCCAGGATCTCACGTTCCATCACCCGGTCGTCATCGACGAGTCGGTGACGGCGGTGTGTACGATCGCTGAAACGCTCGGAAACGATCGGTACCGCCTCAGTACCGCCGTCGAGAACGGGGCGGGCGATGTCGTCCTCGATGGCACGGCGACCGTCCTGATCGACCCGCTGCCACCCGAATTCGCGGGGGCATGACACCACCCGGGGCGAGTCCCCCGGCGGGCCTGACCGGGTTATCGGGATCGATCGCGGTCGAGTGTTTCGCGGCGGGCCTCGAACTCCTCCTCGGTGAGGTCGCCTCGTGCGTAGGCGAGGCGGAGTTCCTCCAGGGCGGTGTCCGTGGCCAGCGCGGGCGCCGCCCCACCGCGGAGCCAGCGGTATCCGAGATACCCCAGGCCCACGAAGACCCCGAGCCACACGAGCATCATCCCGAAGCCCCACAGCGGCGAGACGCCGCCGACCGGGTCACCGCCCCACCACCAGCCCATCGTCCCCATCATCGGCACCGCAAACACCATCATCAGCATCGGGAACAGGACGATGACGGCGAGGACGATCAGGAGGGTGCGGAACAAGCTGTCGGTGCGACGGTCTGTGGCCATGGTCAGTACTCGGTGAGAGGGTGGCCGTGAGGATAAAGATGGTTGACGCGTTGCCCGACGGGCGAAGCACCAAAGCATAGGGATGGCGGGAGGCGATCGGCGGGGGCGCCGACGCAGTCTCGGCCGCCGGGGCGGACAGAATAATGGGGTCGGCCACCAACACCCAGCCAATGAACGACCACCCAGACGACTCCGCGCCGCGAGATGGGTCACGGGCCGGCCGCGATGGTGAGGTCGTCTACTGCTGTCGGATCTGCCGCCTCAACGCCGCCCAAGACCCGTCCGCGGAGGACGCCCCACCGGAGTCACCGGCCCACGAACACGGCGACCACGAACACGCCGGCGACGACCACGACCACGGGGAGCACGAACACACCCACCACGACCACACCGACGACGGTGGCCACAGGGACGACGGGGTCCACGACCACACCGATACGGACGGCCACGACGGCGACGGCCACGCCGCCCACACCGACCACTCGGGCCACGAGGCCATGTTCCGTCGCCGGTTCTGGGTGTCGCTGGTGCTGTCGGTGCCCGTCGTTGTCTTCAGCGAGTTCGTCCAGGCGAGCCTGGACTACACCGCCCCCGTGTTCCCGGGGAGTGCGTGGATCGCCCCCGTGGTCTCGGTGGTGATCTTCGCGTACGGTGGCGTGCCCTTCCTCCGGATGGCCCGCACCGAACTCGCCAACCGGGAACCCGGGATGATGATGCTGATCTCGTTGGCGATCACCGTCGCCTTCGCGTACAGCATGGCGACGTTGGTCATCCCGGGGACGACGCCGTTCTTCTGGGAGCTCGTCACCCTGATCGACATCATGTTGTTGGGCCACTGGATGGAGATGCGGTCGGTGCGACAGGCCAGTGGTGCCCTCGACGAGCTCGCCCAGCTGATGCCCGACACCGCAGAGCGCGTCACCGACGACGGGGACACCGAGGAGGTCCGGGTGGCCGACCTGGCCGCGGGGGACGTCGTCCTCGTCCGGCCGGGGGCGTCGATCCCCGCCGATGGCGCGGTCGTCGAGGGCGAATCATCCGTCGACGAGTCGATGATCACCGGGGAGTCCCGCCCCGTCGAGAAGGACCCGGGTGCGGAGGTCGTCGCCGGGACGGTCAACCAGGACGGGAGTCTCCGCGTGGAGGTGACCAAGACCGGTGCCGACACCGCGTTGGCGGGGATCATGCGGCTCGTCGAGGAGGCCCAGCAGTCCAAGTCCCGCACCCAGTTGCTCGCCGACCGCGCGGCCGGGTGGCTGTTCTACGTCGCGTTGGCCGTGGCCGCGATCACGGCCGTCGCCTGGGTGATCGCCGTCGGCCTGGAGGTCACCGTCCTCGAGCGGGTGGTCACCGTCCTCGTGATCGCCTGTCCCCACGCCCTGGGGCTGGCGGTGCCCCTCGTCGTCGCCATCAACACCTCGACGGCCGCCCGGAACGGGATGTTGATCCGGGACCGCATCGCCATGGAGGAGGCCCGGAACCTGGATACGGTGATGTTCGACAAGACCGGCACCCTCACCAAGGGCGAACAGGGCGTCGTCGACGTCGAGACCGTCGGGGACTGGGACGAGGCCCGGGTGGTCGCGGTGGCGGCCGGCGTCGAGGGGGACTCCGAACACATGATCGCCCGCGCGATCCGGGGGGCCGCCGCGGACCGCGGCGTCGACCCCGCGAGTGTCTCAGGCTTCGAAAACCTCCGTGGCCGCGGGGTGCGGGCGACCGTCGACGGCGAGCCCATCCACCTCGGCGGCCCCAACCTCCTCGCCGACCTCGGCATCGACCCGCCGCCGGCCATCCAGACCTTCGCCGAAACCGCCGGCGGGAACGCCCAGACCGTCGTCTACCTCGTGCGGGCGGAGACCGACGTGGTCGCGGCGTTCGCGCTCGCCGACGTCGTCCGCGAGGAGAGTCGCCGGACCATCGAGGCCTTACACGCCATGGACATCGAGGTGGCGATGCTGACCGGGGACAGCGAGGACGTCGCGCGATCGGTGGCGACCGAGCTCGGCATCGACCAGTACTTCGCGGAGGTCCTCCCCGAGGAGAAAGACACCACCGTCGCCCAGCTCCAACGCAAGGGGAAGCTGGTCGCGATGGTCGGCGACGGCGTCAACGACGCCCCGGCGCTCACGCGGGCGGACGTCGGCATCGCCATCGGGTCCGGCACCGACGTCGCGATCGAGTCCGGGGACATCATCCTCGTCGAGAACAATCCCCTGGACGTAGTGCGGCTCATCCGGCTCTCGAAGGCGAGCTACCGGAAGATGCAGGAGAACCTGGTGTGGGCGACGGGGTACAACGTGGTCGCACTCCCGCTGGCGGCCGGGGTCCTCGCGCCGGTCGGGATCCTGTTGTCCCCGGCCGTCGGGGCGGTGTTGATGTCGCTGTCGACGATCATCGTCGCGATCAACGCCCGGCGACTGGGCGGGGTCGACCTCTCGATCCCGGGGTGACCCCCTCACGTGGGGGTGTGGGCGACGACGAGGACGTGTTCGAGGGCCGGGAGGGCCGCGTGGGCGCGGGCGATCTGGGTCTCGATGGCGTCGGGGTCGACGCCCTGGCGGGTGAGCCACCACGCGAGCACCGCCCGCAGCGGGGTGGCAGCCACCCGTCGGTAGAGGGTCGTCCACCGGCGGAACCGGCCGACGCTGTGCGGGGTCAGGTCGGTGGTCCGGACGGCCTCGAACCCCGCCGCGTCGAGGGCCCGGCGGTAGTCGGCCCGGGTGCCGGGGGTCGGCATGTCCCACGCGTCGGCGAAGGCCGTTATCGCTTCGCGGGACACGTCACTGTCGGCCCGCCACAACAGGTCCGAGAACACGAATGTGCCACCGGGTTCGAGGACGTCGGCGACGGCTGTGAAGACGGGGGTGCGGTCCGGGAGGTAGACGACGGCGTCGATGGCGGTGCAGGCACGGAACGCCCCGTCGCGGAACGGGAGGTGGGTGGCGTCGCCGACGACGTACTCGGCGTCGGTCCCGTGCTCTCGGGCGCGGGCGACGTTGGTCGCGACCAGGTCGATGCCCACCACCGAGAACCCGAAGCGGGAGGCGAGGTGGTGGGCGGGGCCGCCGCGGCCACAGCCCACGTCCAGCAGCCCGACCCCGGTCGTCGCGTCGAGGTCGGCGGCGAGGGTCTCCCCGACCAGGGTGGCGAGTCGGCGCTGGCTCGACCCGACGAGGTGGGGGAGGTACCGGGGACTGTACCCGAGGTTGAGGTAGGCGTCGGTCTCGAGGAACCAATCGAAGACCCGCCAGATGTCCGCGCGGTCGCCGCGGCCAGAGAACTGGTCGGTGATGCGGTCCCGGAGGTCGGCGGTCACTCCAGGGTGGACACCTCCGAGTAACAGTGTTCGGCGTCCGCCCCACACTCGGGGAGCTCCCCACAGTCGCGGGGGCGCTGGTAGTCGATGTCCTTGTGGCGGCTGAGGTAGGTGACGTACCCGTCGTCGACGCGGTCGAGGATGTCGTGACACACCCACTTCTGGGGGCGCCACCGCGTGCCGAGGTTGCGGTACGGGCACAGGAAGATCGTGCGTTCGACGTCGTCGACCCGCGGGGTCTCGACGATGCGGACGCCGACGAGGCGGTAGGCGAGCCGCAGCCGCGCGACGACCGCCTCGGGGGTCGACGCCCGGAAGAACAACACGGGGGCGATGAGGTAGCCGAGGCCATGGAGGAGCCGACGGAGCATCACCCCGGTGTAGGCGCGCCGCCCAAAAATAGGTCCGGGCCAGGGCCGACGGCAGCCGCGTGGCAGCCAGGCGTCTGCTGCCGTCCGTTTTTCTCAACCCTGTTGATACCGCACATTTTCCCGAAGTATTTAGATACCTGCGGAGAACGTTCGGCCGTGTCGATGTTTCAGTTGACCGGATTTCAGCGGGATCTCCTGTTCGTAATCGAGGGGCTGGCAGACCCGCACGGGCTCGCGATCAAAGACGAACTGGAAGCGGTGTACGACGAAGAGATCAACCACGGCCGACTGTACCCGAACCTCGACGACCTCGTCGAGATGGGGTACGTCGCCAAGGGGACCAAGGACGACCGCACCAACGAGTACACGCTCACGGCGGCCGGCGAGACCCTCGTCCAGGACCGGCACGCCTGGGAGCAAGACCGGATGGACGCCTGACCGACCACGGTAACACAGGGCCGTAGCCCTAGTCGGTGGAGCGGGCGCGTTCGAACCGGTCAGCTGGCAGGCGGAGGTCGGCGAGACGCGGATGGTTCTGGAGGCCGACGACGACCTTGAGGTCGTCGGTGACGGGTTCCCCGAGACAGGAGAGGCGGAACCCGTCCTCGTAGAGGGCGTCGGTGAGGATGTTGTCCCCGGGGTTCGAGAGGTCGCCGTCGTGGACCGCGACGGCACAGTTCGCACAGGCGCCGCCACGACAGGCGAACGGCCAGTGGTAGCCGCGGCCCTCGGCGGCCGCCAGCAACGGGTCGTCGGCCGGCACCTCGATGACGCCGTGGTCCCGTGAGCCGAGATCCGCGGCCGCCGCCCGCTCGAAAAGGTCCGGGTCCGAGAGGGACCAGCCCCGGTCCTGGACGACCGCGTAGTCCAGGTACTCCACCCGGGCGACCGCCTCGACGGGGTCGTCGTCCTCGCTGGGAGTCGAATCGGTGCGGGGTTCCCAGTCGTCGCTGGTGATCGCCCGGTAGGCCGCGGTCACCCGCCGGAACTCGCGGGCGGTTCCCCCCTGGTCGGGGTGGACGTCCTTGACCCGGTCCCGGTAGGCGGCCTTGACCGTCTCGGGGTCTGCGTCCGGGTCGACGCCGAGAACCGCGTAGGGCGAGGCCACAGCGGTGCCTGGGGCGTCACGGGCATAAACCCTCCTCCACGGCGCCGCCCGGAGTTAAGGGGGTGGCCGCCCCGGGTCCGGTATGGAGTATCGAACCCTGGGACGGACGGGGATGGCGGTGTCGGGCGTGTGTCTGGGGACCTCCCGACTGGTCGTCGAGGAAGACGCCGACGGCCTCGCGGCCCGGTCCCGCGAGGCGGGCCTGGACCTCCTCGAGGCGGCCTGGGACCACGGCGTCAACTTCATCGACACGGCCAACATCTACGGGCGACCCCGTGGCGAGTCCGAGGTCGTGATCGGGGACTGGCTGTCCGGCGTCGACCGGGGCCAGGTGGTCCTCGCCTCGAAGGTGCGTGGCGACCTCTACGAGGGCCCCAACGGCGGCGGCCTCTCCCGGAAACACATCATGCGCGCCGTCGAGGACAGCCTCGACCGGCTGGGCACCGACTACCTTGACCTGTACTACCTCCACTGGTGGGACGACGACGTCCCCCTGGAGACGACGTTCGCGGCCCTGGACGACCTGGTCGATCGTGGCCGGGTCCACCACGTGGGGGTGAGCAACTTTGCGCCGTGGCAGCTCGTCGAGACGCTGCGGGTGTGTGCGGATCACGGGTTCGTCACCCCCGACGTCGTCCAACCGGAGTACAGCGCCATCGAACGGCCGACGGCGTTGCTGGAGGTGTGTCGCCGGGAGGGGATCGCGGTGTGTGGGTACCGGCCCCTGGCCGGCGGGTTCCTCACCGGGAAGTACGAGCGGGACGCCGCCCCGCCGCCGGACTCCCGCGGCGGGCACAGCGAGGAGTTCGAGGGGTTCGACGACGATGCGTGGTCGGTGCTGGCCGCCGTCGAGGCCGTGGCCGAGGTCGTCGACGCCACGCCCGCCCAGGTCGCGTTGGCGTGGGTGCGGGAGACCCCGGGCCTGACATCGATCCCGATCGTCGGCGCCACGTCGGTCGCACAACTCGAGGAGAACGTCGGGTCGACGACGGTGTCGCTGTCCCGGTCCCAGCGCGAGACGATCACGGACGCCCTGGCGAGCGGGGACTGACCGTCAGTCCCGGGTGAAGGTGACGCTGCGCCCCCAGCTCGTGGCCTTCCCCCACAGGCCCGAGCGGATGCACTCCAGTTCCACGATCTGGCTGTTGTCGATGAAGAGGTTGACGTTCGGCCCGAAGTTCTTGACGTACCACTCGAACATCTGGGGGCCCGGCGCCTCGAAGACCAGGTTCTCGATGCCGAGGTCGTTGGCGATGGCGTAGGCGACGTCGGTGCGCCAGTCGGTCACCTCCTCGGTGATGCCCTCGGCTTCGACCATCAACAGGTCGGCGCCGGCCTCGAGGTGGCGGCGCCCCTCCTCGATGGCCTGTTGGGGGTCCTGTTGGCCCTGGCGTTCCAGTTCCTCGGGGTCGGAGGCGCCGCCGGCGCCGAACTGGACGTTGATCTCGGGTTTCGGGGCGAGGTCGTAGTCGCTGGCGACGACCTCGGTCATCGCGACCATGTCATCGCTGTCGATGGCCAGGAAGCCACTGGAGAGTTCGACGATGTCGAACCCCAGGCGTTCGGCCTCCTCGAAGTAGCGTTCGACCTTGTCGTTGTCCCGGACGAGGACGTTCTCGACGAAGCCGCCGGTCGAGACCTTCACGTCGAACTCGTGGCAGACCTCGATCAGTTCCCGGACGGCGGCCTCGGGCATCAACGCGAAGGACCCGCCGCTGAACTTGTAGATGTCGACGTACCAGCCCATGGTCTCGAGGATGTCCCGGAGCTCCCGGGGGCCCATGGGGTCGTAGTAGGGGCCGCGGATCTCGGTGATGCCGCGGTCTCGGGGTTTGTCTGGGCGGTCGTTGTGGTGCAGGAACTCGAAGGCGCGGTCGTCCATCGGCATGGTACCTAGACCTCCGGTCGCGGCGACCTTCGCTCTTGGGGCGGTCAGTCGATGAGGGCCGTGAGGTCGGCGACGTCGTGGTCCTCGATGCCATGAACGGTGTCGACGATGCGGTCCCGGTGGGCGGCGTCGTACCGGTCGCGGGTGCTCCGGTCGAACTTGGTCTCGAGGGCGTCCCAGTCGATGGGGTCGGTGGGGTGGCCGCGGAACGCCGCCTTCTCGATGCGGTGGGTGGTGCCGTCCGCGAGGTCGACGGTCACGACCGCCGGCATCTCCCCGGCCTCGAACCGCTCGGTCAGCGCGGGGTCTTCCTCGACCTCGACGGTGCGAAGCAGGGACTGGACGTCTTCCCGGGCGATGCGGTCGGGGGCGTAGCTGTCGGCGGTGAGGTCCCCGTCGATCAGTGCGGCCGCCAGCATGTAGGGCAGGGAGTGGTCGGCCTGGGCTTTGGTCTCGACGTCGTAGCGGTCGCCCTCGCCGCCGCCGATGATCAACGCCGCCCCGTGGAAGGTCGAGAGGTGGATGGTCTCGACGGTTGCGGGGTCGATGGCCTCGGCGTCGGCGAGTTCGATGATGCCCTCGACGGCCGACTGGGCGTAGGTCTCGGCGACGTAGCGCTTGGTCATGGTGTCGAAGACGCGGGTGCAGCCCGGGTCGAGGTCGACGCTGAACTCGCCGGCGATCACCTGTTGCCAGCCCTTCTGGCCCTCGAAGAGGTTGGTGGGGCCCTCCATCCCGTGCTCGGCGAGCAGCACCGAGTAGACGGCGTTGCGGGCGGCGTTGGCGCTGGCGATGCCCTTCCACTCGTTGATGCCGCCGGTGCGGGTCACCCGCAGGGCGTTGTGGGCGGTGCCGGCGATGCCGATGGCGTTGCGCAGCTGTTCGCGGTCGAGGTCGCGGGCGACGCCGGCGCCGACGGCCGCGGAGATGACGGTGTGGGTGACGTGGTCCCAGCCCTTGTCCCGGACCGGCGCGTTCCAGGCGAGTTCGCCCTGGACCTCGTAGGCGGCGCCGATACTCTCGAGGAGGCGGCGGCCGTCCGCGTCGACGTCGGCGGCCGCGGCGATCGCGGCGGCGATGTTGTCACTGGGGTGTGGGGTCTCGCCCGGGGCGAGAAACGAGTCCATGAAATCGAGGTACCGCACCAGGGCGGTGTTGTACATGGCCGCCCCCACGGGGGAGGCCGACCGGTCGGTCCCCCAGAGCCGGCAGGCGCCGTCGGCGTCGGTGGCGGTGACCGTCGCCAGCACCTGGTCGGTCGCGGTGGCGCCCATCGCGCCGACGGCGATCCCTACCGAATCCAGGAGCCGTTTCTTGAGTTCCGTCCGGACCTCGGCGTCGAGGGCGTCGTAGTCGACGGCGAGGGCGAAGTCGGCGAGGTCACCGGTGGTCGTCATACCCGAGTGTTGGCGGGCCGGGACCAAAAGCGGGGTGGCAACGGTTTTGGGCGGGGCCGTGCCAGCGGCGGCATGGACCGCCTGGTGGCCTCCATGGACGCGGCGCCGATCGTCGACCGGGACGGGTACGACTACCTCGTCCACCCGATCAGCAACTGCGTCCCGATGCTCGACCCCGCGTTGCTCCGCGAGGTGGTGGTCGGGGTGGTCCGGACCGCCGACCTCGACGTCGACAAGATCGTCACCCCGGAGGCGATGGGGATCCACATCTCGACGGCGGTGTCGCTGTTCGCAGACCTGCCCCTGGTCGTGGTCCGGAAACGGGCCTACGGCCTGCCGGGGGAGGTCGGCATCCACCAGGAGACGGGGTACGCCGAAAGCGAGATGTACCTCAACGACGTCGACCCGGGCGACCGGGTGCTGGTCCTGGACGACCTGCTGTCGACGGGCAACACCTTGCAGGCGATCACGGCCGCCCTCCAGGACGTGGGTGCGACCATCGCCGACGTCGTGGTCGTGATCCGCAAGGTCGACACCGCGTCGGCGATGGCCGACGAAGACGTCCCCGTCCACAGTCTCGTCGACATCCGGATCGAGGACGGGTCGGTGACGGTCGTGTCGCCGTGCCCCTAGTCGTACAGTTCCGTGCGGACGACGCGTAAGGCCTCGCGGGTGGCGCCGGCGGTGGCGAGGTACCGGACCCCGACCGTGGCCTTCATCGCGCGGGCGGGGGCGCCCGTCAGGACCGTGGGCCCGACCTGGGCGACGGCGCCGTCCCCGACGCTGACGAGCCACCCGAGGTTGTCGAACCGGAACCGGTCCAACGACGGGTAGTCGACGTCGAGGCTGGCGAGGACGTTCCGGGCACAGACCCGGGCGCCGCGGACGGCGGCCTGGGCGGTGGCGGGGACGAGTTCGCCGTCGGCGTCGACGATCTCGGCGACGTCCCCCGCCAGGAACGTATTGTCGGCCCACCGGAGGTCCGAGCGGACGCGGGGCCGATCCCCGCCGAACGCCGGGGTGCCCTCGATGCCGCCCGCCCAGACGAGGGCGTCGGCGGCGACGGTGGTGTCGTCCGCGAGGGTGACCGCGTCGTCGTCGGCGGCGACGATGGTGGCGTCGGTCCGGACGTCGACCCCCCGGGTCTGGAGCTGGGCTCTGACCGCGTCCTGGAACCGGTCCGGGAACCCGGGGGCGACCCGGGATTCCTGTTCGAGCAACCGGATGTCCAGGTCGGTGTCGGCGCCGTGGGCGTCCCGGAGGGCGGCGAGCTCCCCGGCGATCTGCACCCCGGAGAGGCCAGCGCCGCCGACGACGATGCGGCCACCGTCCTCGAGCAGCGGCTGGGTGGCCTCGCGGATGGCGTGGGCGTCGGCGATCGACTTCAGCGGGAGGCCGTGCTCGGCGACGCCGGGGATGCCGTGGTCGGTGGTGGACGCCCCCAGGCAGACGGCGGCCGCGTCGTAGGCGATGGTGTCCCCGTCGAGGTCGACGGTGCCGGCGTCGGGGTCGATGTCGGTGACGGTGGCGGTGCGGACGGTGGCGTCCTCGAGAACCGACTCGAGGGGGATGGTGAGGACGTCCTCGAGTGTGGGGTCCCGGATGACGCGGTGGACCTCGTGTTGGATGAGGTGGGCCCCGGTCTCGTCGACGACGACCAGGTCGGCGGAGTCGGGGAGATGGCGTTGGAGATGGCGGGCGACCAGGAGGCCGGCATAGCCGCCGCCGAGGACCAGGACACGCATGCCCGCGGCTTCGGCGCGCAGCGGGTAAAGGACCGTGGTCCTCAGAACAGGTGCTCGTCGTCGGGCAGGGTGTGGGCGGGGCCGCCGACCTCCCAGATCCGGGTGTCGATGCCGAGGTCCGCGATGGCGGCCTCGACGCGGTCGACGTGGGTCGCGAGGGTGTTGACGTAGACGCTGGCGCCGGTGTCGACCGAGAAGTACGCGGGGACCCCGTCATCCCGGAGGTCCCGCACGGTCTCGAAGATGGATAGCGTCTCGGGTTGCCAGTACACCCAGCCGGCGGGTCCGGTCATCGTGGTCGCGGCCAGCGAGAGGCTGTCGTGTTCGGCGATCTCGAAGACGCGGTCGTGGTCCCCGGACTCGAGGGCGTCACGCATGGCGGCGAGTTGCCCGTGGACGTGGGCGAGGCGGGCCTGGAACATGTGGGAGTCGGCGGCCTCGGCGTGGGCGGCCTCGGTCTCCTTGTAGGTGGGGACGAGGGCGGCGACGATGCGGTGCTGGTCTGCGAGGCGGTCCGGGACGTCGAGGCGGTGGGAGCGACAGTCCCGGTCGTTGACCCCGGCGTGGAGATCGGAGTAGCCGCCGGTGACGCTGCGGGCCGCCGACGCCGAGCCGCGGCGGGCGATCGTCGAGAGCTCCGGCCGGGAGCGGTCGAGGTCGGCGGCGGCCGCGAGCGCGACGGCCGCGGCGGCGAACCCGGAGGACGAGGAGCCGAACCCGATGTTGCTGGGGACGTGGTTCTCGCTCTTCAATCGGACCGGGCCCAGGTCCGTGTCGGCGAGGTCGCGGACGCGGTCGACGACGGCGTCGATGCGTTCGGCGCCGCGGCCGGTGACGGGCTCGCCGTCGACGACGTACCGATCCCCATCCAGGTCCGGGTCGAAGGCGACGGTCGTCGTGGTGTTCGACGGCGCGGTACAGACGCTGATCGAGTCGTGGTAGGGGTAGCGCGCCGTCTCGTCGCGCATCCCGTGGTATTTCACCAGTCCCTGGATCGGGTGGGCGCGAGCGGTGGCTTTCATGGTGGGACACGCGGGGGAGGCCGGGATAAACGTCCCGGACGGGACCGAACGGTTGAACACGGGGCCCGGACACCGGGTGGGTATGGGTGCGCCGCTGGAGTCCCGGGCCGAGCAGACGGCGACGGTCATCGAGCGACTCGAGGCCGAGTACCCCGAGGCCGACATCTCCCTGGACTTCGAGACGCGGTTGGAATTGCTGGTCGCGGTCATCCTCTCGGCCCAGTGCACCGACGAGCGCGTCAACGAGATCACGCCGACCCTCTTCGAAGAGTACCCCGACGCCGCGGCCTACGCCGACGCCGACGTCGACGCGCTGGCCGACGCCCTCTACGGGGTCACCTACCACAACCAGAAGGCGGGGTATATCCACGACGCCTGCGAGCGCATCGTCGCCGACCACGACGGCGAGGTCCCGGCCACGATGGCGGAGTTGACCGACCTCCCGGGCGTCGGGCGGAAGACCGCCAACGTGGTGTTACAGCACGGCCACGACGTCGTCGAGGGCATCGTCGTCGACACGCACGTCCAGCGACTGTCCCAGCGACTGGGGGTGACGACGGCCGCCGATCCAGAGGCCATCGAGGCCGACCTCCTCGAGGTGGTGCCAGAACCCCACTGGCAGCAGTTCACCCACCTGTTGATCAGTCACGGGCGGGCGGTGTGTACGGCGCGGTCCCCGGACTGTGGGGAGTGTGTCCTCGAGGACATCTGTCCCTCCTCGCGACTGGATCGGGACCGCGATCTCGCGGCCGACGAACCCTGGGATCAGACATAGAGGCTGACGTACCGGGCGAGGCCGATGAGCCAGGCGACCACCCAGAGGATGACGTACCCGAACACCCCGGCCCGCAAGCGGCGGCGCCACGCCGGCATGTGCTCGTGTAACTCGTCGACGATGACGGTCTCGTCGGGGTCCCGGTAGAGGTCGTGGCGGCGTTTCACCTGGACGATGCGGACGATGCCCGAGAGCCCGAACGCCAGCAACGCGTAGGCCTGGACCCCGATGATGGCGTGGAGGACCGCCAGGCCCCCGAGCTGATCGGGGAGCCGGGGCACCATCCAGACGAGAACGGGAATCGTGTTCAACACCAGTCCGGTGAGGACCACGATGAGGTGAAAACGCAGCATCGGCCACGTGATCGGTTGCTCGGCGTCCAGCATCAGCCAGGCGCCGTAGAGGTAAAACGGGAGACTGGCCGTGACCATGAGGGCGGCGAGGGTGGCCAGCACCCGGTCGGCGACCATGCCCCGGTGTTGGCCGGGGGTGGTGGTAAGCCCCCCGACTTCCGGGCCGGATGGTTCGACAGGGTTTATCCGCGGCCGCCCCGAGGTCCGGGTGATGGCGGAGGAGTCCGGTGACGCCGACGACGACCGGGAGGCGGCGCTGCGGGAGGCCGTCGAGGAGCGATACGACTTCGACGACTTCGGTCCGGCCCAGATGGCGGAGATGACCCCCGAGGAGTGGGAGGCGGCCTTCGACAGCGATTCGTGGGTGACCGGCGAGGCGCTGCTGGACCGGGTGGCGTCGGACCTCCGGGCCCGCGTCGAACGGCGGGACGTGTTCGCGGTCGTCGAGCGGGACGTCCTCGACGGCGAGCCCGTGGTGCTGGCGTACTCCGACGAGGGGTACGCCGTCGTCTACGGGGACGGCACCGTCGAGGGCCGGGGGACGGTGCTCCGCGACGTGAAACCGGTGGTGGCGCTGTGTTCGATGCCGGACTACACCCCGGAGGAACCCGTGGGTGACGGCACCCTGCCCGGGCCGGCGGCGATCAACCGGGGCGGCACCGAACTCGGGAACCGCGTGATGCAGGCGGTCGGCGTCGTCCAGGTCCTCGCAGGGGTCGGGTTGCTGGTGGCGTGGATCGTCTACAGCCTCTCGGTGATCGTTCCGGTGGTCGCCGTCGGCTTCCTCGTGTTCGGGGTGTTCGTGTTGGTGCTGGTCGCGAACGCGCGCCTCGCCGACCGGTTCCGGGCCGAGGAGTACCGGGACCGGTTGCGGTCGGCCGGCGTCGGCGACGGGGACCGCCCCGCGTTCGTCCCGGGCGGTGACGCCGACGACGCCACCGAACTCGAGGGCGACGCCGGGAACGAGTGACGGGGCCATCGTAGGGTTTAAGCGCAGCCCAGTCGGACCACCGGACTGTATGAAACGGCGGGACTTTCTGAGGGTTGCCAGCGGTGGTGTGGCCGCAGCCGCAGCCGTCGGTGGGGCCGAGGCCGCCACCGGCGAGGGGGCGACGGCCCAGGCCCAGAACACCACCACGACAACCACCGCCGGCGGGAACGACACCAACACCACGACGACCGGTGACGGCCTCCCCGGGGCCGGGTCGACCACGACCGTCGCCGTGGGACCCGGCGGGGACTTCGTGTTCGAGCCCGACACCGTCTACATCCAGCCGGGCGCCACCGTCGAGTGGGTGTGGGAGTCGGACTTCCACAACGTCGTCCCCGGCGAGATCCCGGAGGGCGCCGAGTGGGAGGGGACTCCCGGGGGCCCCAGCGAGACCTACGACACCGGGTACACCTACTCGCATACCTTCACCCAGACTGGGACGTACAACTACTGGTGTGAACCCCACAAGGGCCAGGGCATGGTGGGGGACATCGTCGTCAACGAGTCAGGCCAGCCGCCGGGGGCCGACGGCGGCGGGGGCGAACTGGAACTGGACCCCGAAGAGATGGGGGTGCCGTTCCAGGCCCACTACGTCGGATTGGCGACGATCCTGATGCTGGTCGTCACGCTCGTGTACAACTTCTTCGTGTTGAAGTACGGGGAATCGAGACACGCCAGCGCACCGAACAAGAGGGACTAACATGTCTTCGACAGGCTCAACCTACGGTGACATTCACCGGTACGAACCAGCGCGGGAAAGCACCGCCGCCGCCATCGCGATCATCCTGCTGACCGTCGTCGAGGTCGTCTTCGTCGGCCTGTTCGCCTACGGCCTCATCGCCGGGTACGGGACCGGGCCGCTGGGCAACATGTATCTGGGGTTCATCCTCGGCGTGGTCTTCGTCGACCTGGCGTTCATCCTGTTGCTGTACCGCAAGGAGTTCCTCCCGGACGTCATGATCGTCAAGAAGCGGCGGCGGAAGTGGGAGGACCTCTACGTCCGCGGCGACCAGGTCGACGGCGTGGACAGTCTCGGGGGCGCCTGGGCGCAGGTCAAACGCGCGGTCTACCCCTGGTACGAACGATGAGCGACGACAAGTACCCGCCCACGAGCGGTCGCCGCCGGTTCGTCAAGGGCGTCGTCGGGTCGGCTGCCTTGACCGGCGTCGGGGCGACGACCGCCGCCGGCATCAACCTCGCGACGTCCCCAACCGGCACCGGCGGCGGCCAGACGGTGTTCTACGGCATCGAGAACACCGACGGCCCCGCGCCCCGGGGCATGCCGATGATCCCGGTGCGCATCGACGACGAGGGCTTCCTCCGCGGCTACTACCCGGAGGTCCGGGAGGTCGAGCGTCGCGGCGAGACGGTGACCGTCGCCAGCGAGGAGCTGGGCGGCATCGAGTACAGCGCCAACTGGTTCCAGTACTGTGGCGTCCAGGGGTACGAAGGCGTCCAGCCGAGCTACGACGGGGACAACTACTTCCGGTACGCCTCCGGCGCCGGGGTCTACGACTGGCAACAGGAGGCGGCCTCGCCCGGGGACCGCGTCAACGTCGAGGACTTCACCGATTACGAGACCTGGGGGAACGGCATCGGCCGGTCCGGGCTGGGCAAACCCGCGCTGGTGACCTGGCGCAGCCAGGACACCGAGAACACCATCCCGGTTCAGGTGATGCGCAGCACCGTCCTCGAGGACATGGTCGACACCGCCACCGGCGCCGCCAAGGAGTGGCTGGACGCCAGCACCCGGGACGGGTTCATGGCGTGGTTGAACAAGTGCACGCACTTCTGCTGTGTCCCCGGGTTCAAGTCGAGTGCCCAGTCCGCGGACTTCGGCGCCGCAAACGAGGTGTACTGTCCGTGCCACCAGTCGGTGTACGACCCGTTCAGCATCGTCCAACGGTCGTTCATCGCGTTCCCGCGGCCGGAGGAGGGGTGACGAGATGAGTCTCGAGAAACGCGACGAGTACGACCACGGCGAGTGGCTCGACACGAAAGACCTCACCCCCGTCGAACGGTCGTTCCTGACGGTGTTGATCTGGCTGGACAAGCGGTTCCGCCTCGTCGACTACCTGGAGCTGTTAGAGACCCTGTACTACCGGGTCAACCTCCAGATGCCCAAGAGCCACACCGAGCAGTACAACCTCGACAACAAGTTCTGGTACTGGTACCCGCTGTACTCCCTGGGCCTGTTCTCGACGCTGGCTTACGTCGTCGCGGCGATCTCCGGGGCGTTGCTCGGGTTCTACTACGCGCCGTCGGCGGCCGCGGGCGCGTGTGGCATCGAGGACGCGACGGTGGCGTACTGCTCGATCACGACGATCATGACCGACCTGAACTTCGGGTTCTTCCTCCGGAGTCTCCACCGGTGGTCGGCCCAGGTGATGACCGCCGCCGTCTTCTTGCACATGCTCCGCGTGTACTTCACCGGCGCCTACAAGGAGCCCCGGGAGCTGAACTGGTTGCTGGGCATCGTCCTCATCAGCCTGACCATGGGCTTCGGGTACACGGGGTACCTGCTGCCCTGGGATCAGCTGAGCTTCTGGGCGGGCCAGATCGGCGTCGAGATGTCGCTGTCGATCCCGTTGGCCGGCGAGTGGGTCGCCCAGCTCGTCTTCGGCGGGTTCTCCCCCGGGGCGGCGACCCTTCGGCGCATGTACATCTTACACGTGTTCTTGCTCCCGTTCATCGTCACGACCCTGATCGCGGTGCACATCGGCATCGTGTGGATGCAAGGCATCGCGGAACCCCACTAGACCAATGACCGAGGACGCACACCCCACGGAGGAACCGGCGGCCGACGGCGGACAACCACCGGCACCGGTGCCCCCGGACGACGAGACCCCGACCTGGCGGGAACGCAAGGAACGGCGGGCCGGCCTCGCCCGGGTGACCTACGAGTACTTCGAGCGCGCCCGCCGGGAGGACCAGGACCTCCGCCAGGAGTCAGACTACGTCGAACGGGACGTGCTCGCGTTCCCGACCTGGCCCCACGAGACGATCCGGAACCTCTCCCTGGCGAGTTTCTTCGTCGGGCTGATGATCTTCCTGTCCGCGACGCTGCCCCCGCACATCGCCGCGCCGGCGACCCCGAGCCAGACCCCGGAGATCATCCTGCCGGACTGGTACCTGTACTGGTCGTTCGGCCTGTTGAAACTCGGGCCGCTGAACCCGGAGCTGGCGATCCTCGGCGGCGAGAAGCTGATGGCCGACCGCACCTACGGCGTGCTGGCGAACCTCGTCGTCGTCGGCTTCATCGCGATGGTGCCGTTCCTCAACAAGGGGAGTGCCCGCCGCCCCGTCGAACAACCGTTCTGGGCGGCGGTCGGGATGGCCGGCGTGACCTTCGCGGTCACGATCAGCATCCTGTCGATCAAGAACCTCGCGAGTGCCGTGATCGGGCCCCACATCCTGTTCGACATCACCTTCCTGCTGCCGTTCGTCGTGGGGGCGATCACGTACGCCGTCCTCCGGACGATGCGTGAGGGGTACATGTACGACCTGAACCGGCGGTACTACCGACTGCGGCCGCCGAAGTGAGGGATGCCCGACGACCAGGGCCGGCGCGAGGTCGTCGTCCCGGACCGACTCTACCGGGTCGTCACCGTGTTCTCGACGCTGATCGCGATCGTCGCGGCGATCGTCGGGTTCGTCCTCCTCGACCGGGCGACGCAGTGGGGGACCGTCCCGCTGTCGGAGGTCGACACGCCGCTGGCGGTGCTGGGACTCCTGGTGCTGGCGGGTGGGGCGATCCAGTACGCGTACGCGACGCGGTTCCGGGCTGCGGGAATGGCAACCGATAAGGCAGGAGGGGACGAACCCGGCGATAATGGCTGACGAGTTCGTCAAGGGCCTCGGCGTGTTGACCGGCGCCGGCTTGGTGTGGATGGTGATCGCCGGCTGGTACCTGACACCGGGGTTCGAGGACGCCCAGCTCACGGGGGCGCCCCCGGAGGACCCCTCGACCTTCGATCAGTTGGCGTTGTTGCTCGGCGACGCGATGGCGGTCGTCGCCATCGGGGGCGCGTTGACGTTCTGGGTGTTGCTCCCGGCGATGCGGGAGGCCCGCGAGCGGCTGGCGTCGAACTGACGCTGGTTCTGCGACCGCGGTCAGATGATGGCGTTCCAGTAGGTCTCGATGAGGAAGAAGACGCTGACGTAGGCGGTGTACAGCAGGACCAGCGTCGACATCAGCAGGGAGCTCTTGGGTCGTTCGAGGCCGAGGTCCTCGCGGGCCTCGACCTTCCGGGATTCGAACTCGAAGAAGTCGGTGATGAACAGGCCGACGACCAGCGTCGACAACACGATCCCGGGGTGGTGGTGGAGGGTCATGTAGTACAGCGACGCCAGGATCAACGCCCACGTCGAGGCCAGGTGCAGCGGGTGCCGGCCGATCGCCTCGGGCCCGTCGCGGGCCTGTCGGCGATGGGCGTTGTGGGCGACCAGCCGCGTGATGAGGTTGACGAGCACCAACGCGAGGAGGAGGTACTCGATGTACGGCCCGACGATGGTGTCCAGTGGGCCGAAGAGGGTGACCGATGGCTCCGTCATGGTCCGGAATCGTCCTCGTTCGACCTTAGGTCTTTTCGTCCGGCGGCACCGTCGCGATCGCGGCAGTCCCGTGGGCGTCGACGGTGACCGGGTCGCCCCGCGGGACGGTGGCGACGTGGCCCCCGTCGGCGTAGAGGCTGACCGCCCCCTCCTCGCGGCGGACGGTGACGGTGACCGGTGGGTCGACGACCCAGGTCGGGCGGTCGACGGCAAAGGGCGAGACGGGGACGACCGAGACCGCCTCGGTGCCCGGGGTGACCGTGGGGCCGCCGGCGGCCGCGGCGTACCCGGTGCTGCCGGCGGGGGTGGCGACGACGACGCCGTCGGCCCGCACCGATCCGGGGTCGGGCCCCGTCCCGAGGTCGATGTCGTACTCCGAGATGCGGGCGGGCTCCTCGGTCATGAGGGTGGCGTCCAGGACGGCCGGCACCGCCGTGCTCGCGGTCGACACTTGCAGCACGGGCCGGTGTTCGACCGTGTAGCCACCGGTGAGCAGCGACGCGACGACGCGATCGAGGGCCGGGGGCGTGGCGCCGTACGGGTCGTCGATCCCGACGGGGTAGACGGGGGTGTCCGGCGCCCGGTCGAGGGCCGTCCGCAGGGCTGGGGGGTCGACGGTGATGACGAGTGGGGGGTCCGCGGCGTAGACGGTGGCGGCATCGCCGTCGACGACCGTGGACCCGTGGTCGGTGACGGCGCGCCGGACCGTGGATTTGGGTGGTCCCTCGCCGAGGACGCCGATGGGACCGTCGGGCGAGGGCGTGTCCATCGGGGTGACCGTGGATTGGCGGGGAGATAAGGACCCGGGTGTCAGAACGGCCAGTCCCCGATGAGTTTCATGCCCTCGGCGAGGTCCTGGTCCTCGAGGGCCTCGGCGATCGTCGACTCCGCGACGGGGGCGACCTCGAGGTCGGCGTCGGCGAAGGCGACGGTGAGGTCGGTCAACAGCACCGCCTGCTCCCGGAGGTCCCGGACGTCGAGCTTGTCGAGGGTGTCGGCCTGGGTGTGTCCCCAGCCCCGGCCCTGGCTCCCGGTCTCGCTCATGACGTGGACGCCGGGCACCCCCTGTTCGACGAACGGCCAGTGGTCGCTGTGCGGCCCGAGGTTCGGGGAGACGGTGATCGGGTGCTGGTAGCGGTCGGCGACCGTCTCGATGGCGTCGGCGAGCGCGTCGAACCCGTGGGTCGTCATCGAGAGGGTGCGACCGCGGACGACGCCGTCGAGGTTCAGTACCGCCCGCACCGTGTCCGGGTCGACGCGGTCGGCCTCGTGCTGGGAGCCGTCCAGGCCGACCTCCTCGGCGCCGAAGGCGACGAGGTGGATGCGGGTGTCGAGGTCTGCCTCGCGGGCGGCCAGGGCGCGGGCGACCTCGAGGACGGTCGCGGTGCCCGCGCCGTTGTCGAGGGCGCCCTCGGCGATGTCGTGGGCGTCGACGTGGGAGGTCAGGTAGACGGCGTCGTCGGTGTCGGGGCCGATGTCGGCGTGGACGTTCTGACTGGTCGCCGAGGGGATGTCGGCCTCGACGCCGACCTCGATGGGGGCCCCGCCCCACCGGCGGGCGAGGCGGGCGCCGACCTCGCTGGAGACCCCGACCGCCGGGATGGGGCCGATCGGGTCGTCGGCGGTGCCGACACTCCCGGTGGGCGGTAACTGGCCCTCGACGTGGTTGCGGTAGACGAAGGCGGCGGCGCCGGCCTCCACGGCGCGGTAGTACTTCTCGCGGCGGTGGAGGTACCGGTCGTACCAGGCGGGCACGTCCGAGCGCACCATCACGACGGCGCCGGCGATGTCGGTGTCCTCGTAGTCCTGGGGGAGGCCGTACCCGAGATCGACGAGGTCACCCTCGACGGTGCCGCTGGGGCTGCGTGGCAGGGCGATGCAGTCCTGGGTGGTGTCGCCGGCGTGGAGGTGACTGTCTCCCCGCGTCCAGCCCTGGATGGGGAACTCGTCCAGGTGGGCGTCCCGACCGTACCTGGCGAAGGCGTCCCGGGTCGCCTCGGCGGCTGCGCGTTCGCCCGGGGAGCCGGCCATGCGGTCGCCGATGTCGACGAGGGTCTCGAGGTGGGACCATCCGACGTCGCTGGTGAAGGTGTCGCCGATCCAGTCGGTCATCGCCTGCGATGGGGGTCGGCGGGCGGTAAAAGGTTCGGCAGCCGGCAACGACCGGGCGGGGATTACTCCAGGATGCCTTCGGCCTTGAGCCCGGCGATGATGTCGTCGACGAGGGTGTCGACGTCGTCGTAGGGGAACTCCTGGTGGCCGCTGAGTTTGGTGGCGAGCTCCATGGCGGTGATGCTGACGTCCCCGGCCTCGAACCGGGTGCTTGGCCCGTTCGGGAGGGCGGGCACGAGTTTCATCTGGTTGGCGACCGGGTAGTCGGCGCCCTCGAATGCCTCACGCATCTGTGCGCGGAGTTCGGCCTCGACGTCTTCGTCGGCCATACGAATTCGTCCCCCGGCTGACGGGAAAAGGATTGTGCAACCCCCGACAACGCGGACGGGGTTGGCCGGCGACCACCACCACTTATCGGCGCCGCGGTCCAGGTCCCGGGTATGGATCTGGAGCTGTTCAGCGAGCTCACCGAGGTCAGCGGCGTGCCGGGGTACGAAGACCGGGTGCGGGAGATCGTCCGTCGGGAACTCGAACCGGCCGTCGACGAGGTGTGGTCGGACTCGATGGGGAACGTCGTCGGCACCGTCAACCCCGGCGGGGACTACGAGGTCGCGGTGGCCGCCCACATGGACGAGATCGGGTTCATGGTGCGGCACATCGACGACGACGGGTTCGTGGAGCTGGATGCGTTGGGCGGGTGGGATCCCCGGGTGCTGCGGGCCCAGCGCGTGACCATCCACACGGCGTCGGGGGACGTCACCGGCATCCTCGGGTCGAACCCGCCACACGGCGGCGTCGACGAGGAGGACACGCCGGAGGTCTCGGACCTCAAGGTCGACCTGGGGCGGGCGGCAGACGACGTCGAGGACCTCGTCGCGGTCGGGGATCTGGTGACGATGGAACAGACCACCGAACGCATCGGCGACGTCGTCACCGGGAAGGCCCTCGACGACCGGTCGAGTGTCTACGTGATGCTCCAGACCGCAAAGCGGGCCGACACCGATGTCACGGTCCATTACGCCGCCACGGTCCAGGAGGAGGTCGGGCTGCGGGGGGCGCGGGCCCTGGGGACGGACCTGAACCCGGACCTGGCCATCGCGTTGGACGTCACCGTCGCCCAGGACGTTCCCGGGTTCGAGGCGGGGGAACGCGTCACCGAACTCGGCGAGGGGGCGGCGATCAAGTTGAAGGACTCCAGTGTCATCACCAACCCCAAGGTCCACCGCCGGATCCGGGAGGTCGCGGAGGCGGCGGACATCGACTACCAGCTCGAGGTGTTGCCCGCCGGCGGGACCGACACCGCCGGGTTCCAGAATACCAGCGGGGCGACGCCGGTGGGGGCGTTGTCGATCCCGACGCGGTATCTCCACACCGTCACGGAGACTGCCCACGTCGAGGACATCGACGCCGTCGTCGAGCTGTTGACCGCGGTCCTCGAGTCGGAGGACGGCAGCCACGACTACACGCTCTGAGAAGGGGTCCCGCCGGCGGTCAGGGGGCGGGGCTGGGGGCGGCGTTCTGCAACGCGGTCTCGGCGATGTTCCCGCCGTAGTCACCGGTCCGGGACAGCGAGTCGACGACGAGGCCCAGGTGTTGGGCCTCGAGGGAGTCGACGTCGGCGGTGCGGATGGCGTCGTCGGCGCTGCGGGCGAGGTCGTCGATGTCGGCGGCTCGGTCCAGGGCCTCGTTGGCCAGCCGGGTCGCCTCGTCGGCGTCGTCGGTGAACATCGCGTCCAGGGCGGTCTGGACGACGTGGACGGCCTCCGCATCGAGGTCCTCGACGGCGTCGACGACCTGGTCCGGGACCGTGTCGAGGTCGGCGACCAGTTCGGCGATCTTGGCGGCGTGGTCGGCGATGCGTTCGAGTTGGCGGGCGGTGGTGTGGTAGTCGAAACAGGTGTCGCGGGTCACCCCGATCTCCCTGGCGGCCCGCGGGGAGCGAAGGGCCCCGCGGAAGATCCGGGAGACGACGAACCAGAGTCGGTCGACGTCGTCGTCACGACCCACGACGTCGGCGGCGATGTCCTCGTCGCCGGATGCGAGGGCGGTGATCGCGTCCTCGATCATCGACATCGCGATGAGTCGCATCCGTCGGACGGCACTCCTGACCGACAGCTCCGAGGAGTCTAAGAGGTCCTGGATGACGACCTCCGTGGCGGTCTCCTCCATGACCTCGAGCCCGACCAGTGACTGGGTGGCCTCTCGGACGACGCGTCGCTGTTCGGCGGTGATGCGGTCGGCCTCCAGTCGCATCACGTCGAAGCCGCTGACGTACATCGTCAGGACCGCGCGGGTGAGGGCCTCGGTGTCGAGGCCGGAGACGTCGAGGGTGCCCTCGCTGGTCTCGTCGGCGGTGGCGGTGCTGAGCAACAGGGTGTCGTTTTCCTCGTAGAAGCTGACCTCGTCGCCGGTGGAGACGTCGTTGTCTCGCGCCCAGGATTTCGGGATGGAGACGGTGTAGGTCGACCCCCCGGTCATCTGGACCTTGCGCTGCTCCATACATAGATTACACCAGAACACCATATAAACGCACCGCCATCAATATATCTACGGTTTGCGGCGCTGATGGCGGGGAGACGCCGGTGGGCCCGTGTCCGTGGCCACCCCGATCGCGGTGTTCATGTCGACCGTCCGACGGCCAATCACCGTGTGAACTGTTGTCTATTGAGTTATCATAGTAGCCTATTTATTGTCTTCAGGGCGGAGGCATAGCTAATGCAGGACCGGTCCGGCACCCCCTCGCTCTCACGGCGCACCATCCTCACGGCGGGGGCGACCGTCGGCGCGACGGCGGTGGCCGGCTGTGGCGGCGCCCTGGCCAAACGGTTCTCCTCGACGCTGCTCACCGGGGGCTCCTCGACGGTGTTCCCGATCCCGGAAACCGCGGCGGCCTACTGGGGGGCGAACCTCGCCCCGGCGGACCCCCACTGGGATCCCGCCGCCTGGGACATCGAGACGACCGCCCGCGTCGCCGATTACTGGGCCGGCCGCTACGGGTACGACCCCACCGACGCCCGGGGACGGCCCCCGTTCGAGGTGACGGTCAAACTCTCACACTCCGGGACAGGCTGTGCGAAACTCCGGAACGGCCAGTACGACGTCGGGAACTCGAGTGCCCCCGTCGAGTCCGAACTCGACCTCGAGGACTACAGCGGGTTCATCGACCACGTCGTTGGCGTCGACGGCCAGCCCCTGGTCGTCAGCGACGAGATCGCGGCCGCGGGCGTCGAGGAGATCTCGATCGATGAGCTCCGCGGCATCTACAGCGGCGAGATCACGAACTGGTCGGCGCTGGGCGGGCCCGACAAGGACATCCTGGTCTTTGGCCGCGTCAAGAACTCGGGGACCTCCAGTTCGTTCCGCGCGAACGTGTTCGGGGACAGCAGCTACGAGACGAGCGTCGACCAGCGGTACGGCCAGAACCAGCAGCTGGCGACCGCGCTCCAGAACACCGACAACGGCATCACCTACATCGCGCTGGCGTTCGTCGAGCACGACGGGCTCTCGCCGCTGGCACTGACCGTCGACGGCACCCGGTACGAGTACGGGAAGAACCTCGGCGCGAAGGGGTACCCGCTGTCTCGGGACCTCCACATGTACACCTACGAGGGCACCTCGACGAAGGAGGCCGCGTTCCTCCGAATGATCCTCTCGGATTTCGGCCAGGAGACATTCGTGAAACCCGCGAACTACTTCCGGTTACCCCCGGACCGACAACGGCGACAGCTGGACCGCCTCCCGACCCCCACCAACGCGATGGACACCACCCAATGACCGGTCCACCCGACGCCGACGACCGTCCGACGGACGCCGGGATCGGGGCGTGGCTGGCCACCCAGCGCCGTCGGAGCGCGGCGGTCGTCGGGGTCGACGACCTCGACGGTCGCGCCCGGGTGCTCGCCACCGTCGCCGGGCTCTCCCTGGCGGCGACCGCCGTCGTCTTCCTCCTGGCGCCGGGGTATACGTTGCTCCCGTTGGCGCCGTTCGTCGCCATCGCCGGGTACGGGTGGATCGCCTACCAGTCCTCGACCGCCCGGATCCTGACGTTCCTCGCGACGGTGTCGGCGGTCGCGACACTGGGTCTCATCTCGGTGTTCCTGTTCGTGCAGGCCGCCCCGGTATTCGAGTTGATGGGGCCCAGCATCCTGTGGGGGTCGGGGTGGAGCCAGGCCCAGGAGGTGTTCCACCTCGGCCCGATGATCTGGGGGACGGTGATGACGACTGTCATTGCCCTGTCGATCGCCGCTCCCTTCGGGGTCGCTGGCGCGGTGTTCATCAACGAGATCGCCCCGGACTGGGCCCGTGAGGTGGTCAAGCCCGGCGTCGAGATCCTGGCCGGAATCCCCTCGATCGTCTACGGGTTCATCGGGTTCGCGGTGTTGAACACCTGGGCGAAGATCGAGTTCGAAATCCCGACGCTGGGGTCGATGCTGATCGCCGGGGTCGTGATCGGGGTGATGGCGCTGCCGACGGTGGTCTCGGTCGCCGAGGACGCCCTCGACAGCGTGCCGCGCCCGATGAAAGACGGGGCCCTGGCCATGGGGGCGACCGACTGGCAGACCATCAAGTCCATCACCATCCCCGCGGCGTTCTCCGGGATCTCGGCGGCCGTGTTGCTGGGGATGGGGCGGGCGATCGGGGAGACGATGGCGGCGACGGTGATCCTGTGTGGCGTGACCGAGCGATACCCGGTGCCGTTGTACGATCCCTTCGACTGTACGAACACGCTCACCGCGTTGATCGCCGGGAACTACGGCGCCGCCCACGGCATCACGTTGCGGGCGTTGTTCGCGGCGGGCGTGGTCCTGTTCGTGACCGTGACCGTGTTGAGTCTGATCTCACAGTACGTCGAACGACGGATGCGGCGCCGGTTACGGGGGGAGGCATGACCGGGACGCTGACGGTCTCCCGGGACGGGGTCGGGGCGCGGGCGTTCACCGATCTGGGGACGGGTGTGCTCGGGGTCGCGATCCTCTCGTTCCTCCTGGCGGTGACGCTCCTCCTCCAGTGGACCGGGCCCGGGACGGAGGTGTTCGGCGTCACCGTCTTTTCGGTGCTGGGCACCGGGTTGCTCCTGGGTGGTCTCGGCCTCGTCGTCGAGGGGCTCGTCTCCAGAGCCGGCGTGGTCGGCACCACTCCGGATCACACGCCGGGCCTGGTGACCGCCACGGTCGCCGCGGTCGCGGCCGCCGCGGTCGCCGGACTGTTCCTCTCCCAGACGCTGGGCTGGGAGGGACTCTGGTTCGTCGGTCCCGCTGGCCTCCCGATCGGTGTTCCGGCCGGGTGGAGTCCGGTCGCGCTCCTGGTTGGCTCGGCTGTGGGGGCCCTGACCGCAACGGCCCGGGAGGACCTGGGTGCGACGCTCCCGTTCGGGGGCCTCGTCGCCCTGGGCGGGGCGTTGATCGCCACCGGCGCGATCGGTGTGGGCTGGCAGTGGAACCTCCACGACGTGTCGGCGGTGATCCACGGTGCCCAGGCGGTCCCGTTCCTCGCGGTGGTGCTGTCGTTGGTGTTGACCTGGGCCGCGGCGAAGGCCCGGGAGGGCTTCGGCGCACAGGGCCGGGAACGGGCGGCGTTCATGTTCCTGGGATTGATCGCGTTCGGGATGCTCTCGGTGCTGGCCCTCGTCGTCACCTACATCACCGTCCGCGGCGCCGGTCGAGCGTTCCAGGGGTTCGCGGTCGGCCTCGACGGCATCCGGTGGCCGTTCGTCACGAACGGCACCACCTTCGGGGCCGAGACCCCCGACGGCGTCTACCCGTCGATCGTCGGGACCGTCTGGCTGGTGATCGGGTCGGTCCTGTTCGCGGTCCCGCTCGGCGTGGGGGCGGCCGTCTTCCTGACCGAGTACGCCGACCAGGGCCGGTTCACCGCCGTCGTCGAGGTCGCGACCAACGCGTTGTGGTCGACACCCTCGATCGTGTTCGGGTTGTTCGGGTACGCGCTCCTGGTCCCGCGGATCGGGAACCGGAACACGTTGCTCGCGGGGATGTTGGTGCTGGGGTTCATGCTGTTGCCCCTGGTGATCATCACCGCCCGCGAGTCGCTGAAGGCCGTCCCCGACGAGTACCGGGATGCCAGCGCCGCCCTCGGGGTCTCCCGGTGGTCGACAATCCGGAGCGTGGTGTTGCCGGCGGCGATGCCCGGCGTCATCACCGGGATCGTCCTCGGAGTGGGCCGGATCGCCGGGGAGACGGCGCCGCTGATCCTGGTGATGGCCGGTGGGTTGAACCAGGACTCCGGCAGCCTGTTCAGCCCGGACCTCCTCCAGGGCGGCCAGGCGTTGCCGTACAAGCTGTACGCCATCATCACCGCCGGGATCAGCGGCTCCAGCGAGTTCGGGTGGGCGACCGCGTTCGTCCTCCTGCTCGTGGTGTTGGGGTTCTACGCGATCGGGATCGGATCACGACTGTACTTCCGGAGGAAGCTCAATGAGTAACACAATCGAGACGGTCGCCGGGCAGACCACGACCGGCGAGACGGCCGAAGAACGGCAGGCAGAATGGATCGAGTACGACTTCGCCGGCGACCCGAAGATCGCCGTCGAGGACCTGAACGTCTGGTACGGCGCGGACCAGGCGTTGCAGGGGATCGACCTCGAGGTCCCCGAGCACAGCGTCACCGCGCTGATCGGGCCCTCGGGCTGTGGGAAGTCGACGTTCCTCCGGTCGCTGAACCGGATGAACGACCGGATCAAGTCCGCGCGGGTCGAGGGGTCGGTGACCCTCGACGGCGAGGAGATCTACCGGGACGACATCAACCTCGTCGAGTTGCGCAAGCGGGTGGGGATGGTGTTCCAGTCCCCGAACCCGTTCCCGAAGACCATCCGGGAGAACGTCGCGTACGGCCCGCGGAAACACGGGGCCATCGACCGCGGGTTGATCGCGCGGTTGCGCGGCACCGACGACCGCGACGCCGAGGCCGCACTGGTCGAACGATCGCTGCGCCAGGCCGCGCTGTGGGAGGAGGTCGACGACCGGTTAGACGACAACGCCCTGGGACTGTCCGGCGGCCAGCAACAGCGACTCTGCATCGCCCGGTGTCTCGCCGTCGACCCCGAGGTCATCCTCATGGACGAACCCGCCAGCGCCCTCGACCCGATCGCGACCGCGAAGATCGAAGACCTCATCCAGGATCTGGCCGAGGACTACACCGTCGTCATCGTCACGCACAACATGCAACAGGCCGCCCGCATCTCCGACCAGACCGCCGTGTTCCTCACCGGCGGCGAACTCGTCGAGTACGGCGAAACCGACCAGATCTTCGAGAACCCACACTCCCAACGGGTCGAAGACTACATCACGGGGAAGTTCGGATGACCCGGGACAGCTACCAGGACCAACTCGAGACGCTGCGCGAGGACGTCCTCTACATGAGCGAGGTTGCCGTCGACCGGTTGCGCCAGGGGTTGAACGCCTTGGAGACCAAAGACGAACAGCTGGCCCGGGAGGTGATCGAGGGCGACGACGAGGTGAACGAACTCTACCTCGACGTCGAACAGTCCTGCATCGACCTCTTTGCCTTACAGCAACCGGTCGCCAGCGACCTGCGATTCATCGCCGCGTCGTTCAAAATCAGCACCGACCTCGAACGCGTCGGCGACCTCGCGGTGAACCTCGGGGACTACACGCTGGAGGCCCAGCACGAACGGTTCCCGGAGGTCGACATCCAGAGCATCGGCGACGAGACCGTCGCGATGATCGAGACCGCCATGGAGGCCTACGCCACCGAGGACCCCGGGCTCTGCCAGTCGGTCGTCGACCGGGACGAGGACGTCGACCGCCGGTGTGAGCGGGCGTCCAACGAGATCATCGGGGAGCTCATCGACTCCCATTTCGACACCGACGACCGACAGGCGTTGATGGTCGACGTCTCCCGCCTGTTGTTGACGGTGCGGGACCTGGAGCGGGTCGGGGACCACGCCGTCAACATCGCGGCCCGCACCTACTACCAGGTCGAGAGCGACGACGCCCTCATCTACTAGTCGAGACCCCGCACAGTTATGGCCGGCCCAGCCACCCGTTCGGGTATGGCCAGTTTCTCGGACCGGGTCGAGTCGATGACGCCCAGCGGCATCCGGGCGGCCTTCGAGGCCGCGGGCGCCGACGCCATCAACCTGGGCCTGGGCCAACCCGACTTCCCGACGCCCGACCACGCGCGGGCGGCGGCCGTCGACGCGATCCAGGCGGGGCGGGCCGACGGCTACACCTCCAACCGCGGGACCGACGCGTTGGTCGCGGCGATCCGGGACAAACACGCCCGGGACAACGGGATCGAGGTCCCCGCCGACGGCGTGATCGCGACCGCCGGTGGCAGCGAGGCCCTCCACCTCGCCCTGGAGGCCCACGTCTCGGCGGGCGAGGAGGTCCTGTACCCGGACCCGGGGTTCGTCTCCTACGAGGCGCTGACCCGGATCGCCGGCGGCGAGCCCGTGCCACTGGGGCTGCGAGAGGACCTGACCCTCGACCCGGCGACCGTCGAGGCCGCCATCACGGAGGACACGGCGGCCTTCGTGGTGAACAGTCCGGCGAACCCGACCGGGGCGGTCCAGAGTCCCGCGGACATGCGTGCGTTCGCACGGATCGCCGACGAGCACGACGTGCTCTGTCTCTCCGATGAGGTGTACGAGCACATCATCTACGAGGGCGAGCACCGCTCGCCCATGGAGTTCGCCGAGACGGACAACGTCGTGGTCGTGAACGCGTGCTCGAAGACCTACTCGATGACGGGATGGCGACTCGGGTGGGTGGTCGCGAGCCCGCGGCGGATCGACCGGATGTTGCGCGTCCACCAGTTCGTCCAGGCGTGTGCCAGCGCCCCGGCCCAGTACGCCGCCGAGGCCGCGTTGACCGGGCCCCAGACCGTGGTCGACGAGATGGTCGAGACCTTCGAGGAGCGCCGAGACATCGTCGTGGACGCCTTACTCGACATGGGGTTGTCGGTCCCGGAGCCATCCGGGGCCTTCTACGTGATGCCGTCGGTCCCGGACGGGTGGGTCCACGCCGCCATCGACCGCGGGGTCGTGGTGGTGCCCGGCGACGTCTTCGGGCAACGGGGCGCCGGCTCGGCGCGGGTGTCCTATGCCGCCGGGACCGAGGACCTCAAGGAGGCCATGGAGATCTTGCGGGGCGTCACCGCCGACGTCGGCTGACGGCGGGAGCTATTATGTGGGCACCGCCCGTGGGTCACCTCGATGGCGGTCGCCCGCCACGGGAGCGGGCCCGGTGCCGTCGGCCGGGCGCTGGCCTCCCAAGTCCACCCGGTGTTCATGCTGCCGCCCGTGGCGACGGCCGCGTTCGGCGCGATCCTCGCCGGGGCGGACGCCGGCGTCGCCGCCGGGGTGCACCTGGCGGCGGTGTTCTGTGCGGTGTACACCGCCCACGTCAAGGACGGGTTGATCGACTTCCACCACCGCGGCGAGGATGACGACCACCCGTTGACGGTCAGGGGCTGTCACCTGGCGTTGGGCCTGGCCACCGCCGGGTTCATCGCGTGTCTCGCAGCCCTTTGGATGCTGGCCGGTCCCGTCGCGGCGGCGATCACGGCACCGACCTGGGTGATCGGCTACCTCCACGCCCCACATCTCGACGGGACGACCCTGGGGGCGACCGCGGGATACCCGGCCGGGGTCGTGCTCGCGTTGGTCGGCGGGTACGTGGTCCAGACCGGGGCGTTGACCGGTCAGCCCGCCGCGCTCGCGGCGGTGTTGGGCCTGCTGTTGGTCGGGGTGAAGATCGTCGACGACGCGACCGACTACGACTACGACCGCAGCGTCGGGAAGCCGACGGTGGCCGTGGTCGTGGGACGGCGGCGGGCACGCCGGGTCGCGAACGCGGTGATGGTCGCAGCGGGCCTGCTCGTCGTCGCCCTCGTCCTCACGGGGGTGTTGCCCCCGACGGCGGTCGCCGCGGCGGCGGCCTTCGGCGCGGTCGCGGCGGTCGCCGACGGCGCCGACCCCGAGATGGCGACGATGCTGTTGGTGCGGGGCGCGTACGTGTTCCTGGCGGTGTTGGTGGTCGCGGTGTGGTTCCACCCACTCGGGTGAGCGGCCCCCACAGGACCTAAGTGCGGACACCGGTGACCGGACACCATGGATCTCGGTGGGTCATCCAGCGGTCCGCGGATCGACGCCCGGGCCGTGGGCCTCGCCGTTCTCGCGGAGGTCGCGGTCGCCGCGACCATCGTCGTCGCGAGTCTCCCGCTTGGCACCCAGCTGGTGGTGCCGGTGGTCGGGGCCGTGGCCGCCGGGGTGTTGTCCCGGAACTTCGAGGAGGAGTTCTTCGACGGCGCCATCGCCGCCGGGGTGTCGCCCGTGATCGTCCCGGTGGTCGGCCTGGTGATCGCCTGGCTGTTCGACCCGGCGATGTCGGGGCAACTCGCCGTGAACCTCGGGTCGGTCATCTTCAGTGTGGCGTTGCCCGTGATCTTGTTGGCGATCACGATGACCGGCATCCTCGGGGCGGTCCTCTCCCACCAGGTGGCGTCGATCCACCGACGGGCGAAGGCGGGCGTCGAGATCAAGTAGTCACTGGGCGGTGCTGACGATCTTCACCACGGCCCCGTCCTCGAGGACGTAGTCGTCGCCGATCTGGCGGTTCTGGCGGGCGTCGACGGCGTGGAGGTAGCCATCCCCGATGTCGGAGTGGACGGCATACGCCAGGTCGACGGGGGTGCTGCCCCGGGGGAGCAGGTGGGCATCGGGCAGCATCTCGCCGTGCCCGTCGGTCCAGGCCCCGGCGTCCTGGACGGGGTAGACCGTGATGTGGTCGAGGAGGTCGTAGACGGCGGTGTTGACCGCGGTCTGGACGCCGGTGCCGCCGTACGTCGTCATCGTCTCCTGGAGGGCCTCGAGGCGGCCGCGCTGGTCTGCGGGGACGTCCCCGACGATCTCGAAGCTGTCGTCGCCGGGGTCGTAGGTGATGACGCCGCGGTCGGCGCCCCGACGCAACGCCAGTTCGCCCTGGGCGGTGGCGGGGACGACGGGTTTCTCGAGGGCGAGCAACGCGTCCAGCAACTCCGCCGGGGCCGCATCGACTTTGTTCGCGACCACGAGCGAGGGAAGGGTGCGGGCCCGGACCGCCGTTGCCAGCGCCTCGAAATCCGGTCGGGTCCAGTCCGTGGCGGTGTCGGGGTAGGCCACGTCTCGCAGGCAGGCCGCGACCTCGGCTTCGGTGGCGCCGAACCCGGTGAGGACGTCGGTGATCGACGCCTCGAGGTCGAAGTCCGGTGACCGGGAGCGGCGCTCGACGGTCTCCCAGTTGCGTTCGATGATGTCGGCCAGCCACAGCTCCAGTTCCTCCTCGACGAAGTCGACGTCCCCGACCGGGTCGTGACTCCCGGTCTCGACGGGTTCGCCCTCCGCGTCGGTGCCGCCAGAGGCGTCGACGATCTCGAGGACGGCGTCGGCGTCCGTCACCGCGTCCAGGAACTGGTTGCCGAGGCCACGGCCCTCGTGGGCACCGGGGACCAATCCGGCGACGTCGACGAGTTCGATCGGGACGTATCGCTTCCCGTCCCGGCAGTTGTCACAGCGTTGCTCCCGGTCGAGACAGGGGCAGGTGGTCCGGACGTGGCTGACCCCGCGGTTCGGGTCGATGGTGGTGAACGGGTAGTTGGCGACGTCGACCTCCGCCATCGTCGCCGCCGCGAAGAACGTCGACTTCCCCGCGTTGGGTTTCCCCGCGAGGGCCAGGGACAGCATGGCCGCGAGTACTCCCGACCGTCGAAAGCCTCTTTCGGTCCCCGACTCAGGCGTCCTCGGTGACGGGTTGTTCGCCGACCCGCATCTCGCCGCGTGCGCGGATGACGCCGTCGACCTCGCCGTCGGGGTCGAGGGTGACGTTCCGGCCGGAGACGTCCCCGAGGATGACGGCGCCGGGGTCGACGGTGACGTCCCCACCCCGCGTGGTCACGTCGCCGTGGACGGTGGTGCCCTCGCCGACGCGGATGTCGTTCTGGGCGCGGAGGCTGCCGAACACCTCGTTGTCGGCGCCGACCTCGACGCTGGTCGCCCGGATGTTCCCGTGGAGGCGGCAGTCGTCACCGATCGTGGCGGGGGTGGAGACCCGCCAGGCGTCGTCGGAGACGTGGGCGCCCCGCGGGATGGTGAGCGGGTCGTCGTCCCCGCCGTCGGTGATGCCGGCGACGAGCTCGTCGGCGGCGTCCTCCTCGCCGAGGCGGAGCAGCTGGGAGAGGTAGATGAACAGGAAGACGACGGTCGGCATCGGGTTGCGGATGACGATCCAGCCGTTGGCCTCGAACCCCTCCTCGATGTCGACGTCGTCCCCGATATCGAGGTCGCCGGCGACGACGAGTTGCCCGCCGACGTGGACGCGTTCCCCGAGGTAGGCGTCGGTGCCGACGAGGACGTCCTCGGCGACGTCACACCACATGTCCAGTCGACAGTCGCCCTCGGCCTCGATGTGGCCCCCGAACCGAACGCGTTCACCGGCGACGACGTTCCGGCCGCGCACCCCGAACTCCACGCTGGACTGGCCGCCGACGAACACGTTGTGGTCGGTGACCAGGTCGTGTTCCTCGACGGTGGTGCCGTCCGGCAGCGACAGTTCCTCGAGGGGGTCCGAACCCAGCACACCTGCTCGCACGCGGACAGTCCGCTTAAATCCCCCGCAGGCTGTCGGACGCACGTCGGACGGTTTCGGTGGGGTCGGCGGGACGCGGCACTTTTAGGCGGGCATCGCGTAGCCAGCGCCATGACGACGCTGGCGTTCGACGCCGAGGGCGTCGACGTGGTCTACGACGGGGTCGAGTTCCGGTTGGAGGCCGACCTCGTCGCCTCGGCCCTCCAGACCGACTACCGGGACGCGACCGACCACCAGGTCCTCCAGATCATCGACCCGGACCCGGCACTCTCCGGGGAGCCCCGCCGGGTGGGGGACATCATCGACGGACAGCGCTCGCCGAACAGTTAAGGGTCGCCGGGCCGCCAGCCAGCGTATGGACCGCCCGGAACTCGCCGCCCCCGCCTACTGGATCGCGGCCGGGACCCTCGCCGGGTACCTCGTGTTCCTCGCGGTGATGACCCTGGTCCTGTTCGTGGCCCCGTATCTGCTGTTCACGTTCGTCTGAGCGCGCCGCGACCCTGTCGTGAAAGAGCGCAGTCCTCAGGCGTAGGTCGCGGAGATCTCTTCGTCGTCCTCGGTGGCCTCGATCTTCTCGCGGGCGGCCTCGAAGTCCGCCATCTCGATCTGGGTGCGGTCGTCCCGGATCGCGAACATCCCGGCCTCCGTGCAGATGGCCTTGATGTCCGCCCCGGAGAGGTCCGCGGTGGCGTCCGCGAGGGCCTCGTAGTCGACGTCGTCGGCGACGTTCATCTCCCGCGTGTGGATGCGGAAGATGCGTTCCCGACCCTCCACGTCCGGTTTGGGCACCTCGATGAGGCGGTCGAACCGCCCCGGCCGCAGGATCGCCCGGTCGAGCATGTCAAAGCGGTTGGTCGCGGCGATGATCCGGACCTCACCCCG